>Ga0207416_1000360_pt1 | contig 81105 bp, 65 predicted proteins | sample PaiPotPPM11metaG_FD_184107 | JGI IMG/M metagenome (GOLD analysis project Ga0207416, IMG submission 184107) | Iron sulfur acid spring bacterial and archeal communities from Banff, Canada, to study Microbial Dark Matter (Phase II) - Paint Pots PPM... ... | reverse complement strand
TAGGGGTGCTACTTTCTGTCGTCCATCTGGCAGGTCGGGAATTTCGCCCGACTTCAACTCATCAGTTATCACTTTCGCGACGACCTTTCCCCTGCCTTCCAGCAGTTTCAGGTCAACGGGCCGCACCCCGAAGTTGTCCCTCTTTCCCCCTGGAAAACCCCCTCTTGCATTGGGTATCCTTAGCAGCAAAAGCACAGTTCTACAACGGTAGAAAATGCGACGAAAATAAGGCGAATGCACCGCTGATAATACAAAGCTAGTCCTTAACATTGATTTTTGTCCAGTTGCTACGGGAACCCCAACAACGATTACAGTGAATATGTTCCCAACGTGTTCAATTGTTCTCTAGAGCAAGTGTATGGCTTGCTCCAGTCCTATGTCGAGAGGGCTGGCTTCAATATTAACGTATAAGGAGATTTGATAATGGACCATCCAGAGAGGCATAATGGACCCCAAGAAGGCACATCTAAAGGAGGAAAGTGGATGAGGAATCTCCAACGTTTAGGTAAAAAAAAGGATTTAATGGATAAAATTAGTCATCTACATCCTGATAATGTTGAAAAAGCAATTAATCTGCGGTATCAAAGGCTCATAACAGAGTTCGGCATCCTCATGCAGGACTGCAGGATCGACCAATTTGAAAACAAGTCACAGGCTGAGATTAGGAATGACTACACTACACGGACTCAAGCCTTTAATCCAGGTAGCGAGACTGGGTGGCAAGGGCTTACTGACCTTGAGGAATGGGGGAAGCAGATGAAGGCACACATAGAGCAAGTAATATCTACGAAAGCAGAGCCCTGGCAGAAAATTTCCGATAAGACAAACTCAGACATTCAGACATCCTGGCAAGAGGTTAAATCGAAATATGGGCACCTAATTGATTCGGAACAACGTGGACAGTTTGATACTATAATCAAAGCTGCAAAGAATTGTAAACAACGGCTTCGGAAGCTTGGAGATGAGTACCACCAAGTTGGAAAAGTGGCAATAGGTACTGATTTTGATCAAAAGATGATACAAGCTCTTGACGATTTTCAGCAATCTACTAATGCGATTAGGGACTTTCAAAATGGGCTAGAAGCAAGTGAAACTGAACTAAATAATCGGTATAAACAAGCCATGGAAAAGGTTGACAAGCTTATGGATGACCCCAGGATTGCTGGCTTCCAAGGTGCTCAGACAGCAAAAGAGATTAATGACGCCTACCAGAAACGAAAAGCTGCTCCTCTTGAGGGAAGCCAAACCGCTAGCGACCAAAGTGAGCCATTTACTTTTCAGGAGCTTCAAAAATTGCAGGAGGATTTGCCAAATCATATCGATGAGATGACAACAAGAGTACAGGCTAATCCAACTTTTCATGGGATAGACAGGCATCTCTCAGATCTCATTAACGGTATCAATGAGAACCATGCTGATACTATCAATACACTAGAGACTGCATCACAATCAGAGGGGTTGTTCGATTTTAGACGGAACAATGCGATAAAATACAGAAACGAGGCTATAGCTGCTATAGGTGATGGGCAAGATGATAAGAAAATAGAGCAAGCCCTTTCTACATTTCGGATAGCCACTAATGAGATCAAAGCGTTCCGAGATGGCTTAGTAGAATATAAAGATCGACAAGAGCAAGTAGAGTATATCGGTCATTTACGTGTTACCACCACAGGATCACCTGAAGCATCCTCTGCGAGTGCAGCTACACAGGTTGGCATAGGATTTGAAGAACGGACATCAGGGTTAACAATACCTCATGCTTTCCTTGTACGTCAAGGACAGCTTGAGAGCACTATCACAGCCATTAAAGAGAGCTATACTCCTGTACTTGGTATATCTGAGAATCTAACCCAGGAGTTGCTCGATTATAGAACGAGGAATGCGGAAATGGCTAGAAATACCGCTAGAGATAGCGCTAGAATTCTTGCAGACAGAGGGACTACAGCCACAATCGAGGAGACGACTAAGTCACAGAGGTTTAAGCTAGCTTTATACGAGGTAACAAGTTTTCAAACAGATTTGAGCGATATTCCCCTGCCCAACCGCCTTGCATATGCACAGAAGCGATTTAATTCAGCACAAGGGTGGTTTACCCAAAATGAGATAACTCTTATACAGGATAGATTGCTTGTCGATGAAATGGCAGAGGAACGCGTAAGATTACGAAATCAGGCTGATGAGAACCTGGAAAGGGCTAAACAGTATGAAGATATAAATAACACAGGCCGACACAATATAAGCAATATAGAAGAGTCTTATCGTACTCGTGTTATTGAAGCTGAAAACTCTGTTCATGAATATGTACGATTTCAAGAGAATTTAAAAATACTAAGCGAATAGCGAGCCAGCTACATCTTAATTTTTGCTTTTTCCTGCCTGACATACCCCTAAGATTGTCACACCACATACACCTGTGCTATACTGCGCCTAGAGACAAAACAAGTGTTCTTAAGATAATCTTCGGGGAAAGATGTTGTCAGGGACCCGATCCCCTAAAGGGGATGGGCTTGTGAGTAGGGGAGGTGATTTCTGCCCGTCCGATTCACGGCTTCACCTGACCAGACCCAGCCAGGGTTGTTCCTAGAAGGCTCAGAGAGAGCGGGAAGCAACTATCGGGCTACGTTAGAGGCGAATAGATAGGTACCATAGGGTGCGAAGCCAGCCCGATGCTCTACGGTCAGTGGTTAAACAGGTTTACGAGGGTTAGTGCCAGTGCTGCTGACAAACAAACCGCTTTCTAACTTCGTCGAGGCTACCATTACCTGCGAAAGCAGAGGGGTTTGACCGTTCCGACAGAAAACGGTCCCCCGCAAGGGGATCAACTTTGAACAGATCCTGCGTGGCCGCGCAGGTTCTTTCCTCCCATCCCCTCAAGGAGATGGGCCCCCAGAAGGACGTTTTATGGCAGAGGTAGAGCTTCAGCAGATCGGCTCTTATCAGGTGACTGAACTGCTACGCGTGAGCCCTACGAGTAACTTCTACCAGGGCAAACAGCGCAAGAAAGATATTCTTATTCAGAGGCTCAACATTCCTCTTGCCACACCAGAGGACAAAGAACGCTTTTTATCTCGTGCCAAACAGCTCAAAAAGCTCAAGCATCGCAACATTGTCAACATTCTTGATGTAAATTTTGATGGTGACTATGGCTATCTCGTCATGGAATATACCGCCAACGAAACGCTTAGTCAGCGCCTTGCTTCAGGAGCATGCATTGCACCCGATGAGGCAAAGCGTTACCTTTCACCGACGGCGGGGGCCCTTCACTATGCACACTTGAGTAATACACTGCATGCCAATCTCCACCCTGGCAATTTGCTAGTGGGAAGCCACAATGATATCTTACTCACCAATTTCTCACTCACACCTCCCAGCCTTGCAACCTCGCTCGACGATGAAGTCTTTGCGATCCCGTACATGGCCCCCGAACATCTGTGTGGTCAACCTATTGCAGCCAGTGATCAGTACTCCCTGGCGGTTATTGTCTACGAACTGCTCTGCGGACGACGCCCCTATACAGCAACCGAGCAAGAACTCCTGCTCATGCAGCAGGAACAGATACCTCTGGCACCACCAAGTAATTTCAATGAGGCTATCTCGTCCGCCGTCGAGCGAGTAATTATGCGGGCACTCGCTCGTGATCCGGCTGAGCGCTTTCCCCATATCCAGGCATTCGCAGATCATTATTTGAGCGCTCTGATGGGCTTCCCGGTCAAAACTACCGCATCCAGAACACCACCCACCACCAAGCCTATGACACCTGCATCCAGTCAGTCACATATGCCTCACCAGATGAGTGGCATGCTACCCACTTCGGTGAACGGGCGCACCGAAACTCATCGGTCTACAGTAGGAGATGCGAGCCAGCATCCGTCTCATCCCACAGATGCAAATCAGCCTGCCACATCAATACCAACGAGTCAAAAAACGAGCAATATTTCCCAAGAAGAACAAAATATCCGTGAGTATAAGGAGATCCTATTTCCTACAGTGCAGTCCCAACAAGCAGCACAAGAGGTGGAAGAGCCAGCTTTCACGTCCGATGCCTTGCCAGAGGAGGACGGTTCTGACCCAGCAGCATCAGCACAGCAGAATGATACAGACCTTCTGCCTGACGATCTGCTACTGAGCGATCAAAATCTGAGTTCTATCGTCACAGCCGACCTCTGGCAGGGCGGCATACTCTCACGGCGTCTCCCAGGCTATGAAGAACGTCCAGCCCAGGTTGAAATGGCCTCTCTGGTTTCACGAGCTATTACCCAGTACGTTCCGGCTATCATCGAAGCCGGGACTGGTACAGGAAAAAGCCTTTCTTACCTGATACCAGTTGTCCGTTCCGATAAAGTTGCTATTATCAGTACAGCCAATAAAGCACTGCAGGAACAGCTCTTCTATAAAGACATCCCTTTTGTCCAGAAGCACATCAAGGCTTTCGAGGCCGCGCTGGTCAAGGGCGTTAACAATTACGTCTGTCTCGATCGTGTTGAGAGCGAACGCACAGGTCTACAATTTTATGTGAAAAACCGCGAATTCATGCGCCTGCTCGATACACTCAACGATCGCGCTTCGGCCTTTAACGGTGATTTTGAAACACTCGGCTTTCAGCTTTCTGCCGATATACGCAGCAAGGTTGCCACTGACAGCGATCAGTGTGCGTGGAGCAAATGTGGTTATTTCGGCAGTTGCTATGTCCGTAAGATGCGTGAACGCGCGGAACGCGCAAAGGTGATTGTTGTCAATCACACGCTCCTGCTACTAGATGCTGCTAATGAGGGTCGCCTCCTGCCCGAGCGGGATGTCATTATTCTTGATGAGGCCCATCATCTGGAGGAGGAAGCCACACGCTGCTTTACCCTCACCATCAGTCCTGCGCAGATTCAGACCTTGCTTGCCCAGCGCATGCTTAAGGATCACAGTCAGCTCAATCTGCAAGATGACGTGATGCGTGTAGCCCAGGATACATGGATACGTCTGCAACAGATTGCCGATCCCGTCAATAAATCGCGCAGTAATTTGGAATCTCCAGTGGAAGAGGGTTTACACCTTGCCTCTCTCCTTGAAGATCTTGCCGCTTCGCTGGACAAAAACCGACCGAATGGCTTGGAAGACAAGGAGAAACTGCTCTATGACAAACTACTCGCACGCACACAAAATCTGGCAGCGAACATCCGCGCCGTCTTCTCAGTCTCCGACCCCAACAAGTTTGTGTACTACGCTGAGCGCGTTGAGGGTTCAGTCAGTCGTGGTTTTGTCTTGCAAGCCTCAGCTGCACCACTCGATGTTACATCCTTTCTGAAAGAGCGTCTCTTCGACAAATGCAACGTTATTTGTACCTCTGCAACTCTGGCAACGACGGGCCCTAACCCGGTTCAGCCAGAAGAGAAGGGACCGAACTTTGCCTACTTCCGCCGCCGCATTGGTCTCGATCCACTGGAACGCAGCGATGTGCTAGAGAGCATCCTTCCCCTCACCTTCGACTATGAGACAAATGCGCTGCTCTACCTGCCACGCGACCTGCCAGCGCCGACTTTTGGCAATGGCTCTGATGACTACATGAAGGCTATTGCGCGTGAGATGTACAAGCTGGTCAAGCTGTCGCGAGGGCGTGCATTTCTGCTCTTCTCCAGCAAACGCATGCTCGACCGCGCATACGAGCTGATGTCACCCCATCTTCCCTATCCTCTGCTGAAACAGGGGGATATGACGCGCCTAGAACTCACGCAGCGCTTCCGCCAGGAAGAAGGCGCCGTACTGTTCGGACTAAAGAGCTTCTGGGAAGGTGTAGATATTGCAGGCGATGCTCTTTCGATGGTTGTCATTGACAAGCTCCCCTTCGATCCACCCGATGATCCAGTGCACGAGGCACGAGTCGCACAGATGAAGGCGGCAGGCGAAAATTGGTTCGGCACTTATGTGCTACCTCAAACCGTCCTACGTCTCAAGCAAGGTCTTGGGCGCTTGCTGCGTACACGCGAGGATCGTGGAGTGATGGCCATTCTCGATACGCGTCTGCATACCAAGGGATACGGCAAGCTTGTGCTCGATGCCTTGCCGCCTGCGCGTCGCACAACAAGTTTAAAAGATGTTGAGCGTTTTTTTGCATGATTTATGCTATAAATTAAAGGGAGGGATTTCGTATGCTGCTGGCTGGAACAGCAGAATTTAATGAATTGCTGACCGATCGGAAGGCTTCTCGCTTTTGATCGCAGTAATCAAGCTTGCCCCTGGCGTGAGCAAACGATGGCTGCGTACCTGTTCCATTCCCACTAATTCCAGCCATCCCTTGACTGTAGAAAAGGAATAGCAGGTTCCACCGACCGTGGCCATGGTCAAGGCCATCAATTGCACCATCAAGGAAGCCAGACGTGACCTGTGCGTCCGGTCCGTTACCTGGTCAACGAAAACCATCAGGCCACCAGGCCTGAGTGTCCTTGCTACCTTCTCAAGAAGAGCTACATTCAGCTCTGGCGGGAACAAGTGTGCAATATGGAAGTACAAAGCGATATCAAAGGGCTGTGTGAAGAGTAGAGGAAAATCGTCTTTGATAATATCACCACAGACAAAACTCATACGCTCTTCCAGTTTCATCCGCCTCGCCGTAGACTCTCCCGCCACAATCCCAGGCTGAATATCCAGGATCGTTGCATGCAGACATGGGTACTTGCGACAGAAGAGAACACTGTAGCCTGCATGTGAGCCTCCGACATCGAGTAAGCGTTCGGCCCCATCCGGCATAGGAACGCGATGAATAATCTCGCCACCCAGGACAGTAGCCAGGGAGGCTAGACCAGCATAGTGACGGGCAAGCATCTGCTGCATCTCCGGCAAGCCAGTGCTTTCCCCATAGGGCATGTGCATCGCCTGCTGGTTAGTGCGCACAACTTCTGTAACATGATCCCAGATGGAAATAATATCCTGGCTGTGAAGAATATAAGGCGCGATATTCCTACGCGACTCGCTGGTCAACCAGCGCCGTGCTATATGCGTATTGTAATAGATACCATGACGATAGTGCAGATAACCAGCTGATACGAGGATTTGCAGCAAAATTTGCAGACTCTGAGGATGACACCTTAATTGCTCCGCCAGTGCTTCCAGGGACAGTCCCCGCCTACTCAGGACATCAAAGAGGCCCAGTTCACAGGCAGTCACCAGCACCTTGGCAATCCCTGGTGCCAGCGGCGTATCAAAGAGGGGCGTGGGCAGGAGATTGAGGTGTGCCAGTAAATATTCGAGTGGAGTGAGACGGAGTGGCATTGGCTCAGACACCTTTAATGAGATTAATCAGAAGCTACAGCTTCTGTTATCCATTTGAGGTGACGTTTAAGATCATTGTAATCATCTTCAGGCAACAATTTGTCATGCTGAAGCCTTCCGACTACAATTCCTGGAGCAATTCCCACTTTTTTAGCAAATTCCTCTATACTTGCCTTTGTGCAGCAAGAAGGTTGTGCTATAAATTGTTGCCATTCAGTACGGTCAATTAACATGTCCGAGGCGAATGTGTCTGCTTCATTTTCTTCTTTTTCTCTATTTTTCTGGTCTATTTCTAGAAAAACCTGCCGCTTCCCATGTAGCAGAATGTGCCCCACCTCGTGGAAGAATGTAAACCAGAGTTGATCATCGGTTTTATAACGCAGGCTAAGCTGCACCAATGCTTTCGTTGGAGTCAACCATTGCGTCGCACCACAAATTCCAGTGTTGGGTAATTCTTGTACAAAAACTACAGCTACACCCGCATTAGCGCACAGGTTCACTAACTCCTTTTGGAAAAAGTCAACTGGTTCTACTGTTAAAGTACGAATACTGATTAATGCATCGCGAAATGTATCAGCTTTGTATGATGCACACTCAATCTCTCGGGCTTCTAGCTCTCCCTGACGCAGCCATGCTGCTATTGCTCCAAAATTGCTTTTCACTGTTGTAGATTTACGATATGCAACCTCTTTACTTTCCCAAAGAGCTTGCCATGCATCTGGAGAAGCCACAGCGAAGAACTTTAAGGCCTCCAATACCTGTTGCGATTTATCTGTACTAGTAGTGATCCAGCCTCGGTGCATCATTTGTTGAATAGGGATTTCCTTTAACCATTCTATCCAATTATTTAGACGCTCCTTCTCAGCAAGACGAGCAAGAAATTCTCGATAGCGCAGCTCCCGTTTTAACCAGAATGAGGCCGGAATACTTAACACTTGCTCTAGTTGCAATGCAGTTTCAGCTGTAATAGCTGTTTTATTTCGTATAATCTCATTAACTGTTTTAAATGGGCGATTCATACGTTTTGCAAGTTCTGTTTGAGACATACCTATTGATTCTAGAGTCTCTAAAAGAGTTTCTCCAGCAGGAGTAACATAATCGCTATAATGTTCATTTTGCGAAGTATTAGTCATGATAATCACTCACCTCAAGAATTCTAATCACTGTTACTTTTGCCCAGTCTAAGCCACCATCAGGTTTCCTTGGAACCGGATCATTAGCTGGCTCAAAAATAAGTCGATAGGGATGATCTAGGTCTACAGCTAACGTTCCCTTCCTATCTCCTTTCAACTCATGACACCTCGCTTGTTGGAACAAACGCATTTGTTCAAGATTCTCGACATCTTCGAACTCATCGAGTCTATGTTCAATGAACCTAGCGCGGACTGCACCATATTTTTTGATGCGTTGATACTGATCTTTACATTCTTTCTCTAGTTTTCGTCCCTGAAAGAGAATTTCCACACTTTCAACCCCTCATTTTATATATAACCTTTCGGGTTACAATAATTATAACACAAACCACTTTTGGCAGCAAGATCTCAAATGTGTCCTAAGCCCTGGCATAGCGCAGCAGGATCAAATCAGCACACTGACCAACCATCCACCAGCAAGGACAAGACAGATCAACACAACAAGATAAAAGTAGATCTTGCGACTCTGTCTTGATTTTTGTGGACCAAAGAATGCAGAAAGAGCCACAAGGGCAAGGCAAGCAAAAATCAGTGTTGGGATAAGGATCAAAGGTTGAGCAGAGACCAGGCCGCTGATTGCCAAAACTCCAATCAAGATAATAGCCAGGAGGATGAGCAGGGAACAGGCGATAAAAGAACTTCTCACTCCAAACACGACAGCAAGAGTGCGAGCATGACTTTCCGCGTCCTCCTCAATATCCGGTAATGCGTTCGCCAGATGTAAGACTACGCCCAGCAGAGCACCAACTGGTACTAGCCAGAACAGAAAAGGTACGAAATGTCCCATGCCAACAAAAGCATAGACAGGAATGAGCGGAATGGCTAATGCGAAGACAATGCCACTCAACGGTGTGACCTTCAGCCCCAGGTTATAGCCCTGCATGCAAGCGAGGTAGAGCACGGAGATCAGGAGCGCCAGGGGATTGAGAGGAAGCAGAAGGAGCACCATGATGAGTATCAGAAGAATACCAGCAATGAGGGCTTCGTGAGGACGAACCAGCCCACGCACAATAGGCTTGGTCTTCTTGCTCAACGCATCACGCTGACGATCACAATAATCGTTGAGAACTGCGATGGAAAGCTGCATAGCGATATGCGCAGTGATTACCAGGATAAGGATGCTCCAGTAAATGTGCGGCCAGACAGCGAGCAGCGCAAACATGCTGACCGCAATCGTGTGGAACAGAACTGGTCCAGGGTGGCAGAGTAAGAAGAAGCCATACAACAGATCAACCGGACGGCGCTTTTTGAAGGTCTCCATACAGCCTATCTCCGCTTTCTCAGTTACGCTGATGCCAAATAAACACGTTCTTCTCAGGAAGTTCGCGGCTTCAGAGCATAGCCCATATATGATGTGGAGAGGTCATTGCTCTCCTGGAAGTTCATGCGCTTCCCCATCTCTGTAAGTGTGATTTTACCACGTTTGTGTTTCAAGAACAGGTTGATGACGATGAGCGGGTGGGCACGTGGACTCATTCCCTTCACTTCTTGATTATGCAGATGGTATCTCTGCATACACAGCAACAACTCCTGCGGCTTGATAAACTTCTTCCAGTCATGGAGATTAGGAGGCATAAAGCGGGTAATTTTCCACTCCTGGGCCAGCTTAATATCAGCGAGCCAGGTAAGAAATGTCCGGTTAATCGTATCGTAGAAAAAAAGACCGTCTGGTGTGAGGACGCGAGAAATTTCCTGGATCACCTGTGCTACATCATCAACATGCTCTAGAACATCACAACAGATAGCAATATCAAAGGAAGCATCTGCAAAAGGGAGATGCTCGCCAACACCTATCTGGTAGGTTATATCCAGACCTGATTGTTGAGCATGCTTTCTGGCTGTGACCAGAGAAGGTTCTGAGGGATCAACGCCTGTCACCTGACAGCCGAGACGAGCAAACTCCTCGGCCAGCAAACCTCCTCCACATCCCACATCAAGCACTCTTATCCCCTGAGGATCTATCTTTCGTTCCTCGATAAGCACCCGTCGGAAGTAGCCAAAACGAACAGGGCCAAGCCAGGTGCGCAGAATACCAAGGGCTTCATTCTCATCCCACCAGGTATCGCTCAAACGGTTGTACAGTTCATTATCGACTGGCATAACTCACTCCTTTTAGCTGAGGATATCGACACGATCTGGATTGATTCCATTCCAGGTTGCATTGCTGTTCTGGTTGCCCGTAACACGCACCTTGAGGGTGTGTTGGCCTGGCGTTAGCATCTGGCTGGTGTATAATAACGTGTTTCCAGCTTCCGTAGGCGAGTAGAAATCCAGCATTGTTTCAGATCCACCGTCGATCGAGAAGGCACCAATTCCATGCGGCGGACCAACCACCCCATAAAACTTGATCTGTGTTCCATTAAAAGCAATGGTCACGTAGTCATTTACGGTATTATCCCAGCTATTGCTACCATTATAGGCATCGGGGGGATCGGGGGACTGGCCACTGCAACCGCCAGTACAATGTCCCCAACCATTGCCAACATAGTTGAATTGGTCGGTGCCAGTGCCCTGAACGCTATCATCGATTGTTCTTATGTGGAGAACCACAGGGGGAGGAGTTGAAATAACTTGAGGAGGAGTCTTGGGAGGAGGAGTTGAGATAATCCGAGGAGTAAGGTACAACGCTGTTGTCATAGGAGAGGCTAGCACAGGAGGTTGCATAACTGAAATACCCTTGATTGTAGTAGGACCAGTGGAGCGCGTCGAAACATGCGAAGAGGTGATGTTATACCAGAAGCTCATACTGGCGGCGAGCACCGCAGCCACGATCAGCAACACAAGTACGGTTCGCCAGATCTTGCTGGGATGTCGTAATGGCTGAGTAGGCAAGATCGGTTCAAGCGATGTCGGCATCTCATCAGGCTCTAGTAGCTTTTCTGAGGATAAGGACGACGGTTTCAGTATCGAACTATCATCATCTATCGATGCATCGTCCCTATAGGCATCCTGCAAGGCATTTGCGAAGGCGGTGACATTTTCATACCGCTGGGCCCGATCCTTGGCCAGGGCTCTGAATACCACCTGCTCCAAGGCTGGTGGCAGACCGGGAACTCTCTCGCACAGCGAAGGGGGCGGAGCCAACACATGCTGGGTACCGACCTGGATGTAAGAGCCAGTGAAGGGACATTGGCCACATAACCATTGGTAGGTCACGATCCCAAGAGCATACTGATCGCTCGCGAAATGGACCTTGCCTTCCAACATCTCAGGGGACATATAGAGGACTGTGCCAACCATGCCATGGGCAGTCAGCGAGGCCATACTCTGGGCTGCCAGGACGAGGCCAAAATCGCTGAGCAATACCTGATTCTGTGCTCCAATGAGCATATTTTCAGGTTTGACATCACGGTGAATCAACCCTTGCCCATGGGCATAGTCCAATGCCGAAGCCATTTGTTGCACCAGGGGCACAACCTGCCCTAACGAGAGACGCATCCCTTCGGGAAAGCGCTGTCGCAGGGAACCATTGAGCGCATAAGCCATCACCAGGAAGGGGGTTCCATTCTCGACTCCATAGTCGAGGATACGCACGATATTGGGATGGTCCAGTCTAGCAATGGTGCATGCCTCGTTGAGAAAAACTTTCTGAGCCTTCTCCGACAGGTGCACATGCAACATCTTGATGGCGCTTTGTATCTTGAGATAGATATGCTCGCCTAGATAGACATCAGCAAAGGCTCCTCGGCCTAACCAACGAATAATGCGATAGTTCCCCACCAGATCTCCCACACGCTCCTCTGGTTTACCATTGATCATGGCTTCAAATTTATTCATCTCCATCATAGTACACAAAATTCCTTTTGATACTTTTTTGCTCGGTTGAAAAGGCGAAGAACCATCGCATTGGCCTAATCCCTCCATTCGCGCCATGAGGGTGGAAATTTGATCATATGCAACTCCAAAATTTACAGCTTTGTAGGCCATTCGTGAGCACAGTCTCGCCATTTCCTGACGAGATCACGCTGGTCACCTTTGACGAAACCACCTGGGCAGCTCTGGTGCTCACTGATTGCTCAGCTCACATATGAGATAGGCAAGACGGCGACAGAGCTCCTGCTCCAACGTATTGCCAATCCCGGTCGTCTCCTGACAATTATACACATCTTGCTAGACTTCCCCCGGAAGCGGGGGCTAAAAGGGCTATCCGCCCCTTTGGGGGTATGGGGAGACCCCGAAACTCCGTCAACTTATCATCGTCCAGATACGCGAGTGGGGAGAGCAATATATGCAGACGTTGCGAGAGAGAAAACAATGCGTGCCAAGCGAATTTTTACGCTAGAGCGGGCCCTCCGCCACTATGCATAAACACTCCAGCAATCTCGCCACAAAGGCTTGCTCTCTGTCCACATGAAACGCACCGAGTACATAGCGATCTGGCCGCACGAGGATAAAGAGGTCGCGGTGCCCACGAAGAAAGCGGGCTATCTGCTGCTGGCTATCCAGCGCATAGGTGATGTTCTGGGAGATGTCTTGCATATCCTCCATTGTGGGCATTATACAGATATAACGTGGCTTCAGCCTTTGCCAGAGATCCGCTTGGAGTGGTTTGAATGCTTCACTAGGATCAGGATGCAGGCGCAATAGCGCGAAACCACATCCAAGCAGTTCGTCGAGTAGAACAGGCTCCTCTCCGCGCATCAAGACAGTTGGCTGGGGGAGCAGTTGTCCAGTGAGAGTACGGCTGAGTCTGCTACCGTCTGAGAGGTGCAGGCCATGTTTATAGGATGGTTCAGGCTTGATGCGTGCCTCGGCAAAAGATGATGCAATGGGCGGCAGGGCCATCAGTACACGAAGAGCAATATCTCGTAAGAACGCGAGAGGACGGCTCGTAGGCATGATCATGCTGCCCAGAAATGAGGAGAATCGAATCATACGCGAAGCGTGAGGCGCACATTCCTGCTGGTAGGTTTTGAGAATGTCGGGCTGGGCTTGACCACTTAGGACTAACGCGAGCTTCCAAGCGAGGTTGTGGGCATCGCGCAGACCACAGTTCATACCTTGACCACCGAACGGAGGAAGCAAGTGGGCAGCATCACCGAGCAGGAAAACGCGCCCGTCTGCAAATGAGGTAGCATAGGCCGCATGGAACGTATAGATAGTTTGACGTATGATGCGAGGTTCGTGCGGACCACCAATCTGCTGGATTAACTGGTGCAAGTTAGCGAGAGCGAGGAATTGGTCCTCGCGTTCACCAGGGAATAGCATGAACTCCCAACGCCTGCGCTGTCCTGGTGCGGGTACGCTGACCGCTGGTCGAATGGGATCACAGAAGAAAGTGATGCAACTATTGGGAACATCAGCCTCACAGAGGCCGTCAGCGACCAGCCAGCGCTGGAGAAAGGTTGCACCATGTATGGGGATACCAAGAGCACGACGCACGGAACTTTTGCCGCCATCACAGGCCAGCAGGTAGGTGCAAGCGATCTGCAGCAACTGGCCAGAGGGGGTACGCACGCTAGCTAGTACACCCTGCTCCGTCTGCACAAAAGCTTCGAGCGTATGCCCAAAGCAAGCCTCGACACATGGGAAGCGCCGCAATCCAGCCAGCAGTGTTGCCTCCAAGCTTGGCTGATCAAACGTCGAGACGAGCGGGTAGCCATTGCGTCGGCTACTCGGTGTCACCTGCACGAGGAGTCGTCCATGCGAGAGATACTGCACACCAAGATCCAGCAGCACATCTGGCAGTATCTCCTCACGCAGCCCGAGTGCCTGGCAGATACGCAGCCCCTCATCGTCTATAGAGATAGCACGCGGGAAGTCGCTCAGTCCCATATTACGTTCGACGAGCAGCGTCTCGATGCCATACTGACCTAAAAGATTTGCGACGGTGAGTCCCGTCGGGCCAGCACCGATGACAAGCACGGATACGAACTCTTGGTCCATTTTGACACTCCATTACCGCACTTTTGCATCCCTTATACCTTTTTCATCGCAAGGACAACATGGCTTCCTCCTAGCCCACGCCCACAGAGGAGCACTCCGTGTGTATGTTTTTCCTGTTCCTGTGTCCTCCCGCGCACGAGGCCAGGAGGGCAGTTATTGGGATCAGGCTCCTCACAATTGAGCGTTGGGGGAATGAGACCTTCCTGGAGAGCCAGAAGAGCGCAGATAGTATCGAGCACCCCTGCAGCAGCAAGGCTGTGACCAAATTGTGTGCGTGGGACACTGCACGGTAGAGCATCAAAGGTAGAACTGAAGACTTTGCGGAGGGCCGCTGCTTCGATGGCATCCCAGGCAGAGAGAGCACGGCCATCGAGATAAACACAGGCAATGTCCTCCGGCATCAGGTGGGCCTCAATGAGAGCAACTTCGAGGGCGCGGACGTAGGCAGCTATGTCAGGGAGTGCAGGAACAGCCAGATCCCGGGGAGTACAGGTTTGTGCGTAGCCGACGATTTCGCCGTAGATGGTGGCACCACGACACTGCGCATGCTCATATTCCTCTAAGATGCAGATCCCTGCCCCTTCGGCTATCAGCAGCCCATCTGCTCGTAGATCAAAGGGGCGGTAGGCGCAAGGATCGGTTCCTCCACAAAACGGAGGGTTAGCACCAAGAATGTGCAAAGCAGAGGGATGGAGTGGAGCTTCACTTCCTCCAGCAATAAGTATATCCGCAGAGCCACGTCTGATAGCCTCGTATGCCAGCCCAAGAGCGTTCAATCCGCCGCAGGTATCGTTGACAGGCGCCTTGCTATAGCCCTGGAGACCGTAGCGAACGGAAATCTGCCCAACGTTTGCCACATGGAGCCCGGCGATGGCTGTATAGGCACTTATGAAGCGGGGTCCTCGCTTGTAGAGTTGTGCGATCTCCTCAGCAACGTACCCAACACCACCGAGCGTATTCGCCACTACCGCACCGATGCGGTGTGGGATTTCCTGTTCGAGTGCCAGCCCGGCATCCTGTAGTGCCTCCTCAACAGCAGCCAGGACAAAGTGGGTCATGCGATCCGTGCGCTGTGCCAGCTTGCGCTCGATATAGTCCTCGGCGCGGAAATCCTTGACTTGGCCCGCAAATTGGAGCGGCAGTTCCCCATCGCTGTCACTCGAAAGTCGCTCGATCGCCAGACGTCCCGTGCACACAGCCTCCCAAAACCTTGCCTTCCCAACTCCATTGGGAGCCACCACTCCAAGGCCAGTGATGACAACACGGCGAGGAACGAGCGGGGAATGGGCAAGCGATATCCCTGGATACAGAGCCGACGCTAAACGGGGTTGCTTGCCAGCTTCGCGTTGCAACCAAGTCTCATTCCTTGCCAGCAGCAACGCTGTATTCACGCCACCAAAGCCACTAGAGTGTGTCAATGCGAAGCGCAACGGCTGTCCGGGGTCAACAAGGCGTGCAACATTGGGGACATAGTCCAGATCGCAACGCGGATCTGGGACATCTAGGTTGATTGTTGGTGGAAGGGTCTGCTGATCGAGAGCGAGTGCGGTGACTAGCACCTCAATTGCGCTTGCAGCTCCCTGTGTATGACCAATCAACGATTTAGTGGCACTGATCGGAATATGGTACGCGTACGAGCCGAAAACTCTCTTGTAGGCAGCAGTCTCGACGATCTCATTAGGTAGCGTGGAACTCCCATGTGAGTTGATGTAGCCGAGCTGCTCTGGGGAGAGATTTGTCTCCTCCATTACCTGCCGTAGTAAAGCCTGCAGAGGTGCCCCATCCTCTGGAAGAGTAGCCATATGGTAAGCGTTGCTGTTAGAGGCGAAAACCTGGATCTCGGCATAGATATGCGCTCCACGGGCCACAGCCAGTTCGCGTTCTTCTAGCAGCAGAACTGCTGCGCCTTCTGACAGGACAAAACCATCACGGCGGGCATCATAGGGGCGCGAGGCACGTTCGGGCTCATCGTTATGGGTACTCAGAGCACGCATGACGCTGAAGACGCTGAGTCCGAGTAGACTCAGCGCAGAGTCAGAGCCACCAGCCAGCATACGTTCGGCATGCCCTTCCTGAATCTGCCAGAAGGCCTGACCAATGGTATCAGCACCAGCGGAGCAGCCAGTAGCAAAAGTCAGACAGGGACCGCGCAAACGGTGATGGGCAGCGACTACCACAGCGGGGACATAGCTCAACATGAATGTTGTGGGCTCGTTCCCAGACAGAAGAGCACGTGGAGGATGAGCACCACGCTCCGTGAGTTGCAGCCACAGCAGCTCTCCCTCTTCCACCGAAGCCATTGCCGTACCCAGGTAAACGCCTATATGCTCGCGCTGTTCCTCGCTTAGCTGCTCACTGCAGAGCCCAGCATCCTTCAGAGCCAGATTGGTCGCAGCAACAGCGAACTGCGTGCCACGATCCAGAAGCGTACACTCCACAGACGTCAGGTCAAATGCAGCGGGCACAAAATCTGGAATCTCTCCTGCAATACGAGTTGGGAGAGCACTTGCATCAAAACGCGTAATAGTGCGGACACCCGAGCGCCCTTGTAGGCAAGCCTGCCAAAATGCCTCCTTCCCAGAGCCGTTGGGAGCCAGCACACCCAGACCAGTGATGACGACGCGTCGCTGATGCATTCAATTCCCCGATACAGTATTGTATTTCCGATACAGCTCATTAGACATTGGAAAAATATCACAATGCCGCTAGAAATGCCTCGATCAGTGGAGTAACGAGTTCCGCTTCTGAATAGAGAAAAAAACGCTCGCGTCCAGGAATGACATGGTAGCCGACACACTGCGGTAGGTGTTGCGCTAGCCAGCAGGTTTTCGCTTCTGGGGAAAGGGCATCATCCTGGCGATTGATCAGGAGAATAGGCATAGTCAATGCAGCGAGAGATGCACGGATATCAAAGTAATGGATAACTGGCAGCACAGAGTAGCGATAGACGGCTGGCCAGAGAGCGATTTTGTGGAACTGCTCTTCGATGAACTCACGAGGGAGTTCGGTCATATTGGGGATAATGTCCTGGGAGAGCGATGGCGGCCCAGCATGGGTAATATAGTGAATAACGATGCGACGCAGCCACGAAGCTGGCACCAGACGCTCAATAGGAAGACGAAGGAATATCTCGTGGAGGAGCCAGATTAAAGGATGTGGCGCGATGCGATAATCAGCTGCCTGCGCAACAATAACCAGCGAGCGACAGCGTTCGGGGTAGCGCAGGGCAAACTCGAAGAGTACCATAGCCGCATCACCATGCCCTACAAAATCGGCTGAAGCGATTTGGAGAGCGTCCAGCACCTGACGCAGCTCTTCGGCACGTTCGGCCAGGCCCACAAAGCGTGTGCGTGACTCATGCCGACGGTAGAGGATTACGCGCTGGGATTGGCTAAAAGTACGGATCTGGCACGCATAGACGAACTCCAGGTGTTCGAGGATTGGCACGAAGACTAGAGGATCGCCCACACCGAGATCAATGAGGGGCAGATCAACCCCAGCAATGGGCACACGTCGCCAGTGTTCTTCTAGAAACTGGACATCAGCTCGGAATGTTGCTGCACTGATCTGCCTAACATTGGGCAAGGGAGTTAGTGTTATGCTCACGATTTTTTTCCTTTTTCCTCAGACTCTACCACAAATATATCTCTCTTGACAAATCATGAGCGATTACTGTATAACGTGAGCTAGAAACATAAGTGGAGACAAATTGCATGCAAAAGAAATAAATTGGCATTATAGCTAAATATGAGCAGGATAATGTACACCAATGGCGCAAGATCAATCACGTTGATGAATATTCCGAATAGATAACAGAGGAAGCAGAAATCTAGGGAGGAAATGCATTTGCAAACGAATAGTGATGAATACGGGCCAGTGGGAGTTCCTTCCAACGGAGAGGAGATTTCCACGCTGGTGAGTAGCTGGATTGCAGCCTTCAATGCCCATGACGTAGAGCAAATTGTTGCGCTCTACGCGGAAGATGCCGAACTGTTTGATACGGGAATGAGGCGTGCTCGCAAGGGGCGCAACGAGATTACATCCTGGTTTACGCAGCGTTTCCGACAGATGCCGACGATCCAGTATACCCCAACACAGCGTTTCTTCAATGAGAGCGAGGCGGCAATCTGCTGGCTCGCCCAGGGGCATACGCCGCCCTTGCTGCGGCAGCACTGGCTCTCACGTCCGTTTCAGGTCGATGGTGTCAGCATCTTCCTTGTGCGTTCCGGCCTCATCCACTGGCAGCATGGCTACTATGATCACCTCAGGATAGTGGAACAAGTGCTTCCTCCATTGAAGTGGCTACTGCTGAAACTATAGAGGGTAGTATAGCCTCTAGTGCCTAGCCTAGAATTTATACTTTTGCATCAAAGGGATGCCTATAGCCGCCAGTAAGACTGCAAAGAGCCGTTCGACACTGACAGCAAGACAGCTTCTTGTCTCCTCCTCCTTCTCTGTTTAGCAAAAGCTCACCTTTTGCTATGTGCGGCTGTAGTGCACATTTATGCTACACAACATTGTACCACAAAAAAGCCCAGGTACGCTCCACAGGGTAAGAGCCTGATCGTTGTGTCTCAAGATGTCCTCTAGATGTCTACGGTTTGGCATTGCAAAGTGGGCTCGTAGTGGGTAGTATTGTGATAGGCACTCGTTGTGTGTATGGTATGAAATATGTTCTGAAAAGTTATGAGAAAAGGAGTAAAAAAGGCATGCCCAAGAGAGGTCCATTTTCTAGTGACGACCAGCCAGCAAAAAGACGGAAGCAAGAGGGAGATGGAGATCCAAGCTCATCTTCACGTTCTGCACCGCCGTCACGCGATCTAGTGCGACAAGGTACTCAAGGAGATGCGCGTCCTCCTGCTCCAGGATTTCTGGGGAACATTAGAAAGATGAGTGAGCAAGTCCTCAGCGGGCAAGCAGGTCCATCGTCTTCGACTGGAGAGACTGCTAGTCGTGATACACAAATTTCAAGCAGAAAAATGGAATTATCTACCTGGACGGTCTTAGAAGAATCATCACTAAAGCCATCACCAAAACCAGAATTACCGTCAATAAATGTCATGGATGAGCGCATTGATGAAAAATCTGGATGGACGTTCCTACCAGAACCATCATCAGAATCACCACCAGAGCCAGAATTACCGCCAACAAATGTCACGGCTAAGCCAATCAAAAGAACCGATTATGGCAGTAAAGATACTTTGTGGTCCCCCCCTACCGACGAAAGCAAAGATAAAAGGCGTGACCACCAAGACGTACCCCCAGGGCCTTCTAATCCACAGAGCTACGGGATGCTTACATCTGAACACAGAGGACTTCCCCAGACAAACATTGACAGGATAGTGGAAATAGATGATCTCTTAAACCAAGGAAAACTATATAAGTTCGACCCTAAATCCGATTCTGATAAGGGAGGAGCAACTGCTGATACTAAGCTCTCTTCCAATTCGGAGGAAGAGAGCTTAGAGATCAATATGCTGACGGATGCTTCTCACCCCACCACGACACCAAGCGGAACAGAATCTACTAGAAGAGATATGCAAAAGTACTTCAATGACCAAACAGATCTTAGTGTAAAAAGGTTTATGGAAATTGTCCAAAAGGTTGCAAATAATGAGGGTAATGTTGATGATCATCATAATGACCTTAAAACTTTGGGAGCTTCTGCTGCTTGGAACAAAAAACGATTCCTAAATGCAATAATAGCATATAAAGATAAAGGACTACCTTTTGATAGAATAGAAAAACTTTCAATAGAACTTTTACAAAATGGAGGCAGCTTTGCAACACAGGATCACAAACTTAGTGAAACCGAAGGTGAACTTCTTCTTATGGTAAAAAGTGTTATAATGTCTAAATTGAGAAAATTGCCAATGGAATCTACGCCTGAAAAATTTGAGGGTAGGTATAATATTGCTATTAACAAGGCAAAAGAGGCATATACCCGGTCCTAATGATCATGAATAGCCTGTGTGTCCGAACCTTCAGCCAAATGGTTCGTAGCTGAAGGTTCGGACACGATTTCCACAAGCTGACTCATTGTAGAAGACAAACCTCGCCAATAGAACACTTGTCTACAATGTTGTGTACCTTTAATTCTACGAAGCTGCTTAACAAACGGGCACGGGAAGTCCCATCTCCCAAGAGGCGGATTGGGATGAGAGTGCCGTTCCTTGTCTGGAGCAGGGGTGGATGGGTTTCCACTTTCCTGGCTCTGTGTTAGAATAGTCTTGTAGAGCTTCATGCGAATAACCGTGTTGGTAGCGCTCAGCAGGTACGGTACAAGCCCGTTGGCCTGCATCCTTCCAGACATGCACGGCATTGGAGTGTTTCGCTCGCTCAAAAGTTGCCTCCTGTGTTGGCGCAGGGTCAAGGCGTAGACTTGTAGCACCAACGTATCTACATAGACTCTTTGAGTCGAAGTAGTAGTAGGGCCGGACACGCCCCTGAGAACTTTGGTTCTCTGTTGTCTGAGTCAGTTTGTTTGTGCAGCCACCTGCGTTTGAGCGGGGTTTCCACGGGAGCACGGCCAACGAACTTTCGATGCTCAGAAGCTCATCCCGTTCTACGGGATAGAGAGTGTCACTGGGAATACAATGGTCTCCAATCGCCATCATGTCGTGAGCAGATGTCAGATACCTTGTCCGTCGATGCCTATGCAATAGTATATGTCCTGCCAATAGCCGTTCGGGCGTCAAGGGCCAAGAGTAGAGCATGAGCTACGTTCACCACATAGGGGCCTTCCGCAAATAACGTGATCACCCATCGTGCTAGTCCGATGATAGAATCCTCTGGTCAACTTGTTCCCGGAAGAGCCCATAGGTGAGATCCACGAGATTGTTGCCATTCCCAACCTGAGGAAGACGATTGCGACGAGCCGCCGCAATAAGCTGTGGCAGAAGCGTACGATCGCCAGGCCCAAAGATTGCTTTAGGACGGATGATTACTGTTTCCGAGGAGATACGGCAACGCATGATCACACAGCAGAATGATATCGCTTCACACAGCGCATAATCGCTCTCGTGCTTACGGCTCCGGTTCAGGGCCATACCGCCCACTGGCGAGCATGTCCGTTCCCGACCATATGCGCTCGAAGATGTCGAGCGCTTCGGCTTGCGAGATGATATTCGGCTGGCAACGGTCCTCGATGAGGTAGGGGACAAGGCGGATGCTGGCCAGCGTTGTGCCACGCCAGTAAAGGTGCAGCATGCACCCTTCGAGCGTCTCGCGGGACCAAGCCTGATCGAAGATAAAATTGCCAAGGCTGTAGATGATCAGCCGCCCTCTATATGATTCGATGGCCTGTACCCAATGCGGATGCGAGCCCAACACCATATCTGCGCCTGAGTCAATGGCGAGGTGCGCTGCCTGTTGCTGAGTGGTGGTTGGATCTTTGGTATACTCGATGCCCCAGTGGAAGAACGGGATCACTAGGTCCGCACTCTTGCGTGCAGCCGCGATATCTTGGGGAAGGGTCGTGAGATCCACAGGTGCGATACCCGGCGAGTTCGCATCCGCGTATCGGCCAGCAGGGGGGATTTCGTTGTAGCCCAGCAGCGCGACTCGAGTGCCTTTCACGGTCTGGATGGTAGGCTGTCGTGCCTCTGCTAGATTATTACCGCCACCGCAGGTCATGATGTTATGTTTATGGAGCGTGTCTATCATGTCCACGAACGATTCCACGCCGCCATTATCGGAATGGTTGTTCGCCAGTGATACGGTCTGGATTCCAGCATAGGCCAGTCCATCCACAGCACGCTTGGCCGTGATGAACGTGAATGTGTAGGGATCAGTCGGCGGCGACACAAGGTCCGATATGGTGCATTCGAGGTTGGCAACCCGCCAGTCCGCGCTCATGAGTTCATCATGCACTTTGCGGAAGGGATAGAGGTAGTCATTATACTTCACCATCTTGCTGTTGACCCCACGCCCCAAGATAATATCAGCCGCCACGACCATATCGAACGTGGGAATGGTCGTAGCCAGCACCGACGCCAGAGGTGCCGCGAGACGACCCACATCCAGCCCGCGTGCCACCAGTTTATGTGCCGCGCCGATGCGCAAGGTCAGTGGGGCAAAGGAAGCTTGCGCCACATCACCGCGTCCCTGTGCTGGATAGACGCCGTCAATGCCGAGGTTGCGCACGCTCCAATCAGCCAGTTCTACTGGAACAAGCGCCATGCTTCCGGCTTGGGCACGCACTGCGCTCAGCAATGCATCGGCAGTGGCCACAGTCTGTACGTTGCCGGCGAGTGGCACGCCAGATGGCAGGGCAAGGCCCTGGAGCGCGAGGAGGTGAACTGGCAAGCGGTACGGTGCACCGACTGCACTCCAATCTGTGGCCGCTCCACTGAGCAGCGCCCGGGCCTGACTAGCAGTGATGCTATCAATAGGCACGCGCAGATGTGTGATAGCGGTGAGAGGGCTGGTGCCGATGGAGGCGCCAGTATAGCCTGGGGGCAGTTGGCCGAAAGTGAGGATGAGATCAGGCAAAGGGTTGAGCGAAGATACGGCAGTGACGTCCGGTATGCCAGCAACACCACTGATACTCTGAATGACAGCTTTGCCCAACGCAGGCGGTACAGTCCCATCCAGGTAGAGCGTGCCTGTTCGCCCAAGCGCGAACGGTGGCGTAGGCGTAGGTGTAGCAGTAGGTCGCGGCACTAAGGCCTGTGCGCAACCAGCAAGCGTGGCGGCCACCGCAGTCACCAGAAATTCACGCCGGGCGAGTCGTATGAAAAAGGACTCTGCTGCAGTGTATTTCGCTTCCGGGGCTGTCACATGGGTATGCTCAATATCACAAGGCCAAAGCTTGCGTTTTATCGAACGACCAGTGTTACTTAATTTTTCCGTTATCCTTTTCGGCCTAAAATGATCCATTATCTATGACGTTTTCCCTTTTTAGAGGGCGCTTCCTACCTTGGCAAAGAGCATCTCCAAAAGCCTTTTCCTGTTGGCCCTACTCTATTTTAAGAATACCTCATGAGGAAGCTTTTCCTAGAGAGAAAGAGGGACAAATTTGATACAAGAGAACCCGCCGTATTACCACGGATTTGTTGAGGAAAGCATCTTGACAACCTTCTATCCTGACCAGGCGGGCGAAGTGGTCCTAGCCCTTGTCATGGAGCTTGGCGAAACTCTTGGCAGGTTGCTGCTCTCGTTTGAGCCGGAGCATGACGATATGCTTCGCATCGAAGGCACTGTAGCTGCCTATACCGATGCGCTTGAGCGGGTATTGGGGGCTCCAAAAGATTCCTTGCAAATCGTTGATGCTGAAACGCTTTCGGAGTGGTTTGTCTCACCAAGGGACAACGTCTAGCCATGGTGGTGAGCGCATACGCGTCCGCCATCAGTGAAGGAGGTGGCATATGACTGTCAATATCAAAGTGCTCCTGGGGCAATTAGCCTATCTGTTTCTGTTCTTCACCCTGCCCTTGTTTCTCGCGGCTGGTACGATTGCCTGGCCTGCCGGGTGGATCTTCCTGGTTCTGTTCTTTACCTTCACTGTTACTCTCACCCTCTGGTTGCTCAGGCACAATCCTGGCTTGCTGAAGGAGCGCATGACTATGTTCAGACCCGATCAAAAAGCCTGGGATAAGGCGGGGTTCACGCTGACGTACGTCGTCTTTCTTGTCTGGCTGGTCCTGATGCCGCTGGACGCGGTTCGCTTTCACTGGTCGCAGGTGCCAGTCTGGCTCCAGGTGGCAGGAGCAATCGTCCTGATATGCTCTTTTCCCCTCTTCTTCGCCACTTTTCGGGAAAATTCGTACCTGTCGCCGATGGTACGCATCCAGAAAGATCGGGGGCAAATGGTGGTGTCCACCGGGCCCTATCACTATGTGCGTCATCCTATGTATGCTGCCGCTCTCCTCTTTCTGCTCGGGACAGCCCTCTTGCTGGGGTCCTGGTACGGACTGCTTTTGGGGCTAATCCTCGTGGGCATGATTGCGGGACGGGCAGTGCTAGAGGAACGCACGTTACAAGAGGAGTTGCAAGGCTATGACACCTATATGGCACAAGTGAAATATCGTCTTATCCCTCACATCTGGTAGGAGGAATAACAGATGTCTACCATTACCCAACTTACGAAGCTCACTATCGCGAAGGATATGAAGGATATGGTCAGTTGCTTGAGCGCAGTTTACTGTAGAAGGGGGAAACACAAGCAACCGGAAGTGTGAAAGGTCTACTGGTTGCTTGTTTTTGAGAGCTAAAGCGTAAATACATACAAATTGAGAATTGCTAGATAAGGCGCACAAGATGCTGAAAAGGGTTCTTCTCACGTCTTTTCAAGGCATTGAACTCCGTACGTAAAGCCTCCTGAAGCTCTTCCCATAGCCCATGCACATGATTCTCTGTCGTGCGAATATTGCTGATTGCTATGCGCATAGTAAACTTTCCATCCACACGCGTATGTGAAAGAAAGTAGTGCCCTGCTGCATTGATACGGTTGAGAATTTTTTCATTTAACCCATCCAAAACCATTTCATTATCTATGCCAGCCGGGTGAGCCCGAAAACATACAACACTCAAGGGCACCGGGGCCATACGCTGAAAATCTGGCGCAGCATCGATCCACTCTGCCAGTTGACAGGCCAATTGACAATGTTCCTGGATACGTGCCACCAGCCCTTGCTGCCCAAAGTAGCGTAGCACCATCCATAATTTCAAAGCGGGAAAGCGATGCGGCAGTGAGAAATCATAATCCATCAAATTTGGTACATCGCTGCTCTGACCTTGCGGGTTGTCGAGATAGTCAGGTGTGAGGCTAAGTGCAGCTTTGAGTAGCGCTGGTCGTCGAGTAAAGAAAACACTGCAACCAAAAGACGTAAAGAGCCATTTGTGTGGATTAATCGTCAGCGAATCAGCTCGCTCACAGCCAGCCAGCACCCAGCGCTTACTGGGTACAATTGCCGCCGCTCCACCATAGGCTGCATCAACATGGAGCCAGAGGCCATAACGTTCACATACATCCGCGATCACTGGAACCGGATCAATACTTGTGGTCGAAGTCGTACCAACAGTAGCCACAACAGCAAAAGGCAACCAGCCAGCACGTCGATCTTCTTCGATAGTTTGGACAAGTTCACCAACATTCATACGGAAAGCTGCATCCGTACCAATCTTACGTACTCCCTCTAAGCCCAGTCCCAGCACAATCGCCGCTTTATCAACCGAGGCATGTGCCTCTTGCGATGCATAGAGACGCAAACGAGGAACCTCCTTACGTCCAGCCATCCCTAAACGGCTAATCTGCAAGCCCCCCAATGCCTCACGAGCTGCCACTAGAGCATGGAGTATCGCCGAGTTGTGATGCAGCATACCAAACAGAGAATCAGGAAGCCCCAGCATCTGGCGCAGCCAACGCAGAGTAACCTGTTCAAGCTCTGTAGCAGCAGGAGAGGTGCGCCAGAGCATTCGCGTTACATTGAAGGTTGCATCAAACATTTCGGCCAGAATGCTCGGGCCAGAACTGGTCAGTCCAAAATATCCCATGAAACTGCCAGCATTCCAGTGAGTAATACCGGGAATTACCAGACGATGAATATCCGCCAAAATAGCATCCATCGTTTCAGGACGCTGTGGTGCCTGACCGGGAAGACGACGTTGAACATCACCCGGTGTGACCCTTGAAAGAACTGGATAGTCTCCTATACCATCCAAGTATCCTACTATCCAATCAACAATCTGGTGCCCGTAACGGCGCAATGTCTCAGTATCCATATCACCTGTTTTACTGAGTTCTACAGGATCAAGCAGTGAGCGCATGAGTATCCTCCTCATTATCCACAAAAAACCTTACATGCTGACCTTTATTAACAGGTCAAGCACAGCACACACCCATGTGATCGGCGCATAAAAGATGCTTATGAGATACTAGCAATAGAAGGGTACATTCTTGTAGTATGTATTCTCTTCAATTACATTTTATTCTGACACTCCCCGCAGCTTTAGCCGAGGGGGTTCTTCCTTCAATCATGAGCCTTGCCACTGTCCATTGCTGGGGCAGCAGTAGAGGGCCGCATGTCCAGAAGCGTTTTGTCCTTCTCTTCTGAGAAGGACCTGTTCCCGTGTGCCCCACGGTACAGTCTTTTAAGGTGAAGAGAGACAAACAGACCGTGAGGTATGTATTGCGCTCTTGTCCCACAAGACAAGATCTTACGCGATCTCTCCTACTGTTTTGCTCTTTGGTGAACACGCTCGTGCTTTTACCCATGGGAACGATTTCCCATGGAACCCGCAAACACTCTTCCGTTGTCAAAGTACTAGACGTAGTATACCATACATGTAAACGACTCGCAAGAGATCATCAATGTAAAGCATATAAATATATCGATTTAAACGACATAAAAGATACATACACAAGAATGGAGCTAAGAATAGGTTTATTATTTTCTATGATTTTTTATGGGTATATAGCAAAATGGTACTGAAAATTATCAATAAAATGATTGTAATTAAAGCGAAATAATGATATTATTATATTGGTACGACAAAGTCACATATTTTTATATAGAAAGCAGTATTTTATACAAGATAGTTTACCTATCGAGTGGCGAATGCAGTTGTATCACATGGGATAAAGGTATAAGATAATAATTCATCTTATACCTATCACGTAGCTAGGGGGAATACATGAGATTTTCTGAACAGAGCTTTTCTACATCATCCAGCGAAATAGCTCCAAAAACGTTACCATCAGAGACAATTGTGCCCAGGATTATGCCTCGCATATTGTGCACGAGAGACATGACAGCAACATTCGTCGTCTCGATCTATCTGGCGTCTTGTGCCACGACAGCTGCCGCTGTGGGACCTGCTGCCTTCACCTATTTACTGCTTGCCGCCATTACTTTTTTTGTGCCCTGTCTGATTGCCACGGCACAACTGGGAAGCCTGTTTCCTTATGAGGGAGCACTCTACAACTGGACGCATCGTATGATTGGAGGTTACTGGAGCTTCTTCTCCGGCTTCTGTGCCTGGTTTCCCTGCGTACTAATTGCGAGCAGTCTGGCAGATCTCTTTGTCAGCTATATACAGGGATTATTTTACGCTGGACTGACAGAGCCTTGGCAGCAAGGTCTCGCCATTTGTGCTCTTCTCATCATTGGAGGGTTTATCTCAACCTGGCGTTTTCGCCTTGTTCAGGATCTCATCAATGTTTTAGTGGGACTGATGTTAGTAGGCACTGTGCTCATCGGGCTGTCGGCAGTAATCTGGCTAGCCAAGGGAAATCACCCTGTCACCAACTTTGCGAATTGGTCAGCGTGGAGCATTGGACCAGAGAACTTTGCCATGTTTGGACTCCTCGTATTTGCTTACATTGGCACAGAAGGACCACTAAATCTGGCAGGCGAGATCACTGGACGCCGTGTGATCAAGCGACACCTTTTCTGGGGAGGTATCCTCATTCTAGTCATCTATCTTCTTAACACCTTCGCCGTTCTGGCAGTACAAGGGCCGTCAGCAGCCAACAATCCTCTGGCAATGGTCGACATCGTAGAGACGGTATTAGGAAAAGTCCCTGCATATATTACTGCTCTATGCCTGATGGGTTCTTTCTTTGCCACTATCCTCGTCTATACCTATGTCTATGCTCGCCTCTTGATGGTGGCTGGCATGGATCGTCGCTTACCTCGCGCTACCTGCAAACTGAACAAACATGGTGTACCAGCGAACGCGATCATTTTTCAAACTGCCCTGGCAGTTTGCTTTACTATCTTTGCCTTTATTGTCGCTCCATTGGCCGCACTCAACGGCAACGCTGCCGATTTTTCTAACGAGATCTATAACGTGAGTCAGGCCGCAGCAGCCCTGGTATGGACGATTTCTGCGGCATTTCTCTTCATTGATCTGGTGGCCTGCTATCTTCACGATCGGCAGTATTTTCGCCGACACTGCATTCTACCACTGCCCATTTTAGGGATCAGTACTATCTTAGGATTGGGTAGTTGTTTTGTGACAATTATCGATACGCTGCTTTTCTCCTGGACGCCCCTTATCTCCAATATGCACTGGTGGTATCTTGTAGGGAGCCTGACGCTCATTTTCTTGATCATCTCCGCCTTCAGCAGCATCCTTGCACGCAGCGAAGCAGCGTGGGAGGAGATCCGTTCAGCGTTGGGCGATACACAAAAACAGAAGGCTTATCGCCAATAAGTGGATCTATCTGAAGGTTATGGCCAGGGCTAGTACGAGGCCAAACATTAGGTGCAACAAAGACGTTTGTTTTATCCCCACAACAAACGTTCTGCGCTCACTAGCTGTCAGGACAGAACGTACATTGATAAAAGCAAGCGGGAATGTTAGCCAGACAGCCAGTATGGTTAGTGGCAAAAGTCCCACCAGAGCAAAAATCGTTGTTGCTACGTAGCTGCCAATGAGCAAAATAGCATGAAAGAACTGCCCGAACTTCAGCCCGAAGCGTACTGGCAAAGTCTTCTTTTTAACTGCCAGATCATCCTGGTAATCACGCACATTGTTCATATTGAGAATGGCGGTCACCAGGAAACCCACAGGCACGCTGGCAGCAAAAGCAGACCAGGACCACTGTGGGATCTGTACATAGTATGACCCCCATGTCATCAAAAAGCCCATCGCGATATAGACGAGAACGTCACCCAGGCCACGGCTGGCAAGTTTGAATGGCTTGGCACTGTAAAAATATGCAATGAGCATACCTGCCAGTCCAAAGGCAATAATCGCGGGTCCTACCAGAAAGATGATGAGCATGATTCCCAGCAGTGCTGCAATACTAAAACTGATAATGCCGCCAATGAGCACCTGATTGGCAGTCATCTCGTTGCGAAAGATCACTGTCATTGCCCCTAATGATCCTGCATGGTCTAACCCATAGCGGTAATCAAAATATTCATTGAAGTAGTTTGTACCTATTTGCAGGAAGAGACACGAGAAAAATGTGACCAGGAAGGTCACCAGATGAAATGTGCCTTCATAGGCAGCAAGAGCCGTCCCTACCAGCAGCGGACTGACTGTTGCAGTCAATGTCATGGGACGACTCGTCTTTATCCAGATTTTCCAGGGCACAGGACGTATGGCCCGCCCCGAGGGAGTGTGAGAATCCTTCATTACTATCTCTCTCAAAAGTATTTTATACCCAGTGCCGATATAAACTATTAAAATAGTAAGACTTTCAGCGGCTCCATGTCAAAAGCAGAGCCTATAGAAGGATAACAGTTTATGGCAGATATAAAAATCGCGGGGCGTAAACCCCAAGATATGCAAGAGCAATACTTCCGTGCGACAGACCAGGTGCCACAAGAGGTATGGTATTGGGCGGCATTGAGTTCTATCATTGTTTCAGCAGTGCTGTTCCTCATGGGTAGGCGCGACTGGAGCATTTTTGTAGGTCAATGGCCAGCAGCATTCATCCTCTTTGGCGTTTTCCACAAGCTATTGCATCCAACACGCTAAAGCGTGTTTCTTTCTGGCCAGCTGTCCTGCATCTAGGAAAATCTCCCCTGAGCTAACCGTGAGCCCTCTTACCAGGCGGGCTCACCAAAACCTACCTGTGAAAATCACCGCCTCTACCGAGTCTGGTCAGTCCCATAGCGATTTACCGTCCGCCTCAAAGCGTGTGCACCAAACGGTATCTGCCCACTTTGCGCTCATGCAGCTACACATGTCCGCAGTTACTATACCCGTTTCGTAGCTAATGTGCCCTGTGCAGGCCGCCACGTGCAACTGATTTTGCGTGGACGCCGCGTTCCGATGCGATACGGCTTCCTGTCCACGCAAAATCTTCGCGGAGCGGCTTGGTCCCTTCATCGAAGCCTGGGCCAGAAAAATGACCAGATTGCGTAAGGCTATCGAGGCTATCGGTCTCTCAACCTGTGGAGAGGTTGGTGCGTATACGTGAAGGTCACGCTGCTCATAATTTTGCTGTTTTGCGGCATATTGCACTGGATCTGCTTTGAAAAGAAAAAACCGTCAAAGTTGGTATTCATGCCAAACGGCTGAAAGCTTGGTGGAGTACCAACTACCTTGAGAAGGTCCTTAATGGTGTTAATGATACTTCTCTTCCTTAAATTAAATTTTGTGCCTTTAGCTGCGGCTGCCCTGGATACGGTACTCTTCAAAGGTGTTGTGTAGCTCTTTTAGTACCTTGTAAAGGGAGTCGGCGGTGATGTCCCCCTTTGTATACTGTTTTAGCATGAGTTGCTGAATGTTCAGTGTTACGGATAGGGCTTGCTCGTTGCGATAGTCTGTATCATCCTTGAAGGCAGTTTCCAGTTGCTCATGCATCGTCTTAAATTCATTGATGTCGACTACATTGTTACTATAGTCTTCTCGCAGACTCCTCAGCACGCCTGTGTCCACGGATGGGTCTTCCCTGTGGATGGTTTTCTCTATAGTGATGGAAGCTTTCAGTCCTGACTGCACCTTGTTAAAGGTAGCGGTGTCGATCTTTCCTTGCGCATAGCGGTTCCGCAGACTCTCCAGCGTGCCTGTGTTCACGAATGGGTCTTCCCTGCGGAAGGTTTTCTCTATAGTGATGGAAGCTTTCAGTTCTGACTGCACCTTGTTAAAGGTAGCGGTGTCGATCTTTCCTTGCGCATAGCGGTTCCGCAGAACCGCCAGCGTGCCTGTGTTCACGAATGGGTTTTCGCTGGAGAAGGTTTGCTCTGCCATATTCATGTTAACTTCCTGCCTTGACTGCGCCTCGTCAAAGGTAGCGGTGTCGATCTCTCCTTGCGCATAGCGGCCCCGCAGAACCGCCAGTGCTTCTGTTTCTGTGTCCACGGATAGATCTCTCCTGTGGAAGTCTCGCTCATTCTTGATGGAACCTTCCAGTTTCTCCAGCTTTTCCTCAAACTCCTCGGTCCCAATAACTCCACTTGCATACCTTTCTCGCAGAATCCCCAGCACCGCCAGCACGGTTGTGTCCTCGGATAGATCTCTCCTGTAGAAGTCTTGCTCTTTCTTGATGGAAAGTTCCAGCCATGGCCGCATCTCGTCAAAGGTAGTGGCGTCGATCTTCCCTTGCACATAGCGGTTCCGCAGAACCGCCAGCACGCCTGTGTCCACGGATGTTTTTTTGTTGCGTAAGACTGCTTGCTCCGCCACGATGGAACTATCCAGGTTCTCCAGCCTTTTCTCAAACTCCTCGGTCCCGATAGCTCCACTTGCATACCTTTCTTGCAGAACCCTCAGCACGGATGTGTCCAGGTATGAAACTTCCGTGTGGAAGTCTTGCTCTCTCTTGATGGAACCTTCCAGTCTTGACCTCATATCGTCAAAGGTAGTGGCATCGATCTTCTCTTGCTCATAGTCATGCCGCAGACCCCCCAGCACGGATGTGTCCACGAGTGTTTTTTTGCTGCGTTTGCGTAAGACTTGCTCCCTCACGATGGAACGTTCCAGTCTCTCCAGCATTGCCTTAAAATCCTCGGTCTTGATAGCTCCACTTGCATACCTTTCTTGCAGAACCCTCAGCGCGGATGTGTCCAGGTATGAAACTTCCGTGTGGAAGTCTTCCTCTCTCTTGATGGAAGCTTTCAGTCTTGGCTCCATCTCTTTAAAGGTAGCGAGGTCGATCTTCTCTTGCTCATAGTCACGCCGCAGAGCCTCCAGCACGGATGTGTCCACAGATCGGCCTTTGCTGCGCAAGCTTTGCTCCTTCGCGATGGAAGCTTCCAGTTGCTTCAGCCTTTCCTCAAACTCCTTGGTCTTGATATCTCCACGTGTTGCATACTTTTCTCGCAGAACCCCCAGCGCGGATGTGCCCAGGTCTGGATCTTCCCCGCGGAAGACTTGCTCTCTCTTGATGGAATCTTCCAGTTTGCTAAGTATCTCTTTAAAGGTTGTGGTATCGATCTTCCCTTCCGCATACGATCGCCGCAGAGGCTCTAATATGGGTAATGACGGGGTTGGTCTGTTGCTGCCATACTTTTTCTCCAGCTCTCTGGATAGTTTCAGTTCCGCGCTTATCTCTTTAAAGGTACTGCCGTCGATGTCTGTTCGTCTATGCCGTTGTCGCAGGATCTCCTCCGGATCTAGTTTATCGCTGTTATAGTAGTTCATCCAGATATTTGCAACGATCCTTTGATTTTCTTTTCTTAATTCCTGTACTCCAGGTTTTTGCTCTTCGAACATATTGTCGTACATTTGGGGGATCGCTGCTACTGCCATCCCTAGAACGTTATTGATATTACTTCCACTGGTTGGTTGTAGGTCAGTGAAGTTCGCTGCTCCAATATACTCATCTAGCTTAGGACCTAGAATGTAGAAATAATGATCCTCTGTCTTACTCCTGTATTCGTGAAGATTAGGATTATCTCTATTCGGGCGATATTCGTATTGGTCTTTTGGGACCGCCGCAATTTCAATGTCTGCAGAGGTCCCTAATACTATGAAACATCCATTTCTTAGTTTTAGATAATCTGTCGCACGAAGCGCTAGATTCCCAGTTGCACAATAAATAATCTCGGACTGCTCAAGAGCCCCATCACGTTCATTATCAGTAGTAATTGTCGTATAATGTTGCTTCGCATGCATCTGTCGTTCATTGGCTATATCATAAATCGTGACCTTTTCTGTCCTCAAGTTACCTGCAATTGCCTCTCCAACAGCTCCATATCCAATGACCAATGCTTTTTGATCTCTGATATTGACGTTATATGGACTGAGAATTCTTCTTATACTAGCCACAATAGAATCACCTATCATTACATCATCTGCTTTTTTGATCTCATTACTAATGGATATAACAGGCTTAGAAAGCAATCCATCCCGCTCTTGCTTCCGGTATTCAAGCACACCATTCAGTGTAGTTTCGCATATTCCAATGATGCGATGGTCATCACCTAATGATGCTTGAATTTCATTAATTTTCTTGAAATATGCTCCATGATCAAGAATGATGACTGACTGGCCGGGATCGAGTACTCTCCGTATTCTCTCTGCAATATCTTCTGGCTCTTCAGTTACCTCTCTACCAAAGTCTACAATAGGAAAGGTTTTATTCTCGTCGTTCATATCATTCGGATGTAATATTCTTTTTCCGAGTTTTTGGTGGAGATTATGGTATTGAAAATGGCGTATTACATCCGGATCACGAGATACGGTTTTGGCAATTACCATCTTAAGTGGTCCCCTCTCCTTAACGGCATAGAGAAAAGGAATATCAGCCGCGAAAAGATGAGTTACCACGATGATTGCAGGTGCTTGCTCAACCGGCTTTGGCCACTGAAGTACGGCAAAGAACCGGCGGGCTCTTTCGCTATCCTTAGGTAAGAGTTCTTGAAAATCATATCTTGGTGTTTGGGTAGATGACTCTTCATATATAGATTCTGGTTGCCTTATGCCTTCCTCACCATTCATATACTTTTTATGCACGTAATCATACCATTCTGCGATTCGATCACAATACTGATCTAATAAACTAGTGTTCTTTGCATTTAAAGCTTTTAAAACCAAACTGGATATCTCAGAGAGCTTCTTATTAGCCTCTTCTAAGTGTTCTCTTTTAAGGATATCGATAATCTCCTTATTCATGTTAAGAATCGTGGGCAGGATATAGTCCTTCACCTCAAAGGGTAGAAATTCTGGTTTCTCTATGCCTTTTTTACCCTCCTCGTACGTTTTATGAAAGTAATCATGCCATTGTCCGATTCGACGCTTATACATTTCTAATTGATCAACGTTTGTTTCTGATGGTGGTAATTTAATTAGATGGTTATGAATTGCTATCAATTTGTATAACTCCCTTACATCCTCATTAGGCACCACTGCTAGTCTTGGGGAAATGATGCCAAGAATCTTTTCACTCTTGTCAACAATGCTATCGCTTATGTCGTCGATATTTTTTCGAGTGCCCTTCTCAGGTGACGAAGCGCCAGCTGCTCTTTTTTTGTATTCTCTTGGTTCTTCGGGTTCTCCTAATTCTGCTTCTGTCGCTTTTCTTTTTCCATTTCCGCTTTCAACAGAATGTCCTCTTTTTACTTTTTTGTGTACACTTGATTCTTCAGGTTTTCCTAATCCTGCTTCTGATGCTCTTCTTTTGCGTCTTTGAGAGTCTCGGCTAGAGTCTCGGGGTTCTTCAGAGAATCGCTCCACTGTTAAAGTCTCCCACTATCTTTGCGGCTTCGTCGTAGAACATGCTAAAGCTGTTAATAGGGCATGAGTCACTACCAGGAACGCTATTTGGAGTTCTTTATGCTCTTCTAGCCGTTTGAACATCTTTTTCAAAGAAACTGCAAACATAGAGGTCTCCTTCTATCTTTGCACTTTCTCAACCTGTGAAATTGCAAGCCACAAGAGCATCATTCAAGCGGTAAGCTTTTGAACCCCAGCGAGGGCATTTCGTAATATCATCTAAAATGCACGTGATGAATATTTTTTAGCTAGAGACCTGAAAGCGAGAGCTATTCATCCTTCTCAACGGCACCCAATATTCTGAGTGCCTCTCTCTGCATCTCTGTTACACCTGTTACCCCCGTAATATCCATGCGCTCGTACGGTCTCTCATTTCTGAGTGTGAGCAGACAGGCCCCGGTACCGACATTCCATAGTTTCATCGTCTCATCATTGCTTCCACTCAGAAGAAGACTCCATCAGAGCTAAAGGCAAGAGAGGAGACATTGCCACGATGTCCTTGAAATGCTCGAACAAGGTGTCCCTCGTTCAGGTCCCAGAGTTGAACCGTTTGGGCATCACTACTATTGGCCAACATGTGTCCGTCTGGACAAAAAGCAACCGGATAGGTTAACGCCTCTCCTCTCTGCAGGACGTCGACGTACTGGCCGGTACTGACGTCCCAGAGCCTGATGCTGTGGTCATTGCTAGCGCTAGCTAGCAGATGCCCATCAGGGCTGAAGGTCACAGAGCGCACCCAGGCACTGTGACCCTGCAAGACCTTGAGACACTGGCCAGAACTCACTTCCCACAAGCGGATAGTTTGGTCGTTGCTACAGCTGGCTAGCAGATGTCCATCGGGGCTGAAGGCCACCCAGCGTACCCAGGCACTGTGATCCTGCAAGATCTTGAGACACTGACCCGTGCTGACCTCCCACAGCCGGATGCTGTGGTCCTCGCTGCCACTGACTAGCAGACGTCCATCAGGGCTAAAGGCGAGAGTTACTACCCAATTGTCATGACCTTGTAAGAGAGTGATGCGCTGACCGGTGCTGACCTCCCACAAGCAGATGGTGCGATCGTTGCTGCCGCTGGCTAGCAGATGTCCATTGGGGCTGAAAGCGAGTGAGAAGATCCGGTTGGTATGGCCCTCTAACGCCTTGAGGCATTGTCCGCTCTCAGCATCCCAGATTCGCACAATAAGATCCTCACTCCCGCTGGCAATCCAATGCCCGGCAGAATCAAGGGCGCTTGCATCAATTCTATTGCTGTAACCTTGCAAGGTAGCGATGCACTGCCCACTCTCGGTTTCCCAAAACCTGACATTTCGATCATCTCCACTGCTGACCAGCAGACGTCCATCGGGGCTGAAGATCGCCCCGAACACCCAAGCCGTATGACCCTGTAAGATCCTGAGGCACTGACCAGAGCTGACCTCCCACAAGCGGATGGTCTGATCCTCGCTACTGCTGGCCAGCAGACGTCCATCGGGGCTGAAGGTCACCGAGCACAACCAATCGGTGTGACCCTCTAAGATGTTGATGCACTGACCCGTGCCAACCTCCCACAAGCGTACAGTGTGGTCATAGCTACTGCTGGCTACAAGATGCCCATCGGGGCTAAAGGCCACCCAGCGCACTGGGGCACTATGACCCTCTAAGACGTTGAGACACTGACCCGTGCTGAGGTCCCACAGCCGGATGGTCTGATCCTCGCTACCGCTGACCACAAGCTGCCCATCGGGACTAACGTCGACCATTCGTATCCAAGCTGTATGGCCTTGCAATGCACGAATACGATTCGTTGTATGAATATCCCAGAGCCATACTTGATCATTGATGCCAATGACCAAGGTCATTCCATCACGACTAAAGGCAAGAGCTTCGGGGGAACTGCTCTGCTCTTGCAGCAGGAGCGCTATCCCAAGAAGGTTGAGAACGTGAAGACAGTTGCCGCTGCTGACCTCCCACAAGCGTACGGTGTTGTCGTTGCTGCAGCTAGCTAGCAGACGTCCATCGGGGCTGAAGGTCACCGAGCGCGTCCAGCCCGTGTGTCCCGAACAGACGAGAGCAGGCGTCCTGTCCTGGACATTCCAGAGCTTGACCTCCCCGTTAATTGTTCCAATAGCGAGAAACTCTCCATTCGGACTCAAGGCGATTGTGATGGCACTGCCAAAGATATCTGTGAAAACAGCATCGATAAAATGGGCGTGTGCAAAACGAACGTCAGGAAGCTCTTGCCCTCTGAGATAGGCCTGCCGGAGCGTGAGGTGAGCGAAGTCGTAGTCGCAAAGGGAGTATCCCTGCATCAGGAGCATATTGAGGACATTGCCTGCGGCATATCCACGTTGTTGCGCAGAATCCTTCTGGAGAAAGGCAAGAACTTCCTGGCACTTTTGCTTAATGCCCTCTGTCCCCAACGAGGTGAGAAGGCGCTGGACGACTGGTGTCAAGATGAGACGAGTCTGGCTTTCTCGTATGTAGTCTTTTGTGTCCGCTTTGATGAGAGCGTGGCGATCAAAGAGCACAAGCTTTTCGCTTCTGACCTCTTCAACGACGCTCTCAGCAAAACGATCGGTGATATATTCCATCACCACGTTTTGCAGCAGAAAGCTATTGTTACCAGCCTCGATTAAATTTCTTCGTAAGAGAGAAAGTAACGCCTCCTGGATTTCACGTCTGGTGACAGGACCGATCATATCCTTCTGGAACGTCTCAAGAGAGACGGCTTCTCGCTCAATCGCCAGCCAGTACATCAGCCCCCGTTCCACGTCTGACACTCGCTCAAATTGTTGATCTAAGACATCATGAATATCATCAAAGACGGTCTCGCCATCCTTGAGGAAACTCTCAATGTCGCCTTCAAAGAGTTCGCGAATGAGTTGGGCAGCCAGTTTGAGAGCCAGAGGGTTACCGACATAGCGACGAATGAGGCTTTCTCTGACATCCTTAGCTCCCCGTAAGTGTTTTTCTTTGAGGATCTTCTGTCCATCGCTGGATTTCAACCCTTTGAGAGGATACGAACGGATAGGTAAGGTTGCACCTTCCAAGTAGGCAATATCCTTGGGTTTCTCTCGACTGGTCAAAAGAAGACAACTTTGGTGTTTTTCCCTTCCAACGAACTCAAGCAGTCTTCCATAGGCCTCGTAGCCTTTGCGATATTCCCCGGCTCGATCACCAGCCTGCATGATGGTTTCCATGTTGTCCAGCACGATCAGACAACGATGTTGGCGCAGATAGTCAAGAAGCAGCAAGATTTGGTCATTGACGCTTTCAGGCAGGCCCGTTGTTTGCCAATCCGAAACATATTGCACGCAGTCTTGCAGCACACTTCGAAATGGAGGCGCGTTTCTGAGCGAACGCCAAAAGATGTGGGAGAAAGAAGTTTTTACTTGATCGACTAAGGCGACAGCAAGGCTGGTTTTTCCCATGCCTCCCATGCCAAGAATCGCGATGGCTCGGCACCGGTTCTCCAGCGTCCATCGCTTCAACGTCAGCAGTTCTGTCGCTCTTCCATAAAAGGGCTCGTTAGGAGAAGTGTCCTCCCAACCTATACGCTGTTCGCTGGTAGCTATATCCCCAGAGAAATGACCATCCTTTGCAATGGTTCTTGCCAGTTGAGTGGTTTCGATATCAGGGTGAAAATTCTCTAAAGCAGGAGAAGGTGCTTGTAGTCGAGTATCAGCTCGTTGAGAGGGAACAGAGGCCAAAGGCCTGTTTTGTGATGGCAAAAGAGGCACATCCGCATGTGCTGAAGCAGACGTGCTCCTCGATGCATTCTGAGAGACCACAGCTTGGGCAACTGATGAAACCCAACGATCCATTGTTTCTTGAATAGAGAGAAAGCACCTCTTGAAATCGCCATTATAGAGAATGGCATGCCTATCCATCATATAAAAAGGACAATTACTCCCATCGATAATGACGGGCAGAATGTCTTTGCCTTGTTCATCGGCATAGAGGTATTCACGACGAATCCATTTACTCTCAATAGCACTTTTCGATACAATACTAATCATGGCAAATGCTTCATTGATGCCTTGAGTTATGCTCTCAAGCCAGATATCTCCTCCTGGGATACTACTGGTATCCAGCCAAACGACATACCCGCACCTCTCAAGTTCACCTTTGAGCTGAAATGCAAATTGGATATCCATATGGGAATAGGAAATGAATATTTGGTGAGCATCACTCATATTAACGGTATGTAACTGAATATCATTCATTATCTTTCACCTGTCACGTAAACTTGGTGTTTAACCTTTGTGGTAGTTGCGACCCTCTCCATTGCCCCTTATTAAAGCGGGGTTCTAACGAATCTTACAAAGCCTCATAGCTTCTGTGAATGGACCACCACCCAGTGCTTATTAAGTTCTTTTTGGATATATTCAATAGTTTGCGATACTGATTGACCTGATTAAGCTCTTGTCTGTTTTTTGCCAGGAAGGCCAAACTGGATGGTAACCTGGCACATAGGGGGAGGCAATACACTTTATTTGAGTGACTGCATCCCTGTGTCTCCTTCAAGGACCGGCTTTGACTTCCAAAGCCCACCAGATTTGCTTGGATCCATCACGGCTCAATATACTCCTCAAGTGGCTGTGGGGCTCTCGTTGGCTCTTTTCGCTTACTCATGAGTCTTTTCCTCCTTTCTCCCTTTCTCTGATGCTCTACACCCATGTCAACAAAGTACCGGTAGAACAAGCAAAAATAAGTAACCACTATCAAGTATACACAGCATGTCGGACGGTGTCTAGTTAAAAAGAGGGACAGTTTACTGCAAGGTTAGTAACCCGTTAAATGAATTTTCACATTTACAGGTGGAGAGTATGAGGGATCAAAGCGCAAACAGTACGTGGTATACTACCTAGCAGCAAAGAAGCACTGTTCGTCTTGATTATGCAAAGAAGGAGCGGGGGATGCACGATGAATTGAGCGAACCATTGCAGGTAGAGATGTTTGCTGCATCGCTTCGTGCCGACAGCACAGACACGAGAGCATTTTTAGAGGCTCTGGCGGTCAAGTTAGAAGGATCATTGCCTAGCCAAACGCAGGTGATCCGCCAGAGGAGTATCTTCTCGCGAGAACATCCCGTCAAAGAGATTGTGGTAACATTGGGCGACTACCAATACCGTGTCATACGCGAGCGACAGAGTCCTCTCATCACTTTTCGTACTAAAGTGGTGCGTGGCATTGCACTCAAGACTGACCAGATACCGATGGAGCAATGGATTGAGGAACTTGCAGAGAGTCTGGCGCGAGAAGCGGCACAGAGCGCACAGGCGCATATAGCCCTTGCACGATTTCTGTCATAGGAGTTAGCAGCAGGGTAATATGAATATCGCTCCTAAATATTTGAGGAGGTGGTTATGCCTTTTTGGAAACGATCCTCGCCAGAGGAAGAACAACGGCGTCTCCAGCAACGGCAAGATGCCGAGGTCAGTCGTCAATCGCTTGAAGCTGGTGGATTGCCTACAAGAGCAAAACAGCGCTTAAGTGAAGAGATGGAGGCTGGTCATCCACTTTTCAGTAGTGATCTGAGCACCAATGAACTCTTCCTGACTCGCCACCAAGGCTACCAACCTCTTAGCCAGGTCATGGGTAGCTCAATCTATCACGTTGGGTGGCAATACACGCGAACATATACATGGAATGTGAATGAAACAGAATTGACGACCCTTTCTCATGCGCATCAACATGCCGCCCAGCTTGCCCTTGGCAGGCTAGAGCAAGAGGCTGCGCTTCTCAAGGCACATGGGGTCATTGGAGTACGTTTCACTCCACGCAGCTATACATGGGGATATAATCTGCTGGAGTATACTGCGATCGGTACGGCTATCCGGCTCCCGAATACACCACTGGGTTCGCGTCCATTCCTCAGTGACCTCTCTGGCCAGGAATTTTGGACGCTTCTCCAGGCTGGGTACTATCCTGCTGGCATTGTAACGGGCTACTGCTCATACTATGTTGCCCTGGGAAGTAACATGACGCGGCAGCTACAAGGCTGGTGGGGAACTGGTGGAAACAATCAAGAGGTTATCCCATTTTCACAGGCTATTTATACCTCACGTCATCTGGCAATGACGAGAGCCGCAAGCATGGCAAAGGATCAGAGAGCGCTTGGTATTGTTGGGATGCATATAGATAACAATAGAGAGATCATCGAATACGAAACTGAGAGTGGGGGAGTGCATGTAAAGTACCTGGATCTCTTCGTCCATTTTGCAGCTGTTGGAACTGCTATTGTTGCTGTGAAAAAGGATCATACCGTTCCAACACCGAAACCGACGCTCACATTCACCGACCTGCGTCCAGGACGTTTTGGACAAAATCGGGAACTAACATTCACAGAATAATCATCGCTGATGCTAAAGGAAAAATAAGGAGTGTTTATCCATGTCTCAACAGATGCCTCCACAAGGAGCTGATTTACCTGTACACGCTCGTGAGCGCCTTAGCAGAATGCGAAAGGATGCTAGCCATACCGGGCTCTTCACCAGTGATCTAAGCGTCAACGAGTTTCTGTTAGTACGTGAAGCTGGTTTCGATCCCGTGGGCCTTGTTGTAGGAAGTTCAATCTACCACATTGGATATCAGCGAGCAAATTGGAAACAAAATCAGGAAATGGATGTGCTCACGCAGGCTATGTACCATGCCCGCGAGCTAGCAATGACACGTATGGAAGAAGAGGCTAATGAACTAGGTGCTGATGGTATTGTCGGAGTGCGGCTCGAAGTCACACAGCATGAGTGGGGAGAGGCATTAGCCGAGTTCGTCGCTATAGGCACAGCCATCCGTTCGCGTAGTGGCAAGCCCTTTCGTAATGCTCACGGCATGCCCTTCACCTCAGATCTTTCCGGCCAGGACTTCTGGACTCTGCTGCACGCAGGCTATCGACCTGTAGGCATGGTCATGGGAAATTGCGTGTACCATGTCTCTCACCAGGGGCTTGGACAGTGGTTCAGTCAGGTTGGGCGCAACGTTGAAATGACCAATTACACCCAGGCGTTGTACGATGCCCGCGAACTCGCTATGGAGCGCATGCAGGCTGAAGCAGTTAGCCTGAAGGCACATGGAGTCGTCGGTGCCCAGATTGTCGAACGAAGCCACGGCTGGGGCTCACATGTCATCGAGTTCTTTGCCGTTGGTACTGCTGTGGTCAGCGTTCCCGAGAGCCACGAGGTTCCCGCACCCTCGCTCACTCTTTTGCTCAATGACTAGTGACCTCTTTCTGCATCGGCTCTTTTTGCTCGTTGGCTGGTCTCTGCACTCCCGGCACTGGATAAGACAGCTTGAAGACCGAGAACAGGTAGTAAAGTGATGGGATGACGATTATCATCCCACAGACTAGCCCGATGAGCACAGCGATAATCACATTTGGAGCGTTTGCAGAATTATCGATTGTATAATCAGGAGGAATAATATAGGGATATTGGGCCAATCCCCACGCGCCTAACATAAAAGCTGTTTCCGCGATTATCAAGACGCGTGCAGTACGATAGTATCTAGCATATAATGTGACGGCTGTTGCCAGACCTATAATCATCGTCACAATCACAACTGGCCATGCTCGTATCAGCATACCATGCCAGAGGATAGGCGACTCAACTGATGATAGTGCAAGGCCAAGCGCACCAAGAACTGCAGTGATAGCTCCAGCAATCAATGCTTTCAAGCGATACGACTCCGCTAACTCTTTGTCATGCTCGGTGTCTCTGGCCTCAACTGTCAGGTAGACAGCCGCAATAGTAGCACACAAAGAGACTGCCATGGCACCGATTGTCAGTGCAAACGGTGAGATCCACGAGACAATGTACGTTGCATCAGGAATACCATTGGGGGGAAGCAGCTTTCCACTCGCAACTGCTGCTGCTGACACTCCCAGAAAGAATGGTGTAAGCAGGCTAGAGACATTGAAGACACGTCCCCACAAGCGGGCGAACCTGCCTTTCGCATCGACAGCGTAGTAGCGGTAAATAAAAGCCGCTCCACGTAAGACAATACCAAGCAGTGCAAGAGTAAAAGGAATGAACAACGCTACAGACAATGTAGCGAAGGCGGATGGGAATACATTAAACAGGCCTACGATCAAAAAGATCAGCCAGACGTGATTCGCCTCCCACACTGGGCCCAAGGCATGGTTGATCAAGTTGTGCTGACGGTCGGCCAGACGACCGACCGCGAAGAGATCCCAGACACCAGCTCCAAAGTCGGCACCTCCCAGTATAGCATAAGTGATGAGTGCCCACCAGAGAATAATCAGTGCTACCAATGCAACAACATTCATTATTATACCCCTACTTCTTCTGTTTCAGCTACAGTTGATTCTGTCACTTGATAACCCTCTCCAACCACTTTGACTCGCGGCAATGGCCGACGTGCAACTTGCAGGAGGAGCCAGATCAGTGCTGCCGACAGCAAGATATACACGAGCGAGAAGACGAGAAAGGAAACATTCAACCAGGGAGCTGGTGTGACAGCGTCCTTTGTCAGCAGGTAGTTATAGATGACCCAGGGTTGACGGCCGAATTCGGTTACCATCCAGCCTAGCTCGATTGCCAGGAATGCCAACGGCCCGGCCAGGACGATCCCTCTCAGCAAGAGACGGTTCTCAGGAAAAGTGCGCTTTTGGAACCAATAGAGCCCCCAGAACACCAGGGCAACTAGCAGCCCGAACAATCCACTGGCAACCATGCCATCAAATGATGAGTGGACAAACAATGCATTCGGCCAATACTGGCGTGGCACTATGTTAAGTCCTTTGATTGTTGCATTCGGGTTCAGATACGCCAGCAAACTCAGGCCTTTAGGAATTTCAATGGCATAGCGTATCTGGCCTGTGTTAGGATCAGCAAGTCCACCGATTTTTAGTGGTGCACCTTGCTCGGTATGAAACACGCCTTCCATCGCCGCAAACTTAACTGGCTGATAATCAGCAAGGTAGCGAGCATTAAAGTCTCCGCTGATGATTTGCAGCGGTGTGGCAATGACTGCCAGCAGCATCCCTACCATCAACCCCTTGCGATAGTATTCACCACGTTTGCCACGCAAGAATGCAAATGCATAGACCGCGGCAACAGCAAAGCCTGTCGCGACATAACAAGCCAGTATCATATGAACGGTCTCATAGGGTGTACTGGGATTAAAGATGGCCTGCAAAGGGTCAATGCTGATAATCTTGCCATGCTTATCCATCACAAAACCCGCCGGGGTATTCATCCAGGAATTTGCGCTAACGATGAACCATGCTGAAGCCAGTCCGCTGATCCAGATCGGAAATGAACAGAGCCAGTGAGCATGTGGAGAGAGACGATCCCAGCCATACAGATAGAGGCCGAGGAAAATCGCCTCGATAAAGAAGGCGAAACCTTCGAGCATAAATGGCAAGCCGACGACGGCACCAGCAAATTTTGTATACGTGGGCCAGAGCAATCCAAGTTCAAAAGAGAGTATCGTTCCCGAGACAGCACCAATGGCGAAGAGAATAGCTGCCGCTCTTGCCCAGCGTCGAGCAAGCATCATCCAGACAGGATTCTTCGTTCTCAGTGCCAATCCTTCAACAATACAGAGAAGTAAGGGTATCCCAACCCCCAGGGAAGAAAAGATGATATGAAATGCTAATGACGTGCCCATCTGAGCACGCGCAGCGAGCAAATTTGACATATGCAGCATCCTCGTAATCACAGAAGTATTTCACAACTCTTGCACAGTTCGCACACACATTTTTGATCATTTTTATTGTAGTGCAGCTTCTTCTATGCGACAAGGTGAGCATAGTGTCAACATATCTATCTCCATTCGCGTTCCTACCTCACGACGGTCGACCAGATCAGGTTCTGGCCGACCTGTGGAGAGTTGGATCGTGCCACGCGCTGGGCAGAGGAGCTGGATATGGGAGAACGGCATAGTAATCCCTTTGTATGCGAGCGGGAAAAGGTGGCATGTGTCCGTGTTCTCTTAGCTAAGCAGCAGCCAGCTTCTGCTCTAGAGCGACTGGAGCCCGTGCTCCACAGAGCAACTATGGGTCACCGCTGGGGACATGTGATAGAAATCAGGCTCTTGCAAGCCCTGGCCTACCAGATGCACCAGCAGGAGATGCAGGCTCTCGGCGTGCTCTCAGAGGCAATACATTTGGCAGAGCCAGAAGGCTACATTTGTAGTTTTGTCGACGAAGGTGTCTCCATGGCAGATTTGCTCTCCCAGTTGCAAGAGCGGCAACGCAATATAGGTCCAACCCTCTATCTGGACAGACTGCTGGCCGCCTTTCAACAGCAGAGCCAAGCACAGAAATGTCTACCCAAGCGGACGAAGCAAGAAAGGCTCCTATGAATACATCGACGAATCTATCAACACATATCCAGAGCCAGCTTCTGGTTACCAAATTCTATGTGCCCATAGCACCAGGGACGCTGATTGCTCGTCCTCGCCTGACAAGCTTGCTCCACGAGAGCCTGAAGTATCCCCTGACGCTCGTCTTGGCAGGTTTGAATTTCAACAGCAACAAAAACAATTCAATGTGTATGACTCACTCTTCAATTAGCGTTTACAGCTTAGCTCGTGGAGTAAAGAAGTTTACATAATCATCTTTCAGCGATTCCTCTGAGGCCTTTAACAGTTGTCTTGAACTATCCAGTACGCCTTCTATGGTTTCTAGTAATTCCTTAGCACGTTTCGCATTGGACGCGGCAGAATCAGGGGCCCAGTACATTTCTCCCTCAAATATACCTGTGCTACCTTTCCTATAAGTGGGTAGATCTTTGATTTCTTTTTTAAGCTTTTCTTTTTGCTCTTTAATATTCTTTTTAAAGTTTTCTTCTTGCTCTTTAATATTCTTTTCATGGAGCCACTTTATGTGTGCTTGCATTTTCTTCCACGCGTCTTCTGCAAACTCTCGGCTCGCCGGAGACATCGATCTGCTCTCCGGCTGCCTGTCTGTTGTGACTACAGAAAATCTTGCTTTGATTGCGTCCGGATTTGACAGCTTAATCTTGTCAAATTTTGATTTTACTTCTTCAAACCCTGATTCTATTTCTTCAAATTTTTTTTTATTCTCTTTTAATCTATTTTGTAATTCCCTAAATGTATCTGCAATTTCTCGTTTCTCTTCTTGAGGAATATTTGCGTTAAGAACATCTTTTTTAACACTTTCAGCGTTTTTAAAAGCTTGCTCACACTCTGATTTATATTTTTCAAAAGATCTTCTATTTTCATCAAACTTTGCTATTCCTCTATCAATTTGCTCCTCCAATGAAGTTTCTACAGGCTCTGAACTTGCTGGAGATTTCAGCCCCTCGGCAGTGACTCCTGATTTCGGCAAGCCTGGTTGCTCGAGTTGCTGTCTCAGTATTTTTGTAAGATCTCTTTTTTTTCCAACATCTGATAAAGGAGACGATGATTCCCTACTATGAGATTGGTCTCCCTCATTGTGTCTATCATATGGCTCTGGTGAGCCGGTTCCAATATGTCTTTTGCTGGGTATCATTGAAGAATCTTTCATATCAACTCCTGTTTATAATTTATTTCAAGTATAATTCATAATTATACAAAATAAGTACTACTCTCAACTATACCCACTCTGTCTCATCCTGTCTAGTCGAAAAGAGGGACAGTGTTCCACACCTTCAATGATATTGGAGATAGAGATAGCATACAAGCTTTGTCAATGTCGAGACGAACTCCATCACTCATCCTCAAACAACACCATCTGCCCCGCCAAGAGCACCCCCATCCGTTGCCGCTCATAGCGTGTGCGCCATGAATTGCTGACATGCAGATAGCCATCATACTTCATATGAGATGAATGATCAAGCTTTCCTTCGTTTCCCAAATCCTCTAAATGGATCGAGAGGAGGCAACTCAACCTTTTCATAGATGTCTTCTACCGGAATAGTTAGTCCGATAGTTTTTAGCTCTACACTCTCACCCTGGTGATGGAAGCTATCTATCCATTCATAGGCGTCTAGCCCTTCTGTCCCCTTTCTCGTCATCTTCTGAACAATCATGATATCCCAATTGACAAGGATATATTCTTGGATAGAAGGACATTGTGTGTATATCCAAACTTTGTCCATTCTATCGTACTTTTCAGTAGTAGGAGATAATACCTCTATCACTAACTTTGGATATTCGATGTACGTCTTGTTTTCACTGATGTCTTTTTCGTTGCATGTGACCATGATGTCCGGTAGGTGACAATCATCCTCTATTTTGAGGGTATTCTCTGATAGAGCACGACACGGGCTTTTTCTTAAGTGTGTATAAATGAGTCCATAGGTGTTTCCTAGTAAAGTCCCATGATTAAGGGTACCTCCTGCCATAGCGACCATTTCCCCATTGATGAATGCGTATTTCTGGTCGAGGTTTTCACGGTCGAGGGCGAGGAACTCCTCTACTGTCATGTGGCCGTGTCTTCTCGCTACCATTGGTTTACTCCTTGTCTATCTGTGGGCAATCGTCGCACGTCACAAAATCGGGACTGGTGTGCAGTTGCCTGCCGAATTAGGTACATAAACCTTCTGTTCGCCGTTTTCACAGTGAAGCGTACACGGCTTCTCAGCGTCTTCTAGGTGCTCTATGTAGATATCTAATCTTGACATTCCTCTGCTCCTAAAATAGGTACATAAACCTTCCCTAAAACGGCAGGAAAAGGATTGTTTTATGGACCTATTTGGTATGTAATAATGTAGCAGTTCCATAACGAAGTTGTCAAATAAAAAAGCCAGGTCCTCATCAGGTAGCGGACCTGGCTAAAGGTTGTCTTATACACCATCAATGCGTTGCATGGAAGAGCAGAATAATCAGTACCAATACGGTAACTACTCAGGTCGCCTCGCCACCTGCGGTGGCTCGCTTGGATTGTCTGTGGGAGCAGGATTGGGCAGCCGCAGGCTGCCCAATCCTGCTCCCACCCTCTGACTTGCGAACTGCCGGAGGCAGCGAGCAAGCCAGAAGAGAGGACCTGAGTAGTTACGTATTGGGTGACTGGACAGGCGCTCTCTTTGTTGTCCTCCAAAATGTTTTTCGTAAAGATGTCCTTTAGTTGTCTACGGTTTGACATTGCGCTATGGTCTCGTAGTGGGTAGTATTGTGATAGGCACTCGTTGGGAGTGTTGTGTGTGATTTGTTTTGAACAGTTATGAGAAAAGGAGAATTTGCTCATGCCCCGTATAGAGAGATCCCGCTCTTCGTCACCTAATCCAGAGCATAACCCACTTGCGGTAACCCAGATCTCGGCACATGGAGAGGTAACTCAAAGAGTAATACAAACAGAACATGTATCTAGAGCAGATACAATTGAGTCTCCCTCTACTACGCCAAGGCGAAAGGTCGTACCTTTGCCAGAGGTAAAAGGAGAAAATCCAGAAAGTGCTGGACAGCCAAAACCTTTACGAGAGCTTAGTCGAATAGCTGCTACTGGAGTTTTTAACGACCATACCAAGGCAGATATAGAAGAGAAGATACAGCATATCAATCCTATAATATTAAGAGAGGCGAAAAACAACTACGATGGACCTGATGCAGAGCCACTAGAGTTCCATCTACGTAATATACTCAATTACAAAAAAATTGATCAAAACAGTGAAAATGAGTCTGCAATAATGCTTCGGAATGCTGCAGTGAAAGGGTTGCAAGAGGTTCACAAATTGATCTCTGATAGCAAAATAGACAACAATAAATATATACAAGAGCTGCAGAAAGAATTAGAACGTATAGGATTGCAAAGGTCTGCCTCTTTGGAACCCAACTTCTTCGACCAAGACCCAGGAAACACAGCAAACGTAGACCCTCTATACTTTAACCACAACCCGTACATCTACTGACTGCAATGCCCCAGATGCTCACATCGAACAGCTGGGGCATTGGCATTTGCGCTTGCGACATCGTATGACTGGGCAGGCGCTATTTTTGTGGGATGGGGATCAACGTTTAACAAGTAGAACAAAAGCAAGGGCTAAGACAAAAGCAATAAACAAGAAAAGTGCAATAGCATATGCAGCTAACATTAGAGACTCCTTTCACGAACCCATCGCCCGACCAATTCTGGGCTTAAGATATTCTCTCCCTGGCTTCCAGCTCCCAACAAGGAGAGGTGAAAGAGCTGCTTCCCAGATTAGGAAATGCCCTCTGCGAATTTAGTCCCTTGATCCCCCTAATCTGAGTATGACTACTATGATATGACATAGTGGAAGGGGCTTGGTCGTATATATTGTACTAGTCGCTCATCTTTCATGAGCTATTTGGAGGAGTCTTGAAGTATTTTCTTCTCGTGCTGGTATTCGTCAGCGGCATGAGCAGCCTTGCCATCGAGATGTGTGCTTCGCGCTTTCTTGCTGCATACTTTGGCACATCAATCTATGTCTGGACCGCTATCATCAGCCTGATTCTGCTCTCTCTAACCATTGGATACTTTTTTGGTGGCAAACTTGCTGATCACTATCCTTATGAACGCGTCCTTTGTGCAATTACAGCAGTGGCAGCACTTTCAATATCACTCATTCCGTTTGTGGCTCAAGGTATCCTTCCCTGGTCCACGACGATCTTCCAGCAGTTTCTGCTTACCGCCTTCCTGGATGCAATTTTACTCTTCGCCATTCCAGTAACTCTACTTGGCTGTGTCTCTCCCTTCGCAATTCGTCTCATAACACACAAGGTCGCCAGAAGTGGGCGGGTAAGCGGGTCATTCTATGCCATTTCGACTATTGGGAGTATCATCGGGGTATTTTTGCCAGTGCTATGGCTAATCCCAGCATACGGTGTACAGCACACGATGCTCATCTTTGCAGCGTTACTTTTTGCCGCTTCACTGTGGGGAGTTCATCTTCGTTGGCGTCCTATGTTCCTTCTGACTCTGATTCCACTCGTGTTACCCCTGGGACCACTCAAAACTATCCCTTACTTGCTCTATGAACAAGAGTCATACTATAACTACATCCAGGTAACACAACTTCCTGACGGCACGCGGCAACTTCTCTTCAACGAAGGCGGGGGTATACACTCGGTCTACAATCCTAAGACCATAATCACCAACGAGTACTGGGACGACTTTCTCGTCGCACCTTATTTAAGTCAAGCGCCTGCACAGAATATGCTCCAAGAACCACAGCATCTGCATCGTGTTTGTATTATAGGATTGGCGGGGGGGACGATTGCCCACCAGTTTACACATGTCTACAACTCAGTGCCCATTGATGGTGTCGAGCTTGACCCGGCCGTCGTGGAAGTTGGGCGGAAGTTCTTCAATATGACTGAACCAAACCTGCACGTTTACACCCAAGATGGACGAACCTTCCTCTCCACAACACAGACCCAGTATGACGTTATTGCTCTCGATCCCTACCAACAGTTCTATATTCCATTTCACTTAGCAACTAAGGAGTTCTTTACATTAGTTCGTTCACATTTGTCCCCAAACGGTGTAGTTGTCCTTAATACCATTCATGGTCGTTCTAATTTCAGTTTGGTACAAGCATTTGTCAATACTATGAGTCAGGTCTTTCCTACTATCTACGAAATAAATGTCCCTGGTACTCTTAACACTGTTTTGATGGCAACCCTGGCATCAACATCGATACCAGTCTTTCAGGCAAACCTTGCACGTTCGGCGCCAACAACAGTACTAGGACAGGTCGCTCAGAATGTGATCCCTGCAGTCACCCAGGGTCACTCCAACGACGGCATTGTCTTCACAGATGATCGCGCACCTGTCGAACAGCTTACTGACCAACTTATTTTTACTCATTGGATGTGACTACTACGCCTTTTACAAAAGCTAACACTATCAACTGATCTGTATCCAGTCCCGATATACATCTGCCATTCATCCGGCTCTGAAGAGAGGTAGACCTTTCTCGTCATATTCCTCTAATTGTCTCCCCCATTTCAGATAACAATAGGCACATAGGCCATTCGAGTCTACATATTTTGTAGATCCACATCGACAGAATACATTTGCTAGCAATTTGTCCTCCTCAGGATAAGATGCAAGCGGTAACTCCTGCGAGATGAAATTCTCCCTATCATACCAAAAAGGCTCATCCTTCGGACCCTCAATTGCTTGGCCAATTCTGATCATAAATACCTCCTGATTGTAATTTAACGAGTTCGTTGCATCATTTATTATACCTTTTTTTAAAGGAACTGTTGTTATCTTTCTATCCCTATAGAACCAATTGGTAGCCATCAAGCCCACTGATCCCATTTTTATCCCTCTCATCTCGCTGATATCTTCAATTCTCCTTGGATCTGAGTTGGGTCGCCTAACATAATATGCTATAATCTTGCCAGACAGAGAAAGAAGGCTATCGTACAACAATGTCTAATACTAGCAAGAATGCAGAAAAGATCCTTTCGCAATGTAAGGGATTGAGCCAGCAGTTACAAGTAGGAGAGGAACCAGTTCTGTCTATACCCGCTATTTGGGACAGCGACAAGCGTTCCCATAGCGAGGCCTGCGAGGTTATTCTCACCAATCAGCGCTTGATCGGCTTTTATCGCAAGAGTTTTCCCAAAGAAAAGCTCTTTTTCGATGCACTCGATCTCTCGAGCATAACACATGTGACACTGCGCCAGAAAACATACGAGCCGGTGTTCCGTGAAATTGTGGTCTCGGCAGGGATGTACAAAGTTTCGATTCGCGCCCCACGCCAGAAAAGCGAAGCATTGTACGCAGCTCTCCGCACTGCTACCTCCGCTCAGCATGAGCCAGACGAACAAGAGACTGCACTAGAAGCTCCAGAAGTATCAGCAACCAGAGGTACACAGCCAGCACCAGTCTATAGCCAAGAGGATATCCGTACGGCATTCGATACATCACCCCTGGCGATTATTCTGCTGTTTGTAGGTGGCATTGTTCTGGAGATTGTCGGAGCTATCCTATGGTCGATCACTCAGAGTTCGCAAGTCGGTCTACCATTGTGCGGTGCTGGCTTCGTTGCAGTCGCTATAGCTATAGCGCAGGCAAGGCAAAGAACAGGACAAAAAAGTGACCGTTAGCTGGCAATGTTGACACCCCCTTTTCGCCACAGGTACAATGAAATAGCCTAGAAAACAATGGCATTTCCCTTTCTCCACCCACGTCAGCACAATGGAAGACGAGGCATATTTGCAATGAAGATCTTTATTTGCATAAAACAGGTACCTGACCCGAATACCACGACTAGTAAACTCGATCCTACCACCAAACGTCTTGTACGCAATGGCATTTCACTGGTCCTCGATCCCGGAGATGAAAGCACTATCGCCGCAGCTATCAAACTGCGCGATACGCTTGGCAATAGTGAGTTGATTGCGTTGAGCATGGGTCCTACCAGTGCCCAAGAGGCCATGCGCCGTGCTCTGGCAATGGGAGCCGATGGCGCCATCCTTGTTACAGATCCCGCTCTGGCAGGATCAGATGCTATCAGCACCGCTCGTGTCCTGGCAGCGGTCCTCAAGAAGGAAGGTGCTGAACTAATCTTCTGCTCGACTGAGAGTACCGATGGCTATACAGGGATGGTTCCCGGTGCTATCGCAGAATTTCTGGGTATCCCTCAATTGACCTTTGCACGTGAAATTAAAGTCGAAGGGCAGAAGGCTGTCATCAAACGCGTCATCCCCAAGGGATATCAGATTGTGGAAAGTACTTTACCTGCCGTGGTCACGATTGCCAGCGGTTCATTCGATGCTATTTATCCAACGATGAAAGGCATTATGGGAGCCAAAAAGAAGCCCTTCAGCCAATTGACTCTGGCTGATCTCGCTATCGAGCCAGCCCTTGTGGGTGAGATCGGAGCACACGAACGTGTGCTGACGGTCGGTACGGTAGAGGCCCGTGGGGCAGGGCAGGTAATCAGAGATGATGGCAGTGCAGCGCAGCAGATCGCTGACTTCCTGCAGCGTTACCAACTGCTCTAAGTGCAGCCATCTTGCCTGCACTCTTGCACGCTTGCATTCATGTTCAAAATATGCATATTTTACTGTGACGGTTTTTACATTGACATTTTATCGTGTACATGCTATACTCCCAGGCACATTTCTATTCCTTGTTCTGAGGAGAATAGCAGTTGAAACTCGAAGAACAAAATTCTGAGAAACCAGTACTAAGAAAATCCAAGAGAAAGGCCAAGCGAGACAGCCAACCCTTCGATAACATCATCAAAGCGGCGTTCGGAATAGATGCGGCCGTGATGGTTCCTGAATTGGTAGAAGGGGTAGAGGTCGTGATGGCCGAAAATGTAGAACTGGATCGCAGCAAGCTCAAAGCCGATCTGATCTTTAGGACCTATCGCAAACGGCGCGAGACCGTGATCGATTTTGAGTTGCAAGCAGGCCCTGATCGCGATATGGTCTATCGGGTCTTGCAGTACGTGGCAGCGCTCCATGATCGCTACCGAGAGGCCGTAATTATTTGTGTGATCATCTATCTGTTTCGGTGTCAGGTAGTGACATCCCCGTATGTGATGGGGTATGATGATGGTGAGGAGTATCTCACAATCAGGTTTCGGGTTGTCTGCCTATGGGAACTCGATCCAGAGCCCATCGTTGCCCGACATCTGATGCCCTTTTATATCTTGTTACCTGGGATGAAGGACCCCAGCCTAGATCTCTTGAGACAGGCCCTTAAAGAGATGGTCCAACACTACAGCCGACCAAAACTTGGGTATCGTTTGATGTGGTTCGCTCACATTTTGCGTAGAACCGATACCGTGTCTGAACAAGACAAGCAAACCATCCAGGAGGAATTTGAGATGTCGTACAACTATGATGAGCTAGTCCGAGATGATCCCACGATCCAGAGGCTTCTGGCCCAGAGCATGGCCGAGGGTGAGGCCCGGGCTGAGAAGAAGGCACTCAAAGAGATGATTCTCAGCATTCTGAGCATCCGTTTTTCGCCTGCTCTGGCAACTCAAGCCCAATCAACAGTCATGTCCATTCAGGACGAGGAAGATCTCAAGCGGCTTCATCGACAACTGCTTAAGGCAGCCGATGAGCAATCTGCTCTCTTAGTACTTGATTTACCAGATGAGCAACATGATTGCCTATCATCTGATTTGCTCAATGAGTAGTGTATGGCGATATGTGCTCACGGGAAGGATAAACACGCATTGTTCTTCTACCGAACTATTGCATTTATTGCCAGATAAATAACTCAATATGCCGTCTATCAAAGGAAAAAGCGCATGGCACATACGATTTGGGTCCTGGTTGAGCTGGAAGAGGGCAAGCCTGTCCGCTCCTCGCTGGAAGTTCTGGGCAAAGCTGCGAAACTCGGTCGAGCCGAAGCCATTGTTCTTGGTGCTGGCGCAGCTGAGGTTGCTCCTATGCTCGGTCAGTACGGTGCGGAGAAAGTCTATGTCCATGCCAATGCCATTTATGACCAGTACCTCACCCTCCCCGCGCTAGAGACACTGAGCCATTTAATTCGACACCATCAGCCTTCTCTGCTTCTACTGGCATCTACCTACGCTCTACGCGATATCTCGGCCCGTTTGAGCGTTCGCAATAACATGGGTCTGATTACCGATGCAATCGATCTGGCATTCGATGCAGATGGACTCAAAGTCACCGTTCCCTGGGGTGGAGAAAATGTCGTGACTGTAACCCATCCCAACCAGAGTCCTGGCATCGTGCTCGCCCGTCCAAAAGCTTTTCCCCTGGAGCGCTATGAGGAACGCACCGCTAAAATTGAACGTCTCGACGTTTCGGTCAGTGCTGTAGCGCAAATGATCAGGATACTGGAGACCGTAGAGGTGCAAAGCGAAGGGCCCGCGCTGGAAGATGCCAATGTGGTTGTTAGCGGAGGACGCGGATTGGGCAAAGCTGAGAACTTCCCTCTAGTCGAGGAACTCGCCCGTGTCCTGGATGGTGCTCCTGGTGCCACACGTGCTATCGTTGATGCCGGATGGCTCCCCTATAGCTACCAGGTTGGTCAGACTGGCAAAACGGTGAAACCAACCCTCTATATCGCCTGTGGTATTAGCGGTGCCATCCAGCATCTGGCAGGAATGAAAGGCTCCAAGTATATTGTCGCCATTAATAAAGACGAGCACGCGCCTATCTTCTCTGTTGCCGACTTAGGAGTTGTGGGTGATGTTGTGGCTATCTTGCCGAAACTGACAGCTGAAATAAAGAGACGCAAAGGCTGATTCTGAGTGATTGCACATTTTGGGGAACAACGGACATATTTTCTTGTAAAGATGCAGGGGCAAGAAAAACAGCGGACGCAATGAATTGCCTCCGCTGTTCCCCCCTTTCTATAGGTAAAACGGAGGCATCTTATGGCTGTCCCTACAATTTCGCCAACTGGGGGATGGATCGGCTCTACACTCTTCGTGATACTTTTTGTAGCGGCACTTGTGCTCTTTGGTGTCCGTGTGGGCAAGCTCATTACACTCCTACTCAAAGCACGACCAGAGGACCGCACTGACCATATGGGTAATCGCATCGGTGAATTCTTCCAGGTCGTTCTCGGCCAGAGCAGTGTGCTACGCGATCCCATTCCCGGCCTTGCACACTTCTTCACCTTCTGGGGTTTTATCATCATCCAGTTCGGTCTGCTGAATTTGATCCTCGGAGCCTTCAATGGCTCATTGCCACTGCTTGGTGAAAATCGCGTTTTCGCGGTTGTGCTTGATATCTTCGTTGTCCTGGTTCTGGTCTCGCTAATCGTCTTTGCTATTCGTCGTGGCATCGTACGTCCAAAACAACTCAGTAGCTTCCTGCACGGTCCTTGGGACGGTTTTATCATCCTAGGCCTGATTTTTCTGGTGATTCTCACACTGGCCCTTGTTGAGGGTTTTGAGTACGCGTCCAGTCATGGAGCTGCCTGGACACCCATTGGTGCGTTGTTTGGCCCATGGTTCAGTCAGGCTGGCCCAGCATTCAATATTGAGGCATATCGCTTCTTCTGGTGGCTGCATATCCTTGTCGTGCTCAGTTTCCTGGTCTATCTACCGCGCTCCAAACATCTGCACCTGATGGCAACTCCCTTCAATGTCTTCCTCCGTAACTACAAGCCACAGGGAGCACTACCATTGCTAGAAAACCTGGAGGAGCGTGAGGATTATGGAGTCTCAAAGGTAGAACAGTTCACCTGGAAAGACTTGCTCGATGGTTACGCCTGTACGGAATGTGGTCGCTGCAACACAGTTTGTCCGGCCACCAATACAGGCAAACCTCTGTTCCCTAAAGAGATCATTCTTGGCGTCAAGGAATCTCTTTTTGTACGCAGCGATGAAATTCTTGGTGAGAACTCGATCTATAACAAGCTTGGTGTCGCTGGCATCAAGGCAGACAAGACAAACAAGGAACATCCAGCTCATAACGAACCAATGATCGGCGGTATCATCTCTAAAGAAGCCCTGTGGTCCTGTACCACCTGTATGGCTTGTATGGAGGTATGTCCGGTTGATATCGAGCATGTGCCGAAGATTGTGGATATGCGCCGCTCCCTGGTGATGGAGGAAAGCGACTTCCCGTCAGAGGTGACGTCATTGTTCAACAATATCGAGCGCAATGGCAATCCGTGGGAGATCAGCAGCGACAAGCGTGCCGAGTGGGCAGCTGGCCTGGATATTCCCTTGATGGCAGAGAACCCTGATGCCGATGTTCTCTACTGGGTCGGCTGTATGGGCTCCTTTGATCGCCGCAATCAGCAAGTGGCCACTTCTGTCGCCAAGATTTTAAAAGCGGCTAATGTCAACTTTGCTATCCTTGGCCCCGAAGAGTCCTGCACAGGAGATCCTGCACGCCGTATTGGTAACGAGTACCTATGGCAGATGCAGGCACAGCAAAACATCGAGACGCTAAACAATTACGGCTTCAATAGCTCTACCGTGAATGATGACCAGAATGGTCACTCGCATGACCATCCCCTCGAGCGATTTATCGCCATAGGTAGGGGCGACAATTTACTGCGCCCGCCGTATTCCAAGCATCGCACCATTATTACGGCCTGCCCACACTGCTTCAACACCATCAGGAACGAGTATCCGCAGCTTGGTGGCAACTATGAGGTGGTCCATCATACAGTCTTTATCGACTCTCTGCTGGCAGAAGGAAAGCTCAAACTTCCCGAGGGCTTTGACCAGCGTAAATTGACCTATCATGATCCTTGCTACATTGGACGCTACAACGGCGTATATGATCAGCCACGCCGTACTTTAAATGTACTTAATAGCAATGGTGTTACCGAGATGCGCCGCAATCGCAACAAGAGTTTCTGCTGTGGAGGCGGTGGTGGCCGCGTGTGGATGGAGGAGAAGATTGGCAAGCGCGTCAACCAGACTCGTGTCAATGAGGCATTGGAGACCAATGCCGAAGTGCTTGCAGCTGCTTGCCCCTTTTGCATCACCATGTTTGAGGATGGCGTCAAGGGTGTTGAAGCCGAAGAGAAGATGCAGATTGAGGACATTGCGGAAATTATCGCTAGAGCTTTAGATCAGAAATAACAGATGTTCTGTCAATCGCTTTTTAGCCCAAAAGCTCCCCCTGTTTGTGCAGCCACGCGCCAGAACAGCCAGAAACCAGCATAGAATGCCACAATCCACATCACGATTGTGACCAGCGTGGCAACCAGTCCATTTTCCCACTCCTGGAATGCGGTATGAGTGAGCCCACCTAAGACATCACGAACAATACAGAACAGAGGGATCCCAATCAGCAGGAGCAGTGCGAACCAGCGTGATCGCCCACGTCCGAAATGCCAGATTAAGAGATACGTCAGACTACCGAAAACCAGAGCAGGAGAAATATAAAATGGCAATGGTACGTGCAAGACCAACTCATTAAGGGTATAATGCCACCAGTGGGCATAGTACGCCGCAACATCAATCAACAGATTAGTCAGGCCTACAATTATCCCACCAAGCAGAGAAGCAAATAAGACTTTCTTGGGAGGTCGGATAAACAATAGAAAACCCAGGTAAATCACCAGGAGGAGAGGGACAGTAAGAAACAAAAAAGCTCCAACGGTGGACTCGGTCGGAAGAAGATATGGCATGAAAGAGAACTCCTCTCTAACTACTATATAAACGCGATTTATCGCCATCGGTAGGGACCCGATTTATCGCGTCCGTCTGGCAATTCATTGCCCGAATCGTAGGAACCCGATTTATCGTGTCCGCCCTTCTCAGGAAAGGATCCATTATTATGAATATCATACCGCTACGTGTTGCACTTGCCCAGGTCAATACGACTGTAGGTGATCTGGTAGGCAACACGCGTAAGATTATTGACTCAATGCAGCAAGCCTATGCAGCAGGAGCACACATGGTCTGTTTTCCTGAGCTGGCTCTGTCTGGCTACCCTCCTGAAGACTTACTGCTCAAACCGGGATTTGTAGCTGCCAATCTGCACAAGCTGGATGAAATCATCCAGGTCAGCAGCGATTTCCCAGGGCTCACAGCTTTTATTGGTTTTGTTGATCGGGACCACGATATCTATAATGCTGCGGCAGTTGTCCATGAGGGGAAACTAGCAGGAGTTTACCACAAACACTACCTACCCAACTACGGGGTCTTCGACGAGTACCGCTATTTCCAGGCAGGAAGCAAGGCTCCCATTTTTCTTATCCACGGCATTCACGTAGGTATTAATATCTGCGAAGATATCTGGTATCCTACTGGTCCACTCCCACGACAGGCTCACGCTGGCGCAGAGGTCATTATCAATATCAATGGCTCACCATACTATAGCGGAAAAGGAGCCGTTCGTGAAGAGATGATTGCCACACGCGCTGCCGATAACAGCGTGATCATTGCCTACCTCAATATGGTAGGCGGACAGGATGAACTGGTCTTCGATGGCGGGAGTATGGTCTTCAATGAGCAGGGACTCTTGATCGCACGCGGCAAGCATTTCGAGCAGGATATGCTCATTGTAGATCTTGATACTGCTTCTGTGTTCCGTTCGCGCCTGCATGATGCTCGTCGTCGCCAGGAGCGCTGGCGCATCAATATCGACACTGTACCGATCATCACTGTTGACACCAGTCCGCCCAAACCGCTCAACAATACTCCCCCAGTCGTCCTGGCCGCACCTCAGCGGATAGTATCACGTATGAAGGAAGTCGAAGAGATTTATTCAGCTCTAGTACTGGGCACACGCGATTACGTACACAAAAATGGATTTAAAGATGTGCTCATCGGTCTCTCCGGCGGTATTGACTCTTCGTTGGTAGCAGCAATTGCAGTAGATGCGTTGGGACCAGAAAATGTCACAGGCATTTCTATGCCTTCCGGCTATTCATCGGAGCACAGCAAGAGCGATGCCTACCAACTGGCAGAAAATCTCGGTATCCGTTACCTGACAATCCCTATTGAAGAAGCGTTCCGCGTGTCACTGCAGATGATGGAGCCTGCGCTGGGTACAGAATATCCTGGTCTGGCCGCTGAGAATTTGCAGGCTCGCATTCGCGGGAATATCTTGATGACCATCTCCAACAAGTCTGGCTCACTTGTGCTCACCACAGGCAATAAATCTGAGATGGCGGTCGGCTATAGCACGCTCTACGGGGACATGGCAGGTGGCTTCGCTGTCCTGAAGGATGTACTGAAAACGCTGGTCTACGAACTGTGTAAGTATCGCAACACCCTTGGAGATAAACCGGTTATTCCGCAAGCAGTCATCACCAAACTTCCTTCTGCCGAACTACGTCCAGATCAGAAAGACACTGATAGTTTGCCGTCCTATGACGAATTGGATCCAATTCTACAAGCCTATGTTGAGGATGATCGCAGCTTTGACGAGATGCTAGCGATGGGTTTTCGGCGTGAAACGGTTGAACGTGTCATGCGACTGGTCGATACCAGTGAATATAAACGTCGTCAGGCACCCCCGGGCGTAAAAATTACTCCACGCGCCTTCGGTCGTGACCGCCGCTTGCCGATCACCAATCGGTACCGAGACGACATATGAATTGGTTCACCATTGCATTTTTCGCGTAGGAACCAATGCTTCTCTCCAGCTGATCACGCATGCTTGCTTGATCGAAATCGGTGCATGGACCAGGATCAGAGGAACTCCGATAAACAGTCCAATTGTTCTTTTCAGCAAAGTGAGTTGATCATACCATTCCAGTGCATCTGGCGGTACCAGCGTTAATTCATGGTAGGTGGTAAAATCTAGCCAGCTCACGGTATCATCATAAATGGGAACTGTTGGATCATCTCGGGTAGATGTCTACAAGACTACTACTTGTCCTGCCTGCAGGGTAGTCAGAGGAATTTGAAAGAACGTACGTTCTGGTCTCACAGGCAGTTCACGTTCCTGTAGTGCACGATACAGCAGGTTGGGATGGATCGAAAAGCAGTGAACTACATCATGCCAGAGACAGTTAAGTTTCGGAATGCTTCTTGCCTGTAGATACTGATAATGAGGATGGTCCTGGTACTTGATCATCTCACGCTCATACACGAGGGGATAAAGCTCTCTTAAGGTATTCAGGGGATAGAGCATATCCCCAATCATCTCCGATGGACACATATGATAGATCGACTGCATAAGAAAGACTCCTTTTTATACTGCTCTCTATTTAAGTTTATTCGCTTGATGGTCTTCTATCATGGGTAATATTACTCACCTTCTCTAGAAAATCTCGACTAAATCCGGTCCCTTTCTTTGGAATTGAGAAAACTCGAGCACGCAGAAAAGAATACTAGCTGAGTTTAATATTGATATTCACATGTAAAATTCTAGCTATAGAATAAGACATAAGTAAAATGATTATTGGGTATACTTCATAAAGGGCTCGCAGCTCATTTATCCATCCCCAAATTACCGCTGCTATTAAGAGTGGCATAAGGATCAAAAGTCCCTGTTTTAAGAATAATGGTTTTTCCGACCATTTATAGATAACTAAAAAGCCGAGTGCCAACCATTGTAAATAAATGGCGATTGGATATGGCCGTACCAAGAGAAAAAGATTCCTTTTTAGCCAAAATTCAACAAAACTGCCTCGGTTATGTATAAAAAGCATATCTATGAAAGTTTTTATACTAATAAAAATTGCTATTTGAATTAATAAAAGAGCTATATAGGTAGATAATTTTAATTTCTGATCTTTAAAAAAATGTATAGCATAAATACATGTAAGTAAAATCGTGGTTTCTTTATTTAGGCATGCAAAAACAAATACGAAAAGATATAATCTCCACTTGCGTCTAATCATTGTAGCCAATCCCAAGGTAAAAAGGAACAATGTCGTAAAGTCATAAATGTAGGTAGTGGGCCAGTATAAGCAAGGCAAGCCCAGAATTACCGACAAAGAGACTGCGTCTACAAATCGTTCAGAAGTCTTAAATAGTCCTCTAAAAAAATATCTGAATGAAAATACAAATCCCCATAATGAAGCATACATCAGCATGAGTACCACATAGTATTCACTTGCATAATAGATAGACCACCTTCGATCAGAAAAAATAGGCTTTAACGTTGGGCTATTGTAAGTTACTTGTGCAATAGTAATTCTTGTTTTTTCAGGTATACTTAAGATTATCTTATTGGCGATGTAAGGAAGCAGAACTCTATACATATAAGGCCTATAGGCGATACCATACACCATATTCGGTACAATTGACTTGAGGTTAGTCTGAATTCCTGGTCTGGTTACTGCTATACAAAATACGAAGGTAGTACTCAAGACTAATATGAAGAGGTAAAACAATTTATAAGAGTATTTATGATGAAACGAAGTTTTGATCATATTTCCTCCTTTTAGCACATAAATACGGCTCTTATTGAGGATACCAAAGACTCAAGCTCTTTCCTAGGGGGAAATGGGGACAAATCTTGTGAAAACCTCTGGCTGGTTCCATCTCAGGTGGTGCATTCTGGGCGCATGGCATCTTTTTGGCTAAGGTCGTAGCGTGATGTCTTCATTATCCGTTCTAGGATGATAGAATGGTATATGCCATCTGCTCGGAGAATGGAAATAGGTTATGTTTTCTACTAACAAAATGCCCCAGTCCTGGGGGCGCTATCCACAGGTAGCGGCCAGCCGCGTGATCCCTGTTTTCTGGCGCGATGAATTGCCCGACCTTGCAAAACTGGAACTGTCAGTCCTGCCCTATGGGTATGGGCGGAGCTATGGGGAAAGTTGCCTGAACGAGGACGGCATTCTGCTCGATATGAGCCATCTGACACGCTTTCTCTCGTTTGACGCTAATAAAGGACTGTTGCGCTGTGAGGCCGGAGTCGCGCTCACCGATATCCTGGAACTAATCGTGCCGCATGGCTGGTTCCTCCCGGTAACACCCGGCACCAAATTCGTCTCCGTTGGTGGCGCAATTGCCAACGATGTGCACGGCAAGAATCATCACAGAGCCGGGACGTTCGGCTGTCATGTCACGTGCTTTGAACTCCTACGTTCCGATGGTCAACGGCTGCTTTGCTCTTCCGAAGAGAATGCTAATCTGTTCCAGGCGACCATTGGTGGCCTGGGCCTAACTGGCGTTATCTTGTGGGCCGAAATACGTTTGCGACCTATACCCAGTCTGATGATGGAGATGGAACGTATTCGCTTCTCCTCACTTAGAGAGTTTATAGACATCGCAGCGGCATCAGAGCAGGATTTCGAGTATACGGTAGCCTGGGTAGATTGTCTGGCAAGTGGAAAACGGCTCGGACGCGGCCTTTTTACCCGTGGCAATCATGCAAGATGCGCAACATCTGATACCATCAAGAAGAAGATGTCCTTAGTGGTCCCTCTAGATTTTCCATCCTGGGTCTTGAATACACAGACAATCAAAGCATTCAATACAACCTATTACCATTTACAGCGACAGAAGAGTGTACAAAAAGCAGTGCCGTATGATCCATTTTTCTATCCACTTGATACTATTCGTGATTGGAATCGCATGTATGGAAAGCGTGGATTTTTCCAGTATCAGTGTATTATACCCTATCTTGATGGCTATGAAGTCATGAAAGAATTATTAGAGCGCATCAGTCGTTCTGGTCAGGGCTCATTCCTCTCAGTATTGAAAACGTTTGGTGATGTGTCCTCACCCGGCATGCTCTCGTTTCCGCGACCTGGACTGGAACTGGCACTGGATTTTGCCAATCAAGGCAAGAAGACGCTCGAGTTACTAGAGAATTTAGATAGAATTGTACGCCAGAGTGGTGGTACTGTATATCCAGCAAAGGATGCTCGGATGAGCCCGGAGAGTTTCCAGACCTATTTTCCACGCTGGCGCGAGTTTGCACAGTACATTGACGCTAAATTTTCCTCTAGCTTCTGGCGCCGTGTAACTTACAATATCCTCAAAGCGGATTGTATGGCAAGTGTAGAAGTATAAGAGAAATTAATGAGTATGAAAGTATTGATTATCGGGGCAAGCTCGGCCATTGCCTATGAAACGGCAAAGTGTTTTGCCCGTGACGGGGCAGACCTATTTCTGGTGGGTCGCAGCACTGAGAAATTAACCACAGTAGCAGCCGACCTGAAAGTGCGCGGAGCCAAGCGGGTCGAAACATATCTATTAGATCTCTGTGAGTTGGATCGCCATCAGGAAATGTTCGAGCAAGCTCTCGCCTCGCTGGGCGAGCTAGACATGCTGCTGATTGCCCATGGCACGCTGGGAGATCAGCATAAGTGTGAGCAGAGCGTAGCTGAGACCATGCAAGAATTACAGACCAATTGCCTCAGCATTATCTCATTGTTAACCATCATCGCCAACTATTTCGAGCAGCAGCGGCACGGCTGTATCGCCGTCGTCTCCTCGGTCGCAGGAGATCGTGGGCGCAAGAGCAACTATGTATATGGAGCAGCGAAAGCAGCACTGAGCATATTCCTGCAGGGGCTGCGCAATCGCCTCTCTTCGGCGGGTGTCTCCGTAGTAACGATCAAGCCTGGCTATGTGGCTACTCCGATGACTGCCCACCTGAAAAAGGGACCGCTGACAGCCAATCCACAGCCCGTTGGGCGAGGTATTTATGAGGCGATGAAGAAGGGCAAGGATGTGGTTTACCTGCCATGGTTCTGGCGTCCAATCATGTTTGTGATCAGAAGTATACCCGAGGGCTTTTTCAAGCGGCTCTCGCTGTGATGAACACTTCAGGGTATTTTCCTGAGTCAACCTCAACGGATCGGGAACCACTGGGTCAACAAGGCAGAGACCTCTTGTTCATCTGACGCCCGAGCCAGTTGTCGCAGAAACTTCCTCAACTCCTGAACATCCTGAACAGGAGCGATGGTTTGTTGCACTTGCGCTACTGTCTGGGATGAGAAGCGAACACTGACAACGTCAAAGATTGCTTCTTGTATGCCCTTTATCTCGCCCTCAAGAGGAAAACATTGGGTCAGTAATGCTTGGACCTCTTGTTCATCCGATGCCCGAGCCACTTGCCGCAGAAACTTCCTTAATTCCTGAACATCCTGAGCAGGAGCAATAGTTTGTTGCACTTGCGCCACTATCTGGGCGGAGAAGCGGTCACTGACAACGTCAAGGATCGCCTCTTGTATGCCCTCAGCTTTTCCCTCAGCCTTGCCCTCAGCCAAGCTTTTGGCAACAAGCTCCATGATCGTAGGATTCTCCATAATGAGTGCGTCATACTGGTACTCCATGCGTAATTCCTCCTGGATAGTTTGTTTCTCTTCACTTGACATAGTCTTTGTTCTGCTCATAATGCACTCAAACCATGTTACACGATAAGCAAACTGCTTATCATCATAATATTCATACATTTCCTTGAGTGCCTGCTTTAGCAGATGCACTTCCGGTCTCTTCGTTGCGGGTAACAACGCATAGAACGAGAGCTGGTGTTCTCTCACAATCTTTTCGCTGTCCAGGTCTCGCAGACAGATCACTTTAGGATGCAAGGTTGCAAAGACCTCATCAGCACATTTCTCCTCGTAGAATAAATCTCGTGGACCATCCTCAAAGAGGAAGATGACCAGCGAGAGAACCGGTACTTTAAACTCGTTATGCAGCGATCCATTATAGGCTAGCAGCCGACGGCACAAGCCTGAATCTGCCTTCACTTGCAACTCTATATTGAGAAGGATGGTTATGCCTTTGTAGATAGTCCAGTAGACTTTGTCAGTGATCAAGGTTGTACGATTGAGTTCGACGTTGCGCTCCGCTTCCAGTGGTGTTCCCTTTAATCTGGCCTGAGGCAGAAGATAGGGAATGATCCCAGCAACTTCTGCCTCAAATAATCCTTTGAGTGTACTGTCATATGGTTTATGGTGTGGATTGATTGTCAAAGGCCTACACTTCCCCACAATTTTGTTGTTGTCCAGTAAGTATAGCACAGACCTTTTGCAATTGCTATTTGATTTATTGCATGCGCGAAGGCGAAGATCCTGATGATGGCCCTGATGATGGTCCTGATACGGCGAACATGACCCCTCCCACAATAACGCACAGCAGACCCAGTCCTCCCAGGATAAAAGCTAAGGTCGTCACACCACCATTGCCGTTTGATCCCCCCTTGGTACTAGTTGCTGCCGATGTTGGTGTCGGTGTTGCTTGACCATTAACCGTAATCATGGTGCCGCTTGGTTGGTTTGTGAGTGTTGGCTCATCTGGCGCGGCAACGTTGACCACATATTGACCTGGCTGGGCATTCTTATCAATAGTCAGGTTAACGCTAAAGTGGCCGTTGCTATCTGGTGTGGCATTTGTGCTAGCAATAGCGTTGGCGCTTCCTGCGCCTTGGTTAGGAACAACACTCACCTGTAGCTGTAAATTGTAGGGCAGCCAGTTGTCTCCAGTGATAGTGATGCTATCACCAGGATTGACACTGTTTGTGGATGCACTAACAGTCACCTTCTGGGCGACACTAAAGGTCTGGCCAGAAGCTACGCCTCCGGCAGATGAAATGGCGCAGACATAATAAGCAGTCCCTGACTGGCCTGCGGTACTTGGCCACGTTGTCTGAAGGTCAAATGACCCATCGGCTTGTACATTTTCTACGGGCCGACTGGTAAACTGCGTTAACGCTCCCCCTGCTCTACATTGGTTCGGATTCATTGTTGTGTAAAGGCTTACAGAGCTACTTGGCGGAAAGTTCTGCCCTGTGATATCGACTTTTGTACCAGGATGGCCAATTGGCTGGTTATCGTTCCCTGGCTGCGCGAGTGTAAGTACAGGTGTGGGTGCTGGCGTAGGTGTAGGTGTTGACGTAGGTGCAGGTGTTGGCATGGATGCGGGTGTAGGTGTGTGTATATCAATCCCAGGCATGGGTTTGTTGGTATAGTGATCTGCCGCCAGCGTTATCGGTGAAAAAGCAAATGCAAAGGTGAGAAATCCTATGAGACCACAAAAAAATGGTACAAGTTGCTTAGTAAATATCTTGAACACAATAAAATACTCCTAATTACAGCATCCTCAAATATTATTATGACAGAGCAGAGATTCTGATTCTCCATCCCACCTTTGCGTGAAGCCCAGTATATATGAATAAACCAAAAAGGTCAATTGGTTTTACGCTGGCGCAAGGCTTCATAGAGCGCAATACTACCAGCGACAGCAGCATTCAATGAGTTAATATGCCCATACATTGGGAGCTTGATAAGCAGGTCACAGTGTTCACGTACCAATCGACTGATACCCTTTCCCTCGTTGCCCACGACTAAAGCGAGCGGACCAGTCAGATCAGCCTTAGTATACAGCGCCTGGGCTTCTCCGGCCAGACCCACAACCCAGATATGCTGTTTTTTGAGGTATTCAATAGTGCGTGAGAGATTCGTCTCTTGAGCAATCAGTAAATGCTCGGTCGCCCCCGCCGCCGATTTGACCACCGTAGCATTGATTTCTGCCGCACGATGCAGTGGGATAATAACGCCATGTGCCCCAGCTGCCTCAGCGGTACGCAGCAATGAACCCAGGTTGTTGACGTCCTGGATGGTGTCAAGAATCAAGAGGAGTGGCTCTTGCTGCAACCGCTCGGCATGAGTCAGGATATCATCAACGCTGACATATTTGCGCTCTTCTACCTGTGCAAGGCATCCCTGGTGAACTGCTCCCCGGCTCAACTGATCCAGGCGTGCACGTGGCACCATTTCGACCGGAATATTGCGGCGTTGGGCCTCTTGTATGATAGCTGCGACAGTAGGTGCCTCACGCTGTCCATCTGCAAGAAAGATGCGCTTAACTCGCCTTCCTGCATGCAGAGTTTCAGTTACGGGATTACGTCCCCAGATATATTCAGGCATAGTACCTCATTTATTATATGCATGCCATCCATTATATGAGGCACGTCAACCACGCTGGCTCAAAGTGTCCCTGTTTCTCTCTACAAAAAGACTCTCCCATTGGATACCCTTTAACAAGGAGGCCAGCAGCAATCTGTGGGCTCAATCTTTACGAAGGCTATTGTAATCAATGCAATTGGTGCAAAGAAGGTCATAGTCTGATTGAAGCAAGAGAGGAGAGAACATATGATCCAATTCTTGCAAAATATCTATAATATAGTTGCATATTTCATAAACATAGTTATACCTGATCCTAGCAACATTATTGGGGGAGGGTCAAATTGTGTTGAGGCTCCCGTCTCGCCTCTTCAGGATGATTTGATTACTTTTTTCAGAGTTCTTGGCATTCTCGGACTTATAATAGCTGTAATTAGCATCATTTGGTCTATAAAAATAATTAAGGGAGAAAAAGATGATAAGCGTAAAATTGCTAAGCCAACGGTTGCGATACGATGTGCCGTAATAGGACTAGTGATTGTATGCCTCGCCATAATAGTAGGACGTGTAGTTCCTGGTTGGTTTCCTATGTACTATTGCACTCTGGAGTTTTCTCAAAAAACGTGATCAGATAGCTTATAGTTCGATGGTATTGTTCCAAATAGTACACTTCTCTAGCCAGTCTATGAGTGCTTATGCTAATCTAAATAGTGACCTGTTACACATGCTGGGGCAGGCGGTTTGTATTGCGATATGGTCTGAACGTAGGATAACTACTCAGGTCTCTTGCTGCTTGCTCACTGCCTCCGGCAGCTCGCAGGCCATTGGATGGGAGGTAGATTTGGCAGCTCGTGAGCTGCCAAATCTACCTCCCACAGACAATCCAGGTGAGCCACCGGAGGTGGCGAGGCGACCTGAGTAGTTACCTTATTCTTAAAATAGTCATTCAATACAAGGAGGTTTCATGGCAGGAGATTTTTCCGATCGAGATCATTTGGTTGGCACAGTGAAAGGTTTCGGCGGACGTGGCTTGCATGCTGGTCTGAGCACACTGGGCGACTTTAGAAAATTTTTATTGCGTGGAAATGTCGTAGATCTGGCTGTTGGCGTGGTGATTGGGGCTGCATTTAACGGTCTGGTTCAAGGATTTGTGAATGATTTTCTTCAGCCACTGGTTGGAATCATCATCACCGCTATCACAGGACGGAACGCTGGGAGCTTAAACGATTATAAAACGGGTGCATTTGCCTGGGGGCATTTTATTGGTCTTTTGATTAGCTTTATTTTGACCGCTGCCGTATTGTACTTCTTTGTCGTGAAGCCCATCAATAGCCTGCAAGATCGCTACAGTCACCTGCGGCCAAAGAAGGAAGAGACACCCACGACTCGTGAATGTCCTTTCTGCCTCAGTACTGTGCCGCTTAAAGCCACGCGTTGCGCATACTGTACGGCGCAGCTACCACCAGCAGATGCCTCATCTACACAGTCTGTCACACCACAGAGGTAAGGTTGGAAGTGGGACAAGAAATACCCGTCTCGCTAATAGAGACGGGTATAGTTGTAGTACGCGTTATCCTTTGTATTTTTAGAGGAGGCGGAAACGGCGGTGTGGACGATGGACGTAGCTTCCTCGGCGATAGTAGTAGTCATGGCCACGGCGGTATAATCTACGATAGGCAAATCCACTCCAAAGCGCCACTAGGAGTGCAGCCACTATGGTGGGTGTTATTATTGGCACACCTGCAATCTCTGGTTCGTTCGCGATATGGATATTCAAAACCCCAACGACTAGAAAGATCGCAATAAATCCCACGATAATCGCACCAATAATCCCATCTGGTGCTCTTCTACGTGCAAGCAACTCGCCTAGTATTCCCACGAGCAGTGAGACCAATAACCAAACAATCAGGTTGTCAGCAGTAACGTGTATCATAGTTAACCTCCCTATCTCTTGAAGCTATAATATAATCTCACCCTTTCTATTAGCACGTGGAATTCAGGCTTTTAGCTTCAAATTGCTCAAGCCTACTGCTACGCGCCCATCTGACAAAGCCATAGCCAGTACTATCTCAACTCAGGGACCATTGACGGTGAATGGACATGTAATGTAGATTTGTAGAGGGCAGAGTCTCTGGCAGTTCTTGAATTGCTAACAATGTATGGTAACATGTCCAATAAGCGCGAAAAGAAAGAGGAGAACATACTTCATGACATCAACATCCAAGCCCATACACCTGGAAGATCGGATTCGTGATATTCCTGATTTTCCACAGAAAGGTGTCCTTTTCAAAGATATTACCCCTTTGTTGCAAGATCCTGCTGCATTTCGAGAAGCAATGGACCGTCTGGCTGCGCACTACAAAGATGCTGGTATTGAGGCGGTTATAGGCGTTGAGTCGCGAGGATTTATTTTCGGAGCTCCTCTGGCGTATCTGCTCAACTGTGCCTTTGTGCCAGTGCGCAAGTTCGGCAAACTTCCATCTCAGACCGTGAGCGTCGAGTATGCGCTAGAGTATGGTACGAACATCGTAGAGGTCCATATGGATGCGATCAAGCCGGGCCAGCGGGTCTTGATCGTCGATGACCTGCTGGCAACCGGGGGAACCGTCACAGCCGCTATAGAACTAGTGGAGAAGCTCGGTGGAGACATCGCGGGTATTGCCTTCCTAGTGGAGCTGAATTACCTCAAAGGGCGTGAACGTTTGAAAGGCCACGATGTTTTTGCGCTCATCAAATACTGATGTTTAATCAGTCCAGCCGAGCCAGGTTGTTTTAGACTCAACGGGCTGGGGATGTCGTTCACGATGTGGAATAGCCGAGTAGCCCACATACACAAAGGCAACAATATGGTCTTTCTCTGAGAGACCAAGCCATTGCTTTACCTTGGGATCGTAGGCTGCATCGCCCGTGCGCCACATGCAGGTCAGCCCTAACTCTTCGGCAGCTAGAAGCATGTTTTCCACTGCTGCTGCCGTGGCTGCGACATTTTCAATCTCCACAACTTTTGCCTCCTGTGGATATTCAGCAGCAACAGCAATGAGAACCGGGGCGCGTAGTGGTTTCTTGCGCTCATTGTCAAGTATTGCTTGGGCTTTTTGACCTGTCGTCTCCTCCATACCTGCTGCCAGCGATTCGGCCATGATAGTGCCCAGTTCATTACGTGCCGTGCCCGCCAGCACAAAAAACTTCCATGGTTGTACCAGATGGTGATTCGGCGCATGGGTAGCAGCCTCTAAAATCCGCTCGATCTGTTCACGAGTTGGGCGCTGCTCAGTCATTTTGCCGATACTGCGTCGCTGCTTGATGATTTCAAATACAGTCATGATGTACCTCCATAATAATATGCAAGATAACCGTCAAGTATAGTATGACGATATTGATTCCCTAGGCTCATTTGCTTCTTTTGTAACACCTGAGCTGGAATAAAACCGCGTGGGAACACATAGGCAGGATGCGGAGCTGCATGGATAAGTGCATGGTAAGGCAAATAGCGGTCAAGTCCAGGTTGCAGGTGATTATCCAGACTACTACAGATAACACGCTCATGGCTCTGGAAGATCAGTATATTACATGTCCAGTAATCAGAGTAAACTCGTGTAGCCCCGATATGTAACAAATCGTGTATCAATGCCTCACGCTGAGCATATGTGATCTGAGCTTCAGGAATTTGCTTAAATGTTTCAATGGTACCTTGTATATAGAATACTATAATACAAGATAAAATGAGGAAGCTGAAAATAAACCGTTTGCGAGTGTGCTCGGTTCGCTGCTTCAGCCGTGCCTTGACGCCACTTATCCCCTGCCAGAGCGGCCAGAGCAGTGCTGGCACACTGAAAAGAAGGCAAACGAGATACCGTGTACTGGATCGTGGAGTAATGGCAGCGGCGGAACTTATAGTAAAGAGCAAAAGCCACAGTGCAGCACTTACCAGAAGCATCAATCGTACGTATTGGAGAATCAACTGTTGTCGCTCTTCAACTGGCCGCGCCACAGTGGAAACACTATGCCATCGCTCTCGTTGGTGTCGGATCAGCGTGATAACGATGATAACACTCACGCACCATAATATGGTTATGCCTAACGACCAGGCTCCGCGAGATGCAATGCAGAGCCAGGGATGATCTGAAAATGGGAAAAGATCCCTGAGATCATGAAGTGGCCGAAGATAAGGTTCTACTGTACTGCATACGGGATGTTGACTTATAGTAGAGGGGAAACCAGTTGCGAGCGGCAGAGTGATAAGTAAGGCTTGAATGATCTGTTGAGGTAGCGGTATTGTTCTGGGGGTGCCACGAAAGACGTTGCCAACTAACGCATGCAGAGAATCATGTCCCGGAGCTGCATGGATATTATAGAGAATCAATGGCATTATCCCGATAAGAAAGCCGACTATCAGAGCAGGAAGTGCTCGGGTATGAATGTCTCGTCGGCAGAAAAGCAGAAGAAGAAGACCGGAGAACAAGATACAAGGTAGGATAAGCTGATCCGACCATAATGCCAATCCTATGAAACAGCCGAGACAAGCATAAACAGCTACTCGCTTGCGCGATGGCCCTTGCAGCTCAGTGAGTGCAAGCCAGGAAGTAAGTAGGAAGGTTAGCGCTCCAAGCAGCATGGTTTCCGCATATCCGCCGTTGGCTACAAGTAAGACACCAACCATTCTGTCTGATCCTATACTCAAGAGGGCCGTGACGAAAAGCGCAAAACGCTGTGTATAGAGCAAGCGAACGAGATAATACATGCTTACGAGAAACAGGGCAAAGATGAGCACAATGCCTAAACGCACAGAAAATAGAGAGATACCAAAAAGCTGTATCAGTATAGCTCCCAGATAGGCTTGCAGTGTCCCCATGTAATCTTGCCCGTAGTAAACGAGAGGATGTTCCCCTCGATAGGCAATATGCAAAGCCATGAGATCTATCGTCGCTTCGTCACTGTTAGCAAGAGGCCAGTTCGAGTGTATAAGAATCAGGCGCAAAAGGACAGCCAGCAAGAGAACGAGATATATGCAGAGTGTAGCAAGATTAACAGAAAAACGTTTCTCGTCCTTGTAGAAATTATTGCCCATGGCTGATTTCCTAATGAAAGTCGTTTTTATTGGTCGTTGTCCTGCGCAACCTGTATCTTCTTCTCTCCGCTCTTGAGCAGGTTTCCCTCAATACCGACAGAGGGTAAGAGCTGAGCCTGAGCCTGCGTGCTCAATGGCAGTGCCCACAGCTTGATAAAACCGAGAGCGGCATTGTGATCAAATTGATCGCCACTATCGTAGGTTGCCAGACCATGGTCATAGAGTGAGTGTTCTGACTTGCGTCCGACAACCTGACAATGACCACGTGAGAGCTTCACACGTACAGTGCCGCTGGCAAAGCGCTGTGTGCTCTGGACATAAGCTGCCAGATCTTGATGTAGGGCACTGTACCACTGCCCATTATAGATGAGACGTGCGTACTCGCCAGCTACAACCTCTTTGAAGCGGATCTGGTCACGACCGAGGTTCAATGTCTCCAGTGCACGGTGTGCAGTGTGTAGTACGATGGCCGCAGGAGCTTCGTAAATCTCGCGCGATTTGATGCCCACGAGACGATCCTCAACATGATCAATGCGTCCAATACCATATTTACCTGCTTGCCTGTTCAGTGTCTCAATCAGTGCGACGCCGTCGATCTCTTCGCCATCGAGCGCAACAGGAATGCCGTGCTTGAAGGTGATCTCATGGTAGGTTGGTTCCAAGTCCGACGTGTCAGGATCAGCGGTCCAGGCATAGACTTCGGCAGGCGGCTCGGCCCAGGGATCTTCCAGGACACCACATTCAATACTGCGTCCCCAGAGATTTTGGTCGACTGAGTATGGGCTGGCATTGGTGACCGGGATGGGAATACCATGTTCGGCGGCATAAGCAATCTCGTTGTCACGAGTCATGCTCCACTCGCGTACAGGAGCAATAATTCTTAGGTCAGGCGCGAGGGTATTAATGGAGACATCGAAGCGGACTTGGTCGTTGCCCTTACCAGTACAGCCGTGGGCCACAGCTACTGCTCCCTCCTCATGTGCCACCTCAACTAGCAAGCGTGCAATTAATGGACGTGCCAGAGCCGTCGCCAACGGATATTGTCCTTGATAGATGGCACCTGCTTGCAGTGCAGGCCATACAAAGTAGCGCACGAAGTCGGCCCGACCATCAACAATCAAGGCTTTGACGGCACCAATCTTCTTGGCACGAGCGGCAATCGCTGGTAGGTCGCGCTCGTTGCCTACATCAATTGTTACAGCAATCACATCTAAATCATATTTTTCTTTGATCCAGCGGATTGCAACTGAGGTGTCGAGTCCACCAGAATATGCGAGTACAACTGTTGCCATGCTAGTCCTCCTGGATATATACGTTCTGTGTACCAACAAGCTGTTGTATAGCGGTCTTAAAGGTTGTAGCTTGCTCCAGCCATGGCTGCTTTGCCTGCTCCAGACGTTGATGGGCTTGCTCTAAGCCGGGATTGCCAGCTCCGCCTAGGTGGTTGCGAGCTTTGAGGCGATTTACAAGTTGCTCCTGGCCTTCGACCGGGAAGGGAACATTGCGATCTAACTGGGCCAGCACTTCGGCTCCAATCATACGGTATGCATCACGGAAAGGCATATTGGTACTGGTTGTTAGTTCATACGCACGGTCGGTAGCAAACAACTCAAAGGTACAGGCGGCAATCAAGCGCTCCGTATTGACCTGTAAATTGTTCACGACCAGCGTGCAGATGTCGAGGCTCTCCTGCACAAGGTCCAGGGCCTCTATGAAAGGACGCTTGGTCTCCTGATAATCCATGTTATAACCAGAAGGAAGACCACTGATGATGCCGAGAATCTGTTGCTGGAGTGCTAGCATCGTCTGAGCACGTGCGCGGACCAGTTCCATTACATCCAGGTTACGCTTCTGTGGCATGATGCTGCTACCCGTGCAAACCTCCTGAGAAACCTGGAAGAAGCCATATTCTGCAGTTGTGAAAAGCAGCATATCCTGTGCTAGTTTGCTCAGATCTAGCATGATTTGTGTGAGTGCTTGGACGATAGCTGCTTCGATCTTACCACGACTACTTTGCACATAAATGACATTGTTTTGGACACGCGAGAAACCCAGCAGATCAGAAACCAGTTGACGATCAATTGGCAGGGGTACACCATAGCCAGCGGCGGAGCCGAGTGGCGACTGATCACTGATAGCGTAAGCTGTTGAGAGCAACTGTTCGTCATCTAGCAGAGCCTCGGCGAAACTGGCTGCCCACAGACCGACCGAGGAGAGCATTGCACGACGCATATGCGTGTAGCCGGGCATGGGAATATCCATCGTCTTCTGTGCGAATGTGAGCAGAGCATCACATAGCACGAAAAGTTTGCGGGCGACGAGATGTAGATTTTCTTTTGCATACAGGCGCGTATCTACGAGGATCTGATCGTTACGTGAGCGTGCGGTGTGGATCTTTTTGCCGATACTGCCTGTCTTTGCGGTCAGATAATTCTCAACGCTGGTATGGACATCTTCATCGGTGGGTTGAATAATAAACTCGTCCGTTGCCTCTAGCTGAAGAATCTCGCACAGAGCTGCTTTAAGTGCCTCATATTCATCTGCAGTCAGAACCTCAATGGAGCGCAGCATCGCAGCGTGGGCAAGTGAGCCCCAGACGTCATGGCGGATCAGGCGCATATCGAGCTTGCTATTCTGGCCCGCCTCATAATGCTCTACCAGTGAATGGACACTATAGCCTTTTTGCCACAATTTCGTCATAATACCTCCTTCAATCGACTATTCTGTAGAAGGTAGCGAGGCAATAAAAAAACCCTCACCCCTTCCATTACACATTGAAGGGACGAGAGTGTAGAGATGATATAGCCACTCTATCAAACCCGTGGTGCCACCCTAATTGTCTTTCTCCATAAAAAGCGAAAAGACCACTTTTTTTGCAGTTATTTTACGACGTGGGAACTACCCATCTGTCCTACTTGCCCGCTGTACAATGCCATAAAAGCAAATGTATGTAGGAGGCTTTCTTCGGTCAGCCGCTCACGAATGCGTTCTGAGAGAGTATTACCTTTCCGAACTTGCACTCTTTTTCGGATCGCTGTTGGTTACTGCTCTCATACTAATTTCGCTCAATGCGGGTCCTTTATATTAGATGTTCAAAGTATAGCGCATCGGTTCAGATGCGTCAAGAGCTAGATCGCAAGATTGCAAGACCTCTATATGAACAATATCTTGCTGGTAGAACCATGCAAGCAAAGCTGTTACTATCAATTATCGATCTCATCTATAGAAAAAGAGAACTGGAAAGCGAGACAGCTTCTGAAGCCATTTTTCAGCATAGTCAATAGGTATAAAGCGGCTTGCAAAGCCAATTTACTATAGTAGAACCTTTTTGACACATAGTAAGGCGCTTGTGTTTCTCAAAATCGCGTGCTATACTCCTATCGGCAGTGAGGTTGTAATGCCGCTCCAGAAGCCCAACATCGTCATATTGAGCTTCACGGGAGCGTATCTTGACAGTTGCACAATTGCAAGGAGGATTTCGAACCTATGGCCGAAGAAAATACAGCCACATCCCAAACTATTGGTCGGCAAGAGCTTTCCAAGCGCATTGCCAAAGAGGCACAGCTCTCCCAGAAACAGGCAGCTGAGGTGTTGGAAGCGACCCTCACAACGATCCGCGAAGCTCTTCAGAATGGCGAAGAGGTCCGTCTAGTAGGCTTTGGCTCCTTCAAAGTGCGTCAAAGTGCTGCTCGCAAGGGAGTTAACCCACGGAACAGGCAACCTATCCAGGTTCCCCCAAAAGACCGTGTACGGTTCTTCCCTGGCAAAGAACTCGCAGAGGCCGTTCTCAAGAAGTAGTCTATCGAAATGTAATCCTTACTGCCATACATAAATACAGCAGAGCCCTTGTGAGTAGCGGGGTAGGATAATCCTGATTTGGACACCCATAATGGTGAATTTCTCTCCCCTGATATATCAGGAGAGGCACCCCTCTAAACACTTTTCAAGGGCTATGCTACACGTTGGATTGGAACATACTCCCTTAAATGAGGGAATCTTTGGACTCGCTACTAAAGATGGAAGCATTCATGTCAACACACACAATCAATGGAGTAACACTCGCACTAATACAAGGCAACATCGTCGAGGTGCAAGCAGACGCCATTGTGAACGCTGCCAACGCAGCACTTGCGGGTGGAGGTGGAGTCGATGGAGCCATCCACCGTGCTGGCGGTCCCAGTATTATGGAAGCATGTCGCAAGATCGGTGGTTGTCCAACAGGAAGTGCAGTGGCGACAGCTGCAGGCAAGCTACGAGCCAAATACATTTTTCACGCTGTAGGGCCAATCTACGGTCATCACGGAGACGAAGCCCACCTCCTCGCCAGTGCCTACCAATCTTGCCTCGATCTGGCCGAGCAGCACCACATCAAAAGCATAGCATTCCCATCCCTCAGCACTGGTGCTTATGGCTACCCGGTGACCCTGGCAGCGCCGATTGCACTCGATACGGTCATTACACATATCAAGAAACCTACGAGCCTCCAAGAGGTAATGTTTGTCTTGTTCAGTCGTGATGTCTATGCGGCCTATGATCAGGCTTTGACGAAGCTGCTGGCACAACAGTCAGAATAATATGCTTGTTGCACCCTGCTGTTTGACGTCTGTCTCACACATTTCATCAAGGTTGGGTTTGCTCTTCGAAGACGCCCCACCACCATTTCAACTGGGATAACTCTATGTCATACATGTCAGTAAGGCTGGGTCCGCTATAGTCATTGGCTAGATGGCGGTATTGTCCACGATAGTAAACGAGGGGGGCTACTTTGGGTATAGGCATACTGCCATTGTCGATGTCAGCAGCATACTCATGATAGTCTACGAGTGTACTGCGAGCTTTGCCATCTTTATTGGCAAAGGTTACTCTGCCTGCTACGCCTATCGCTTCAATCTGCCCGACAAAGATGACATGATCACCGCCGGGATACTCGGCAACAAGATGTGTATCAACAAATGCAAGGACATTATCGAGGATGGGAGCTCCCGTCGCAGCGACATGATAGGAAGCATGGCAAAAATGTTCGAAACGATCTTTTGAGGGTATAGCAAAGCAGCATGAGATATCCACCTGTTTGGTTGTCAGCAAGTTAACTGCAAAGACCTTACTCTCGCGGAAAAGCGGAAGTGTATAGCTGGCATTGTTTACGCAAACGAGCACCAGTGGTGGATTGAGTGAAAGAGAAGTGAAGGAGTTCGCAGTTAAACTGGCGAGTTTTCCCTGACTATTTGTTGTTACTACAGTCACACCGGTGACAAAATGCCCCATCACCTGCCGGAAAAAGTTTTTTTCAATTGCCATGTGCTGATCCTTAAAGAGTAGGATGCCCATTGGCTCTTCATTGAACGCTGGGCTGGTTTTCTTCTCTATCGCTTGTTTCTAGGAGATGTTCTAGACGCCTCCGATCGCTTGATGGGTGGATTGGGCTGTCCAACCCACATTCATGCAGATTCTACCATATTAGGAATGTCATTAACAATGGTGCCATTGTTTCCTTGTTTCCACTATCATCAGATTGGCTCGCGTAAAACTTCGAGTTTATAACAAATAATGCTTGTTTTGTTTAGTCATAAGATCTATGCAGCCTATGATCACTCTCTGACGAAGCTGCTAGCACAATAGGCTGACACATGATACGCCAAGCTATCGCAAGCTTGCTGTTCTATTATATAGATTATGAGCAAAAACTAGGTCAAACGGATCATGAAGAAATACAGGATCACGGCCAAGCAAAAACGAGGCTACCACCCCACATGCTGGCTCTAGCCTTTAATGGCTATGAAATCTGAACTCAAGAATGTCTACTCGTTAAGATTCTATAAATATCTTAAGATTCTATAAATATTAATCATAAAGATTTATCCTAGAAAACGACTTACTGTTAAAATTCTAATACATCTCTTGGCCGTACCTGTTAGCAGGAAAATGGCTTCTTGAAACGAGATAGAGACCATAGGGCAATACCTACAGGGCTCCGAATCCCCTCTGGAAGAGCTTTCATGAGGTTTTTGACGAGAAACTCATCAGCAGCCTTCGCCTCTCCTCCACAGGAGTTTTTCTGCCAAAGGTTACGATCAACATATCATCTCCTTTGAGCAAGTGTACTCTTGTTGTGATTCTTAAAAATGAGAAATTAAAAAAGGACACATTGACAGCCTCTCTACCTTCTGCTACCTTTTCTAAAGATAGATCTATTTCGTTGTATCAGTCCTGACCATGGCCTTTTACATTTAGTGTTCGGCTATCGCGCTTCAAGGGTAGCACCATTTCGTTGAAATCACATTGATTTTCCTTGTCCCGAACTGGTAATGCAGTACAACCACGTTAAGATAGTGTCGGCGAATTAGTTGTCCAAGCTCGGGATAAGGAAATGTTCACACTCAACACGAGCGTGTTTTCGGATTTCGCCAACACTATCATTAACTGGTGGAGACCTTAGATCATAAACTCATTTTTATGTGATTTTTTGAGCTGACCACCACTTAATGTAGCTCTACCAATAATGCAGCTTACTAGGCAAAACGATCTTTTTTCATTAGCACTAAATGGCCTGCGCCTCATAAGTGCTTACTACACGAACACAGGTGTACAAAAGATTTGCAATACGTGCAGAAAGGTAATTATATGCAGATGAATGCCAGTATACAAAGGAAATCAGCTGAGATTCGGGATTGGCCGCTGGTGGCATGGTGGATCAGAGCCACTTCTCCAGTTCCCGGTTCTCCAGCGAGCCGCCGCAATCCGCAGTGGAGAGAGGAAGTCACCAGCTTGCTCTTTCCTGTTGTGCTTCTCATAGTGTTGCTGTCGATACCGTCAGCCATCAACAATCTACCAAATCTGATCATACTCTGTGTAGTCTTTTGTATTGATGTGGGTGCTCTGTTCCTCAAGCGGGCAGGTAGGATGTACATAGCGGGCACCATTATCTTAATTACAACTGAATTCGGCTTGTGCTCAGCCTTACTAGGCCCTGGTCGTCTTAATATACTGAGTTTGCCCTTGTTTGACTTACTCGTGCAGTCAAGTATGGTAGCGATGGCTTTCTTCCCACCATTGACTGTTCTCTTAATAGCACTCCTGAATTCCATCTTCATTGTCACCACTCTAAATCTTCTACCACGTCCAGGGGTTTTTGGGCAGCTAATTAGTCAGAATTTCGCCAATCTGGCTAGCCCTCCCATCATCTTACAGTTTTTTGTGGCCGGGGTCTCCTTCATCATCATACGTGCTCTGATAAAAGAGATTAGGCGTGCCGATAATGCTGAAGAGATTGCGCAGCTAAGACAATCAGAGGCAGAACTGCGAAAGCGAGAAGCGGAGCAAGCACGGCAACTAGAAGAAGGCATACAGCTCATTCTTCAAGCCCTCAATACAGCTGCTGCTAAAGGTGACTTTTCCATGCGTGTTCCCCTAGCACAAGAGAATATGCTCTGGCGCGTTGGCTACTCCATCAATAACTTGCTGGCACGATTGCAAGGATTCAGGCAAGAAAAAGTGGAACTGGAGAAAACTCGCGCAGTGGCCAACCAGCTCACCGAATGCCTTAGGCAAGGACAATACTATCCATTGAATCAGTGGACTGGCACCAGCCTTGACCAAGTCATTATAGAACTTAATAAGCAACTTAACGGACTACGAAAACCGTCAGATCAACCGCTACCGAGTACAGGTTCTTATCACCATCGGTAGTAAGTTCTGAACTCTTCGAGCATGCACTATCTTCAATGCTTGGGGTAATACACGCTACTTTTCAAGAGTACTGAGATGTAAAGCATGGCTCAAATGGACTTGACAGTTTCTGACAGACTGAATCACATAAAGTGGCCTGCCAAGGCAATTCAGATTTAAATGTGACTGTTGCAAACTGTCAAGTATAATTAGTCAAAATACAGGGCTTGTGAATGCTAGAAGATCTGCCATTTTTGTCATCCAATACATCATGTATGAGCAGCAGGAGAGGTTTTTCTCTTAGGCATGCGTCAAACTCACTTGACAGTTTCGTGCTTGTACAAGGCCAACATTGTCAAGTGAAATCGCCCGCTTTTGACGCTTGCCTTAGCATTCACAAGCCCTGAGTCAAAATAGAACCTTGCCTAAGGATTGCCTCCTATTAGCCTGACTTAAAGTCACACATATCTTTAGAAACAGGACTGTTGGGGATAGAGTCTGCAGCCTGCGAAATATGAATAACTTGATACCATGCCACTTCTCTTTTGTATCTCTCAATGAGATGCTTGACATGTTTTTGTGCCTCTGGCTTCTGGAAGGCTGCCCTCCAATGCTCAGTACTACGCCATTGCACATAAGACATAACAGTACTGCCATCATAGCTCCGATGAATATTGGAGGAGATGAAACCCGCTTGGTGCTTCATCGCTTCTTCTGCGAGATCAGTAAGTATTTTTACAAGCTGATCCTGCTCTTGAGGTCCAGATGTAAAGAAGGTGTTAACTAGTGTCACGCATTCTTTATCTTTTGATATCGTTGTTACCAATGGTGTGTCTACCATAAAGAGATCTGTCCTTTCTTGTCCTTACCAGCCTGATTTGGGAGGAAGACCCAATGTACTGCGACCAAAAACTTCTCCAGCGGTATCAAAGTTGAGCATCACATGTGCAGCCATGGCATGGACGTCACGCCAGTAGCGCTGCAACGGGTTTGACTCGTAATTGGCACTACCTCCACTAGCTAGGTAAAGCTGCTCTATCGCTTCGACACAAAGACGCGTAATATAGGCATAATCGCGCTGGTTACGCGCTACCACCTCAGGATTCAAAGGAGTTCCGGGACGAACCACATCAAGCACTCGTCGCAATACAAGCTCAGCTGCATCGATCTTAGCGGCAATTTCAGCTACACGGATCTGGACATGGGGTAACTCTATCACCTTCTCGCGCATATAGGCAGTTACCTTACTACGCAGTCCATCTCGCCAGACCTCATATGCCCCTATTGTTGCACCAAGCACTGACGCTGTTAGGGCAGTGGGCAGTCCCACATTCAATGGATGCCTGTAGAGTGGTCCAGGATTCACGCTCATGCCCGGTGCTTGTCTCATAATTATGTCAGAAAAATTGACAGTCCGATGTTCGGGCACAAAGACATCCTTCACTACCACATTGTTACTCCCTGTCCCTTTCTGCCCAGCCACGAACCATGTATCGGCAATCTCATAGTCGCTACGTGGCACCAGCATAAAACGCCGTTCGGGATGCTGCCCCTCCACGGTAGACATTAAGAGAGTATTCACCATCACCCAGGAGCAGTTGTCGATGCCGCTAGACCAGGGCCAGTTTCCACTCAAGAGATAACCCCCTTCAACACGCACTGGCCTTCCCGCCGGGACAAACGAGGTTGCAAGAAGGGCATCCAGGTTGTCCGACCAAACATCGTGCTGCGCCTGCTCCGGAAAAAGTGCCAGAAACCAGACGTGAGCAAGCAAGAGGGAATAGCACCAGCCAGCAGAGCCATCTACTTTGGCAATCTCTAGAACTGAAT
>Ga0207416_1000359_pt1 | contig 81283 bp, 77 predicted proteins | sample PaiPotPPM11metaG_FD_184107 | JGI IMG/M metagenome (GOLD analysis project Ga0207416, IMG submission 184107) | Iron sulfur acid spring bacterial and archeal communities from Banff, Canada, to study Microbial Dark Matter (Phase II) - Paint Pots PPM... ... | reverse complement strand
GGACCGCCCGGGGCTTCGCAGGGCTTACCGAGCTCTTCGGCAGGTAGTTCGATGAACCGCCGGATGCCGAACGGCACGTCCGGTGGTGTGGGAGGACGGGGGCGGTGACGCCCCCTCCTACCCGATTCTGAGAGTCTGCTGAGGCCGACCGAGCGGATGGAACGAGACGCGCTTCGCGCGATCAGCGTTTGTAAGGCGCGAGGGTATTCCATGCTTGAAGATCCGCTCCCGAACGTCGTGACACATATGTTCGCGCAGCCGTTTACCGTATCTCTGCTCGGCTCCATGCTCGTTCACGACTACGAGACGCATCGGCATCTGCTCGGCGTCGGCGTGCTCGCCGTACGCCTCGCCGCGACGGCCGGACTGACGCGCGACGGAGCGCTCGCGCTCGGTCAAGCGGCGCTCTTTCACGATATCGGGAAGCTCCACATCGACGCCGCGCTGCTGAGCGCCGCACGTCCGCTCGACGAGCGCGAGTGGTACGTCATGCGCGAACATTCCGAGATCGGCGAACGGATGTTGCGCGCGCGCGGCGCAGCGAACCTCGCCCGCATCGTGCGCGGACATCACGAACGGATCGACGGGTCGGGGTACCCAGACGGCCTGCGCGGTTCGGCGATCCCGTGGCCGACGCGCCTGCTGGCGGTGGCCGACGCATACGATTGCCTGCGGGCCGGCCGGCCCTATGCGCCGCCGGTGGAACATCATGCGGCGCTCGAGCGGCTCGACGCCGCGCGCCACCTGTTCGATACCGACGCCGTCGAGGCATTGGTGACGACGCTCGAACCGCGAGAGGCCACGACGGCGATCTCGTGAAACCCGTCGCCCGTGCCGACGTATCGTCTGGTCGTCGAGTATGACGGGGGCGCGTTCCACGGACTGCAGTTTCAACCGGAGTTGCGTACCGTCGCGGGCGTGCTGGAGGCTGCGCTCTCGGCGATCTACCACCAGCCGGTGAAGATCACCGCAGCCGGTCGAACCGACGCCGGCGTGCACGCGACGGGACAAGTCATCTCGTTCGACGCGGAGCGCGAGTTTCCGATCGAACGGCTGGCGCTGGCCATCAACGGCAACACCCCGCACGATCTGGCCGTGCGCGACGTCGCACGTGTAGCGGACGGATTCTCGGCGCGGTTCGATGCGCGCGAGCGGATCTACGACTATCTGATCTTGAACCGCCGCTTCCCCTCGGCGGTCTGGCGTGCGCGGACGTGGTACGTCCCGCGGCCGATCGATCCGGAGCTGTTCGCTGCGGCCGCCGAACCGCTGATCGGCGAACACGACTTCATCTCGTTCTGCGGCGAACGGCCGGAACGCGGCGGGACCGTGCGAACGGTCAACGCGATCGCGTTCGAGAGGAGCGGCGATCTGCTGCGAGTGACGGTTCGCGGGCGCGGGTTTCTCCACCACATGGTGCGCGTGATCGTCGGGACGCTGGTCGACTGCGCGACCGGCTATCGCGAGCCGCAGTTCGCGGCCCGCGCGCTCGACGCGCGCGACCGCCGCGCGGCCGGAACGACCGCGCCGGCGCACGGCTTATACCTCGCCGGCGTCCGCTACGACGACCTCGACACGTATCGGCCCGTTACGCTCTCACCGTAGCGGCAGCGGCGCACGCGGCGAGGCCGGCTAGGACGCGAGGCGGGCCATTTCGGGACCGCTCTTGAGGGCGCTGCCGCCGAGCGTCGCAACCCGCTCCCGCAGTGCTTGCGCGACGCCGTCGACGCCGGCGCTCGCGTCGCGCGACGCATCGCCCGCGGCGGCGAGACGGTTGGCGGCGTCGGCGATGCGGTCGTAGGCGGCCTTCTGGCGCGCGACGGCGGCATGGACCGTTTCGGTCAGGCGCTGCATCTGAGAGATCGTCGCAATGATCTGCTGGTTGGAGACGTCCTGCTCTTCCAGCGAGCGCGCGGCTTCACGCATCAGCAGGTTCATCTGCTCGACCGAGTTCACCATCGCCGACGATCCGGCGGCCTGTTCGCGCGCGGCGGTCGAGATCTGCTCGATGAGCCGGTTCGCCTCGCCGACCGAGCTCGAGATGTCGGCGATCGCGCGACCGGCGACGTCGGCCATCTGCAGACCGTTCTCCGCTTTGGTTCCCGACGCGGTCGTCGACTTGACGACCTCGGCCGTCTTGGCTTGGATGTCTTTGATCAGCGTGCCGATCTCACGCGTCGATTGAGCGGAGTTCTCGGCGAGCTTGCGCACTTCGTCGGCGACGACCGCGAAGCCGCGGCCGTGCTCGCCGGCGCGGGCGGCTTCGATCGCGGCGTTGAGCGCCAGCAGGTTCGTCTGGTCGGCGATCGTGTCGATCACTTCGACGATGTTGCCGATCCGCACCGACGCCGCGCCGAGTTCTTGCATCTTGGCGGCGACGCTGCCGATGTCGTTGGCGATCTCGCGCGTCGATTGGACCAGCCGTTCCACCGCGATGCCGCCGTCTTTCGCCTTGCGGTCGGCTTCGAGCGAGAGCGTCGATGCTTCACGCGCGCTGCCCGCGACTTGATTGATCGAGACGGCGAGTTCGCCGATCGCCGAGCTGACCGCGTTGACCGTGTCGGCCAGCCCGCCGATGTTTCCGCTCACCGTGCGGATCGACGAAACGGTTTCCTCGAACGCCGCCGACGAGTCACCTACGCCGCGTGAGAGTTCCGTCACGGCGGCATTGGCGGTGCCGAGCTGATTCCCGGCGTCGCCCGCGGCGCCGCGCGCTTCGCCGACGGCGCCGTCTTGCGAGCGCAGCGCCGTCGCGACCCGTTGCTGGCGCTCGACGATCTCGTCGACCGCCGGTCCGAGCGCGTGGACGGCCTGCGCGGTATGCCGTGCGTTGACGACCGCCTCGATCGCGTCTTCGAGGCTGCGGACCCCGGCGACCTCGAGCGCACCGCTCAGCGTGGCGCGCTGGGCGGCGGCATCGCCGCGGGCACCGCGGTACGCGATCGCGGCAACGATGGCGACGACGAGCGCGAGGGCGGCGATCGCGAGCAAGACGAGGTCGAGCGGGCTGGAGGGGACGGTCACCACAGGGCTCCTTCGACGCGATTGGGTCTACTGTTGGTCGTATCGGTTGGCGAGGAATTCGATCTGACCCCCGGGTCCGGAGCGCGCTCGAGCCGCTTAGCTGCGCGAGCCCCGAGGGGAGGGCCGAGGCGGCCGCGGTTGACTTCCGGTCTCCCGAGAAAGTATACTTCTCAGGTTGCCGTGGGCTCTCCACGGCGTTCTTGCCATCCGACGGACCCCATGCGCACATATCAGCAAAAGACGGCCGAGACGAAGCACGACTGGTTCATCGTCGACGCGACCGGGCTCCGGCTCGGAACCCTCGCGGTACGGATCGCGCGCGCCCTTTCGGGCCGCACGAAGCCGACTTGGACCCCCCACATCGACGACGGTGATCACGTTATCGTGCTCAACGCCGAGAAGGTGGAGCTCGCGCCGCGCAAGTGGACGCAGAAGGTCTACCACCGGCACTCGGGCTTCCCGGGCGGACTGCGGACGGAAACGGCCGCGCAGGTTCGTGACAAGTATCCGGAGCGCTTGATCGAGCGCGCCGTGCGGGGAATGCTGGCGACCAATCGCATGCGCGACGTCCAGCTCGGCCGCCTCAACGTCTACGCCGGTGCGGAGCATCCGCACGCAGCCCAGCAGCCGGAGCCCCTCGCTTAAATGCAGACCAACGACAACTTCTTGGGCACGGGCCGCCGCAAGCGCGGCATCGCCCGCGTTCGCCTCTCGCTCGGCCAGGGCGTGATCACCATCAACAAGCGCGCCGTGGACGAGTACTTCCCGCGTCCGTCGCTGCAAATGATCGTGCGCCAGCCGCTCGAGGTCACCCAGTCGCTCACCCGCTTCAACGTCGACGTGAAGTGCGAAGGCGGCGGGGTCGCCGGACAAGCCGGCGCCGTGCGTCACGGTATCGCTCGCGCGCTCCTGGAAATGGACGAATCGTTGCGCGAGCCGTTGCGCCGCAATGGCCTCTTGACGCGCGACCCGCGTGAAAAAGAATCGAAGAAGTACGGGCGTAAGAAGGCTCGGAAGCGGTTCCAGTTCTCTAAGCGCTAAAATCGATTGTGGCGGTGTCGCGAGAGCGCGACATTGCATCGTCGGGACGCGGCCCTCGCACTTCGTGTGCGAGGGCCGCTCCGTTTTGTCTCGTTTCTCGGCGCATCCTGCGCAGCGCGTTCGTCATGATGGAGCTACGATAGCGCCCGGCGAGCGGTTCGGCCGTCCGTAGTTCTACGGAACGTGCGGCGGACTAGGCCAGGTCGTGGACGGTGACGGGTTCGGCTTTGCCGCGGATCTTGGCGATGAGGCGGTCGGCTTGGGGTTTCGTTGCGAGTCGCGAGTAGGTGCTGTCGTCGACGTAGGTGTGGCCGGCGGGGGCGGCACCCTGGAGGCGGCTGGCGAGGTTGGCCGCATCGCCGATCACCGTGTAGTCCATGCGTTTGGGGCTGCCGATGTGGCCCGCGACCACGTCGCCGGTGGCGATACCGATCGAGACGCGCAGCGGTTTGTCGTCGCCGGCGATCGTCGAGGCCGCGTGGTGGAGCGCGGTCGCGACCGCGATCGCGCGCGCGGCGTCGTCCTGCCGCACGCGCGGCGGGCCAAAGACCGCCATCAAGCCGTCACCGTAGAATTTGTCGAGCAGGCCGTCGTGTTCGAACACGATCGCGACCGCCGCGCTGAAGAACGCATTGAGGATTTCGACGACCCGTTCGGCGTCGAGACGGTCGGCGAGCTCGGTGAAGCCTTCGATGTCGGCGAAGAGGATGGTCGCGGTCGCGCGCTCGCCGCCCAGGGCGACGCCGCCCGGCGCGCGCATCAACTGCTCGACGACGTGCGGGGCGAGATAGCGTGAGAAGGCGTCGCGAATCTCCTGGCGCTGCGCGACGTCGGCGGCGTGCAGGCGCTCGAGCTGACGGCGGACCGTCAGATCGGTGACCGCGATGGCCCAGCCGTTTTCCGTCGTGCCGTCGGGAAGATCGACCGGTGCGATACGCACTTCGAGCACCAGCGCGCCGCGGGTGGGGTGCGTCGATTCGAGTTCGGCGGGCGCCGCGGCGTAGTCGCCCTCGCGCAGCAGCGCGGTGATGCCGGGGATCAGCGCTTCGAGCGCACGCGCCGGCCTGCCCAGCATCGCCGCGCGGTCCACGACGAACGTCTGCGCGGCAGCATCGTTGAAGCTCGCGATCGTGCCCCGGCTGTCGACGGTGATGACGCCGCTCGCTATCGAGCCCAGCACGCGCGCCTGCAGTTGCTCGAGGCGGCTGATCTCGACGACCTGCGCGCGCAGCGCGTCGAAGAGCCGCGCGTTTTCAATGGCGAGCGCGGCTTGGTTCGCGAACGCGGTGAGCAAGTCCGGATCGGCCGGCGAGAACAACCCCGGCGCGATTCGCGAATCGAGGTAGACGACGCCGATCGTGCGCGCCTTGATCGCGAGCGGCACGCACAGGATCGAGCGCAGCCGCAGCGAGCGGACGGAGACGTTGACGTTGAAGCGCGGGTCCGCTTGCGCGTCGGTCGTGACGATCGGTTCGCCGGTTTCGAAGACGCGCCCGACGATCGTCTGCGAGGGGCGCATCTCGACGCCTTCGACCGTCGCGCGATCGATGCCGTACGTCGTGGTCAGCTCGAGCCGGCCCTCGTCGTGCGCGACCATCAAGAAGCCGCGCTCGGCGTTCATCACCTCGACCGCGGTGTCGAGGACGCGGCGCAGCACGACGTCGAGCTCGAGCGAGGAATTGACCGTCTCGGCCACCCGTCCGAGCGTCCGGAGTTTGAGGAGCTCGCGGTCGGCGTTGGTCCCCGACGCGGCGAGGCGGCTCTGCAAGGAGGCTCGCTCGAGTGCGACGGTTTCGTAGGCGCGCTCGGCGACGTCGATCGCCGCGACCAGGGCGGCGTCGCCTTGGCTCACCGCGCGCTGGCGCAGCGCCGCGAACGCCGCCATTCCGGTCTCAGACGCGTTCACCGCAGCGGTCTCACAAGTCCAGACGGAAGAGCACGCGTGGTGGTTCCTCACCTCGCGGTCACGTTCCGCTCACACCGGCGCGGTACGATCGGCTCATGACCGTCGATCCCACCGTTCCGACCGCCGGCGCGTCGCTCGCGGCGCGTGATCGCGTCGAAGCCCTCGCCCCCGGCGCCGCGCACGACGAACGCGCCTCGGCGCGCCTCGCCCAAGCCGCGCTCTTCGAGGAGGCGCTGCTCAACGCGCTGCGCGCGCGCTTCGCCGAATTCCGCACCGTCGCGCGCTGAACGCTCACATCGCGGCAATTCGCCGGACATTCCGCGCGCTCACGATCCTCCCATGGCTGAATTCGATCTGCTCGCGATCGCCGCGGACGGAATGGGCGTGCAGCGCGCGATGCTCGACGTCGCCGCGCGCAACGTCGCCGCCGCTCAGGCGTCGACGCCCGATCATCCGTATCCGAGGCTCGTCGCGCAGTTCGCCGGCGCGGCGACCGCCGATCCGCTGGATCGCGCGTTCGATCCCGACGGCAACGATGCGGAAGACGTAGGGACGCGTTTGACCGGGGTGGCGGCCGGCGGCGACGCGGCCGATGCGTTGACGGAGATGATCGCCGTGCTCGACGCGCAACGCGCCTATGAAGCCAACGCCTCGGTGTTCGACGTCGGAAAGCGGCTGGCGGAGCGCACGCTCGACGTCGGTCGGCCCTGATGCGGGTCGACGTTCTCGTCCCCGACGTCGCCGCTGCGCGCCTCGGACCCGCGGCGGCCGGCGACGCGGGCGCGTTCGGACGGCTGATCGATGCGGCGGCAAGCGTGCTCGACGGCGCCGAACGCGCCGAGTCCGCCTTCATCGCGCACCGCGGCGGTTTGCAGGAGATGGTCGTGGAGCGCGCGCGCGCCGACATCGCGCTGCAGATCGCTGCCACGGCGGCGCAGCGTGCGGCGCAGGGACTCTCGACGCTGCTCGGGATGCAGATCTAGCCGATGATGACTGCGCCGTTCGTGCAGCGCTTGCGCGCGCTGCCGCCGCGCGCGCGGCTCGCGGCGCTGCTCGTCCTCGTCGCGATCGTCGCTGCCGGTGCGCTTGCGGCGATGCTCGCGCGCGACGCGCGGGTCGCGCTGTTCGCGACGCCGCTGCGGCCCGATCAGCTCGCCGAAGTGGAGCAGCGCCTCGCCGCCTGGAGCGTGCCGCACGCGACGACGAACGACAACGTCCGCGTCGATCCCGGGAAGCGCAGCGGGCTGCTGCTGCGGCTCGCGCTCGCCGGCGTCCCGCACGCGCATTTGGCCGGCAGCGACGAGGCGCTCGCGCACGTCGGCGCGCTCACGCCGCAGACCGTGCTCGAAGCGCAGACGCGCGAGGCACTCGCGGCCGACCTCGCGCTGGGTTTGCGTGGTCTCGACGGCGTCGCCGACGCGCGCGTCGTCATCGCGCCGTCGAGCGCCGGCGTGTACGCCGACGAGGCGCGCCGCGATGCGAGCGCGGGCGTTCGCATCACGCTTTTCCCGGGCGCACGCTTGTCCGTGCGCACCGTCGCGGGGATCAAAGCGTTCGTCGCGAGCGGCGTGCCGGGGCTGGACGCGCAGCACGTGACGGTCGTCGACGATCGCGGAATCGCGCTCGATGCGGACGGCAGCGGCGGCGACGACGCCGGCGACGTGCAGGCGGCTCTGCAGAGCGCGCTCGACGGAGCCTTCGGTGCAGGCGCGACGATCGTGCGCGTCCACCGCGAGCCGCTCGGCGAGCAGCGCGACGTGCGCGACGTGCGCCGCGCGGCGTTGCCGGGCGCGATCGGACGCGCGTCGAGCGACGAGCGCTACGCCTCGAGCGCGAAGAAGTATTCGAAGACGACCGGCACGGAAGATCGCGGCAGCGACACGCGCGAGGAACGTCGCGTCGCCAACGCGAGCGCGACGGCGCGGCTCACCGTGGCGGTGTTCGTCGACGCGGCGCGCGGGCTCGACCTGGCGAAATTGCGCGCGCTCGCCGAGGCGACGGTGGGGATTCGTTCGGAACGCGGTGACGTCGTGCGGGTCGAAGCGGTCGCCTTCGGCGAGGGCGCGCGGCGCGCACCCGCGATCCCCGCACCGGGTTGGTGGCTGGCATTGGCCGGCATTCTGCCGCAAGCGTTCGCGGCGATCGGCGTCGTGCTCGCCGCCGCGTTCGGCGTGAAACCGCTCGCTGCGCTGGCGATGCGCGCGCTCGAGAGCTCCGCCGCGCGGCGTGCGGCACGCGACGTCGCCGGCATTCCCCCCGCTCGTGTGCACGGCGCGTTAGCCGGAGAACCGCCGCACGTCGCGGCGGCGATCATCTCGGCGTTGCCGACCGCGACGGCCGCCGCGGTGCTCGAATTGTATCCGCCGGAGGAACGCGGCGCGATCGTACGCCGGCTCGCGCGCGCCAATGCAACCCTGCTTCCGCCGCCTGAGGAGCTGCTGCGTGCGCGCACCTGAGTTCGTCTCGTTGGCCGACTGGCTGTTGCCGAGTCCATCCGAAGCACCCCGGCCCGAGCCGGAACCCCAGCCGGTCGCCGAGCAGCGCGCGGAAGCAACTCCGCCCGACGTCGCGTCCGCGATGCGCGCAGCGCGACTCTTTCGCGCGCAGCTCGCCGACGCGCTGACCGAGGCGTTCGGCACGCTGCTGTGCGATCTGGCCGCCGACGTGCTGGCGCGGGAACTGCGCCTGGCGCCGTGCGATCTCGAAGCGTTGCTGCAGCGTGTCGCGGAGCGCGCGCCGATCGTTCGGGTCCGGGTCGCGCCGGCCGATGTCGCGCGCATCGCCGGCGTTCCCGTTACGGCCGATGCGGATCTCGAACCCGGCGATGCGATCGTGGAAGTTGCGGGCGGAACGATCGACGCGCGGCTGGGCGTGCGGCTCGCGGCCGTGCTGGAGGCGTTCGCGTGACGGGGCGGGCCGCCGGCCTCGTCGTCGCCGTCAGCGCCCACGCGATCGAGGCGGAGCTGCCGTTCGCGCGGGTCGGCTGCGGCGTTCGCATCCGGGCGCGCGACGGCGCCGTCGCGGCGCGAGTCGCCGCGCTGCGCGGCGCCCGGGCGGTCGTGACACCGTTCGGTACGGTCGACGGCGTCGCGCTCGGCGACCGGGTTGAGACCGCTCCGCAGGCGCTGATGTTCCCTCCGCCGACCGCGCTGCTCGGACGCGCGGTGGATTGCTCCGGAGAACCGCTCGACGGCGGCGCCCCGGTGCGCGCGCGGGCCGTCGCCGGCGAGACGCGCGTGCCGGCGCCGCGGGACCGGCGTCCGTGCGCGACGCCGTTCTGGACCGGCGTGCGCGCGATCGACGGGCCGCTGACGCTCGCGTGCGGCGCGCGCATCGGGCTCTTCGGCGGCCCCGGCAGCGGCAAGTCGACCCTGCTCGACGCGATCGTGCGCGGTGCGTGCGCCGATGCCGTCGTGGTGGCGCTCATCGGCGAACGCGGACGCGAGGCCGAGCGGCGCTTGGCGGCGCTCGACGCACGGACGACACTGGTCTGCGCGACGAGCGACCGCGCGCCGGCGGAGCGCCTGCGCGCCGCCGAGGTCGCGTTCGAACACGCCGCGGCGCTGCGCGCTCGGGGTCTCGACGTGCTGTTGGTGGTCGACTCGCTGGCGCGCATCGCGAGCGCGGCGCGGGAAGTCGCGCTCGGCTGCGGCGAGTCCGCCGGACGCGGCGGCTACCCGCCGAGCGTCTTCGGGGTGCTGGCGCGACTGCTCGAGCGCGCGGGACCGGCCGGCGAGGGGAGCCTGACCCTGGTCGCCACGGTTCTCTCCGACGGTCCCGACGAGCACGACCCCATCTCCGAGGCGGCCCGCGCCGCACTGGACGGGCACCTCGTCTTGAGTCCCGACCTGGCGCGAGCGGGGCGCTTTCCCGCCCTCGACCTGCTCAAGAGCACGAGCCGGACGCTCGCCGACGCGGCTTCTCCCGAACACATTCGCGCGGCCAGGACGCTGCGCTTTGCAGTCGCGGCTCTCGAGAGCGCGCGTGACGCCCGCTCGGTCGGCCTCGATCCTGCCGCCGGCGATCCCTTCCTTGCCCGCTGCATCGAGACGGAGGCGGAGATCGAGCGGTTCCTGCGTCAGGGCGATGCGGCGTCGACCGCCGAGTCGACGCTCACGGAGCTGGTCCGACTCGCCGATAGGATCGATGATGGACGTCTTCACTGAGATCTCCGCGGTCCAGGGCCGGATCGCCGAGATCACGGGCGCTCCGGCGCCCGGAAGCGCGCCCCCCGGCTTCGCCGCCGCGCTGAACACCGCGCTCAATGCCGCGCCGCCGGCGGGCGCGCTTGCGGCGGCCGGTACGCTCCCCGGTGGAATGCTGCCTCCTGAGGCCGCGCAAGCGCCGGCGCCCGTCCCGCCGGCGCAGATCGACGCGCTGGTCGACCAGAACGCCACGACCTGGCAGGTCGATCCCGCCCTGCTCAAGGCCGTGATCGCCAACGAGTCCGGCTTCAACGCGAACGCGACCTCGAAAGTCGGCGCGCAAGGGTTGATGCAGCTGATGCCCCAGACAGCGGCGTCGCTCGGCGTGCGCGACGCGTACGATCCGGCGCAAAATGTCGCGGGCGGCGCTCGCTATCTGCGTGGCCTGTTGGATCGTTTCGGCGGCGATCAGCGTTTAGCGGTAGCGGCGTACAATGCCGGCCCGGGTGCCGTGGCGAAGTACGGCGACGTACCGCCCTACGCGGAGACGCAGAACTACGTCACCAACGTCCTGGCTTCGTTCGAAAAGTATCGCAACCGCTAGCGTCGCATTCGCGGCGCTCTTCTTGCTGGCTGCATCGACCTCGCCGAGCAGCGAGCCCGACGTCCCGGTCGCGACGATCCTCGCCGCCTACGATCGCGCGACGCACGCGAACGACGTCAAGACGTTCGCCTCCGAGGGGACGCTTGCGGGCGAAGGATTGAGCGGCACGTTCCGCACGGTGCGTGACGGAACGAACGCGCGCGAGGACGACGTGCTCGGTCCGCGCCGCGAGACGACGCTGCGGCTCGGCGACCGGCTGTTCGTCCGCAACGCGAACGGCAACGTGCGCGAGCTGCGCGGTTTCCTGCGCCGCCGCGCGCTGACCGAAGATCTGCTCGAGGGCGACTTCGTCAAGCATCCGGAGCTGACCCGATTCGCCGGCTGGGCGGATTTCGGCGGCGCGCGCGTATGGCGGTTGGAAGTGCGCGCAGCCGGCGGCGAGCCCGAAACGTTGTGGATCGATTCCACCAGCGGGCTGCCGCTGCGCCTCGAGTATCTCGACGGCGATGCGTCGTCGTTCGTCGAGTACGGCGACTGGCGTGACGTGCGCGGCCGGAAGATTCCGTTTCGCACCGTGGTGACCGACGGCGACCATCGCTTCGACACCGTGCAGCAAACGACGTCGGTGACGATCGACGAGCCGGTGAATCCGGCGGAATTCACGCCGCTGCGGCCGCGCGTGCTCGCGACGGATCGCGTGCACACGATGCCGCTGACCGAGCGCGACGGACACGTCGGCGTCACCGTGCACTGCGCGGGACGCGACTGGTTCTTCCTGCTCGACACCGGCGCGCAGTCGATCCTGGTCGACACCGCGGTGCTCAAGGCGGCGGGGGTCGTCGGGCAGGGTGCGATGGAGGTGCGCGGTGCGACGCGAAGCGGCGGTTTGCGCGTCGCGACGCTGCCGCTGCTCGAAATCGACGGCGCGGCGATGACGGACGTGGTCGTGTCGTCGCTCGACATCGCCTCGAGCGTCGGCGGTGCGCTGCATATCGACGGCATCCTGGGCTATCCGTTTTTTGCCTCGTCGGTCGTCGAAATGGACTTCGCCAAGCACGTGCTGCGTTTCGGACCGCCCGGGTCGTTCGTGCCGCAGGGAACGCGCGTAGGGCTCGACGTCGATCGCGAGCTCGCCGAGGCGACGTTCCGCGCCAACGACGTCTCGGCGCCGTTCATCGTCGACACCGGCAGCAGCTCGGAACTGCTCCTCTACCGCCCGTTCGTCGACGCGCATCCCGGACTCGTGCCGCGTTCGCGCAGCGGCTCGTTCAACTACGGCATCGGCGGCTCGAACGCGACCTACCGCACGACGCTCGACGCGCTCGATCTCGGCGGTTTCGCGCTGTACCACCGCTCGGTCGAGGTCGTTCTCGCGAGCAACGGCGCGTTCGCCGACCGGGTCGATGCGGGCAACGTGGGACTCGGCGTGCTGCGCAACTTCGTCGCGACGTTCGACCTCGGGAACGCCGCGCTGTACCTGGCGCCCGGCGGTCAGTTCGACGACGGCCGCCGGCGCGTCACGCATCGCGCGGCAACACCCACGTAGCGCCGCGTTCACGTTCGCGCGATACGGTCGGCGCGGAGGCATTGACCGTATGCAGCAGACCACCAGCGTCGCCGTGCTCGCGACGCATCTCGCCGCGACCGACCGGCGCGCCCTCTCCGAAGCCTGGTACAGCGCCCTGCACCTCGCCGCCGCGCCCGCACCGCGATGCGCCGCCGCGGCGCGCGTCGCGGCGGCTGATAGTCATACCGTGCGGGCGGCGCGGGCCGGCGAACCGCCGCCGCTCCGACAGGCCGACATCCAGCCGCGCCATCGGCTGCCGGCGGGGCCGCAGCGTCGTGAGGGACGCCTTGACGGCGTGCCCGAGCGGCGGGCACCCAAGAGCGAGCTCGGCCGGCGTCTCGAGCGCGCGCTGCTGCGGCGGCTTCCGCGCGCGACCGAAACGCAGTTCGCGCTGAGCGCCGCCGGCGGCCGAGTCCATCTGCTCGTGCGCGCCGACGGCAGCCGCACGCGGGTCGTCGCCGTCTGCGCGCCGGCTCTGCGTGAACGGGTCGAGCGGGCGCTGGCGCACGCGCGGTTCGCGCTCGCCGCGCGCGCCGTCCCCTGCGAGGCGGCGTGATGTACGGCGCATCCGCGGTCGACGCATACGGCCGGATCGCCGGCCGCGCCCAGGATCTGCGCGACGCGTTCATGCCGGGCGCCGTGCCGCTGCACGACGACGTGGCGGGCGCGACGCGCGCGCTCGCTACGCACGACCCGCTCAGCGCGACGCTGCCGGCGGACGCGTGGCTCGTGACGCGCGGTCCCGACGGCCGCCGAACGTACGTCCGCGACGCGGCGCTCAGGCTGGACGACGGCCTGCTGCGCACGCGCGACGGCGCCGAGGTGTTGGGATATCCGGCCGGCGACGCGCGCGGCGCGGTCCCGGTCCCGCTGCGCGTTCCCGATGCGGAACGGGTACTGGGGCGTGCCGCCGATGCGCGCATCGAGCCTGACGGAACCGTTGCCTATGCGCGTGCGGCGATCGACCCGCGCACCGGCGAACGCGCGCTCGAGCGCGTGACGCTCGGCCGCATCGCGCTCGCGCGCTTTCCGGCCGGAACGCAGCCGGCCCGGCTCGACGCGGCCCACGTTACGGCGCCGCCGGGCGTCGCGCCGCATCTTGGCACGCCGGCCGACGGGACGTTCGCCGTGGTCGTGCCGATGAGCCGCGACGCGGGGAGCGTCGACTTCGACGCCGGCGTCGCGCGGCTCAACGAATCGTACCGCCAGTTTCAGGCCCTCGGCGCCGCGGTGCGCTCCCGCGCGAGCGTCGAGAAGACGACGCTGGACCTCGTCAAGTGATCGCCGGGGCGACGTTCGGTCCGTCCGACGGGCGGGTGCGGCAGCTGCGCTTCGTGCGCCGCAGCTCGATCCCGCTCGGCGCCGCATGCGTGGTCGCCAACGGGATTCGCGAGACGCTCCGCGAGCTGCTCGGCGAAGCCTGCGAGGTCGTGTTGGGTGAGCCCACCGCGATCGGCACGGAAGCGTGGTCGGTGCTGACCCGCGACGCGCTGCTCTTCCTCACCCGCGGGCGGCAGACCGACATCGTGCTGGTCCTGCCCAAGCGCGACGCGCGCCGGCTCGTGCTGCGCGCCTTCGGCGAGCGTTCGCCGCGCGACGGTCCGGAGTTGCCCGATTCGGCGTGCTCCGTGCTTGAAGAGCACGCGCTCGAACGCATCGCGGCCCGCTGCGCCGCCGCCTTCGACCCGCTCTGTTCCGAGCGTCGCGGCGCCTCGCAGCCGGTCGCCGCGCGCGACGTCCCGGTCTGCGTCGCGTACTTCGACGTGCGGGTCCACGCCCCGATCGAGCTGACTTTGGGGATCGGGATCGTGCGCGATCTGCCCGATCCGGGGCCCGCGGGAAGCCTGCCCGCCGCGGTCCTCGATGCGGTCCCGCTCGAACTTCGCGCCGTTTTTGCCGAAGGTACGATCGACACGGCTGCGTTCGTGCGGATCCGTCCAGGAGACATCGTGAAGCTGAACACCAAGGTCGGCGCTCCGGCATTCTTGAACGTGGACGGTCATCGCGTCGCATCCGGCGCCGCCGGCGTCATAGCGTCGCGCAGCGCATTTTGCGTCAGCGGAGTCTCCGGAGCCCTCAATCGATGATCATGACCGAGCAAGGGAAGAACCTCGACCTGTTGATGAACGTGCCGCTGAAGGTCACGGCGGAACTCGGCACGTGCAAAATGCTGGTGCGCGACATTCTCAAACTGGGCCAGGGCTCGATCGTCGAGCTCGACCGGCTGGCGGGCGGACCGGTGGACTTGCTGGTCAACGACCGGCTCGTCGCACGCGGCGAAGTCGTCGCGATCGACGAGAATTTCGGCGTGCGCGTCACGGAATTGATCGAAAAACCGTAGCACGGCGGTAACATCGCGGCATCGCCGCGGGCGCAGGATCGGCTCATGGAGCCGCTCTTGCAGATCGCGAACCACGGGCGCGCCTCGCTGCCGCTCGACGTGCTGGCGGCGCTGACGCTGCTCTCGGTCGCGCCGTTCGTGCTGGTCCTCTCGACCTCGTTCGTGCGGATCATCGTCGTGCTCTCGCTGGTGCGCTCGGCGATCGGAGCCTCCACGCTGCCGCCGAACACGGTGCTGACCGGACTCGCGCTCGTGCTGACCTGCACGATCATGGCGCCGACCTTCGAGGCGATTCAGCACGATGCGATCCGGCCATACGCTGCAGGCCGGCTCTCGCAGTCGGCGTTCCTGGATCGCGCCGCCGGCCCGCTGCGCGCGTTCATGCTGCGGCAAACGAAGAGCCGCGACATCGCGGTGTTCGCGCAGGTCGCGCATCGACCGCCGGGCGAGCCTGCGGAGGCGACGCCGCTGACGGTGCTGATCCCCGCCTTCGTGGTCGGCGAGCTGCGTTCGGCCTTCGCGATCGGCGTCGCGCTCTATCTCCCGTTCGTCGCGATCGACCTCGCCGTCGCCGCGATCCTGATGGGTCTCGGAATGGTGATGCTCTCGCCGCCGGTGATCTCGCTGCCGTGCAAGGTGCTGCTCTTCGTCCTGGTCGACGGCTGGGCGCTGGTCTGCCAGGGCGTTGTCCAAAGCTTTCGGTAGTGACTGGACTTAGTGAACCAATTCACGAGTGAGTCGCTCGAGCGTCTCACGGCGCTCCTTTGGGTCGCGCGGAAGAACCAGCGCTACGAAATCGTGGTCGACCGCTTCGGCCATGTCTTCGACTCGTCCGATCTTCGCTTTGCTCAATCCGCCCTTGAGATCGCGGGATATGGCCGAGGGCTGCCGCGCGACACGCCGCGCCAATTCTGCAGCGCTCACGTGTTGACGTTGCATGGCGTCGGCCATCTGCTGTTCGAGCCGTAGATGCGCCAACTGCTTGTCGATGCGCTGCGCCATCTCCGGATCTTGCCGAAGACGTTCCTCAAGGGTCGTTTTGCCGGCCCGACGTCGCGCGTTTCGCGCTTCAATCGCGTTCATAGTACTTGCCATCCTTCACGCGCTGCTCGTAGTCTGCCATCGCTACGACGGTCGTCTTAACGATCGCCTTCCCGACTTTGTCGAGCTTCGCTTTTCCTTTAGGGTAGTGTCGGTGGACGACCCAGATCTCACCGCCTGCATGGAACATGGTGAAGCGGTGTTTCCCGGCCTTTGCGGCGAGTATCTTCGGGTCGTCATTCTCATCGTTGATCCGCGACTCGGAAGCCCGCTTTCCGTGCGCGAGGTCCGCCCAATGCCGAAACGTCGCGATCACGGCGGCCTTCGACTCGAGGTCCAACGCATCGAAGGCGTCGAGTCCCGGCATCGTACCGTCTGCTGCCCAATACCACTCCAAGGAGCACCGCGCCGTCGACGACCGCAAGGTCATCGTTGGTCCGAATGATCGCCACTGGTGCCATGGTAACACTAGAGTTAACTTCCGGCAAGCGGAATGGTACTGCCGAGTGTCCAAAGCCTTCGATGGCTGCCGTTGTGGACAGGTCGGCGGTGGTCGACGCCGGAGAGGCAGGGAAAGGCCCGCTCGTGCGTATCGCAGAGAAGATTCGGAGCCGCCGGCCGTTCTTTTCGTTCGAGTTCTTTCCGCCCAAGGACGACGCGGCGGAGAAGAACCTCTTCGCGACGATCGAAACACTCAAGCCGCTCGACCCCGGCTTCGTCTCGATCACCTACGGCGCCGGCGGTTCGACCCGCACCCGGACCGTCGAGCTGGCCAAGCGGCTGCGCGCCGACGCCGGCCTCGACGTCATGGCGCACCTCACGTGCACCGGTGCGAGCATCGACGAATTGCGCGACGTACTGGGTGAGCTGCGCCGCGGTGGGATCGAGAACGTCCTAGCCCTGCGCGGCGATCCGCCGCGCGGCACCAAGGGGTTCGTGGCGGCCGAGGGGGGGCTGCAGAACTCGACCGACTTGGTCACGCTGGTGAAGAAAGAGTTCTCGTTCTGCGTCGGCGGCGCCGCATATCCGGAGAAGCACCCGGAGGCCGCGAGCTTCGACGCCGACCTCGCGGCGCTCTCCGCGAAAGTCCGCGCGGGCGCGGAGTTTCTGGTGACGCAGCTGTTCTTCGACAACGCGCGCTACGTCGAGTTCGTCGAGCGCGCACGGCAATGGGGCATCACGGTTCCGATCCTGCCGGGGATCATGCCGATCACCAACTACGAACAGATCGATCGGTTCACGCGCATGTGCGGCGCGACGATCCCCGCGAGCCTGCGCGACGAGCTCGAGGCCCGGCGCAACGATCCGCAAGCGGTGATCGACCTCGGCGTCGCGTACGCGACGCTCCAAGTCGCCGACCTGCTCGCGCGCGGCGCACCGGGAATCCATTTCTACACCCTCAACCGTTCGCCGGCAACGCGCGCCGTCGTCTCCGCCCTGCTCGCCGCCCGCCGCGCGTGGTGATCCCGGCGTAATCCCGCGGCAACATTCGCGCGCGATGATGTGCGGGTGGATGCTTTCGATGTGCTCCTGCGCGATGCGCTGCTCGTCGTTGCGCTGCTGACGCTGCCGGTGCTGATCGTTGCGACGGTCGTCGGGGCGACGGTCGCGATCGTGCAGGCGGCGACGCAGGTGCAGGAACAGACGCTGACGCTGTTGCCGAAGATCGTTGCGATCGGCGCGTTCGTCGTCGTGTTCGGACGGGTCGGGTTGGGACTGTGCGCGGGGCTGTTCTCCGAGATCGTCGCGCGCATCCCGCAGCTCGTGCGGGGATGACGCAGACGGCGCTGCTCGTGTTCGCGCGAGCGGCCGGCCTGCTCGCGCGTGCGCCCGGGTTCTCGCATCCGTCGGTGCCGCCGGTCGTCCGTGCGGGCCTGGCGTTCGCCCTTGCGTGTGCGGTCGTGCCGTCGGTCGCGGCGGTGCAGCCGTTGGACCTTGCGGCGTTTACGATCGCGCTGGCCGCCGACGTCGCGGTCGGCGCGGCGATCGGCTTCGGGGCGTCCCTGCTGTACGACGGCGCGTACTATGCGGGCCGTACGATCGACGACTATCTCGGTGTGCGCGGCAGCGTTCCCGGTGCGAACGTCACCAGCGCGCAGGCGTTCGGACGCCTTTGGTCCGCCACGTTCCTGATCGCGTTCATGCTGCTCGACGGCTGGGTGCCCGTCGTGCGCGCGTTCGCAGCGTCGTTCGACCACGTGGGGCCGGCGGCGTTCCCGAGTGACGGCGCGTGGCTGCGCTTCGGGCTCGCGCTGCCTGCCGCGATCCTGCGGGCTGCGTTCGTGGTCGCCGCGCCGGCCATCGCGGTCGCCGCCGCGCTGCAGCTCGCGCTAGCCGCGGTCGCGCGGGTCGTTCCGCGGTTCGCCGGCTTCAGTTTGGCGTTTCCGGTGGTGTTCGCGGCCGCGCTCGTCGTCACGATTGCCGCGTTGCCGCTGCTGATCCCGCTCGGCGCACGGCCGTGGCTCGTGCTGCCGTGGGAACCGCTGCGGTGAGCGATGCGGACAAACCGTTCGCCGCGACGCCGTCGCGGCGCGACCGGGCGAAGCGCGACGGCAACGTCGCGCGCTCGGCGGAAGTCTGCAGCGTCGCGGCATTCGGGGGCTCGCTGCTCGCCGCGTGCGCTGCGGTTCCACTCGCTGCGCAGGGAGCCGCCGCCGCGCTCGCCGACGCGGCGGCGCATCCGTTCACGCCGAGCGCCTCTCCCGCCGTCGGGATCGTAGCGCTCGCCGCGCTGGCTCCGGCGCTCGCCGCGGGCGTCGCGGCGGGCAGTCTCGCGTTCGCACAAGGCGGCGGACTGCACGTCACGCCGATCTCGCTCGATCTCAAACGACTCGATCCCCTGGCCGGCCTCAAGCGCATGCTGGGCGGCGAAGCGGTGATCGCGCTCGTTCGCGCGACGGCGGCATTCGTTGCTTCCACCGCGGCGATCGTGCCGCTGGGAGCCGAGATCATCGCGGCGGGAAGCCGGCTGGGTACCCCGGGCGCGACCGCCGCGCTGGTGGCCTCGGCGGCACTGCGCGCGTGCGCGACGGCGTTGGCGGTAGGCTCGTTGTTCGCCGTTGCGGACTACGCGCTGGCTCGGCGGCGCTGGCTGCGCGGTTTGCGGATGTCGTTCGAGGAGCTCAAACGCGACGCGAAAGAAAACGACGGCGATCCGCAGGCGCGCGCGCGGCGCGCGGGTGCGCATCGGGAGATCGTTCGCGGCGCAATCGGGCGCGTTCGCGAGGCGTCTTTCGTCGTCGTGAACCCGACGCATGTGGCGGTTGCGTTGCGGTACGCTCCGCCTGAGGTCCCCGTCCCGGAGATTCTCGTGCGCGCGCTCGACGCGGCCGCCTTGCAGGTGCGCGCGATCGCACGCGAACACGCGATCCCGATCGTGGAGGACGTCTCGCTGGCGCGCCTGCTCTTTGCGACCGGGCGCAGCGGCAGCGCGATCCCGCCGGATGCCTACGTCGCCGTCGCGCAGATCGTCGCCGCGCTCGCGCGCGAAGGCCTGCTCGCGTGAAGGACGGCCTCGTGCAGCAATGGCGTTCCGGGGATCGCGCCGTGCGCGAACCGCGCAGTGGAGCGAACCCCGGAACGATGGGCCTACATCGCCGACTTCTTGGCGACGCCGACCGCGACCGTGCCCTTCATGCTCTTGTGAATCTTGCAGTGATACGGAAACGAGCCCGCGGTCTTGAAGGTGTACGAATACGATTTCCCGGGAGCGATGACTCCCGAGTCCCACACCCCGGTGTCGGACGTCGCCGTATGGTTGGCGGAGTCATGATTCGTCCACGTCACCGTTGTGCCGGCTGCGACCGAGACCGCCTTAGGAACGAATGCGAAGCCTTTGATGCTGACGGCGACCGCCGCCATCGTCTTCTTCGCGTGCATCGCGTGCCCGGGCTTCATCGAGGAGTCGGCCGCTAATGCGGCGCCGTTCGACCCGAGCACGAGAGCGGCTGCGAGCGAGAGAGCAAAAATACGCAAGCTGATATACCTCCATCAGGAAAAGATGGCCGGCCCTCACACCCTTGCCCGAATCGAGGAGCAGCAAACGAGGGGCCTGCCGCTTACAATGGTGAAACAAGCGTCCTGTCGTTTCCTAGGGGTGGAGGGTGTATCGGATGAAATTTTCTCGTCGCATCGGGCTTTTTTCGGCGTTTGGCGTCCTCGCGACGGCGATCGCAGTTTCGGCCGGCGGGCCGGCATCGTCGGATCAGCACGCGCCGGCCGTGGTCGCGCAGACCTCGCCTGAGGCCGGCTCGTGCGTTCCGCGGCGCGTCCCCGGGCCGCTGCCGACGCCGCGTACCGTGGACACGTGGACATATCCCGCCAAGGGCGGCCAACCGCACTTTTTCACGCTGAACGTCGGCCAGTCCAACAGCTTGTTCTACTGCTACACGGTCGCGGGCGACACGCGGCCGTACGTCGAGGCGCCGTCGATTCGCGTTCGCGCCGGTGACACGTTCACGATGCAGCTCGTCGACCAGATCCCACCCTCGCTGGCCGGGAACGCGCCCGCGCCGCAAGCGACCACGCCCGACAAGTGCGCGCTGCTCCCCTATGAGTCGCCGATGCCCTCCGCAAACGCGACGCCCGGCTACTTCGGCCGCCCGCGCGTCGCCGCGACGCCGTCGCACGAGATGATGCCGAACGACACGAACTTCCACACCCACGGGTGGCACGTCGATCCGGACGTCGACAACGTGTTCAAGTCGGTCGCGATGTCGGCGAACGGCACGTGCACGTTCGCATTTGTGATCCCGACGAGCCAGCCGCCGGGCACGTACTGGTATCACGCGCACCTGCACGGCATCTCCGCCAGTCAGGTCGGCGGCGGGCTCGCCGGCGCACTGATCGTCCTCCCGTCCGGCCGGCCGGATCCGCTCCCCGACACGACGCTCGTCATCAAGAACTTCTTGTCGTCGCCCAACGGCGACGAGCACGCGCTGATGATGCGGAAGTACGCACGCATCCGCCACCTGCCGCAGCCGAAGCGCTCGCCGTCGATGCGCAAGGCGCTGGCCGCCGCGACGTTCAGCCCCTTCAACCCGCCGCCGGACGTCTCGGGGATCGGGCTCAACGACCCGAACTACTGCAACACCTTCAGCGACGGCTTTGCGACGCTGCAGGTGAACGGTCAGGCGATCCCCGGCGTGATCCCCGGCGCCTCGCCGAGCCCGCTGCCGGTGCCGTATTACAACCAGGCGCCGGGCACGAACCGCCGTTATCGGATCATCAACGCCTCGTCGGACTCCTACGTCAACGTCCGCATTCGCGCCGGCGGGACCTACGCGAAGCTGCGCGTCCTTGCGCGCGACGGTGTTCCGGTCAATTGGGGTATGATTCCCGGATCGACCGCGCCGTTCGTCGTTCGCGACAATGTGATGCTCGGACCGTCGAACCGGGTCGACCTGCTGGTCGCAACCGGCGCGCGCGGTACGCAGCAGACGATCATCAGCGAGGCGGCCTTCGGAGCGGCGCCGACGCCGGTGCCCGCGCGGAACGCGTTCCCGTTCTGCTTGGGATACAGCGGCTCCCCGATGTACGAGCGCCAGATCCTCACCGTCAAATCGGCCCCGGTCGCGACGGCGCAGGCGGTACAGAGCGTCGGTGCGACCGCAGCGCGCGAGCTGACGACGACCGCGGCGGACCGCTTCGTGCGCAACGTCCCGTCGGTGCAGAACCGTGCGATCACGTTTACCGAGTACAACGACGAGGTCGGTTACCCGCAGGGCAATTTCTACGTGACCGAAACCGGCTCGTCGCCGATACCGCTGCCGAGCGCATTCTCCGAGCGCCCGTTCTGGCTGTTGCCGCCGCGGCCGCCCGTTCCGTCACCGCCGATCAGCTTCCACTACCTCCCCGAGATCACGGTCCGCAAGAGCGTCACCCCGAGCGAAGTCTGGACGCTCGTCAACGCGACGCCTGAAGCGCACACGTTCCACATCCACCAGCTCACGTTCGTCGCGGTGGTCAGCCCGTGGGAGCCGACCGCCGGCCACGAATCGGTCTTCCTCGACAGCATCGCGCTGCCGGCGGCGGCGGAGGTCGCCGCGAGCCAATGCGGCGGCCGCAGCCCGTGCCTGCAGCCGAGCATCACCCGGATCAAGATCAACTTCGGCCCGATCCACCGCGGCACGTTCGTGTACCACTGCCACATGCTGTTCCACGAGGACGCGGGGATGATGGGGGTCATCCAGGTCATCTGACGGCCCGCTCGGGCCCCGGCGCGCGGTAGCCGGGGCCCGAGCCGCCGCCGGCAACCGCGCGACAACACCGCGGCAACGCGCCTCGACGACGATGCGGTCGATGACCGCCGCTAGCGCGACCATGCTCGCGTGAAGTCCCGTCTCACCACCGCGTTCGCCGTCGCGGTGCTCGGCGTCGTCGCGATCCTGATCGTGCCGTTGCCGCCGCCGCTGCTCGACGCGCTGCTTGCGCTCAACGTGTTCGGTTCAGCGCTCGTCCTGCTGATCTCGCTGCGGGTCGAAGAGCCTTTGGAATTTTCGGCGTTCGCGCCGTCGCTGCTGCTGGCGACGCTGTTTCGCCTGGCGCTGGACGTGAGCGCGACCCGGCTGATTCTCACCGAGGGCCACGATCCCGGCGGCGTCGGCTCGTTGATCCCGGCGTTCGGCCAGTTCGTGGTGCGCGGCAACGTGGTCGTCGGGCTGATCGTGTTCGCGATCCTCATCACGATCCAGTTCGTCGTGATCGCCAGCGGCGCGCAGCGGGTCGCCGAAGTGTGCGCGCGCTTCACGTTGGACGCGATGCCGGGCAAGCAGATGGCGATCGACGCCGATCTACACGCGGGAATGCTCGACGCCGATGCCGCGCGCCGCAAACGCGCTCGCGTGCAGCGCGAGGCCGATTTCTACGCGGCGATGGACGGCGCCGGAAAGTTCGTGAAGGGCGACGCGGTCGCCGCGCTGGTCATCGTCGTGCTGAACCTGATCGGCGGGGTGGTCGTCGGAACGGCCTATCACGGGATGGCTCCGCTCGAAGCGATCGAGACGTTCGCCATTCTCTCCATCGGCAACGCGCTCTTGACCACGTTGCCCGCGTTCCTGATCTCGACGGCGATGGGGCTGATGGTCACTCGGGTCGCGGGCGACGGCGCGCTCGGCGTCGACTTGGCCGCGCAGCTGCTGGCGCGGCCGGACGTGCTGCGCGTCGCCGCGGTGCTGGTGTTCGCGCTGGCGTTCGTCCCGGCGTTCCCTGCGCCGCTCTTCGCGTCGCTCGGGATCGTCGCGTTCGGCGGCGCGATGCTGGCGCAGCGCCGACGCGACGGGGCCGATGCCGCGTTGCGTGCGGCCCGGGAAGGCCGCCGTCGCGAAGCCGTGCGCCGGCCGGAGACGGCCTTTGCGCTGGTCGGCGTCGACGCGCTGGCGATCGAGGTCGGCGCCGATCTCTATCCGCTCCTCGCCCAGCCGAACTGCGAGGCGCTGCTCGACCGGGTCGGCGACGTGCGGCGCGCGCTCGCCGTCGAGATCGGAATCGTGATCCCCGGCGTGCGCCTGCGCGACGATCCGTTGCGCGACGCCGGTACGTATGCGATTCGCGTACGGGACCGCGTCGCCGGCACAGGCGCGCTGCGGCTCGACCGGTTGCTGGCGGTCGGCGCGCCCGGCGTGCTCTCCGCAATCGGCGGCGAGCCGACGACGGAACCGGTGTACGGTCTGCCCGCGCGACGGATCGCGCTCGATGAGCGCGAGCGCGCGCTGCAGGCCGGCGCGCTGGCCTTCGATCCGATCTCCATCATCGGATCGCATTTGGCCGAAGTGGTGCGCACGCACGCCGCCGAGCTGTTCGGGCGCCAAGAGTTCCAAACGCTCGTCGAACACGTGCGCGCCTCGCATCCGGCGGCGGTGAAAGAAATCGGCAGCGAGATGCTGCCGCTCACCGCGGCGCATCGCGCCTTCGTGCACCTGCTGCGCGAGCGGGCTTGGCCGCGCGATCCGGTCGCCATCTTCGAGGCGCTCGGCGATGCATCCGCGACGACGCGCGACGCGCGCGAACTCGCGGAAGCCGTGCGCCGGATCGTCATCCCGGCACAGCTGCGACGCGATGGGACGCGGCGGCTGCGGCCGCTGATCCTCGCGCCGGCGTTCGAAGCGGAACTCGCGCGCATGTGGTCGGCGGACGGCGGGCTCGCGCCCGACCCGCAGACGGCGATCTCCGTCCGCGAAACCGTCGCGCGTCATCTGGCCGACGATGCGCTCGCACCGCATGCGATCGTGGTGACCGCGCCGCTCCGCCCGCTCTTGGCGGAATTCCTCGAGCGCACTGCCCCGGGCGTCGCCGTGTACGCCTATGCGGAACTGCCGCCCGAGGTCGAATTGGAACCCGTCGCCGTGCTCGAGGCTCCGCGCAGCATCGCGGCCTGAAGGGTACATCGGCATCGGCTCGCCAGCGGTGCGAACCTCCACGCTGTCGAAAAGCCCTGCGATGATGCTCCTTTTGAGCGGCGCCGTGTTCGTGGCCGCGGCTATTTCACCGTTGTTTGCCGCGGTTGCCATGCCGCGCGTTCCGCATGCGACGATCGCGATCGCGGGCAATGTCGATCTCTCACGTGGCGAACGACGCGGCCGCTTGCAGGATCGGACCATCCTGCTCGCCCGCATCGTCTCCGCGTATCACGAAGCCGAAGGCTCGACGTTGCAGATCGACAAAGGCGCCGGGGCCGGCGTCCGCGTGGGCATGACCGGCCGGATCCTCATGGGCGCCCACGGCGCCGATCCGCTCCCGGGCGGCAACTTCACCATCTCGGCCGTGGTCGGGTCTTCGAAGTCGCTCGCGCGGACGGAAGCGCAGAACATCGGAAAAAACACGCGCGTCGCGATCAACCTGGCTCCCCTTTCACGCCGCGCTCGCTGAGGACGAGCTGAAACCCGTCGCCGCCTCCGACGAGATTACTGCCCTTGCGGCACGCCGTCGAACGTCATGGTGTTCGGTCCCGAATGCTGCACGACGGCCTTCAGGACGCCGTGTTCGAAGGTTCCGATGAGGTGGACTCGCCTGCCGTTACCGATGTCGAGCCAGATGTTGTGACCGTCGAGTCCGCCGGTGACCGGCCGAAAGTTGCCGTCGAGGGGCCGGTAATTCCCCTGCACGATGCCGTTGGGATAGACGGTCAGTGCGAGCGTGCCGTCGAACTCGCCGGCTTCGTATTGCGAGACCATGCGCGTTTGCAGCTCGTACCGATGCGAGGAGCCGGTCGCCGTCGTTGCGGCGGTTGAAGGCAGCGGCAGGGCGAGTGCCGCCAGGATGGCCGCAGCCGACGCCGCGGTCGTGAATTTGTGAGACATTACGGTATGCATAACGCGGTTTGCAGCAGCAGGTGTTTCGCCGCGTCGCAGACGTTCTTTCGCATTTTCCCTAGGCCGGATGCGCGCCGCGGGTGGAACCTCAGCCGAAGGGCGAAGGTAGATGGCGCAATGAGTGCGTTGCCGGTCGAGGCGGAGATGCTGATCTCGCGCATCGAGACGTTGCTCGAACAGGCGGAGCCGCTGCTCGCCGGTGGTACCGGCGACGAAGCAGGCTTCGCCCTGCGCGAAACGCAGCGGCGCTACCTCCCCGACACGGTCAACGCCTTTCTCGACATCCCGCCGGCGCGGCGCGACGCGATCGCGGGGTCGATGCTCGTCGAACAGTTGCGGCTGCTCGAACGCGCGACGGCGCAGCGCCTCGCCGCGCTCGCCGAGCGCGCGGAAACCGCGCAGAGAGCGAACGGCCGCTTCCTCGCGGCCCGCTTCGGCCCGGCCGACGCGCTCCCCGAGGCGCCGGCCTTCGACGTCGATGATGCGAGCGCGCCTCCGGCGGTGTTGGTTCGCCGGGTGCTCGAGGGTCTGGAGGCGCAGTCGGGCGGAGACGCCGGCGCGCTCATCGCCCGAGCGGCGGCGCAGCTTGCCGCGGCGTTCCCGGCCCTTGCGAACGTGCATCGCGCCGGGTTCCTCGGCCGCGGCGACGTCGACGCGGTGTGGCTCGACGTCCCGCGTCGCGACGATCTGCTGCGTTACACGCTGGCGCGCACGCAGCACGGCTGCGTCGAGGCCAGCGTCACCCGCTTCCTGCGCGGCATCAGGAACAAGACGCTCGCGGTCGATCTGGGCGAGTGGACCGAAGGTCTCATCGCCGATCTCGCCGCGTACGTCGAGCGCGAACGCGGCGCGCGCGCGATCCTCACTCGACTTTTCCGGGAGAAATGATGAGCTTTTTCGGCGGCGGCAGAACCCAGCAGCAGCAGCCCGGCATAAACACGACGCAAGGCGGCGTCCCGCTCGACGCGGTCTCGCGTCTGCGGCGGATGCGCGGCGAGGGCGGCGCGCCACTCTTCACCAGCGATCTCTCGGTCTCCGAATTCGTGCTGCTCGAGCAAATGGGATGGCGGCCGCTCGGCCTGGTCCTCGGCAGCTCGATCTATCACGTCGGGATCCAGTACGGCAACTTCTATCAGAACCAGGAACTGCCGTACCTCAGCGCCGCGATGTACGAAGCGCGCGAGCTCGCGATGTCGCGAATGGAAGAAGAAGCCGATGTGCTCGGCGCCGACGGCATCGTCGGCGTGCGGCTCGAGGTCGGCGGCTACGCGTGGGCCGAGAACGCGCTCGAATTCACCGCGGTCGGCACGGCCGTCAAGGCGCCGGAGGGCGCGCAAGGCTGGCGCACGCACGACAACAAGCCGTTTACCAGCGACTTCTCGGTGCAAGATTTCTACAAGCTCGTCAGCTCGACGGGATACGTTCCGCGCGAGCTCGTGCTCGGAAACTGCGTCTATCACATCGCGCACCAGGGCTTCATGCAAGCGATGCGCACGCTCGGGAACAACGTCGAGCTCACCAACTACACCGAGGCGATCTACGACGCGCGCGAGCTGGCGATGGCGCGGATGCAGGCCGAGGCCGAAGCGCACGGCGCCGACGGGATCGTCGGGATGCAGATCGTCGAGAAGACGCACATCTGGAGCCCGCACGTCATCGAGTTCATGGCGATCGGCACGTCGGTCGAGAAGCGCGGCGAACCGAAGACCGTCCCGCTCACCTTCCAGGTGGGCCTGAACGACTAGCGATGGACGGATTCGGAGAATTCCTCGGCGGCTTCTTCGACCTCTTCGGTGAGCGCGCGGTCGAGGCCGCCGTGGAGTCGCGGGATGCCGGGACGGGCGAGCAGGCGCGCGAGGAGTACGTCCGCGTGCTCGCGGGCGCTCGGCCCACGCTGAACGTCAACGACGCATAGCCGCAACGCGCGCGCTCACAGTGAGAGCGGGCGCGCGTATCCCGTCGGTTCGGCATCTGCGTGCGCATTCTCCGCGCGTAAAGCGCCAATCGCACGCGTTTCGGCGGTACCGATTGGTCCGCTGCAACCGACGCCGTTTGGCGACAGACTTCGCGCCGTCGCGCCCCTATGATGAGAACGCGCGCTTCTGCCACGCAAGTGCATGACGACGCGCAACCACAAACTGAAAGGACCGCTGCTTGACACTCTCGCTTCGGACGAAGCGGAGCGTCGCCGCCGTTCTGCTGATCTTCGCGTTCGTGGTCCAGGAAACGTTGAGCGTTCCGGCCGGCACGACCGGAGGCCTCAGTGGTACGCTCGTCGACTCCGCTTCTGCCAAACCGATCGCTTCCGCACGCGTCACCACGTCGAGCCCGTCGCAAACGGCCTCCACGACGACGGACGCCTCCGGGCGATTCTCCTTCGTCTCACTCTCACCCGACACGTACACGCTCTCGGTGCCGGCGACGACGCTTTACGACGGCGCCTCGCTCAGCGGCGTGCTCGTCCTCGCCGATCAGACGCAGAGCGTCGGCCTGCAGCAGAGCGCGAAGCTCAAACAGATCGGCTCGGTGACTTCGCGCGCCGCTTCGGCGCTCGTCAGACCCGGCACCACGGCCGACGTGTACTCGATCAGCGCAGTGCAACAGGACAAAGCCTCCAGTCTGGCCGGAGGCGGTACGCTCAACAGCGCGTGGTCGGCGATCACGTCGGTTCCCGGCGTGCGGGGATGACCGGTCGGGAAAAAGCGAGTCGAACGCGGTGATTGGATCTGTCATGCGTTTTATATTGGTCCGTTAGGGGAGTCCGGTGTTGGAGCAGAGGAGAAGCATTGGCTTGCCGCTCTTGCAACGCGTGAACGAGTCCGCATGTATTCGTTTCGTGCCGCTTGCTGCGGTTTCTGTGGCGGGTGCCACCCTGTTGGCATCGTCAGGAGAGAAAATCGCTGCATGACCCCGTTCGTGGTGAACCGTGCTCCGGCTTGACGGCCGCCTGGTCTACGCGGCCTCCGACCTCAACGATTTTCTGGACTGCGATCACCGGGTCGCGTTGAACCGGCTGGCGGCCGCGCGCGGCGAGCGTCCGCCGGCCGATGATGCCACGCTCGAGATCATCGCTCGCAAGGGCCAACTCCACGAGTGCGCCGTCCTTGCCCGGCTCGAAGCGTCGGGCGTTGCGGTGGTCCGCATCGACGAGGGCGACGGCAGCCCGGCCGGCCTCCAACGTGCGGCCGAAGCAACCCGGCGCGCGATGCGTTCGGGCGCCGAGGCGATCTACCAGGCGACGCTGATCGACGGTCGCTGGCTGGGCCGGGCCGACTTCCTGCTGCGAACCGACGTTCCGAGCGACCTTGGCGGGTGGTCGTACGACGTCGCCGACGCCAAGCTGGCCGTGCGCGAGAAGGCCGCCTTCGTCGTGCAGCTGTGCGTGTACGCCGACCTCGTCGCGGCGGTGCAGGGAACGCTGCCGCGGACGATCCACGCGCTCTTCGGCGACGGTCGCGACGTGCCGTACGTCGCCGAGCGGTACGTCGCGTACGTGCGCGCCGCGCGCGAGCGCTTCGAAGCGGCGGTCGACGCGCTCGACCCGGCGGTCGTCCCCGATCGGGTCGCGGCCTGCGGCACGTGCGCGTGGGCCGACCGCTGCGACGACGCGCGCCGGCGCGTCGACCATCTCTCGCTGGTCGCCGGGATGCGCCGCTCGCAAACGGTGCGGCTGCGCGACGCCGGCATCGCGACGCTGGCGTCGCTGGCTGCGGCGGCGAACGATGCGCGGCCGGCGCGGCTCGCCGAGACGACCTTCACCAAGCTGCGGCGCCAAGCGGGATTGCAGCTCGCGCAGCGCGCGAGCGGAGCAGCGTCGTACGTGCTGCTCGAGCCGCACGACGGCGCCGGTTTCGCGCTGCTGCCCGAGCCGGACGACGCCGACGTGTACTTCGACATGGAGGGCGACCCGCTGTACGAGCCGGGCGTCGGCCTGGAGTATCTCTTCGGTGCGTACGTCCACGGTGCGGAGCCGGGCTATCTGCGCTTCTGGGGCGAGACCCGGGAGCAGGAGAAGACGGCGTTCGAGGCGTTCGTCGACTGGCTCGTGCAGCACCGGCGCGATCACCCGCGCGCGCACGTCTATCACTACGCACCGTACGAGAAGACGGCGCTGCGCCGGCTGGCGATGTACCACGGCACGCGCGAGGACGAGGTCGACGCGCTGCTGCGCGGACAAGTGCTGGTCGATCTCTACGCGGTCGTGGGCGGCGCGGTTGCGCAGTCGGCGGAGAGCTACTCGATCAAGAAGCTCGAACCGCTCTACGGCTTCACGCGCAGCACCGACGTGCGCAAGGGCGACGACTCGATCGTCGCGTTCGAACGCTATCTGATCGACCGCGATGCCGCGACGCGTGAGGACATCGTCGCGTACAACGAGGAAGACTGCGTCTCCACCTTCGGTCTGCACCGTTGGCTGCGCCGCTTGCGCGACGAGGCGCAAGCGCAGTACGGCCGCGAGATTCCGTATCGCGCGGCGATCGATCCCGAGGAACCGACCGAAGAAGAGCGCGCCGCGGCGAAGGTCCGTACCGCGCTGCAGGACGCGTTGCTCGCGCGCGGGGTTGCCGGCGATGCGGAGCATCTGCTCGCGCACCTGCTCGGCTACCATCGCCGCGAAGCGAAGCCGGTCCAGTGGGCCGTCTACGAACGCTCCGAGCGGGCGGAGTGGTTCGACGCCGTCAACGACGACACGGAGGCGCTCGGCGGCCTCACGTTGTGCGAAGAGATCCCGCCGTCGCCCGACCCGGAGAAACCGCGCGCGCGCAATCTGATCTACACCTACCGATTCCCGCGCCAGCAGCACAAGCTCGGCGGGAAGCCGGTCGATGCCGTGACGCGCAAAGGGGCGGGCGACGTCGTCTCCATCGACGATGACGGCTGTCTGCTGCGTCTGAAACGTTCCCCAAGCGCCCCGCATCCGCACACGCTGATCCCGGGCTGGCCGATCAATACCGACCCGCAGCAGGGCGCGCTGATGCGTTTGGCGAGCGCGGTGCTCGACGGCCGAGCAGAGCGGGACTTCGGCGCGGCGTACGATCTCTTGCGCAAGGCGCCGCCGCGCATCGCGGGCTTGCTCCCCGGCGACTTCGTGCAGCCGGTCCTGCGGCCGGGCGCGGAGGCGATCGATCCCGCCGACGTCAGCGCGCTCGCGAGCCGGCTCGACTGCTCGACGCTCGTCGTGCAAGGGCCGCCCGGCAGCGGCAAGACCTTCACCGGCGCGCACGTCATCGCCGACCTGCTCGCGGCCGGCAAACGCGTCGGCGTCACCTCGACGGGACACCACGCGATCCACAATCTGCTGCACGAAGTCGAACGCGTCGTGACCGAACGCGGCGCGTCGTTTCGCGGCGTGAAGAAGTCCACCGGGGGCGACACGCGCTTTGTGTCCGCGCTGCCGCAGCCGCTCATCGAGTCGGTCGAATCGAACGCGCCGTTCGGCGAATACGATCTCGTCGCCGGTACGGCGTGGCTGTTCTCGCGGGAGGACCTCGCGCAGCTCGACGTGCTGGTCATCGACGAAGCCGGCCAAGTGTCGCTCGCGGACGCGCTCGCGATGGCGACCAGCGCGCGGTCCGTCGTGCTGCTCGGCGATCCGATGCAGCTGGCGCACGTCTCGCTGGCCGCCCATCCCGACGATGCGGGCGTCTCGGTCCTCACCCACCTCTTGGGAGCGGAGGCGACGATCGCCGCGGATCGCGGCGTGTTTCTCGACCGCAGCTTTCGGATGGCGCCGGCGCTCTGTGCGTTCGTCTCGGCGCTCGCGTACGACGGACGGCTGCAGCCCGCCGCGTCGTGCGGCCGGCAACGCATCGATGCGCGTGCGTTCGCGGGAGCCGGCGTGCGCTGGGTCGACGTCGCCCACGAAGGGAACTCGCAATCGTCACCCGAGGAGGCCGGCGCCGTTGGCGAACTGTTCGCCGGCCTGGTCGGCGGGACGTTCACGACCTGCGAGGGCACCTCGCGTCTGCTGCGCGTCGACGACATCCTCGTCGTCTCGCCCTACAACCAGCAGGTCTCGCTGCTGCGTCGCACGCTGCGCGCGCGTTTCGGCGACGGCGTGCGGGTCGGCACCGTCGACAAATTCCAGGGGCAGGAAGCGCCGGTCGTGATCTACAGCCTCGCCGCGTCGAGCGCCGAGGACGCGCCGCGCGGGGCCGATTTCTTGCTCGAGGAGAATCGCTTCAACGTCGCGGTCTCGCGCGGGCGCGCGCTTGCGGTGCTGGTCTGCTCGCCGCGCATCTTCGCCACGCGGTGCACGTCGCTGGAACAGCTGCGCGCGGTCGCGGCGTTCTGCGCGTTCGCCGCGGCGGGCACCGAGGCCGATCCGAAACCTGCGGCGGCGCCGCTGCAGCTGCCGCTCCTGCCCGTTGCCTAGCCTATGAGGTCGACCCATTGCGGGCGAGGCCCGCGCAGCGGCCGCAGCGGCCGCTGACGACCAGGGTGGCATCGACCCCGGAGTAGCGGTGGTCCTGAGCGATCGCGAGCGCCAGCGCGGCGACCTGCGGGGCGGGGACGTTCTGGATCTCGCCGCAGCTCGAGCAGACCAGGTGGTGATGCTTGTCGAGCGCGGCTTCGTAGCGCGCGGCGCCGCCGTGGGCGAAGATCTGCACCAGACCGATCGCGCGCAAGATGTCGAGCGTGCGGTAGATCGTCCCGAGGCTCACCGCCGGCAAGGCGGCGCGTACCCGTTCGTGGATCGCCTCCGCCGTCAGATGCGCGCCGTCTTCGAGGGCGCGGAGGATCGCTGCCCGCTGTTTCGTCAGACGATAGCGTGTCTGAAGGAGTCCTGCATCGACGCCCTTGGAGTCGGTCACTGACGCGCCCTCCGATGTCCGGACCCCTATCCCCACCTGGTCCGGACTGCCGCAACGCCGTTTGACGCTGTTCGCCCCCCATGCTACGATCCGGGGGTTCTCCCCTTCCCCGCCCCTCGACCAGCTCTGGATGCCTGCGGTTCACGCTCAGCAGCCCCGGGGCCGAGCGGGCTGAGCGTGATCTTACGTAATGTGGAATAAGCTCAAGAGGCCGCTTCAAGCGGTGCTCCTTGTGGCACTTGTCGGTCTCTGCGTTTGGGCCATCGTGCCGATCCAGCAGAAGATTCACCTGGGCCTCGACCTTCAGGGCGGCGCACGCGTCCTGCTTCAACTCCAGACGACGCCCGACGTCAAGCAGATCACGCCCGACATCCAGAACCAGGTCGAGCAAGTGATCGACAAGCGCGTCAACTCTCTGGGGGTCTCGGAACCGGTCATCACCAAGGTCGCGACCGATCGGATCCTGGTCGAGGTGCCGGCGCTCAAGAACTCCGACGAGCTGGAGAAGCTCCTGAAGCAGGCGGCGGTCCTCGACTTCAAGATCTGCCCCGCGCCGGTCGCTGGGCGAGCCCGGGCCGACAAGAAATATGCGGACAGCCCGACCGGCGCGTACAAGGATTGCGGCCCGATCGTCTACACCGGCGCCGAGCTGCGCAGCGCGCACCCGGGCTTCGGTCAGGGCGGTGAGCCGCAGGTCGATTTCACCACCAAGAACCCGACCAAGTTCGCGGCGCTTACCCGCGACCACATGGGCCAACAGCTCACCATCTTCCTCGACAAGCAGTTCGTGAGCGATGCGACGATCGAGGGGATCATCTCGACCGACGGCATGATCCACGGTTCGTTCACGGAAGAGGCCGTCGCGACGCTCGCCAACGAGCTCAACGCCGGCGCGCTGCCCGTCCCGCTCACGATCATCTCGAAGGATGACGTCGGCGCGACGCTCGGCAAGGACGACCTGCAGAAGTCGCTGGTCGCCTCGATCATCGGCCTCGCCCTCGTCCTGCTCTTCATGGCGCTCGTCTACCGCCTCCCCGGCGTCCTCGCCGACATCGCGCTCTTCGTGTACGTCTTGATGCTGCTCGCGCTACTCTCGGTCGCCCATGCGGTCCTGACCCTGCCCGGCATCGCGGGCTTCGTGCTCTCGATCGGTATGGCGGTCGACGCGAACGTGCTGATCTTCGAGCGGATCAAAGAAGAGCTCTGGGCCGGCAAGTCGCTGCGCGCGGCGGTCAAGATCGGTTTCCAGCGCGCGTTCAGTTCGGTCTTCGACTCGCACTTCACGACCATCGTCGGCGCCGGCGTCCTCTACTTGCTGGGTACCGGCACCGTGAAGGGCTTCGCGTACACGCTGTTCTGGGGAACCGCGCTCTCGCTGTTCACGGCGGTGGTGGTCACTCGTTTCCTGGTCGACTTGGTCGTCGACAACGACCTGGTCACCTCGAAACCGGCCTGGGGCGCCGGCGGCACCGGTACGGTCGCTCACGTGGAGGCGCGCACCTGATGTTCTTCCGTCGTCTGAATTGGAACGTCGTCGGATGGTTCCGTACGGTCTCGGCGATCTCGTACCTCATCATCGGCCTCGGCCTCGCGATGATGGCCTTCAACTACGTGAAGACCGGCGCACCGCTGCACCTGGGCCTCTCGTTCACCGGCGGCACCGACGTCACGGTGAAATTCAACCAGCCGGTCGAGAAGCCGGCGCTCGCCTCGGCGCTCGACACCGTCGGCGTCACCGACGCGCAGGTCAACACGCTCTCCAAACCGGGTGAACCGGCGAACGAGCGCTGGACGATCGAGACCCAGCACGATTTCGGCAACAACTCGGCGCCGCTGTGGACCGCCCTGAACAAGGTCGCGCCCGTCGATCGTTCCGCCTCGGCGATCTCGACCGTCGGACCGTCGCTCTCGCACGAGTATCTGCTCAACGCGATCAAAGCGCTCGTCATCGCGATCTCGATCCAGTTCCTCTACATCGCGTTCCGCTTCGGCTGGAACCTGATCTTCGGCTGGGTCATCGTCGTCGCGCTGGTGCGCGACTCGCTCATGATGATCGGCATCTACGCGATCGCAGGGAAGCGCGTCGACGACGCGTTCCTCGCCGCGGTGCTGACCGTCATCGGGTACTCGGTCATGGATACGATCGTCATCCTCGACCGGATCCGCGAGAACGTGAAGGTGCTCGACGGCCGGCCGTTCGACGAGATCGTGAACACTTCGATCCTGCAGACAATGACCCGTTCGGTCAACACGCTCGCCACCGTCGTGATCACGCTGGTCGCGCTGATGGCGTTCGGCGGCGCGTCGCTGCAGAATTTCGCCTTCGCGCTGCTGGTCGGCATCTGCTCGGGCGGTTACCACTCGATCTTCTACTCGGCACCGCTCGTCGCGGTGCTGCAAAAGCGCGCCAAGAACCGGCGCGTCTTCCGCGGCTCCTCGCTCGAACAGCCGAAGACCGTGGCGCAAGCGCGCGCGCAGAATTCGGCCGCCGCGCAGCGCGACCGCGAAGAGATCGCGGCGCTGCGCCGTGCGCGGCGCGAACGCGACCGCGACGGGGCATCCCGCCGCACCGCGCAGCCGCCGCGCTACAAGCGCACGCGCCAAGAGCAGATCGACTTCGAGAAGCTCGAGAACCGGAACTTCGGCGTCCCCGAACGCCCGAAGACCGAGCCGGCGCAGCCCGCCGACGAGCACGAACACGAAGGCTTCGACTACGAGCGCGATCGTGAGATCGTCGACCCGCTCGACGCGCAGGCGATGGGCCTGCACGACGAGGCCAACGCGCTCGGCCACGAAGAGATCACGCTCAACCTCGGCGACGACGAGCACGCCGTTCCGGCCGCGCCGACCGCCCCCGAGTCCAAACCCGCTCCCTGAGTCGTGGCAGACGGTGTGAGGCGCCCCAAGCGCCTCCCTCCGCCCACCCCCTCGGAAGCCGCCTTCCAGCAGCTCGTCCGCGACTTCGCGACGGGGCCCCCTCGCCAAGCTCGGGGTGAGGCGACGCAGGCCGGCGCGTTTCTCGACGCGCTGTACGAGAAGGCCGGCGAGTTTCTCTCGCGCGATCCGTATGCGACGATCGGCGATGCGAGCGGCTTCAACACCAAGGTCGTCGGCGTCAGCTTCGAAGGCCGGCAAGATACCGTCGGCGCGCTGCGGGTAGGCGAAACGGTCGAGCTCAGACGCGACGCGGGGAACGCGTTCGATCCGAATGCGATCGGCGTCTGGTACGGATCGCTCCAGCTCGGCTTCCTGAAACGGCCGATCGCCGCGCGGTTGGCGCCGAACGTCGACGCCGGCGAGCGCTACACGGCTGAAGTCACGGCCGTCACCGGCGGCGGAACGCGCTCGTTCGGCATCAACATCTACGTCACGCGCGAGCGCGCGCCGGCCGCGCGTGCCGGCCGGGAGCGGGCGGGCGTCGGGCGCGACGACGTGCTGCGCGCGCTGATCGGCGAGCGTCCGCTGCGCGAAGCGCAACGCGCGGTGCTCGAACGCCTCGACGCCGGGCGCAACGTGCTGGCCGTGCTCGGAACCGGGCGCGGCAAATCGCTATGCTTTCAATATCCCGCCGCGGTGCGCGCGCTCGAGCGTGGCGAGAAGACGGTCGTGCTGTACCCGCTGCGCGCGCTCGCCAACGACCAGTACGAAGCGCTGATCCGCCGCCTCGAGCCGCTCGGGCTGCGCATCCACCGGGCCAACGGCGCGATCGACGCGGGCGAGCGCGCCGCGCTCAACGAGGCGCTCGAAAGCGGTGCGTGGGACCTGATCTGCGCGACGCCGGAGTTCGTGCAGTTCCATCTCGACCGCTTCCGGTCGCTCGTCTCGCAACCGTCGCTGGTCGTCGTCGACGAAGCGCACCATCTCTCGGAGTCGACCCACCGCGTCGCGTATCAGCGCATCGGCGCATCGATCGCCGCGCTCGGCGCACCGCAGGTCCTCGCACTGACCGCGACGGCCGGCGACGAAGCATTCGCCAAGATTCGTGAGGCCCTGCGCATCGACGCCTGGGTGATCGACCCGACCGTACGCGACAACCTGCACGTCGTCGACGCGCGCGGTACGGCCGACAAGGTCGCCTACATCGAGCGCTTCGCGCGCGACGGTGAGAAGGCGATCGTCTACTGCAACTCTCGCACCGAAGCGACGAAGACGGCGGAGAAGCTGCGCCGCCAGCTCGGCGACGTCGTCGCCTTCTATCACGCCGGCGTCGCGAGCCCCGAACGCGCGCAGGTCGAGTCGTACTTTCGCGAAGGCGTCATTCGCGTCGTCGTGGCGACGTCCGCGTTCGGTGAGGGGATCGATCTCCCCGACGTGCGGCACGTCTTCCTGTACCACCTCAACTTCGACTTCACCGAGTTCAACCAGCAGTCGGGGCGGGCCGGCCGCGATGGGGACGACGCGTCGATCCACCTTCTCTTCGGCGAAAAGGATCGCCGCATCAACGATTACATCATCGACCGCGCCGCGCCGCGGCTCGAGACGCTGCGCGCCTTGTACGCGGCGATGAAGCGGATGACGTCGGAGAACGTGCTGCGCTCGACGTACGTGGACATCGCGGCGACGCTCGATCTCGACCGGGTCGATCAGTCGACGATATCGGCGGCAGTGCGCATCTTCGCGGACGCCGGCTTGGTCGAAACCGGCGACGACGACGACGGCCGCTTCGTGCGGTTCCTCGCGGTCGACGGGAAGGTCGATCTCACCGCGACGGAGCGATTCGTGGAAGGTGAAGCCGAACGCGAAGCGTTCGCGCGCTTCAGCGCGGTCGTGCTCGCGGCGCGGCCCGACGTGCTCGAAACGCTGCTGGACCGGCCGATCTATCCGAGCGGCGTTCCGCTCGTGCGCTGAAGGTCACGCGCCGCATCCGAACCGCCGGCCGTTCACCACGACGTAGCCGTCGGCCGCTCCGCGATGCGTCGCGCAGTGGACCTCGTGGATGCCGGCGACGAACGGGCGCTGCCGCGCCGAGGTACGATAGTACTGGCCGAGCGCGAAGACGGTCGCTCCGCGCGGCGCGGTGACGCGGCCGTCGAGATCGTCGTTCGTCACCACCTCGACCAGCGCGCTGCTCCCGTCGGGCAACGCCGCCCGCACGGGGACGAGCTGGTGGCCGCCGTACGCGCCGGCGCGCAGGGGCCGCGAGGGTCCGAACGTGACGCCGCAGACCGCCACGCCGTCGAGTGCGCGCGATTCCCCGCGGGCGATCAACTCGCCGAGCCGGGCGTTGACGTTCGCCGTACACGTTTGCGGCGGTTGCGCCTGCGGCCGCGCCGTGCACGCCGACGCGATGAGAACGATGAGCAGGAAGGTGCGCATGGATGCGGCTCCGCTGGAAAAAGGGGGCGCGAGACGCGCGCACGGCCAACAGCGGCTTCGATGCGCGGTCTGCGGGTGCTTTCGTTGGTCGTGGTCGTGGTCGTTTTCGCCGCGGCGGCGGGTGGTTGCGGCCGCCACGATTCCGGCGCTGCCGCGCGTTCCGCATCGGCACCGCCGAGCGTGCCCGCGCCGAAGAACCCGGATTTCAGCCCCGTGACCGAACGGTTCTACCAGATGATCGAGGGCAAGCACTGGTCGATCGCCGACCAGATGCTTTCGCCTGCGCTCCGCGCGTCGTTCGATGAAGCGGCCTTGGAGCGGCGGTACGGGAAATTCGCGAATGCGGACGTGCACGCGCGCCAGACCGGCGATCGTACGGTCGCTGCGACCCTCGTCGTCCCGTCGAGCGAGCTGCGCGAGACGTTGACCTTCGGGTGGAACGGCGCGGAGTGGCAGATCGAGCGGATCGCGCCGGTGCGGTGATCGGTCACGGCGTGCTGCGTCCGACGCCGCTCCCTCGCCGGAACACCGTTAGCGTGATCCCCCGGACGCGATAGCCTGATCCCGGCTCGACGCGCAGCGCGGCGGTTGCGGGTGCCGAAAGATTGCGAAAGAGCGCTTCGAGCTCGGCCGCATCGGCCGGTGCCGGCGCGACGACGATACCGGCGCCGGCAGTCGCCGGAAGGATCTTCTTGCGCAGCGTGCGGCCCTCGCGCGAGATCAGCGCGAGCTGCGGCAGCTCGACGCGCCCGACGAGGCTCGCCAAGCGCCCGCGCGCCGTGAGCGCGAACGCGATGCGGGCGACGGCGAACTCGTCGTGCGCGAGCGGCAGCACTCGAGTCGTGCGATCTTCGCCCGACACGTCGTACGTGCGGAGTGCGTGGCACGCGTCGAGGGGCCGCCGCGCGAGCACGGTGAAGCGGCGGCCGTCTGCGGCAACGGTCGTGCCGCGGTACGCGTAGCGGCAGAGCAGGTCACGAAATGTCGCCGGCGCTTCCGACGGCACGTAGTGGTCATCGATCGGTGCGAACCGGAACAGGATCGTGTCGGCGCCGTGCGCGCGCAGCGCGGCGTCGTCGAGCGCGTCGATCGGCGCGCTGTACGCCGCGGCGAGCTGGAACATCGGCAGCGGAGCGTAGCGCAGCGGCGCCGTCGCCGCCGTCGCGACGTCGATCGGGAGGGCGTCGATCGATCCGTGCTCCGGCAGCACCGAGGCGGGAACGCGGGCCGCCGCGAGCGGGGGCTGCGCCCCGCGGTGCTGCACCCCGTACAACGTGAAGAGGTGAGCGAGCGACAGTGCGCCGACCGCCGAGGCCGCGCCGAACGCGATCCGTCCGCGCGACGCGGCGACCGCGCAGCCGCACAGCATCGCAATCGTCGCGTAGAGCGGCGCGGCGTGTTCGACGTCCTCGCGAATCGTGGCATGCTTCCAGCCCAGGACCGCGATGACGGCGACGATCGCGGCCGTGCGCGGCCGGCGGTCGCGCAGGCAGAGTGCGGCGACGACGAGCGCGGCGATCGCCGCCGCCAGCGTCGCGCGTTCCTCGCCCGGGGTTCCGGCGAGCGGCATCGCGGAGGCGTATTCGCGCGCGATCTCGGCCGACAGCGCGAGGTACGACCCGAGCGCTCCTACCGCGATGGTGTCGCGCAGCGCGAGGGCGGCGCCGATCGCGAGCGCGCCGTAGAACGCGGCCGCCGCAACGAGTGAGCCGCGCCGGTCGGCGAGCGCCGACACGAGCAGCGCGACGGTTCCGGCGCACGCGACGTCCGCGAACGCCACGATCTTCATCCCGAGCGCGAACCCGGCGCAGGCGCCGGCCGCCGCGTATGCGAGCGGCGCCCAGCGCGCGCGCGGGGAGGCCGCAACGAGCAGCGCGACGGCGATGAACAGCACCTCGTACTCCGGCTCGATGCCGGGCACGGCCGGCGCGCCACTCACCGCGAACGCGGCGGCGACGAGCGCGACGGCGACCGCCGCGCGCGCCGGCGTGCGCGCGCGCGACGCCAACAGCGCCGTCGCGATGCCGGCCGCGACCGCGATCGCGTCGAGCGCGATCCGCAGCGCGAGCGCGTGTTCCGGCACGTCGAGCCGGCTCGAGATCCAGCCCAGCGGACCGTACGTGAAGACGACGTCGCGGCCGAACACGAGGTGCCGCTCCTGCGCGATCGCGAGCAAGTAGCGCCACGATCCGTCGGCAGCGCTATCGGGTGCGAGCGGCAACCGCAGCGCGAACGCGGCCGTGACGACCGCCGCCAAGACGTACGCGAGGGGGCGCGTGTGCACGGAGAGCCGGGCGATTAATGTCACCACGATGCGCGCACCCTCCACCTCGAGCCGGCCTTCGACCTTCCTCCAGTAGGCAGGGATCGGCGACGATGGAGACCATGACTACGTAAGATGCCACCTGCCGTGCGGCGCGGGCCGCTCGTCGTCTTGTACGATCGGGTCGCCGACGTCGGCGGCGCAGAGCGATACTGGGAAACGGTGATCCCCGCCTTGATCGCCGCCGGCGTCGACGTCCGGTTCTTCGCTCGCGTCGTCGACCAGCCGCGGCGCTTCGGCTCGAGCGCGACCGAGATCGGTTGGGCGGATGAGGAGCACGACGAATCGCAGGATGCCGCCGATCGCGTCGCCGCGGCAATCAGGGATTCCGCCGCATGCACCGTCGTCACGGCGAGCGTCTTCGACGCCGCCGCTCTTCGCGCGGTTCGCGCCAACGCTTCGTACTGGGTCGCCCGCGTCCACGATCATCGCGCCTTCTGCCCGACCGGCGATCGGATCTTTCCGCTGTTTGCGGCGATCTGCTCGGCCCGATGGGTCGAGCGGGCGCCGTCAACGCGCTGCTGCGCGGCTGCGTCCACGGTCCGCGTCCGTCGACCGGGCACGCGATCGCCCGGCGACGCGCAGTCCGTGACACGCTTGCTCAGGCGGACTGCGTCATCGTCTCCAGCGACGCGATGCACCAGACGGCCGTGACGAACGGCATCGCCGCCGACCGGATCCGCGTCACGGCACCGCCGCTCACGAACGAGCGTATCGCGAGACGCCGGTCGGGAGGCCGGTACGGGATGCCTTGCTGTTCGCCGGTCGAGGCGAAGCGGAAGAGCGGGCGGCGCGCGCCGATGCCGCGCGCCGCGGCGTGGCGGTCGACTGGCGCGATCGAACACCTGTTGCGCGCCGACGTGTGGCCGGGCGTCGCGGACGCTGCGATGGAGACTCGACTCGCACGTCGCGCAGATGATGAAGCTGCTCGGGGCGGCGTGACGCTCAGCCGGCCGCGTCCCGAAGCGCATCGAGCGTGAGCGCCGCGCAGCGTTCCCAGGTATAGCCGGCTGCGCCGGCCGGTCCGCGCGCGGCGAGCGCCGTGACGTCGCTACCGGCATCGAGGATCGCGCGCAACGCGGCGGCCCAGGCGTTCGCGTCGAGCGGTTCAGCGATCCAGGCGACCGCATCCCCGCCGATCTCCGGCAGCGCCGCGACGCGTGAGGCGACGATCGGGGCGGCGCACGCCATCGCCTCGAGCACCGGCAGGCCGAACCCTTCGTGTATCGAGGGCACCGCTACCAGCGCCGCCCCCCGATAGAGCGCGGCCAGTTCCGCGTCGCCCGCCGCATCAACGGTGAGCGCTCCGTCCGGCAGGACCGGCGGTCGCCGCGTGAAGACGAGCGCGACCTGTGCGTCCGGGAACGCGAGACGCCAGGCATCGACGAGCGTTCCTACGTTCTTGCGCGGATCGTGCGCTCCGACGTGCAAGACGTACGGGCGCCCGTCCGCGAGGCGATGCAGCGGTCCGCGCGGCGAGAACGCCGGCGCGATCCCGAGCGGCGTTATCGTGATGCGCTCCGGGCCGATACCGAAGTACGTCGTCAGCTCGTTCGCGGTGAACGCGGAATTGACGAGGATGCGCCGCGCGCGTTCGGCCGTTCGGCGGAGCGGGGCTTGCTCGCGCAAACGGACGCCTAGGTCGGCGGACGGAAAGGCGAACGGCACCATGTCGTGGACCGTCGTCACCGCGGGCGCGCGGCTCGCAAGGTCGGTTCCGTTCGACGGACTCCACAGCACGTGCGCAGCGGCCGGGACCGCACCGGCGAGCCGACGACGCTGGATGCCGAGCATCGCGGCGATGCGCCTGCGCGGCGCGAACAGACCCGGCGCGACGAACGTCCACTCGACGTCGCGCGCGCGCAGGAGCTGCTCGAGAACGGCCCGCGTATATCGTCCGATCCCTCGGTCGTCGAGGATCGCGAAGCGCGCGTCGACCGCGACCCGCAGGAGATCCCCGCGCCGCGCGGGGAGGTTGCCCGCGATGCGCACGTCACTGACCTTCATGGTGCTCGCCGAGCAGATCGGGGGCGGCGGAGGGATGGAGCGCTACCTGGACATCGTCGCGCCCGCGCTTGGAGCACGCGGAGATCGCGTGGTGATGTTGGCACGAAGTGTCGGGCCCCAGCGTTCGGACGCGCGCGCGGTTCCGTGGTCCGACGAGCACGACGAGCCGAGCGTCCAGGCTGCGGCGATGGTTCGAGCCGAGATCGAATCGCTCGAACCGGATGCCGTCGTGCTGCACAACGTCCTCGACGCAGGCGTCGTCGCTGCGGCGCGCCGCGCGTCTCGCATGATCTACCACCTTCACGACCATCGGCCGACGTGTCCGAACGGCGACCGGGTGTATCCGCGCAGCGGACGCCGATGCTCGTCGCCGCTCGGAATGTCGTGCCTGCTGCACAGTGCGCTCGACGGATGCATGTACGGCCCGAGAACGCGCAGTCTGGGGCTGCTGCGCCGGCGCGAACGACTCCGCGACGCCATCATGACGAGCGACGTCGTCGTCGCGAACTCGCCGTTCGTCGCCCGGCGCGCCGCCGGATCGGGGATCACGGGCGCGTTGCCCGTCGAGCTCCCGCTGCCCGACGATGCGTACGTCGACGGTCCGCCGCGCGCCGGTGACGGCACGGCGATCTTCGTCGGACGCGTCGAACCGCAGAAGGGCCTGCGCTCGCTCGTGCGAGCGATCGCGCTGCTGCCGGCGGGCTCGCGCATCCCGCTGCGCGTCGTCGGCGACGGTCCGGATCTGGAGGGCTGCGTCGCGGAGGCGGCCCGGCGCGGCGTCGTTCTCGAGCTCTTCGGCCGGTGCGACGCAAACGGCGTCCGGGCCGCGATCGATGCGTCCAGCGTCCTCGTCCTGCCGTCCTTGTGGGACGAGCCGTTCGGTTACGTCGGGATCGAAGCGTTCGCGCGCGGCAGGCCCGTCTGTGCGTACGACGTCGGCGGGATCTCGTGGTGGCTCCGGGACGGTCAAAACGGCATCCTCGTTCCGCCCGGCGACGAACGCGGCCTCGCCGGCGCACTGCTCGCGATGCTTCGCGACGGCCCCGCAGAGGCCGGGATCGGCGCGGCCTGCGCGCGGCTGGGCGTGGCCGCGCGCGGCGATGCCGAGGCGTATCGGCATGGTCCGATCGTCGATCGGCTGCGCGCGCTTTACGCCGGCGCGTGAGCGGCGCATCGGAGGACCGTGAGCGTCTGCTCGGCGCAGCGTTCCCAGGAGAAGCGGGCGGCGCGCGCGAGTCCCGCGTCGCGCAAGCGGTCGCGCAGCGCGCCGTCTTCGGCAACCTCGCGGAGCGCGCCGGTCCACGCATCGACGTCGAGCGGGTCGTCGATCCAAACGCAACCGTCGCCGCCGACTTCCGGCAGCGCGGTGACGCGTGACGCGATCGTCGGCGCGCCGCACGCGAGCGCCTCGAGCAGCGGGAATCCGAAGCCCTCGTAATAGGAGGGAACCGCAACCGCCAATGCTCCGCGGTACCACCGCGCGAGCTCGTCGGGCTGCAGCGTGCCGAGCGCGACGGCGTCGGTGCCCGCTTGGGCGTTTCCAGCGACGGCGAGCGCGACCTCACCGCGCGGAAACGCGCGGGCGTGCGCCGCGGCCAGCGTGTGGAGGTTCTTGCGCGGCTCGTCGGCACCGACGAAAAGCAGGTAGGGACGTCCGTCGGGCAATCGCGCCGCGGCGCCGTCAGGCGTGAAGACGTCGCGCTCGACGGCCAAGTAGGTGACGGTCTGGCGATCCCGTGCGACGCCGAGGTACCGCGATACTTCCTCGACGGTGAAGCGCGAGTTGGCCAGAAACATCCGCGCTTCGGTGGCGGAGCGAATCCACGGGCCTTGATCGCTCTGCCGCCGGCGCGGATCGCCGGGCGGAAATCGGAACGGCACGGCGTCGTGGAACGTGACGACCGAAGGCGCGCGCGACGAGAAGAACGTGCCGTTCCACGGATGCCAGACGACGTCGATGCCGCGGGGTACTCGCCGGCCGAAGGGACCGTTGCGCGTCAAGCTGACCTTCACGTCGTCGCGCGCCGCGAATCGAGCCAGCACGGCGCGCACGTAGCGCGCGATTCCGCGCCAGTCGTGCGCGAGGTTGTGCGCGTCGACCGCGACGTGAATCGGCGTCAACCGCGGCCTTCATGCGGGATCACGTTGCCGTTCCGTTCCGCAGCACACGCGCGATCTCCGGCGTGATCGCCACCTCGTGGGGGTCGGGGACGCCGTGGACGAGGGTGCGCGCGAGCTCGCGCACGCGGCAGCCGGCGTAGACTTGCGGGAGCCGGCGCACGATCTCGCGTCGCGCGCGCGTTGCGCGTGACGCGAAGGCGTCGGGGTCGGCGCGCACCGCGGCAGCGAGGTCGGCGACGGCGTCGGCGCTCTCCGCGCCGGCGAACACGTCACCCGGCAGGTATTCCAAAAATGGCGCGTCCGCGGGGGCGACGACGAGCGCGCCGGCCGCGAGCGCCTCACCGCCGAGCAGGCCCCAGGCGTCACCGGCGCTCGCGAAGACGACCGTGCGGGCGCTGCGTACGGCGTCGCGCGCGGCGGCGTCTGCTGCGTCCGCGTCGACGACGAGCACGCGCGCCGGAGCCACGGCGCGCTCGATCGCGCCGAGACGCGCGGTCGGCACATCGCGCGTCGTCACGACGACGATCCGATCGGAACGCTCCGGCGGATCGACGCCGGCGAAGCCCAGGTGGACGATCGCGATACGACGCGGATCGACGCCGGCGTCGATCGCAAACCGCTTCGCTCGTTGCGACGGCACCCAGACCGCACCCTCGAGCGGCACGTACTGCGCGCGTGCGTCGGCGGCGTCGCGCGGGGCGATCCACGTCACGTCGCGCGCGCCGGCCGCGCCGTATGCGATACGCACCAGCGCGCGCCGGTCGAGCGCTGCCGCGACGGCGGCATACCCGCGAGCGAACGGACTCCGGCCGAACGTTGCGCGTGCGCCGGCATGGCGGCGCAGCGTGTCGGCGACGTGATCGCGCACGAGCGCGTCGACCGGCGCGCGGTTCGTCCACGCGACGAGCAGACAGGGCGGATCGAGGAACGCGAAGCGCGGGAGCGCGTCGAGGTACGGCGCCCACCGCTGCTCGAACGCGCTGCGATTGGCGTCTTCGTCGGGCGCGCGGCCGCGCGAGGCGCCTTCCAGGTGCACGATCGCAGCGTCGGGGACGTACCGCACGCGCCAGCCGGCCGTCCAGAGCTTCATTCCGAGATCGACGTCTTCGTAGCCGTTTCGATACGCCTCGTCGAAACCGCCGACCGCGACGAACGCTTCGCGCCGCACCAGCAGCGCCGCGCCGGAGAGCGCGACGTAGTCGCCGGGGACGTTGACTTGCGGTGCGTCGCCGTCGAGGTAGACGAATGCGCGCGCGGCTTCGCCCCTCGACGCGGTGATCGTACCGCCGGCGGATTGGATCGTCCCGTCGGCGTAGAGCAGTCGCGCCCCGGCGGCGCCGATCGTCGCGTCGCCGCTGAGCTCCTGCGCCAGCCGCGCGATCGCGCCGGGTCGAACGAGCGTGTCGTTGTTGAGGAACAACACCGCGTCGGCCGTCGCGCGGCGCGCGCCCGCGTTGCACGCGGCGGAGAATCCGGCGTTGCGCTCGAGGATGACGGGGACGACGTCGTCGCGTTTGCGCAGCCGCGCGGCGGTGTCGTCGGCGGACGCGTCGTCGACCACGATCACCGCGCGCACGCACGCGTCGCGCGAGCGCAGCGTCTCGAGGCACCGTTCCGTGAGGTCCCAGTGTCCGTGAACGGGCACCACGACGTCGACGGCGATCACGACAGGGGCGTGTCGGCCGGCCGCGCCACGAGTAGAAACTGGATCGTGCGGAGATCGTCGTGGTGCTCGGCGTCGACCGAACGCAGCGCGACGCGGCGACCCGTGATCCAGCCGGCGATGCGCGGCGGCAGCATGATCCCGAGCACACGGTGACGGGTGAGGTCGTCGACGCGGCCGTCCGTCGTGCGCTCCCAGCGCTCGATCCGGTACCCCGCATCTTCGAACATGCGCGCGATCGACGCGCGAGTGAAGAAGCGCAGATGGGTGACGTCGAGCAGCCCTTCGTCGGCGTAGGAGAATCGGCCGGCGGCCAGCTCCTCCATCAACCAGAGGTTCGCCACGTTGGGGATCGACGCGACGACCGTCGCCGCGGGAAACGCTGCGCGCAGCCGCGCCAGCGTCGTCCACGGATCGACGAGGTGCTCGAGCACGTCGGCGAGCAGGATCGTATCGATCAGATCGGGTCGGCAGCCGGCGAGGTCGAGCGATTCGATCGAACCTTCGACCACGAGGTCCAGGCGTTCGCGCGCGCTCCGGGCCGCGTCCGGCACGTACTCGACGCCGACCGCATACGACGACGGCCAACGGCGCTTGGCGAGCGCGGCGGTCGCGCCCGATCCGCAGCCGACGTCGAGCAGGCCGCGCGGCGGCGCCGGCACCAGGTCGAGCAGCTCCACGCGCGCGTGCTCGTAGTAGTCGCTCGGCGGCCGCAGATCAGGCACGGGCGACGTCACTCGGGATACGCAGGATCGGCTCAGCCCTGCTTCGGGCAGGGGCGCAGGCTCGTGAAGCCGCCCGCGTCGGTGTGCGTCAGGATGTACTGGATCACCGTAGGGTACCCCGAGGTGTCGGTCCCGGGCGGCGGAAGCTGCGCGGGCACCTCCGGGTCGGGTCCGCCGGCCCTCGCCATTTCATCGGCCTTGCGCAAGTTCGTACTCGACCACGGATCGTTGACCTCGCCGTTGGGATACACCCAGGGATACGGGAACCGTTCCTGCTCGGTGTGCCCGTCGGGATACGTGACCGTTGCGATCACCGTCTCGGAGGCCGTCCCGTTGTTGTAGCGCGGCGCGTCGCGCGGCGTGAACACGACGGACCCGCAGGGCGTGTTCGCGTTGACGGTGCCGTTTCCGTTACCGACGGTCCCGCTCCCGTTCCCGCCGAGCCCGCCGCCGGCGCCCGGCGCGTTGCCGCTCCCCGCGCCGGTCGACGTTCCGGTTCCGGAACCCGCCGCAAGCGGGTTCACGTACCTCCCGGTCTTCGTTTTCACGATCGCGCGATGCGCGCCGCCGCCGCGATGCTTCGCCGGGCGGCCTTTCGCGCGGCCGGCGACCTGCTGCACGGGCGCAGCGGTCGCGTGCGGAGGCGGCGTGACGCGCGGCGGGGGCGTCGGCGGCTGCGTCGCCGCAGGGGTAGGGGTCGGCTTCGGTGTCGGCCGCGGCGTCGGAAGGGGCTTCTCGAAGACGATCTTGGTCGTGACCGCGACCTCTTCGGTATTGCTCGGCCGTGAGGGAAGGTGCACGAAACCGAGCACTACCTCGTGAATCGCGATCGCGAGCGCGAACGCGACAACCATGCGTGTGCGCGGGTGCTGGAAATCGATCACCATCGGGCAACTTCGCCGAGATGAAAAAGCCACCCCGGACGGGGTGGCCGCATCAACTCTCCCTCGAGATCAATTCGGCGGGTAGTACCCGTGCTTGCGATAGAAATACGAGCGGTACGCCGCCTGCCGGCGCGCCTGAGCGCGTTGCTCCGCGCGCTTCGCGCGGACTTTGTGGTTGTAGTTGGTGATCAGCACCGCAGCTGCGGCGCCGCCGATAAGGATGTTGCGGGTGCTGGCCGCACCGTCGGCCAGAGCAGGCGCGATCGCCCCGAAGGTCATGGTGGCGGCGAGGGCCCCCGCTGTAAGCAGCTTTTTCATCGTTCCTCCAGTGTTCCCCAAGTGGGGATGAATACACGGGAGCAACGGCCTGGCGGCGGGACGCGGTTCCCGGCCGGGCCGCAGGCTCCGTCACACCTGACGCGAACCCGGCGACCCGTGACCGTCGAGATCCAATCGCTCATCCGGGCCATTCCCGACTTCCCGATTCCCGGGATCCTCTTCCGGGACATCACCCCGCTGCTCAGCGACCAAGCGGGCTTTCGCGCCGTGATCGACCTCTTCGTCGACCGCTTCCGAGACGCGCGGGTCGACGCCGTGGTCGGGATCGAGGCCCGTGGCTACATGCTCGGCGCCCCGGTGGCGTACCAGCTGCGCGCCGGCTTCGTACCGGTCCGCAAGCCGGGCAAGCTGCCGGGTGAGAAGTTCAGCGAAGAATACGCACTCGAATACGGCACGAACACCCTCGAGATCCACGCCGATGCCGTGGGACATGGCAAGCGCGTCCTCGTCGTCGACGACCTGCTGGCAACCGGCGGCACGATCGCCGCGACGCTGCGCCTACTGGAGAAACTCGGCGCGGAAGTCGTCGGCGTGGCCGTCCTGATCGAGCTCGAGGCCCTCAAAGGCCGCGCCGCGCTGGCGGGCGCGGACGTCACGTCGTTCATCACGTACTAACGGCCTGCTCGAACCCTTTGCATCCGGGACCCGGTCCTTAGTAGACTAGGGCTTATATCCGGATGACCGTTCAAGATCTCGTCACCAAGGTTCAACAGTACGACCCCTCCCTGCAGGGGGCGTGGCTCGAACGCGTGTACGAGGTCGCCGACCGGGCCCACGAGGGCCAGCGGCGCGCGTCGGGCGAGTCGTACATCGCGCACCCGTTGGCGGTGGCGGACATCCTGGCCGACCTCGAGATGGACAGCGCGACGATCGCCGCGGCCCTGCTGCACGACGTGGTCGAGGACACCGTCCTCACCAACGAAGAGGTCGCCGAGCAGTTCGGCGCCGAGATCGCGACGCTGGTCGACGGCGTCACCAAGCTGACCCGGATTCCCTACCAATCGAAGGAAGACGCGCAGGTCGAGAACCTGCGCAAGATGTTCCTGGCGATGGCGCGCGACATCCGGGTCATCATCATCAAGCTGGCCGACCGGCTGCACAACATGCGCACGCTCTCGAGCCTGCCGCCCGCCAAGCAGCAAGCGATCGCGCGCGAGACGATCGAGATCTACGCGCCGATCGCGCACCGCCTCGGGATCTGGCGGGTGAAGTGGGACCTCGAGGATCTCGCCCTGCGCTACCTCGATCCCGAAGCGTACCGCGAGATCGCCGAGCGCGTTGCCAAGAAACGCGCCGAGCGGGAGGACGCCGTCGCGCGCGTGATCGACGACCTCAAGGCCGACTTCGAAAAGGTCGGACTCAAAGCCGACACGACCGGCCGGCCGAAGCACTTCTATTCGATCCACAAGAAGATGCTCAAAGGCCGCGACTTCTCGACCATCTACGATCTGACCGCGGTGCGCGTCATCGTCGATTCGGTCAAAGACTGTTACGGTGCGCTGGGCGTCGTGCACGCGATGTGGAAGCCGCTCCCCGGGCGGTTCAAAGACTACATCGCGATGCCCAAGCCCAACATGTACCAATCGCTGCACACGACCGTCGTCGGTCCGGGCGGCGATCCGCTCGAAGTGCAGATCCGCACCTGGGAGATGCACCGCACCAGCGAGTACGGTATCGCCGCGCACTGGCGATACAAAGAGGGCGGCAAGCAGGACGACCACGAGCAGAAGCTGACCTGGCTGCGCTCGCTGCTGGAATGGCAGAACGACATGCGCGACTCGCGCATGTTCATGGAGAACCTGAAGCTCGATCTCTTCGAGACGCAGGTGTTCATCTTCTCGCCCAAGGGCGACGTGTTCTCGATGCCGGCCGCGGCGACGCCGCTCGACTTCGCGTACCAGGTGCACACCGACGTCGGCCATCATTGCGTCGGCGCGAAGGTGAACGGCAAGATCGTTCCGCTCGAGTATCAGCTCAAGAACGGCGACATCGTCGAGATTCTGACCAACAAGGCGTCGCGTCCGTCGCTGGACTGGCTCTCGATCGTGCGCACCGGCGGCGCGAAGCACAAGATCAAGCAGTGGTTCCGCAAGGAACGCAAGGAAGAGAACACGCTCGCGGGTCAGGAGCACGTCGAGCAAGAGCTCTCGCGCGCCCAGCTCCGCCCCGATCTCGCGCGCGGCGACGTCATCGAGAAGGTCGCCAAGAAACTCAACTACAACAGCGTGACCGATCTCTTCGCGGCGATCGGGTTCGGTGACGTGACCGCCGCGACGGTCGTTACGCGGCTGCGCGAAGAGTCGAAGACCGACAACGTCGTCGAGATCGCGGCGCTGCCGCGGCCGGCGACGACGCGCCGTATCGCGCGCAACTCCAGCGGCATCCGCATCGCCGGCGTCGACGACGTGCTGGTGCGGCTCTCGAAGTGCTGCAGTCCCGTCCCGGGCGATCCGATCATGGGCTTCGTCACGATCGGCCGGGGCGTCTCCGTGCATCGCGCGGACTGCCCGAACACGGCCTACATGAACGCCGCGCCGGAGCGGATTCTCGAAGCCGAGTGGCTGACGAAATCGGCGTTGACGCATGCGGTCGACATCGAGATCGAAGCCAACGACCGTTCGGGCTTGCTGCAGGACGTGCTCGGAATCGCGGCCGAGCTCAAGACGCAGATCAGCTCGGTCAACGCGCGCGCGAAGCGCGACAAGAGCGCAATCATCTCGATCACCGCGCAGATCTCGGACCTCGAGCACCTCCACACGCTGCTGCGCAAACTGAGCCACATCAAAGAAGTGCGCAACGTGTGGCGCGTGACGAAACGGGAAGCCCGCATCAGCAGCTGATCGGCCGGCTGCGCATCAGTCGCCGAAGACTTTTTCCAGCAGGTCGACGGCGATGCCGGTGCCGTGCGCCCCGGCGGCGACGCGCGTAGCGCTCTGCGCTCGCAGCGCCGTCTTTAGTGCGGCCACGGCGCGGTCGGTCGCGGCCGCCGCGGCCTGCCCGTGATGCTCCAGCACCCGTGGACGCAGCGTCACCCAGGTCCGCTCCACGTTCGCGCCGTCCTCCGCAGCGCGGCCCCAGTCGCCGGCACGCGCGTCCAGCGCGATCGAACGTCCGAGGTAGTCCAGCAGGCGCACCGAGACGGGGACCGGATCGCCGGCCAACGCGAACAGCGGCGCGAGCGCGCCCGTCGCCTCGTTCGCGGCGCGTTGCAAGGTTACGCCATCGCTCGCGCTGCGCAACGCCGCGACCTCACCGTCGACCGCACTGAGCGACCAGTGGGCGGCTTGCTCGGCGGCGAAGTCCGCCCGCACCGCAGGCCAGCGCGCCACGATCTGGGCCGCGGCGGTCCGGGCGGCCGCGCCGGTCTGCTCGCCGCCGGCGATCCCCTCGGCCCGGTCCTCCAGTGCCGCCAGGCGGCCGAAGCCCTCGGTCCGGGGCCCGGCGGCGGTTGCGCCGGTGGTCGACAGGCTCGAGAAGAGCAGGACTGCGAAGGCAAGGCAGGCGATGCGGGTCAACACGAGGCGCACTCTCCGTTTCGGGCCGGGCACAGGACCGATGATAGCCGCGTCGGATGACGGGTTCATGAATGCCATGGGGCGACCCGTTCGACGATGAAGATTCTCGTCGTCGAGGATGACGCTTCCCTGGCGGACGTGCTGCGCCGGGGCCTGGCGGAGAGCGGCCACGTGGTCGACGTCGAGCGCGACGGCGCCGCGGGCGAGCGTGCAGCCCGGGCCGGGACGTACGATGCGCTGTTGCTGGACGTGATGCTGCCCCGCAAGGACGGCTTCGCGGTCGCGCGTGCGCTGCGCGACGCCGGGATCACCACCCCGATCCTGATGCTCACCGCCCGCGACACGGTGGCCGACACGGTCGCCGGACTCGATGCCGGCGCCGACGACTACTTGCGCAAGCCGTTCGTCTTTGACGAACTCGAAGCGCGCCTGCGTTCGATCACGCGGCGCGATCCGGTTCCAGCCCGCGAAGAACTGCGCGTCGCCGATCTGGTGATGGACTTGCGTACCCGCACCGTCGCGCGCGGGGCGCGGCCGATCGCGCTCTCCGCGCGCGAGACGGCGTTTCTCGAGTACCTGATGCGCAACGCGGGACGCCTCGTCACCCGGCGGATGCTCGAAGATGCCTTGTGGGAACGCGACCGCGACACGGAATCGAACGTGATCGAAGTCTACGTGCGGCGGCTGCGGCTGAAACTCAACGCGCCGGGCGAAGCGCCGCTGATCCACACCGTTCGCGGCGCCGGGTACCGCTTCGGGGAAGAATCGGCATGATCGATCCGCGATCCCTGCGCGGGCAGTTGGCGCTGGCCTACGCCGCCGCACTGCTGCTCGTGCTGATCCTCTTTGCCGCCGCGACGCTCGCGCTGGTCGACGCCATCCAGCGGACGACGCTCGACGAGCGGCTGCAGACCGCCGCGCGCGCGGTCTCGGCGATCGTCGAAGCGCACGACGGCCGCATCGCCATCGAGGCGAAGGACCGCGAACAGTTCACGAACATCGTCGGCACGCGGCTCGACGCGGCGATTTTCGATAGCCGGCGCGGCGTGGTGGCCAGCACGGTCGTGCGCATCCCCAAAGCCGTGAGCGCGCTCGCCGCGAACCCGGTCGGCGGAGCGGAGACGGTGCAATCGCGCGACGTCTCGCTGCGCGTCGCGCGTGTGCCCGTACCGGTCGATCGCGCGCCGCTCGGCGCCGTCCTCGTCTGGCGCGACCTGGACGGCGTGGAAGAGCTCGACCGGCGGCTGGCGCTGGCCTTCGCGTTCGCGATCCCGTTGCTCGCCGCGCTCGCCGTCCTCGGCGGCGGTGCCGTCGCGGTTCGCGGCTTGCGGCCGCTGGTTGCCCTCGCCGAGATCGCCTCCGAGATCGAAGCGCACGACCTCTCGCGCCGCATCGCCATCCCGTCGCGCGACGACGAACTCGGCCGGCTGTGCGCGACGTTCGACCGCATGCTGGACAGGCTGCAGGATGCGTTCGATCGCCAGCAGCGATTCACCGGCGACGCGTCGCACGAGCTGCGCGCGCCGCTCTCGGTCATTCGGGCCGAAGCCGACCTGATGCTGCGCCGCGAACGCACTCCGCAGGAATACCAGCGCGCGCTGCGCTCGATCGCGGCCCAAGCGGACGAGCTCGAGTCTCTCACGAGCGATCTGCTGGCCGCCGCGCGCGGTGAGGCCGGCGTCGACGCGGGGACGGAGCCGGTCGATCTCGCGGAGGTCGCGGCCGCGGCGGCCGATCAGCTCGAACCACTCGGTCGCGCGCGCGGCATCGCCATGCGGCGAGAGCTCGCGTCCGGCGGTGAGGTGCGCGGCAGCGAGTCCGCGCTGCGCAGGACCGCGATCTGCCTGCTGCACAACGCGCTCGTTCACGCGCGCAACGGCGGCACGGTCACCCTGCGCGTCGAGCGCACGGACGGCGTCGTACGGCTCGTCGTCGCGGACGACGGCCCGGGCTTTTCGCCGGACGCGCTGCTCCACGCGACGGAACGGTTCTGGCGCGACGATCTCGCGCGCCTGCGTCCGGACGACGGAGACGAACCACACGGTGGCAGCGGCCTCGGCCTCTCGATCGCCGAGGCGATCGTCGTCTCGGCGGGCGGGACGCTCGTGCTGGGCAACCGCGCGGAAGGCGGCGCGATCGTCGTCGCGGCCTTTCCGGCATTCACGGAGTTTCCGTTCATGTTCCCGTAATCTTGGCCGCGGTATGATAGTGGACGGTGCCGAGTTCTCGTTCCGTCGCTTCTATCGCCCTGCGTCATGCCAAGGTCATCGTCTTCGCGGCGATCGTGCTCGCGGTGCTCGGCCTTCATGCGTATACGGTCGCGCCGCAAAGTATTTTCCCCCGCATGTCGTTCTCACGCATCGACGTGGTGGCGGAGGCGGGCGACCTCCCGCCCGACCGGGTGCGGGTCGCGGTCACCCGCCCGCTCGAGATGGCGTTCCAAACGCTGCCGTCGGTGCTGCGCGTACGAGCTACCTCAACGCAGGGTTCGGCCGAGATCGTGATCGACTTCGACCCGCACACCGATCCGCGGGTCGACCTCGAAGCGGTGAACCAGGCGATCGCGACGGTGCGCAGCGCGATTCCGGCGGCGAAGAACGTCAACGGCGTGGTGGTGAACCCGAACGCCGAACCGGTCGTCTCATACGGTCTGACCTCGAGCGTGCTCTCGCAGACGGCGCTGCAGCAATTCGTCGTGACGCGCGTGATCCCGGCGTTTGCCGGGACGCCCGGCTTGGGCCGCATCATCGCGGTCGGCGGCGCGCCGATCGAATATCACGTCGAGCTGGATCCGAGCGCGCTCGCCGCGACGGGCCTCGGGGCGAGCGACGTGGCGACCGCGATCGGCGACGCCGGCAACGTCGAATCGGTCGGCACCGTCGAACGCTACCACCAGCGCTACGTGCTGCTGGTCGACGCGTCGCCGCACGACGCGCGCTCGATCGCCGGGATCGCCGTCCCGCTCAAATCGGGCGGCACGATTCCGGTCAGCGCGCTCGGCACCGTCCGGCTCACGACGGGGGCGGCGACGGATCAAGCCGCGGTCGACGGGAAGCACGCGGTGAACGTCAACACGTTCGCGCTGCAGGGCGCCGACGCGGTGACGCTCGCCCGCGAGGTCGAAGCGCGCTTCGCCGCGATCAAGCCGCGCCTGCCCGCCGACGTGCAGGTCGTGAAGTATTGGGATCAGACGCGCCTGATCGTCGCATCGCAGAGCTCGCTGCGCGACGCGATCCTGCTCGGCGCGCTGCTCGCCGTGCTGGTGATCTACTTCTTTTTGCGCAGCCTGCGCATGACGCTGGTCGCCGCGGCGGTGATCCCGCTCGCGATGGCGATCGCGATCTTCGCAATGGAACGCTCGGGAGAAACGCTCAATCTAATGAGCGTCGGTGGGCTGGCCGTCGCGGTCGGGCTCATCATCGACGACGCGATCGTCGTGATCGAAGCGATCGCGCGCAAGATGGGCGAGGCACCGGAACTCTCGCGCGACGCGGCGATCGCCCAGGCCAGCGGCGGGATCGCCCGCGCGATGATCGCGTCGACCGCCACCACGGTCGTCGTGTTCCTGCCGCTGGGCTTGCTCAGCGGCGTGACGGGATTCTTCTTTCGCGCGCTGGCCTTCACGCTGGCCGCGTCGCTCATCATCTCGCTGGGACTCGCGCTCTTCGTCACGCCGATCCTGGCGCGCTGGTTCCTGGGGAACTCGTCACACGTGGCGACGGCCGACGACCGGCTCGAACAGCGATACGTCGGGATCTTGCGCTGGGCGCTCGGTCACCGGCCGTGGGTGTACGCGGGATCCGGCGTCGTTCTGGTCGTCACCCTCCTGCTGCTCGGCACCTCCGCGAGCGACTTTCTCCCCAAACTCGATGAGGGACAATTCGAGATCAAGTACGCGCTGCCGCCCGGCGCGTCGCTCGCGACGTCGGACGCCGCCGCGCTGCGGATGGAGCAGATCGTGCGCGCGGATCCGGCCGTCGATCACGACGGGCGCCTCACCGGCGTCGACACGAACGGGTACTCGCCGACCCAGGCGAACACCGGCACGATCCGCATCGTGCTGCGCGAAAAGCGCGACGCGGGCTACGACGTGATCGCTGAACGGCTGCGCGCGAAATTGAACGCCGCGGTGCCCGCCGCGACGCTGGACTTCCATCAATTGCTCGAGGATCAGATCAACGATCTCTCCGGCGCACCGCAGCCGATCGAGATCGCGATCGCCGGACCCGATCAGGCCACGCTCATCACGCTGGCCGACCGCGCGACGGCCGCGATCTCCAAGGTGCACGGCGTCGTCGACGCGTTCAACGGCGTCGTGTACGACGATCCGACGCTGCGGATCGTCCCGCAGACCGCGCGTCTCGTCGCGCTCGGCGTCGGGCGCACAGACCTGACCGACGCGCTCGGTGCCGGCGCGCAAGGGAACGTCGCGACGCAGGTCGCCGGGCAGTACGCCGAGATCCCGGTGCGCGTGCGCGTCTCGAACACGGCGGACGGCGCGAAGCTCGGCGACCAGGCGCTGGTGACCAAAGCCGGCGCGGCGCCGCTCTCGGTGCTCGCGCACGTGCAGAACGCCGGGCACACGACCGACGTGAACGAACAGAACGGTCAGCGGCTGCTGCGGGTGACGGCGAACATCGAAGGCGCGAGCCTCTCGGCGGTGATCGCCGGGATTCGCCCCGTCATCTCCCAGCTCGGATTGCCGCCGGGATACACCGCGACGATCGGCGGCGCGTACGAAACGCAGCAGGCGTCGTTTCGCGAATTCGCCGGCGTCATCGGGCTCGCGATCGTGCTGGTCTTCGCGGTGATGCTCGCGACGTTCGGTTCGTTCCGCTTGCCGCTGGTGATCTTGGCCGCGATCCCGCTCGCGCTCATCGGCGTCGCGCTCGCGCTCGGCATCACGCGGACCCCGATCAACGTCTCGTCGTTCATGGGATTGCTGCTGCTCGTCGGCATCGTGGTGAAGAACGGCATCCTGCTGATCGACGCGGCGAACCGCCGGCGCGCGGCCGGCGACGACATCACGACGTCGCTGATCGCCGCGGGCTCGACCCGCTTGCGCCCGATTCTGATGACGACGTTGGCGGCGATCGGCGGCCTCATCCCGCTGGCGCTGGGGATCGGATCCGGCGCCGAGATGGAGAAGCCGCTGGCGATCGCGGTGATCGGCGGCCTCTCGACGGCGACCGTGTTCACGCTGGTGCTGATTCCGGTGCTCTACGCGGCGTTCATCGGCGGCGACGAACGGCGCCGCGTCGCCGCGGTCGCGGCGACGGCGGGCGCGCTCGCGATCGCGCTCATCGGCGGAACGGTGCAGCCGGCCCGCGCCCGGGCGCCCGTAGCGCCCGCCGGCATGACGGCCGCCGCGTCGACGGTCGCGTTCTCGGGCCTCTCGCTCGCCGACGCGGAGTCTCATGCCTTGGCGAATTCACCGGAGGTGCGGACCGCGATCGCCGGCCTTTCCGCCGCGCGAGCGGTCTACACGCAAGCGCGCGGCGCGTACGGCCTCTCCGCGACGGCCGGCTACGTCGAGGCACCGCAAGGTGCGCTCGAAGGGACGATTGCCCAACGGCTCACGACCGTGGGCGCGCAGGTGACCCTCGGCGACGTGTTCGCGTACGCTCCGCTCGTCGCGCAGTCGGCGGCCGCGCTGCGCGCCGCGCAGACGGACGAAGCCGTCGCCGAACGAGCCCAGCGGGTGCGTACCATCGGCTTGTATTACGCCGCACTGAAGGCGCGTGCGATCGCGGGTGCGCGCGGCGACGCGCTCGCGAGCGCCACGGCGTTCGTCCAAGCGGCGCAGACGCGGTTCGGCGCGGGCGACACCGCGCGCATCGACGTCGTGCGCGCGCAGGTTGCGCTCTCGCGTGCGCAGGCGGACGTCGCGCGCGCGAAGGCCGACGACGCGAACGCGCTCGACGCATTGGAACGCGACGTCGGCGCGGCGCCGGGTTCGCTCGGCGCGCCGGCGACCGCAGCGCTCCCCGACGTCCCGATCCTCACCCCCGACAAAGCCGTCGCGCGCGCGCTTGCGATGCGCGGCGACCTGCGCTCCGCCGACGAGAACGTGCGCGCCGCGGAAGCGGGCGTGAGGGCGGCGCAGCGGGGCACGATTCCGCCGATCACGATCAGCGGCGGCTACACCAAGGGCAGCGACTCCGGCTTCCCGGTCCACGGGCCCACGGTCAGCGCGCAGATGGCGATCCCGCTCGGCGGTGCGCTCGGCGCGAAGGTGCGGACGCAGCGCGCGCTGCTCGCGGCTGCGACCGCGAAACGCGACGCGGTGTCGCGTCAGATCGCGACCGAAGTCGGCGCCGCCGCACGCAACGCGGCCGCTGCGGTCGAAGCGCAGCGTGCGAGCGACGCCGCGTACCAAGCGGCGCGCGCCGAACTCGACGCCTCGTCGCTCGGCTATCGCAACGGGGCCTCGACGAGCCTCGACCTCGCATCGTCACGCACGGCCTACGCGCAAGCGCAGGTCGACGCGCTCTCCGCCCTCTACGACCGCCTGCAAGCGCAGACGGCGCTCGACCTGGAGGTCTCGCAATGACCCGTCGCAAGGCGACGATCGCCGGAGCGATCGCGCTGGTAGTGCTCGTCGCGGTGGTGCTGGTCGCCAGCGGCATGCGCAAGAACACGGCCGTCGCCTCGGATCCGCCGTCGTCGGCGCCGTCGCTGCCGCTCGCCGTCGCTCGGTTCGGCACGCTGGTGACGCACGTTCGCGCGCAGGGCCGCGTCGGCGCGCCGGCCGGCGGCGACGCGAAACTCTCGTTCGCCGGTTCGGGGATCATTGCGCAGGTCGACGTGCACGTCGGCGAGCACGTCACGGCGGGACAAGCGCTCGCGGAACTCGAGACCGGCGGGCTCGCGCTCGACGCGACACAGGCGCGCCAAGATGCGGCGGCCGCGGCCGCGTCGTATGGCGGCGGCACCGTTCCGGCGCAAGCGTTGGCCGGCGCCGAGCAGCGTCTCGCCGCCGCGCGCAGCCGGCTCGCCGCGCTGCAGCACGGCACGGGTTCGGCGCAGAGTGATTTCACCGGAGCGCAGGCCACGCTGCGTCAAATGAACGCAAAGGTCGCCGCGGACCAGCGCACGCTGGATCGCGAGCAGACGCTCTTCGCGGGCGGGGTCGCCGCGCAAAAGGACGTCGAGGCGGCACGGCAGCAGCTCGCGCTCGATCGCGCCGACGCGGACGCCGCGCGCGCGAAATCGAGTTCCGCTTCGAGCGGCGTCGGCGGCGCGATCGCGCAGGCGCGCGCCGACGTGGCCCAGGCCGCGAGCGACGTGCGCACGGCGCAAGCGCAGACGACTGTCTCCGGCGCCCAGGCGGGTTCCGCGCAAGCGCGCGCGCAAGCCGCGCAGCGCAACCTCGCGAACGCCGTGCTGCGCGCCGCGGGTGACGGTGTCGTGGTGGCGATTCTCAAGCGCCCGGGTGAAGCGGTCGATCCGACGCAGCCCGCGATCGTCGTCGGGCCGCCGAGCTCGAACGACGTCACCGTCAGCGTCACCGGCGACGCGGCGCGCACGATCCGTCCAGGTGCTCCGGCGGCAGTCACGATCTCCGGCCGCGGGCTGCGCTCGCAGGCGACGGTACGATCGGTCGTGCCGAGCGTCGATCCGACGACGCAAACCAGCACGGTCGTACTGAGCGGTGCGCCGAACGGCGCAGCGTCGGGCGACGCCGTGGACGTCACCATCGACGCCGGCGGTCAGCGCGGCTTGCTGATCCCGACCGACGCGATCGTCGAAGATCCGCAAACGGGGCACGCCGTCGTGTTCGTTCGCCAACGCGCGGCGAACGGAACCGAATCGTTCGTGTCGCGCGAGATCGTCGTCGGTAACGCCGACGGCGCAACGACGCTCGTCACCAGCGGTCTCCACACCGGCGAACGCATCGCCGCCCACGGAGCCTTCGACCTCCTCGCTCCCTCCGGCTGACCGCGCACCCTTGACGCTGCGCGCGTGCGCAGTGATAGGATGGCGTGAGGAGGACGCAATGCTCGCCCCGATCCCGGAAACGAAACCGGCGACCGAGCTCATCGACGGCCGCCTGGTGCAAAAGATGAGCCCGAAGCGGCGCCATCAGGCATTGGAAGCCCGCTGGATGAACGCGCTCAACGCCTGGGCCGACGGCCGCGGCGAGGCCTATCATGAGTGGCGACACGAGTTTCAGGCGAGCGGCTACGCGTTCGCGTCGCTCGTGCCCGACGTCGCTTACCTCTCGCGAGAATCACTCGACGCGCTGGGCCCGGCGGCGTCGGAATCGCCGGCCCGCGCGCCGGAAGTCGCGGTCGAGATTCTCTCGGACGGAGACTCCGAGCGGAACCTCGCGTGGAAGGTACGCGCCTATCTCGCCGCTGGAACGATGGTGGTCTTCGTCGTCGATCCGCCGCACCGCACCGTCGTCGCGCACGCATGCGACGGCGTACTCCGCTTCGGCCCCGGAGAAACCGTGTCGCACTCGTCCATGCCGGGCTTCGCCTTTGAAACCGACACCATGTTCGAGGGCCTGTACCTCGGCGACTAGCGCGCGTTCATCACGCCGAAGGCTTGCGCTTGTGCAAGACGATGCTGTTGCCCTCGGTATCGCTGATCATTGCCATGAAGCAGACGGGCGTTTCACGCTCCATGTGTATCGGTATGCCGCGGGCCTTCATCGCCGCAACCGCGGCATCGAGATCGTCGACCGCAAACAGGATGCCGTTACTGGGCTGGAACGGCATCACGGCGCCGCCGCCGCCCCACAGCCCGAACGTCGTGCCATCGGCGAGCTCGTATTCGGCTCCCCTATCGTCGGGGTACACCCTCACCGGTTCGAGTCCCAGCACGTCGCGATAGAAGCCGATCGCACGGCGCGCATCCTTGACCATGTACCCGCTCAGGTCCATGCCGGTGACTGCAAAAGAACGTTGATTCATCGTCGCTCGGCCTCGCTTCACGTAGAGGGGCAATCTCAAGCCGGCCGTTCGCCGAGCTCGGCCGCCTTCCTCGCGGCATCGACTTCGCGTACGAGCACCCGGACGTCGTCTTCGGTGGTCAGATAGTTCGTGATGCACGCTCGCAGAACCGGCGTGCCGTCGGGCAGACGCGCGGGAGAGATCCACACTTTGCCCGCCCGCTGCACGTCGGCCGCGATACGCGCGAGATCGAAGCTCCGGTCCTGGTGTGTGAAGCACACGACGGGGAAGGGCGTCTCGTTGACGATGCGCCAGCCGGCCTCGCGCAACTCGCGCCGCAGCACGTTCCCAAGTGCCGTCTGCCGGCGGAGGACGTGCGCGTACCCATCCCATCCCGCGACGGCGAGCGAAAGCAGCACTTTGAGTCCGATGAAGCGGCGTGACCATTGCAGCGAATGGGTGAAGGGATCGGCGCGCTCGTCATCTTCGTCGTGCGCCGGCATGTAATCGGCCGTCACGGAGAACGCGCTGCCGAGCACGTCGTGGTGCCGCGTCAGGAAGAGTCCGGCGCCCAAAGGGACCGAGAGCATCTTGTGCGGGTCGAACGTGATCGAATCCGCATCGCCGATTCCCGCCAGCGCGTCCGCGAGCTCGGGAACGAAGGCAGCGAAACCACCCCACGCGGCATCGACGTGCAGCCAGAGGCCTTCGGCTCGCGCCAACGCACCGATCGCACCGAGCCGCTCGATCACGCCGGTCGTCGTGGCACCAGCGGTCGCCGCGACCAGGAACGGTTCGTATCCGGCAGCACGATCCCGATCGATCATCGCTGCGAGGGCGCGCACGTCCATTCCGTGCGAGGCGTCGCACGGCACGATGCGCAGGCCGTCCGTGCCGAGCCCGGTGACGCGCGCTGCTTTCACCAGCGAATGATGCGCGGCGGCGCTTGCGTACGCCACCGGTGATCGTGAAAGCGCGCGCATACCGCCCAGCCCGAATGCGGGGAAGCGGTGCACGAGCGCGCAGATCATCGCGGTAAGGTTCGCTTCCGCCCCGCCCGACGTGAAGCTGCCGTTGCTGAACGCTTCGCCGAAACGGCTTCCGAGCGACCGCACGAGATGACGCTCGGCCTGCACCCCAAACGGGCTGTGAGACCAGCCTGCCAGTTGCGGATTGAACGCGGCGGCGAGGGTCTCGCCGATGATTCCCATCGTGGTCGGCGCCGGGTTGAACAGCCCGAAGTAGCGCGGATGGGCCGTGTGCGTCTGCATCTCGCGCATCGCCTCGACGACGCGCTCCAGCGCGACGCGCGCATCGAGCGGCACGTCGAAATCGAACTGCGCGACGGCTGCTCCGGCGCGCGACACGTCCGGCACGGGCTCGACCGGCAGGGCGGCGACCTCCTCGACGTACCGCTCGACGATCGTCGCGGTGTGCTGCCACAGCTCCGAGCGCGTCGAGGCGTCCAGCAACAAGGGATGCACCGGAACGCGCTCTTCGATCATCGAACTGCCGCGGCGGCGATCGCGTCGACGAGCGCGCCGGTGCTCGACGGACAGGCCGAGAAATACAGGGCCGGCTCGATCAATTCCAGCTCGGCGACCGCAAGTTCTCCCGAGCGCAGGGGGATGAGATCGACGCGCGCGTAGACCGGCGTGGACGGCAACTGCTCGAGCGCGGCGCCTGCGCAGGCGCGTTCTTCGTCGGATGGCTCGATGCGATGCTCCCGGCGTTCGCCGGCGGCCGCGCCGCGGGAGAACGGCGGCCGCCACATCGCGTGGGAAAAGCCGCCGCGGAAGAAGATCAACGAACGCTCTCCGGGGTCGTAGACTTCGCGCAGAAACGGCTGAACCAATGCGTCACGATCGCGAACGAGATCGTCGAGGTGTGCTTGTGCGTCAGCCGGCGCCGTGTGGCCGTGCGCCAGAATGGTCGTTCGGTAGGCGCTCGCCGAGACGGCTGGTTTGATCACGAACTCCTCGCCACCGAGGAGTTCGCGCACTTCGTCGAACGCGCGCGGGTGCTGGTGAGGCACGACGACGGTCGGAACCACGGGAACGCCGGCGCGGCCGAGCTCCAGCAGGTATGACTTGTGCACGTTCCAGTGCAGCAGCTCGGGCGCGTTGACGAGCCGCGTCTGCGAGGACACGCAATTAATCCAGTGCGAAAAGCGTTGGGGCTGCAGGTGGTAGTCCCAGGTCGAGCGGACGAGGGCGCAGTCGAAGCGCGACCACTCCACGGCAACGTCCGTCCACACTTGCGGGGACGCGTCGATGCCGTGTTCCGCAAAACTCCGCGGGAGCAGCGCGTCGTCTTCGGTCAGGCCGGCGAAGCGTTCGCTCGTGACGAGCGCGACCTTCACTTCACCGCGGTGTCGAAGCCGTCGGATTTCCAACCTTCGAGCCCGCCGATCATCTCTTTGACCTTGAAGCCCAGGCGCGCTAGGTTGAGCGCACCCTTGGTCGACGCATTGCATGCCGTGCCCCAGCAATAGGTCACGATGATCTGGTCGCGGGGCAAATCGCGTGTCGTCTCCGCATTCATCTGCCGATGCGGCAGGCTGATCGCGCCGGGGATGTGCTCGCGTTCGAAGTCGGCGAGCGACCGCGTATCGACGACCACGAAGCCCTCGATGCCTTTCTCGCGGTCGAAGTGCACGTCGGCGGGATCGACTTCGAGCCGGAGCTTTCCCTCGAAGTGCCGGATCGCGTCGTCGGCAGTGACCGGGGCGAAATCGTTGACCGCGCTGTAGCGTGCGGTGGGTGCCGTCATCAGGTGTTTCCTCGCTCTCGTAAAAGGCTGTGCTACAATGCTAAAGCAAAGCGGGGAACCACGGGAAGGGCAATTCAACGGTTCTCGTGCCGCAACATACTTTGTTTTCGAAAGTACTCAATGCCCAAAGCTTTGGATTTAGATGCGACCGATTGGGCGCTGCTGCGCGAGCTCCAGGCGCACGCGCGGGTCACGCTCAGTGAGGCAAGCCGGCGCGTCGGGCTGACGGCGCCGGCCGTCGGCGAGCGTATGCGGCGTCTGGAAGAGTCCGGCGTCGTGCGCGGATATCACGCCGCGATCGATCTCGAGAAGACCGGCCGCCCGCTCCTGGCGTTCATCCGCGTCCGTTTCTCCGGCGGAAAGTACGACGCGTTCGAACGCCTCGTCGAGCGGTCGCCAGAGATCCTGGAATGCCACCACGTCACCGGCGAGGACTGCTTCATCGTCAAAGCCGCCGTCGCCACGATGCCGGATCTGGAGCGGTTGTCCTCGTCGCTCTCAAAGTTCGGTCCGACGGCCACCTCGATCGTCTATTCGACGACGCTCGAACGCCGAATCATCGATGCCCCGTCGTAGCGAGCGCGCCTCAGTGTCACCCAAGGCAGTGTGACACGAGGCGCGCCCGCCGTGGCTGGAATCAGCGGTACGGGCTAGAAGCCCGAGTAGACGCCGATCCCCTTCGTCGGGAGTGGGACGAAGATGTGGTTGGTCACCGGATCGGCCGCGACGGAGTGGGCATTCGTCTCCGTCGGGACGTTCTGGATGAACGTCAGCGTGGCGGCATCGATCACGCCGAGGACCGGCGCCGGCGGGCCGCCGACGACTCCCGTCTTGGTCCAGGTGCGCGATGCCGTGTAGAACCGATTGTTCCCGGGGTTGAACCACAGTTCATCGGTGCCGCCGACTTCCGTGAACGTCTTGACCACTGCGCCGGTCGCGGCATCGAGCACGATCGTCGTCAGCGCGCCGCTCGGCGGGTCGCAGCCGATCAAGAGCTGATCGTTCAGCCCGACGGCCATGCCGGTTGGTGTGCAGTTCGTCAGCGGATACTGCGACTTGACCACGGGAGCCCGGGCGAGCACCGTCGCCGGGTCAATCGTATCGACCTCGCCGCCTGGGTTCGCCGGCGTGCTCACGACGTTGACGAAGAACAGTTTCGTTATGGGGTCGTACTGGCTCTGTTCGATGCCGCTTGCGCCGGTAAAGACGTAGTGCGCGAGCACCTCGTTCGTCGCGGTCGAGATGAACGTTACGAACGGCGGCGTATCCGCGTTGTTTGCGAAAGCGACGATCCCGTCGTCGGGATCGTACGATCCCTCGTCGGAGCGGAAGAGGTCGCCGGGGACGATCGCGGTGCTGATCGTCTTGGTGATCGCACGGGTCGAGACGTCGACGACTTGCACCTGACTCTTCCCGTCTCCGACATAGACGGTGTTCGTTCCGGGAATCGGAACGACGCCGTCTGGTCCGGACGTCGCGTTGTTTCCGGTGAAGCCGACGAACCCGGGAATCTGGGCGACCAGCTTCGTGGAGTTCGTATTGACGACATCCAGACTGAAGTCGGTGCGGTCGGCGAGGTAGTATGCATGCTTCGACGGGTCGACTGCGCTGATGTCAAAGCTCCAGCTTCCCGTCGCCGGCGGTACGTTCGGAACCGCGATCGTATCGATCGCGACCGTGCCGGACGGTGATGACGCGTAGAACGTCACGACGTACTTCTTGCCGGCTTGCAACGTGATCGGGTTCGCGGTCGCAGCGAAGGTGATGGTCTGTCCCGACACCGCCGCCGGTCCTTCCGTGCGGAACTCTTGAGCCACGTTCGTGACCGTCGGATCGGAGATCGCGTAAAAGAAGCTGCGGCCGGTCGTCGGGATCGTCGCGGGCAGCGTCAGCGAGAATCCCGGGATTCCGGTGAAGGTGATCGTGATCGGAGTGACCAGTGTCACGTAGAAATAGAACGTCAGGGTGCCGCTTTGCGGGCTGCGCAGCGAGCTCTGCGCGTACGCACCATCGGGGGCGGTCGTGCTGGACGTCGCGGTCATCGTCGACGTGGCCGATGCGGCGGTCAGCGAAATCGCGCCCGTGATGCCGCCGGCCGGCGCTAAGTCGTGCGTCGATGACGTCGTCGAAGTGGTGAAGGTTGTGGATGCGGTGCTCTGTGTCGTGCCGGGTGCCTGTGCGGACGTCGTCGGCGTGACGGCACCAGTGCCGCCACCACCGCAAGCGCTCAAAGCGAACGCCGACAGAACGCAAGCTGCACGCACAAGTTGAAGACTCTGCATGTGTGCACGCTCCATGATGCGACGAACGGTTCGCTCGTCGTGGTCAAACGCTAACACAAGCGAACTGCAAGCACAGTACGCATGCGCTCATTTCTCTAAGCGACAGGCGGCCGTGCGATCAGTTACACGGACCGAACGGCAACCTGCCCGCTATTGCTGCTGCTGTTCGTTTTCTTGGAATTGTTGTTGGGCGTGCGAGAGGGCGTCGACGGCGACGTCGACCGACATGATGCTGGAGGATGCGCCGGTGAAGACGCCGCGTACGGGACTGACGTCGCGGTAGTCGCGGCCGGTCGCGATGCGCACGAAGCTGTCGCCGATCCAGGTGTCGTTCGTCGGGTCGATACCGATCCAGCCGCGCGGCCCGAGATAGGCTTCCGCCCAGGCGTGCGATGCTTCGGCGCCGAGCGTTTCGCCGCTGCCGGAGTGGATGTAGCCGCTGACGTAGCGGGCAGGGATGCCCGCGCGGCGGCAGAGCGCGATCAGCACGTGCGCGAAGTCCTGGCACACGCCGGCGCGCAGCCGAACGGACTCCTCGACGGTCGCGTGGACGCTGGTCGTCGTCTTGTCGTACGTGAACTCGTCGTGCAGCGTATGCGAGGCGTGCTGGAACCAGCCGACGACGTCATCGTCCGGGCCGGGCGTGCCGACTTGCTCCGCGAACGCGCCAAGACCGTTGCCGAAGGTGATGTAGCGGCTGCCGTGGAGGTAGTCGAAAAGCTCGTCGCGCTGCGGGTCGGCATCGACCAAGCTGCGCGGCAGCGGTTCGGGGGCGGTCGCGGCGCCGCGCGCCGTCACGACCTGCGAGCGGGCGATGACCTCGAGCATGGCGTGTTCGGGCAGGATCGCGAAGTGCTGGACGTCGTTGCCGAAGCGGTCCGCGTAGGAGAAGACGCGGGTCCGCGGCGACACGCTCAGCTCGTATCGCGTGCAGTACTGCGAAGCGTCGCTGCGGGGCTGCAGATGAACGATCGTGTGGCTGTCGTGAACCGGTACGGGATAGTAGTAGCGCGTGCGGTGGGCGATCGTGTAGCGCATCAGCCGACCGGGACGCGCGGGAAGTAGGTCGAGACGATCGAGTGGCCGAGCTCGTCGAGCTCGGCGCACATGCGCGCGCCGAACTCATGACTGCCCTCGCGCGTCAGGTCGGCGGTCCCGGCGAAGTCCAGCGAGGCGCAGATGCGTCCCGACATGCGCTCGGCCGAATCGGCGAAGGCGCCGGTCGGCGCGCCGGAGAGCCGGTGCAGTGCGTGGTCGACCTCGCGCGCGCAGAAGCGCAGCGAGCGCGGAAAGTTCGCCGAGAGCGCGAGGAAGGCGAGCGAGTCGGCCGGATCGGACGACTGCCGCCGAGCGCGCGCGAACGGCGCGCTCGCGCAGCAGGCTTCGAGCACGAGCTGCCACACGTGCGGACCGTCGTCGGCGTCGATCTCGCGCAGCACGCGCGCCGTCATCCGCGCGCGCTCGATCGCGCGCCCGATCCGCAAGAACTCCCAGCCGTCGTCGTGGGCGAGCGTCGCGTCGCACAATCCGCCGAACGCCTGCGCGGTGTCGCGGACGCTGCGCAGGAACGACGACGCGCCGTCCGGACCGACCGCGCGCGGCGAGTGGGCTTCGACGAAGAGGTAGAGACCGTTGACGCACTCCCACACTTCGGTCGTCAGCTCGGCGCGAACGCCGATCGCATTCTGCCGGGCGATGCGCACGCATGCCGCGACCGAGAGGCGCGACTCGATTCCGAACACGACCTGCTCGATGGCGGTCGCCCGCGGCGAGATCCCGTGATCTTCGGGCGGATCGAAACCCGCGACGTTGTAGACCGAACGCCAGCGCTCGCCGGCGTCGGTGGCATGGTCGACCGCGCGCGTCGCGGTGACGTCGATCAGGCGGGCGAGGTCCTCGGCGCGCTCGACGTTGCGCGCCATCCAGTACAGCGATTCGGCGACACGGCTGAGCATCAGTCGGGCAGAATCCAGGTGTCTTTCGAACCGCCGCCTTGCGAGGAGTTCACCACCAGCGACCCTTCGGTGAGCGCGACGCGCGTGAACGCCGCGGCCGGGATGTCGACCCGGTCGCCGGAGAGCAGCGCGAAGGGGCGCAGGTCGACGTGGCGCGGCGCGATCCCCTCGGCGGTGACCGTCGGATGCGCCGAGAGCGTGACGACGGGCTGCGCGATGAAGTCGCGCGGGTTGGCCCGGATCGCATCGCAGAACTCGGCCCGCATGGCCGCCGTGCTCTGGGGTCCCATCAGCATGCCGTAGCCGCCGGACGCCGACGTACGTTTCACCACCAGCGACTCGAGGTTGAGCAGAACGTGCTGGCGCTGCTTCGCGTCGGAGCAGTCGAACGTCGGCACGTTGGCGAGCGCGGGCTCCTCGCCGAGGTAGTAGCGGATCATCGCGGGGACGTACGGATAGACCGCCTTGTCGTCGGCGACGCCCGTTCCCACCGCGTTCGCCAGGGTGACGTTGCCGGCGCGATACGCGTCGAAGAGGCCCGATACGCCGAGCGAGGAGTCCGCGCGGAAGTACAGGGGGTCGATGAAGTCGTCGTCGACCCGGCGGTAGATCACGTCGATGCGCCGCGGTCCGCGCGTCGTCTTCATGTAGACGAAGTTGTCGCGTACGATGAGGTCGTTCCCCTCGACGAGTTCCACACCCATCCGGCGCGCGAGCAGCGTGTGTTCGAAGTAGGCGCTGTTGTAGATGCCGGGGGTGAGGATCGCGATCGTCGGTTCTGTGACGTTGGCCGGCGCCGCCGCGAGGAGCGCGTCGCGCAGACGCTGCGGATAATCGTCGACCGGCAACGGATCGTACCGGTCGAACAAGCGTGGAAAGGCGCGTTTGAGCACGTCGCGGTTCTCGAGGACGTACGAGATGCCGGACGGCGTGCGGACGTTGTCTTCGAGCACGAGGAACCTGCCCTCGGCGTCCCGGACGAGGTCGATGCCCGAGACGTGCACGTAGACGTCACGCGGCGGGCGCACGCCGATCGCTTCGCGTTCGTAGTGTTCCGACGAGTAGACGAGCTCGCGCGGGATGATGCCGTCGCGCAGGATGCGTCCTTCGCCGTAGACGTCGAGCAGAAACGCGTTGAGCGCGCGGACGCGCTGCGTGATGCCGCGCGAGATCAGCGCCCAGTCGGCGGCCGGGATGATGCGCGGAATCAAATCGAACGGCAGGATTCGCTCGGTCCCGCGCGCGTCGGCGTAGACGGTGAACGTGACGCCGCGCTGCAGCAGCACCGTGTTGACCGTCGTGACCCGGTGGCGGAAGTCGGTCGACGAAATCGCGGCGAGCGTCGCGGCGAGCGCCGCATAATACGGCCGCGGGAGTCCGTCGGCATCGGCGAACTCGTCGAAGGCCGTCGCCGGGGCGTACCGGTCGAGGATCGAGCGCATCCCCGGCGGTTCAGAAGTCATTGCGGACCTCCGTTCGCCAGATGGCCAACGGCCGCCCGGCCCCGCCCGGGCGAACCGCTACGAGGTCGGAACGGCCTGCGGCGCCTCCGGCAGCGGATGACCGCCGCTCGGCCGCCGGAACGACGGCGGCTTCGTCGCGAAGCGCGGCTCGATGTGCTTGGCGACCCACAAGTAGATCGTCGGCACGACGACGAGCGAGAGCAGCGTCGAGGTCAGCAAGCCGCCGATCACGACTGTGCCGAGCGGCGCTTGCGTCTGCGATCCGGCCTCGAGGCCGATAGCGATCGGCAGCATGCCGCCGAGCGTCGCAAGCGTCGTCATCAGGATCGGGCGCAGGCGCATCGGGCCGGCATGCATCAGCGCGTCGCGCGCGTCCAGTCCTTCATCGCGCCGCAGCTGCTTGGTGAATTCGACGACTAGGATGGCGTTCTTCACGGCGATGCCGACGAGCATCAGCGAGCCGATGAACGCGGTGAGCCCGAAGGCGCGCTGCGTGATCCACAGCGACGCGATGATGCCGACGAGCGCGAACGGTACCGACATCATGATCACGAGCGGATCGAGGAACGACTCGAACTGCGAGGCCAGCAGCATGTAGATCAGCGCGATCGCCAGGATCACGACCAGCGTCAGGTTGCGGAAGGTGTCGTTGTTCTGGGTGACCGACGGTCCGTATTGCCAGCGATAGCCCGCCGGGAGCGGATACGCGTTCATGACCCGCGTGACCGCGGAGAGCACGTCGCCGAGGTTGCCGCCGACGACCGGCGCATCGACGTCGACGCGGCGAGCTTTGTTCTGACGCGGAATCTGCGAGGGACCTGTGCCCAGCGTCAGCCGGGCGATGCCGGAGAGCGGCACCGCGTTGAGCGATTGCGACGACGGCGCGCTCGCCGTCGAACCGTTCCCGGTGCTCGCGACCGCAGTACCGCTGGTGGCGGCGGCCGCGTTCGGGATGATCAGCAGCGAGTTGAGCGCGTCGAGCGAGCGCCGCTGCGCGGGCGGCAACTGCACCAGAATCGGATATTGGGTGCCGTTCGTCTGCCAGTACGATGCGATCGTGCCGCTCGTCGCGGTGGAGATGATGTTCGCGACGTCGCCGGTCGAGAGGCCGAGCTGGGCGGCGATGCGGCGGTCGACGCTGATGTCGACCTCGGGCTGCGAGGGCGTGATGTTCGTGTCGGCGTTGGTGATGCCCGGGATCTTCTTGACCTGGCGTACCACGCCTTGACCCAGGTTGTAGAGCTTGATGATGTCCGGGCCGTACAGCTGGATCTCGACCGCGTCGGATCCTTGGCTGACCGTTTGCTGCACGATGTCGATGCTGCGCGCGAATGCCTGCGTTCCGACCAGCGCCCGGCGCATCGCCTGGAACTGCGCGCGCTCCTCCGGCGTGAAGTTTTGCGCCGCCGCGGAGGCGGAGGCGGAGGCGAAGGCAGCACGGCCGCGCGGGATCCCGCCGAGACGGCGCTGCCACTGGTTGACGAAGTCGTCGGCCGCGGACCCCTGGATATTCGGTTTGAGCGCGACCGCCAGCGATGCCTGGTTCGTCACGATGCGGGTGGTGCCGCCGGCGAACGCGGAACCAACCGAGTCGGCGACGTTGGCGACCCGCTTGTCGCGGCGCAGCGCGTCTTCGACGACGATCGCGATCCGGTTCGTCTCCGCGATCGACGTTCCGTTCGGCGCGCGCAAGTCGATGCGTATGTAGCTCGACGACGATGCCGGGAACGTTTCCGTCTTGACGACGCCGAGCTTGACGGCGGCGAAGGACAGGCCCAGCAGGACGACGCCGATCCCCAAGACGAGGGCTGGTCGATCGATGGACGCCGCCAGCAGCCGCCGGTAGCCGCCCTCGACGCGTCCGTAGACGGCATCGAAGCCGGCGCTGAAACGCTGATACGCGTTACGTTGCGTCCCGTGGCCTTCCGCGGCGTGCACGGTTTGCGCGTCGAGCATGAAGCTGGAGAGCATCGGCACCGTCGTCGTCGCGACGAGCAGCGAGATCCCGACGCCGACGATGATGACGAGCGCGAACGGACCGAAGATCAGCCCCTGCAGGCCCGGGATGAGCAGCAGCGGCACGAACACGGTGACGACGGTGACGGTCGAGGCCAAAACCGCTGTGAAGATCTGCGAGGTCGCATTGCGCGCGGCCTCGCGAGGCGATTCTCCCATCGCGAGGTGGCGATAGATGTTCTCGATGACGACGACGGCGTCGTCGACGATCAGCCCGACCGCCAGCGCCAGCCCGCCCAGCGTCATGATGTTGAGCGACTGGTGCAGCATGTAGGCTGCGAAGAACGTTCCCAGCACCGAAATCGGCAGCGAGACGGCGACGATCAACGTGGAACGCAGCGAGTGCAGGAACAGCAGGATGATCAGCACCGCCAGGATCGCGCCGTACACGGCGGTGTGCTCGAGTGCGACGACCGCCGAATCGATGAAGCCCTGCTGATCGAAGACGACCCCGAAATGCATCGTCGGATAACGCTTCTGGAAGTCGGCGATCTTGGCATAGGCGCCCTGCGAGACGGCGATGACGTTCGCATCGGGCTGCGCGGTGATGGAGAGGGCGATCGACGGGACCCCGTCCAGGCGCGAGAACGACCGGAGCTCTTCGATGCCGTCGGTGACCTTCGCGACGTCGCGGATGTACACCGGGGCGCCGTTCTTGACGGTGAGCACCGTGTTCGCGATCTCGGCGGCGTTCTTGTAGAGCGCCGAAGCACGGATCGTGAACTCCTTGGGTCCGATCGCGATCAGCCCGGCGGGAGCGTCGACGTTCTCGTTCTTGATCTTGTTGACGATCGCGTTCGTGTCGAGGTTGTAGCCGGCGAGTGCGTCGGCATTGGGCTCCACCATGATCGCGCGCTGCGCGCCGCCGAAGACGGTGACCGATCCGACCCCCGCGACGCCGGCGAACTCGTCGGCGAGCTGGTTGTTGAAGAGGTCGTAGAGATCACGCATCGTCCGGTTGGTGTCGGTCACGGCCAGGCGCACGACCGGAATCGAGTTCGGGTCGGCTTTGATGACCTGCGGCTGCTGCAGGTTCGGATCGTTCGGCAGCTGGTTCGCCGCGCGCGCGACCTGCTGTTGGATGTCCGTCGCAGCGACGTTGATGTCGGTGCCGTACTTGAACGTCGCGCGCACGCTGGACTGTCCCTGGACCGAGTTCGACTGGAGAAAGTCGATCCCGGAGACGCGGCTGACCGCGTTTTCGAGCGGGCGGGTGACGGTCGCTTCCATCGTCTCCGGGGAGACGTTGCCGTAGTTCACCGTGACCGAGACCACCGGCGGCTGGAACGAGGGCAGCAGGGCGATCGGCAGCCTTGGGATCGCGAAGAGGCCCAATACGACGATGGCGGTCGCGATCATGGCGACCGTCACGCGGCGTGTTACAGCAAAATCGGCAATTGACACTCGGGAAAGTCTCCGTTCGGGCAAACCTCCGCCTAGGGTCGTGGAAAATGCTGAGAACGCGCAGGGACGCCGGGCCGACCTGCGTACCCGCCCTTGCCGGCCTCGTGCCGGGCGTGATACTATCCGGGGGTTCTCCCGGAGTCTCCGAGGCTCTGGTGAGGTTTCCCGCTGCCCGGCCAAGCGCCGGGCCGCCGGCTCCGCCGGCGTCCAGAGAGGGTTCCATGGCAGTCACCGATTACGAAGTCACCTATATCCTGCGTCCCAGCCTCGAAGAGACCGAGGTCGACGAGCGCGCCAACGCGCTGGCCGAGGACGTGAAGGCCCGCGGCGGAGAGCTGGTGGGCGAGCTCGAGAAGATGGGCAAGCGTCGCTTGGCGTACGAGATCGACGATGTCCGCGAGGGCTACTACGTCGTGATGAAATTTCGCGGCGAGCCCGACCAGGCGAAGGAGCTCGAGCGCCGGATGCGTCTGAACGACACGATCCTGCGCGCGCTCGTCATCCGCCTCGACACCTGATCGCCGCGGAGTGCCAGGCACCTGGCACTCCGCAGGCGTACGCTCCATCCCGTGAGGTGACCCTCTCCCTCACATGGCACCGCATACAACACCAAGCGAAATAAAGGAAGACGAGAGATGGCGGGGAGCTTTAACAGAATTACGTTGGTCGGCAACCTGACCCGCGACCCGGAGATCCGCTACGTCGGATCGGGCGCCGCGGTCACCAAGTTCACCCTCGCGGTGAACCGCCGTTCCAAGCAGCAAGAAGAGACCGACTACATCGACTGCGTGGCGTGGGACAAACTCGCCGAGACCTGCAACACGTACCTGAAAAAGGGCATGTCGTGTTTGGTCGACGGTCGGCTGTCGATCCGCTCGTACGACGACAAAGACGGCAACAAGCGCAAAGCCACCGAGGTGGTGGTTAACACGATGCAGATGCTGGATCGTGCTAATCGCGGCGCGGGTGGGGACGACGGCGGCGGAACCTACGAACGCGCACCGCGTACGCCGGCGGCTGCGGGTGCCGGCGGGAATTCGGGCGGGTCGTTCGATGACCAGCTTGAGGATGAGATTCCGTTTTAGGGCTGACTCACCACGGCGACGCGAAAGTGCGTCGCCGTGGTGAAATTCTGCGCCGTGGTGAAATGACTCACGGAGCTACGACTGGATGCTGAAAACGCCGCGCCACCGCGGCGTTTTTTCATTCGGATTCACGGTGGTCAATGCGATCGCGATGCGCTGTCCGAGCGACACGAATTCACCAAGAATCGACCGCACCTTGTCCGAGCTTTTCACCATGGCTCGATCGAGCGAGCGGGAGCGGCGCCAAACCGAAGGTCGGCGCCCTCCCGCTGCCGGCGACCTCCTCAGCGAATGAGCTTCTTGTCCTCCGGAATTGGCGGGAAGAAACGATTTGGGCACAAGTAATCGATCGCGTATCCAGTCTCTTCCTCAATGCGTATCGTCGTACGAAGGTTGACGTAAATGAACTTGCAGAGCGCTTCGTTTATCCACGCGGTGCATGGTGTCTCTGCGTTCGGGGCCGTTTTATTGTAGCGTCCCCGCGACCAGCAGTACCCGTCAGCCACTCGTTTGAGATGCGAGTAGAAGGACTCAATTTTTACGCGTAGTCGGTACATCTCGTGAAACTCTGCTTGACGCTCATCGAACCAGCGCGCTAAGTGTTCGCACGCTTCGTAGTAGACGCTCTTTGTCGCCAAATCCCATCCCTTCTTGAGCGGGATCACAGCTTTGACGCCGAGTTTCCACAGTTCTCCGAGCACTGCTTCGGCGAGATATGCTTTGTCGCCAAGGACATACTTCAGCGAGAACGTTCCAAGCGCGGATTGTACCAGCGGAAGAACGAACTTGCCATCGTGCGTACCGGCACCACGGCTACCGGTAAACTCGACCGCCATCACCACCATCGTCTCGGCGCCCACGAGAGCATGGGCTTTCATCCAGTCCGCGCCGTCGCGAGTGTCGTCGCCGTATTCGATCCAGCGGGAATGCGCAGTTCGCATCTGGGATATCTTCGTGGAGTCAACGATCGCGGCGATCTCGCAAGCACGGAACGGTTTGGCGCTCTCGTGTAAGAGCCAACGCAGCGTGTCCGTCAACTGTGCGTCGTTCATCCATCGCGACAACGTATTTTGGTGCGGCGGTTGGAGGAGCGGCAAATGCCCGGACTCGATAAGCGCCTGGTATTCCGAAACCATCTCATCTGCCGAACATCCCATTGCGGCCTTATGGATTAAGGCCGCGGCGCGATATATTGCCGGCGCTGTCGGCCCTCCCGGATCTCGCAGCAAGACCTCGGGATGCCGTAGGACGTAGGCTTTGATTGCTTGGGCGAGCAGCTCGCGGACGCGGGTTGGCATCTTCATTCTGGCATGGCGTTGAACTGTCCGAATCGAACGTCCATCGGCTGCGACCCGTTTGCGGGCTGCTCGACGAGACGCCTTCGCTCGCGTTCGCTGGGGACCAGTAAGGCTTCCGCGAACCACGACCTCGACCCGGCGAAGGCGTTCCGCGAAAATGTGCATGCAATCGACGCGGCCGTTTTTGCGAAAGTCACCGCAGCCGCAGCGGTATTCTATCACGAATGCGCCTCGTCGATTCCGCTCAAGCCGAGAGACAGGGTAGAAGCTTTGCGCCCTCGACGACACATAGAATGTCGTACTCTCATTGAAGGGGATCACGGCGGTGCTCGACCGCTGGCCTTGCTCCCATAGCGCGTACCCTCGGAGTTCGCGCTCGGTCAGCCGGGCCGCTTCGATCTCTTTGGACATGAAGAAAATGCTCCATTGACCCCAAACCCAGGCAGTGCTAGGATTGAGGTAGTCGGTGCCGCCTTGCCCCGATCAGAGTGGGGCGGCAGTGATGAAGAATAGCTCCCGGCAGATTTCTGCTGGGAGCTATTGTATTTTGGCTGCGCCGAAGTCTTGAGGTGCCTTTGGATCTTCCAGCACCTCTAGGCCATCGTCGGAAAAGTCTATTCTGGCGCCCAGGCGCTGTTCGACAGCACGCCTGAGAACGAATATCTTTCCACCGAGCTCCGTCGTCGGCAGTTCGCCACGAGTTGCGGCATCGCGGACCCGTTTGATTCCGGTTCCGTAGAGCTTAGCTACTTCGGCGAATGTCAGCGTGAGCCGGCGCATTGAGTCGGGAAAACCTCCTGTGACGTCAAATTGCCTCGTTCGAGCCTAAATCGGCTCGCAATTGTCGAGACTGTCTCACAAAAGCTGTGTATAAGTCAAAAGCCCACGAATCAGCATTCGTGGGACAAACGAGCGTTCGATTTTGAGTAGGCCGCGCCGATCCGACTCAGATTCCGAGGAGAGCCGCTTCCGTGAGCGATGCCGATCGCTTCTGGGGACAGCGACTGCGCGTCGCCACGGACGGCCCGGCTTGCCTACTGTCGCACAATTAGCAGTAGCCGTGCAGAAGCTATGTGAGGACGAGTTCCCGCGGAAGTACGTCAGTGAAGTCGTCAGCGGGCATCAACGTCCGGAATCGCTAAAAGCGTGGAGGATTGGCCAAGCGCTGCAGCACTGCGGGGCTTGGGCCTGGACCGGCATCGCCATGTTATACGCCGCAGGCCACTATTCGGACTACGTCGGTGTCAGCGTGCACTTGGCGCGCCAGTGTCGATTGGACCCCGCCGAATACGAGACTGCTGCCGAATACATTCGTACGGTGCCGATTCGATTCGGATCGTTCCTCGCATTAGAGCGATTCCTCGCCGATCGGGAGACGGTTGACGCAGACGAGGATGATGATGTAGCGCATTATGAATTCGACGAGCGTGGCCTCGTGGCGCGATGGTCTTGCGCCGCGAAGCTCGATCCCGACCGGCTGCAGAGGGCATGGGACCACTGGCAAGACGCCAAGGATGCCCAATCGCCGGTTGCCGTACGAGCGAGGAGCATATCCTTATCGAAGGAGTTGCGCGTCGCGCTGCGCGAGAGGGAAGCGCAGGCGTATCTCAACGACATTCTAAGCAATCCGGCGTGCCTTGACGAGCAGACGTCGGCAAGACTCTAGCTTTGGTAAGTCGGCGCGGCATCTCCAGAAAAGGCGTCGCTGTGCCAGCCGTGTGTCACCGCCTAGCGACAGTCTTGGGCCACGATGCGTGACCTTGTACCTCCCATCCTGTTCGGGAACGCTGAAAACCAGGAATTGCTTCTGCGAATCTTCCGGGAGGGTCAATACGCCGCCCCGTCTTCAGTTCACGTATCGTCCGCGCTACGGCGGTCGGGGCTCGTCGCGGAGGTAGCCCTAGGGCGTTCACGGGTCTTAATCCTCCACAACCGGCATCCAGCTATTGACGCGGTGCGCGAGACTCTGAAGGACCTAAACGACGGACCCGGCGCGGCGCCGCGGCTTAGCGCGCCGCCAAGAGCGCAGTATGCCCCAGACGTGGCTCGCCCGCTCGGACATCAGAGCACGCTCGCGTTCCGGGTACTACTTTGTCTCGCGAGAGCACCTGAAGCAGTTTCACGCGACGTACTGAGACGCAGCATAGCGGATAGCTACCCCCAGGTGTTGGATAGAGCCGTGGGGCGATTGTTGAAGGCGGGTGCTATCAGGACGGAGCGCGACGGGATTTCGATCGCGGCGTCCGTGCCTCCGGCCTTTCGTGAACTGGTTCTCGCGCTCGGCTCGATCCTCTCTCTTCGAGATCGGCGGCTCGAGCCTTCAGCACGCCGCGCTCGGGCTGTTGCTGGGGCCTTCTCACAAAACGAAGACGGCGCACCATTGCTATTTGGGAGCGACGTGCGCCTGCGCAACCTGCTCGCACTCGCAAAGCATGGTCCTCTCTATGCAACGGACCTCAGGGCCCTTGCCGGCGCCAGCGATCAGCGTCCCGAAGGCCGTGACTTTGCGCCCTTCGGAAGAGGCGGTCTTGTGAGGTCGTGGCGCGATCATCATGGAACGGCGATGGAACTAGATCCGACGTATCCGGTCGCGCTTCCACTGCGCCGGCTTCTTTTAAAGCTAGAGGAAACGTACTCGCTACCTCACCTCGTGCGCGCGCACGACCCTCCAAATCCGCCGAGCCTCAAGGGATGGAGTGGAGATCGATCTGCACTCTTCGGTGGACCGGTTGCCACCAGCATCCTGGTCTGCATCGGCGTCCTCGGCTGGACGTTCGAAGCGCTCTGTGTAGCAGTCACAGACGGTCACGATCGGGTTGTCGTAAAGAAGTCGTTGCGTGCGCTAGAGCTTCAGGGAATTCTACAAGGATGCAGGCCGCGAGGTCCCGGGTTTAATGTACGCCTAGTGACGGTCGCAGATGCGTTTGCAGCTCGCGACGAGCTGAACGGACTGCTTCGTGCCTGTGCTCACGCATGGCCTGACGTTGCTCAACGGGTACGATGGGCGGCTGACAATCTGAGTCCGCGAACGAAAGAACATTTCCGCCGCCGTGGTCTTAGCGTCTTGTGGGCCGGCGATGATGGCGTGGAGCCAGTTTCGCGTGACTCTCACGGACGCGACGGCCGGCGCGAGTGCCTAGGGCGCTATTACGCCCTTACCCGAAAAGCTGGCCGGACGTTATCGAGCGCGGACGTCAATCGCACTGATTCGAATTTGTATCGGAGCATACGGTTACACTGGGGGGCGTTTCGCGGGTTTCGTGAGGAAGCTGGTCTGCCGCCGGTCATGACTGGAAAGACACAGAGTCCGAATCCACGCTTGCGTCAAGATTGTATTGCCGAGTATTTCGCTCTCGCGAGGGACATTAGCTTCCTTCCAAATACGGCTGATCTGAATCGATTAGACGGCTGGCTGTCGCAACGAATTCGAATGCAATGGGGAGGCTTCCCCGCTTTCTGCGAGGATCTCAAGATATATCCGGCGCGTCGGCACCGGAGCTCAAAGATAGACGACGCGACGAGACGTGACAATTGTCGCCACGAATATCGCGAGCTGATGCAAACTCTGGGACGCGCGCCGTCAAGCTGGGAGTTGCGGCTCCACACCGCCGGGCTCTACAAACGGATACATGCATTGTGGGGCAGTTTCGAGCGGTTCTGCGATGACATCGGGCTTGTTCCCCCGCGCAGGCGCAGTGGTTCTTATCCTGGTGGGCATCCCCAGTGGGTCACTACACGGCCTGCAGATGGCCGCTCTCAAAGTCCAGAATCCCGATGAGGAACGCTGTCGCTCATCATTTCTTGCGAGCCGGGTCCAATCGTCATGGATATCCTCCCGAGTCAATCGCGTCGAGCGCCTCGATCACTGGCGCGGAGCCGCGCGTGACGAGCACGTCAATCGGCCTCACGTAGCCGAGGTACGGCTCGCTTCCGACCAGCCATGCCATCGCCGTGCGCGGTTGGAATATCCGCATGGCGCGCGTCATAACCTCGTGCAGCGCCATCACTCGCTTAGCGAGCTCGTGACCGATATCTAGGCGCCTATCCTTGCATTGTTCGATTATGCGCGTCTCCGTACCCAGCAACACCGCAACTTGATGCGCATCGAATGCGTCCACAAGCCGCTCGAGGAGCGGGACTAGATCAGCTAACGAACGTAGATTCTCGGGAGGCTGCATCCGTACGGCATCGAGCGATGGATCATCCATCATGCCAACCTTCCTCGTTTATCGACGGTAAGGCGTCAGGAGCGAAGCGAATCGAACGAACTCAATTTCGGAACGTGACTTTCGTCGATCCGGACACGACCGGAAGATCACCGAACGCGCTGCAATGAGGTTTCTGATCCAGTGGATCGGGATTCGGGTGAACAACGACCCCGGGCGAAGGTGCCGGCGGTGAAGAATATCTGCGACGAGGCGACCGATCGTCCGTGCCGGTCAGAAGCCGCTTAACGCGCTGCAATAGAACCGCCGTGGCATCGGTGACTGCGAATCCTAGGAACGCGTTATAGCTAGAACCTTTGGGCGCATGACAGGCCGACTGATCCTGAGGCCGTTGCTTACGACCGGGGAGAAACTCGCTCACATCGACCTTCCGCATCGTCGTCCCTTCAATCACTTCTATAGGCTTGCTTAATCATAATACACCCTTATGCGCATAGTCGCGAAGCCTAAGAAAAAAGCGACCCGCCGACCAGCCGTCGACGCGCCGAAAGGTGGGACCGCTCCACGGGCCGCCGCCCAAAGCGTGCTCGTTAGGTTGCAGCGGTCGGCTGTCGACACATGCGATATGTCGCCCCAACGAGTTAGACGCTATTTATCGTTTTTTGGCCGGGAATCCTCGGGGCGGTGCCGCGGGGGGCGACGCTTTAGGCCCGGCGCCCTTCATCGGTTGTGGCCGTCTCGCCGACCTCCTCACGGCCTCCGAGAAGAAGACCTTCTCGTAATAGCGCCTTTGGCCGCCGCGCGCGCGGAACGCCGACCCTGTACCGGGATTTAGGCCCGAGATACCCGGGAAACTTCGGGGATAGGCGCTCTCAGCTAATGCCCGGGCGTACTTGCCCAGTCACGGTATACTCTTGATTGAGGAAGCCACCGTGAACTTCAAAAAAGTCGAGTTCAAGTACGGTCTCGATCGACGTCCGCCGCGGCGCGGCCTCAACACGGCTGTCGCGACCGAGAAGACGTTCGGTAAGATCGCGTACACCGCCAGCAACGCTCCCAAAAAGGCGGGGTCGCTTCCGGAAGGCGCAGTTCCGCGTAGTATTCGATCGCCGGCGGATCAGTGAGCGCGCCCACCGCGCTGCTACGACGGTCGCGTGTCCCGAAACCGAACGAAGTCGAAACTCGAGACGGCCTCTGTCCATCCGCAATCGGGGCGTCCCGAAATGTCGTCCCGCGCTTCATCCGCTACCCGCGTTGCGCTCTTCACGTTCTGCGGGGCTGCGCGCACGGCGGTTCATCTGATGTGGAAAACGACGCGACGGACAGGGCGAGGGGCGTGAACGCCATTCTGCCGAACGACCCGCTCGAAGTAAGACAAATCGCGGAGAGTGGCATGGACTCAAGGACGCTTGTTGTTCGATTCCAATGGATTCAGCGAACGGGTTCACCGACGACATTGTTCGAGCGACGATCGATTACGTCGTGAAGACTTTTCCCATGCCGATGCTTCCTTTTGGAGTTGCGCTTACCATCAAGGCGGTTGATCTGGAAGACCCGTTATCTAAGCCGGGCACCTGAGCGCATTGTGAAATCACTTGCGGCGCTATTGCCTACGGCAGCGGATGTCCTGAAGCTTTCGCCTCGAGAACTCGCTGGGTATCTCCTCGAAAGCATAAACGCGGATCCCGCCGTAACGCGCTACCACCCGAAAAATGTATGCACTGCAATTGGCAATGAGTACGACGGCATTTTGCGCACCAGTGTTGTGCAGGCCGTCGATGAAGCTCTGCGACTCATGGAGCGCGAGGCGCTGGTCGGCAAAGACTATCTTGACGCGATAGACGCAACATGGTTCGTCGTGACTGACAAGGGTCGACTTATCAGGCAACATGAGGTCATGGCCGAGCCTAAAATTTTGCTCGATACCAAACAGCCCCTTGTATTTGTCAGCTGTGGCCAGGTACTCGACAAAGAAATCGCGCTTGGAAACGCCATCGCAAAGGCAATTGACGAAGGCACCGAGTTTACGGCCTACTTTGCGCAACAAGTGCATTCGCTCGCTGGATTAAACGAGACGATTCTTGACGCGTGCGCTAACGCAGTTGCTTTCGTCTTCGTCATGCATCCACGTGGAAGCGTCAATGTGTCGAAAGGAACGCTTATTCGCGGATCAGTCTGGATCGAGCAAGAGCTCGCGATTGCGGCGTTCTTGCAGCGCAATGGACGGCACTTGCCCGTTGCTGCCTATATCCACGAGGATGTAGCGCGCGAAGGGCTGAGAACGCTCCTACAACTTAATGAGACTGCGTTCGTCTCGGAAGAAGAGGTCATCGAACACTTCCGCAACAGCATATCGTCGGGAGAGTTCAGCCGGCGAATCGATGCGGCGCAGGTTGCGCGACATGCCGCGGCAGCGCCACGTCTAGAACTCAAGCCATTGCTAGCGGCGAAAGCGTTCGTAGTAACCCGCGAAGAGGGCATTTCGCTCAATCTTCACCCACGATCAGATGCACCGCGACTGGTTATAGAACTGCGTAATGCTGGTCTCGGTCCTGCTGAGGACGTACAAGTGAAGATGCAGGGTGGCAGCTATCCCGATTTTGTCGACAAAATCGATCCGATCGGGCCGGGAGAAACATTACTACGGCCGTATCGGATCGAAGTGTCCGCTCAAGGACAAGTTCACACGCAGTCTGCGCCGAGCGAAATCTTAGTTGACTACTCGGGCTCGGGATGGACCGGAGCCACGATTGCCTTGCAGCGGCACGACACGTTTCCGCCAACGTATCGTACCGCGCACTGAACTCTGGTTCACGGTGGAATGAGGGCCTTTATCAGAGAATCAAGATGCTGTGGTCGAGCTTCGCCGCATTCTCTGACGATGTTGGCGTGGGTCGCCGCGTCGGCAAGGTCAGCGCAGCGATACGTAGGACCAAGTGATAGACGATGCCTACGAACCGCGAAGGATCTCGCAATGAATATCGCCCGCTGATGCGAGTTCTCCGAGTTAGGCCGACAGTGGCGAGCTAATACGGCACACGGACCGGCCATTCAATGGAATAATGAGGTCCTGGATTAGCTTCAAAGATATCGGCATCGCTCTGTCGCGCGGCCGACGCGTATCCGCCAAGAGCGCCGGCAGCCCCAAGCTCTGGAAGACCTACTCAGGTGCCAGATTGCGTGGGGCGGCCTGAAAGAAATGTGGTAAGCCTCCGAAGAGAGTTCGGGCGTCGGGCGGGCGACAGAGCGATGCCGAT
>Ga0207416_1000358_pt1 | contig 81338 bp, 73 predicted proteins | sample PaiPotPPM11metaG_FD_184107 | JGI IMG/M metagenome (GOLD analysis project Ga0207416, IMG submission 184107) | Iron sulfur acid spring bacterial and archeal communities from Banff, Canada, to study Microbial Dark Matter (Phase II) - Paint Pots PPM... ... | reverse complement strand
GGGCAGGGGAGGTCCTGCGGCCGCGCAACCCCTCCCTCCGGCAGCGTGAACCACCGGGGTTCGCTCCTCCCGGTTAGAGGTCTAGTGGCTGGGACGGTATCCGGCCGGCCACACGATGATCGCTCCGGTTTCGCCGCGCGCGGCATGATTGTACACCGAGCAGAACGTCGACCACTGGCCGCGGGTCGTGGGCACGAATGACACCTGGGCCTTTTGGCCCTGCTCCAACAAGATGTACTTGACGCCGTCCGGCGTCTGGCCTTGCTTCGCGGGACCGTCCACGGTGTAGCTGACGGTGTTCAGGTAGAGCGACGCGAGGGAATGCGCCCTCGGCTGCGTGTCATCGTTCGACAACTGCAGCACGACACGCTGGGCCTCGTGGAATGTGACGACGTCGGGAACGAACGTGAAGGACACCATCGACATCTTGAGTGTCTGGACGGACTGAGCCGGCGCCGCCGCGCCGAGTCCGAGCAATATCGCGAAGGCGAGGATCCCAACGCTCGTCACGCGTCCCATCGTGTCCCCTCCGGGTGAGCCCGATTCTTCTGCGCCTCGCCGTCACGCCGCAAACGGGGCCGAACGCCACCGACGCCACGATACGTATCTTTCGTAAAAATGGAGTCACGCGCACCGGAAAAGCTCCGCACGAACATATGATCGGTATCCGAAATCCTCGCCATAAATCCGGCAGTTCCGTGTTTAAAGCCCCCACGCTCAGGGAATGCAGTAGGATTAGGGGCTCATACGCTATTGGGCCGCGCCGGACACACTATGCCGAGGAACAGCAGGGCAGAAAAAACGACGCGGTCACACGTAGACGATCCACGATTGGGGGGAGTGCACGTGGAGCGTAAAAGGCAGTCGGCGGAGGTCCTGCAGACCGCCCGGGTCGCGCCCCAGCGCCTCGACGGCGCCAGGGCGACCGGGGCGATGGACGCGAACATCATCATCGGCAACGCCCCGGACCCGGTATTCGTCTCCGACCTCGAAGGCCGCATTCTCCAAACGAACGACGCGGTGTCCCAGCTGCTCGGGTTCCGCCGGGACGAAGTGATCGAGCAGTCGCTCTCCCGGTTCATCTCCCCCGAGGAAACCCGCGAGTTCCTCGCCGCGCTGCGCGAGGTCGTCGAGCGCGGCGTCACGCGGAACGTCCGCCTCAACCCGAAGAGCGCGACGGGCGAGATCATTCCGACGGCGCTCAACGCGTCGGCGCTCCGCGACTCGAACGGCAAAGCGATCGGCGCAATCGGCATCCTCCGCGACATGCGCGAGATCGGCAAAGCGCGCGCCTACGCGGAGGCCCTCATTAAAAACGCGCCGGACCCGGTGTTCGTCTCCGACCTCGAAGGCAAGATCATCGAATCGAACGACGCGGTCTCGCAGCTCCTCGGGTTCCGCCGGGACGAGGTGATCGAGCAGTCGCTCTCCCGGTTCATCTCCCCCGCGGAAGCCCGCGAGTTCCTCGCCGCGCTGCGCGAGGTCGTCGAGCGCGGCGTGATCCGCAACGTCCGCCTCAACCCGAAGAGCGCGACGGGCGAGGGCATTCCGACCACGCTCAACGCCTCGGCGCTCCGCGACTCGGACGGCAAGGCGATCGGCGCGATCGGCATCCTCCGCGACATGCGCGAGCTCGACAAAGCGCGCGCCTACGCGGAGAGCCTGATCAAAAACGCCCCGGACCCGGTGTTCGTCTCCGACCTCGAAGGCAAAATCTTGGAGTCGAACGACGCGGTCTCGCAGCTCCTCGGGTTCCGCCGGGACGAGGTGATCGAGCAGTCGCTCTCCCGGTTCATCTCCCCCGAGGAAACCCGCGAGTTCCTCGCCGCGCTGCGCGAGGTCGTCGAGCGCGGCGTGATCCGCAACGTCCGCCTCAACCCGCGGTCCGCCACCGGCGAGGTCATCCCGACCACGCTCAACGCCTCGGCGCTCCGCGACTCGGACGGCAAGGCGATCGGCGCGATCGGCATCCTCCGCGACATGCGCGAGCTCGACAAAGCGCGCGCCTACGCGGAGAGCCTGATCAAAAACGCCCCGGACCCGGTGTTCGTCTCCGACCTCGAAGGCAAAATCCTGCACACCAACGACGCGGTGTCCGAAGTGCTCGGGTTCCGCCGCGACGAAGTGATCGAGCAGTCGCTCTCCCGGTTCATCTCGCCCCAGGAAACGCGCGAGTTCCTCGCGGCGGTCCGCGAGGTCGTCGAGCGCGGCGTCACCCGAAACGTGCGCCTCAACCCGCGCGCCGCCACCGGCGAGGTCATTCCGACCGGCCTCAACGCATCCGCCCTCCGTGACTCCGACGGCAAGGTGATCGGCGTCATCGGGATTCTCCGTGACATGCGCGCCTACGAGCGCGTCGTCCGCGACCTCGAAAAGTCGAAGCTCGAGCTTCAAGAGAAGATCCTCGAGCTCGAGAAGTTCGAGGAGGTCGTCGTCGGCCGCGAGATCAAGATGATCGCGCTCGAAAAAGAGGTGGAACGGTGGCAGAGCGAAGTGGAGCGGCTGCGGGGCGAGACGCAGCAGTAGGGGTGGACACCCGCCTCGCTCCGCTACAACCGACGGGCGCCGCGCCCCCGGTGCCCGGGGGCAACGGCAAAGCCTCCTGGCAGGCGCCGCCGGCGCTGTCCGCGGCGGAGCACGCGCGCCTCCTCGAGCGGATCGCCGACCTGGAAGGGCGGCTGCGCCAGCGCGACGAGCAGCGGCGCGCGATGCTGCACATCATGGCCGACCTCCACGACGTGAACCGCCGGCTCGGCGACCAGCGCAAAGCGATGCTGCACATCCTGGTCGACTACGAACAGGACCGCCGCCGCCTCGCTCAGCAGACCGAGCGCCTCGACAACTCGCGGCGCGCGCTGCTCCACATTCTCCAAGACTCGCACCGCTCCAACAACCGGCTCGGGCAGGCGCGCAGCGCGATGATCCACATCATGGGCGATCTGCACGAGATGACGATGGAGATGCAGCGGCGCGAGCAGGACCTGCGCGACAAGCAGGAGCAGCTCGTGCAGGCCGGCAAGCTCGCCACGCTCGGCGAGCTCACCACCGGCGTCGCCCACGAGCTCAACAACCCGCTCAACAACATCGGCCTGTTCATCGGCAACGTGATCGACCAGATCCGCCTCGGCGGGATCGACCGGGATATCGACCTCGAGCACGTGGCGCACGACCTCGACCGCGCGACCGCGCAGGTCCGCAAGGCCACCGAGATCATCTCCCACCTGCGCACGTTCGGACGCACGGCGCCGGTCAGCCGCGAGCCGGTCTCGGTGAACGAGGTCATCATGCACGCGCTGTCGCTGATGCAGGAGCAGCTGCGCCTGCGGGACATCGAGGTCGTGCTCGATCTCGCGCCGGAGGCCCCGATCGTCGCCGCCAGCCCGATCCAGCTCGAGCAGGTCTTCATCAACCTTCTCACCAACGCCCGCGACGCGCTCGGGGACAGCCCGTCGGTGTCCCTGCCGGCGGGCGCGCGGCGGATCGAGATCCGCAGCAGCCTGCGGCCCGGATGGGCCGACGTGCTCGTGCGCGACACGGGGCCCGGGATTCCGCCCGGCCTCGAGCGCCGGATCTTCGACCCGTTCTTCACCACCAAGAGCGTGGGGAAGGGGACCGGCCTCGGCCTCGCGATCACGTACGGGATCCTGAAGGACCACGGCGGCTCGATCACGCTCGTCAGCCAGTCGGAGCCGGGCGCGGCCTTCCTCGTCCATCTGCCGCAGCTGGACGAATCCGTGCTGGAGCCCTCGATCTCATGACGCCGCCCCGCGTCCTCGTCGTCGACGACGATACGGCGCTGCTCGAGGCGCTGCCCGAGACGATTCGGCTGCGCATGCCGGGCACCGCGGTCGAGATCTGCGCGTCGGCGGTGCCGGCGCTCGAGCAGATCGCGGCGGTCGACTACGACGCGATCGTGAGCGACATCAAGATGCCCGGCATGGACGGCCTGACGCTGCTGTCCCGGGTGCGGGCTCTGCGTCCGGACACGCCGGTGCTCCTGATCACCGGCCACGGCGAGCACGACCTCGCGATCCGCTCGCTGCGGGCCGGGGCCTACGACTACGTGCAGAAGCCCATCGACCGGGAGTACTTCGTCGCCTCCCTCGGCCGCGCCGTCCAGGTGCGGCAGCTGCGGCGGCAGATCAGCGATCAGCAGCGCGTGCTCACGCGCCACGCCGGCCGCCTCGAGGAGACCGTCCAGGAGCGCACGACGGAGCTGCGGCAGACGGTCGAGCAGCTGCGGGCGCTCACGGACGTCGCCACGGCCATTCACGGCGCGCGCGGCGTCGACGAGGTCCTAAAATCGGTCGTCGACGCTGCCTGCCGCCTGTCGGGCGCGAGCCTGGCCATGGCGGGCTTCTACCGCGGCGACGGTCAGGCCGCGACGCTGGCCGACCCCGCGCGCTGGGCGACCGACATCGCGCCCGAGAGCGCGGGGCTCCGGATCGCGCGGGAGGACGTCGTCAGGATCTTCGCGGCGATCTGCGGCACCGAGCGAAGCGCCGCGGAGCTGCCGGACACCACCTTCGCGCCGATCGCACGGGCCTCGGTGAACGGCGACGGCCCCTGGTCGTCGTTCTTTGCGCTGCCCGTCCGCGGACGGCTCGGCCAGCCGCTCGGCGCCATGGTGCTGGCGCGCCCCGCGGGCCGGGCGTTCACCCCTGAAACGCGCGTGCAGCTCGAGGCGCTGACGCTGCAGGTCGCGGTCGCGCTCGAGAACACGCTGCTCTACGAGCGGGCGCGCGGCACGGCCGAGACGCTGCAGCGCAGCCTGCTGCCGGAGCGCCTGCCCGAGATTCCCGGGGTGGTCCTCTCGGCCCGGTATCTGCCGGGCAACCACGAAGCGGTCGGCGGGGACTGGTACGACGTGCTGACCCTGCCGAACGGCCACATCGGGCTCGTCATCGGCGACGTCGCGGGGCGGGGCGTGTGGGCGGCGGCCGTGATGGGCCAGCTCCGCAACGCGCTCCGGGCCTACGCCCTCGAAGGCAACCCGCCGGCCCTCATCGCCGAGCGCCTCACGCGCCTTGTCGACGACCGGACGATGGCGACCCTGGTCTATTTGATGGTCGACCCGGAAACCCGCGCGGTCCGGTATCTGAACCTCGGCCATCTGCCGCCCCTCATTGTGAGCCCGGAGGGCGTCACGCGCCTCAGCGCGGGGGCGCCGCCGCTTGGGGTACGCGGCATCGCGTACCGCGAGGACACCGCGACCCTCGCGCCGAGCTCGACCATCATGGTGTACACGGACGGGCTCCTCGAGGTACGCGGCGAGAGCATCGACGAAGGGTTCGCGCGCGTGACGGAGGTCCTGCGCCGGTGCGGCGACGCGCCCGTCGACGATCTCGTCGAGCGGGTGCTCTTATCGGCCCTCGCCGGCCGGACGGCCGAGGACGACGTGGCCCTGGTCGCGCTGCGGCTCGCGCCGCTCAGCCCGGAGCGCCTGGACATCCGCCTGCCCGCGGTGCCGGCGTCGCTCGCGCAGGTGCGGCAGACGCTGCGGCGCTGGCTCAAGTCGGCGGAGGTGGGACCGGAGGAAGCCTACGACGTGATGACGGCGATCAACGAAGCGTGCGCGAACTCGATCGAGCACGCGTACGGCCCGACGGACGGCTTGTTCGAGTGCGAGGTGGCGCTGGCCGGCGGCATGTTGACCGCCACGGTCCGCGACATCGGCCGGTGGCGCTCGGCGCGGGGACAGTACCGAGGCCACGGACTGAAGCTGATGGAGGCCCTCATGGGAGAGGTTCAGGTAGTGCCTGGTCCGACCGGTACCGCGGTGCAGATGCGCAAACGGATCGCCCGCCAGGGACGGGTCCGCGTATGACGACGGCCGTGGAAGTCCGCATGACGGAAGAGGCCGGCATTCCGGTCGCGGCGCTGGAAGGCGAGATCGATCTCGCGAACGCCGCGGAAGTGCGCAGCCAGATCTTCGGGATGGTCTCCAACACGGCGCCCGGCCTCGTCCTCGACCTGAGCGGGGTGACCTACCTCGACAGCCGCGGCGTGCAGCTCATCCTCGAGCTCGCCGAGCGGCTCAAGATGCGGCACCTCAAGTTCCGCGTGGCGATGCCGGAGAAGTCCCTGATCCGCCGGATCTTGCTGCTGACCCACGTGGACGCGGTCGTGCCCCTCGACACGAGCGTCGACCAGGCGCTGGGGATGATGCGGGAGGGCGCCTAGCGGTTCAACGCGTCGCGCCCGGCGCAACGGCCACGGCGTCGCCTCCGGCGGCCTTGACCTCGTACATCGACCGATCCGCCGCGCGCAGCAGCGCTTCGATCGTCCGCCCGTCCTCGGGAAAGCTTGCCACGCCGAGGCTCACCGTCATGAGCGTGTGGGCCGGGCTGGCATCCTCCGCGTGCACGCCGCCGTGCGCGGCCGCGCCGTCGAGACCGGCCTCCCCGATCGCACGGCGGATCCGTTCCGCCACCGCCGCCGCCTCCGCCTTGCCGGTCTGCGGCAGCAGCGCCACGAACTCGTCCCCGCCGTAGCGCGCCACGACATCGACGTGGGCGCGGTGCTCCTGGGTGAGGACGCGCGCCACCTCCCGCAGCGCGTCGTCCCCGCGCAGGTGCCCGTGCGTGTCGTTGTAGAGTTTGAACCGGTCGAGCTCCACCATGATCACCGACAGCGGGGCGCCGTACCGGATCGCCCGGGCCAGCTCGCGCTCGAACGCCGCCCACAGCATCCGCCGGTTCGGCAGACCCGTCAGGCCGTCGGTGGTCGCGAGCGTCCGGGCCTCTTCGTAGTTGCGGGCGTTCTCGATGGCGAGCGTGGCGTAGCCGGCCAGCGTCGTCAAGAGCTCGAGATCGGCCGACGCCAGGACGGGCTCGACGCTCTCCACCGTGATCACCCCGGCCACCGCGCCCCGGCTCGTGATCGGCGCGGCCGCGAGCTGCGTGACCATAGGGTGGGAAGGGACGTAGTCCAGATCCCGGCGGACGTCCAGGACGAGCGCCGGCTGCCCGGTCCGCGCGACACGGCCCACGATGCCCTTGGCGACCGGGATCCGTTCCGGCGCGCCGGCGTAGCCACGGTCCGCCACGAGGCGCAGCGCATCCGCGTCGATGAGGCGCAGCGACACCCGCGGGTAGCCGAGCGAGGAGTGCAGCTCGTCGACGAGCGCCCCGAAGACCTCGTCCGCCGCCAGCGACGTCGCGACCCGCATGAACGCCCGGTTGAGCAGCGCGAGCTGGTGCGCGCGGCGCTGCGAATCGCGCAGCAGCTCGGCATTCCTGGTCTGCAGCTGCTCGGCCCGGGCGAGGTTCTGCTGTGACTCCCGGTACAGGCGCAGGTAGTTGACGACGAACGCGGTCTCGGCCGCGAGCATCATGACCGCGCGCTCCTGCGCCGGGATGAAATAGTCGGCGATCGGGTGCACCATGCCGATCACGCCGACGAGATCGGGGCCGGCGACGAGCGGCGCCAGCATGACGCTGCGCAGCGGCTCGCCCGACACGGAAGGCGATTCCGGCCCGTTGCGGCCGTAGTCGGCGATCCGCGTGAGGCGGACCGACGCGTCGGGGCGGGGGCCCCACATCTCACGCGTCACGGTGTCCGCGAGACGGGGCGCGTCCGCGGGGTCGAGGCCGCGCGAGACCGCTACCTCGAACTGCTCGTCCCCGTTCCGCAGCGCCACCCACAGTCCGGCCGGGGTGGCGATGCGGTCCAGCAGACCGGCCAGCCGCTGCAGCAACTGCTCCAGATCGACGGCCTGGACGAGGTCGGTTACGGCCGAGTAGACATGGAGGAGCTGCTGGTTGGTCTGCCGGTGCGCGTCATAGATGAGGAAGACCACCCCCGCGACGGTCGGCAGGAGCAGCGCGTACTCGAGATTCGGCGGGACGGTCGGTACGCCGAGCGCGATCAGCGCAAGCAGGAGGCCGAACGAGCCGAGGGCGGCCGTCGCGGCGAAGCGAATCGAGGCGTTCCCGACCAGCACCGTCCACACCCGCAGCGCGCGCCGCGTCGCCGAGTAGAGGCTGACGAGGACGTGGGTCGCGAGGGCGTACACCGCGACGCACGCAAGCGCCGCCGGAACGACGCGCGCGGGGGCGAGCGTCAGCGGCGCCGCGTCGAGCGAGGCCCGGCCGGACATCACAAGCGACCAGGCGGCGCCGGCGAGCACGAGCGAGAGGGCGCGCTGACTCGCGTTGAAGACGAGCGTCGGCACCGGCCGCCGGTGCCGGAGGTGGATCCCGATCTGGCCGAGGCCCCCGCACAAGGCGGCGTAGCCGGGGCCGATCAGCAGAATGGCCGGCAGGGTGACCACGGAGCCAAACGAGACCGATCCCGCGCAGGGCAGGGTGAGGTTCCCGGACTCCGCGGCAAAGCAGAGCAACACGAACGCGGCGAGCAGCAGGGGAGGCGGGACGGGCTCCGCCCGCACCGCGGCGGCCGTGAGCAGCAGGCCGGCGGTGAGCGCCCCCCAGCGGGTGGCGTGGTAGACCAACGTGCGATTCATCGGGCGCTCATACCCGTGCCCGACGTACGGCGTGCGCCAAGACGTCCCCCCGGCGATGCGATCCGCCGCGCATGTTAAGGCGAGATTATGACATCATAGTGCCCCAGAACCTCCGCCGGTAGACCCGGAGGCGGCGAAACCCACGGTGCCGGCCGGCTGCCGCAGCCGCCAGTAGAACGTCGTGATGCCGCCCAGCACGGTGACGATGCCGGCCAGCCGCGGCCACGTCATCGCGTCGGAGAGCAGCGCAACGCTGAGAATCACGGTCACGACCGGCTCGAGCATGCCCAGCATGGCCGTACGGGTCGCGGCGAGCGTGCGCAGCGCGATCAGTACGAGAAACGAGGCGATGGACGCGGTGAAGGCCGACGTCACCATCGCGATCATCGCCGGCTGTGCCGGCGGCGACAGGGGCTCCCGGGTGACGGCCACCGCGATCCAGTACACCGCGGCCGAGCTCAATTGAATCACGGCGAGCATCATGACCGGCGGCACGTCGCGCACGACACGACGCTGGATGACGAGATAGAACGCCGAGGCAAGCGTTGCCGCGCCGAGCACGACAAATCCAAAGGTGTGCCCGGCGTGCGGCGTCGCGCCGCCGACGAGGATTGCCCCCGCGACAATCGCGCCCAGGATGAGGAGATCCACCCGCGCAATCTGCTCGCCCAGCGCGAGCCGCTCGATCCACGCCACGTGGACGGGGGAGGTGTTGACGATCACCGATGCGGTCGACGCCGGCAGCAGCGAGAGGGCGTAGAAGTACGAGTACACCTGCGCCGGGACAAGCGTCGTGCCCAAAATCACGAGCGCCCCGAGCATGCGGCCGCCCACGGGGGCGACCTGCCGGAACGCCAGCGCCGCGGTCCAGAACAGCGCGGCCGAGATGCTGACGCGCCACGTCATGAGGACGAGCGGGGTGACGCCGTAGCCGTACGCGATCTTCGCGAGAATCGGCGAGACCCCATACAGGCAGGCGCCGGTCAGAATGAGGAGCGCGGCCACGTCTGTGTCAGGCGCCTAAGATATGTTGACGATATATACGTCGTGGATATATAGTTCGAGTATACGGAGGTGGACCGGCGATGGCCAAGACGTTGATCGACATCGATGACGGACTCCTCGATGAAGCCCGCCGCCTCGCAAACGTCCGCACGAAGCGAGACGCGGTGCACGCGGCGCTGCTCGAGTTCGTTCGGCGCCGACGTGTCGGGCGCCTCGTCGCCGCGGCCGGCAAGAGTTCGATGCGCTGGACGCCGGCGGACGTGCGGCGAATGCGGGAAGGGCGGTAAGAAGTGCTCCGCTTGATCGATTCCTCGATCTGGATCTCGTATTTACGCCCCAAACCCAACGCCGCACTCGTGGCGACCGTACGGTTGGCGCTCGAGAAGGACGAAGGGGCGATCGCGGCCCCCATCGTCGCCGAAGTTCTGGCGGGCATCCGCGACCCATCCGAGTACGCCCTCCGAGAGTCCGACTTCAAAGCGCTTCCGCATATTGCGGTGGACGGCGATGCGGGATACATCGCTGCCCGCATTGGCCGGGCGCTCAGCGCCGCCGGCAGGCGCGGCAATACGATCGACGCACTCTTGGCCGCGGGAGCGATTCATGCCGGCGCGGAACTCTGGTCGCTTCCGGAAAGCCACTACGAAGGCATCCGAAAGATACTCAGGACGCCCGAACTGCGACATATCGGACTCCTTCAGGTTCGCTGGTTCGCCTGACCAGCCGCATCCACCGGGCCCGACCCGCGCCGCGTGCCGGGTGAGGGTGGAACGCCGACCCCGCGCCGGCCTGGCGGCCGGACCTTGCCGGCGCCCTCGGAATTCCAAAGGCCTTGTCCCAGCCCCGCGCGCGATGCTTCTACATCACATAACGGCAATTCTACAGCCTAACATGAGGGCCAAAACCGGCCTGAACGACGGCCGGCCGCGCCGGGGTTCGACGGAGGCCGCGAGGCGCCGAGCCCGGAAGTCTCCAGGACCTGTCTTCGATACTGCGGTCTACTTGCACCAAATTGTGGGCATTTGTTCGTAGGCGAAGTCCCAACGACGCGCTCGCGACGAATTTTCTGATCCGGCCGGGGGGCTTGTATGAAGCTCGACTTTGTGAGCGACATCAATCGGGATTACGCCGCCGTGATGAATTACGGCGCCGTCGATCGATTCCTCGTGAAGGTCCTGTGGTGGCACTTCGGGTTCGCGGCCCTCATGGCGTTCACCAACTCGTACCTGCGTCTTGCGCAGCGCTACCCGTCGCCGTTCTCCTGGCGCGTCCTCAGCGGTCCGGAAGCCGTAACGGCCGCCGCCATCGCCTTCATCGCGGCCGCCGTACCGACGCTCATTCGCGGCGAACTCGACAACCACTACGTCTGGCGGATCATCGTCAGCGTGGCCTTCACCATGTACTCGTATCTGTTCGTGTTCATGAGCGGCGGGTCGATCGAGATGCACTTTCACTTCTTCATGGTGATGGCGCTGCTCACGGTCTACGCGGACTGGCGGCTCGGCTGGATCGTCCTGGTGCTGACGGCTCTTCATCACGGGATCCTCAACTACGTGGAACCCAATTGGGTGTACTTCTATGGACGCAACGACCTCGCGGTCGTCGCGCACGCCCTGCCCGTCGCCGCCACCGCGATCTTCACGTCGCTCCTGTGCGTGAATCACCGGAGCACGGTGGCCACACTCGACGCCACCCGGCAGAAGCTGGAGCTCGGCATCCAGGATCGCGATAGCGCCATGGTGGAGGCCGAACGCGCCAACCGCGCGAAGAGCGAGTTTCTCTCGCGGATGAGCCACGAACTGCGCACCCCGCTCAACGCGATCCTCGGCTTCGGGCAGCTGCTGGAGATGGACCATCTCCCGCCCGAGCACGAGGAGAGCGTGCGCTACATTCTCAAGGCCGGGCGCCACCTGCTCACCCTGGTCGATGAGATCCTCGATATCGCGCGCATCGAGACCGGCCGGCTGGCGATGTCGCCGGAGCCGGTTCGGATCAGCGACGCGATGCAGGAAGCCGTGGACCTCGTCGTCCCGGCCGCGGCCACCCGGAGCATCCGGTTTCACAGCGACCCGGCGGCGTGCCGCCGGCACGTCCTCGCGGACCGCCAGCGGCTCCAGCAAGTGTTCCTGAACCTGCTGTCCAACGCCGTCAAGTACAATCGCGAAGGCGGCGCGGTCACGCTTTCCTGCGAGCCGCGCGCGGGCGGTCTGCTCCGCGTCAACGTCACGGACACGGGCACGGGTATTCCCGCCGACAAGATGGAACGGCTCTTTGTTCCGTTTGACCGTCTCGGCGCGGAGGCGACCGGCGTCGAGGGCGCCGGGTTGGGGTTGAGCCTCTCGAAGCACCTCATCGAGGCGATGGGTGGCGCGCTCGGCGCGGCGAGCGCGCCCGGCCGCGGCAGCACCTTCTGGGTGGACCTCCCTCTCGTCGACAGCCCCGCGGAAGCCCCAGACCTCCCGGCCGACGAGCTCCCCGCGCCGCCGGACGGGACGGGGCGGGCCCGCGCCTCCCGGGTGGTCCTCTACATCGAGGACAACCTCTCCAACCTCACGCTCATTCAGCGCCTTCTCGCGCACCGGCCGGAGATCAAAATTGTGCCGGCCATGCAGGGACGGCTCGGATTGGACTTGGCCCGCGAGCACCGCCCCCACCTGATCCTGCTCGACCTGCATCTCCCGGACATGCCCGGCGCGGAGGTCCTCCGCGCCCTGCGGGACACGCCGGAGACGCGCGAGATCCCGGTGGTGGTCATCACCGCCGATATCACCCCCGGGCGGATGGACCAGCTGCGGCGCGCCGGGGCCCGGCATTACCTGACCAAGCCGCTCGACGTGAGGACGTTTCTCAGCGTGCTCGACGAGGTGCTGACCGACCGCGACGCCGACCGTGCGAGACGACAGGCGTAGGGCCGCCCGGATCCTCATCGCCGACGATCAGGGGGCCAACGTCCGCCTCCTCGAGGCGATGTTGCGGCGCGCCGGAGGATACACCAACCTCACCGGGACGACCGCCTCCGCGGAGATCCCCCGCCTGTACGCCGAGGTCAAACCCGACCTGATCCTCCTGGACCTCCACATGCCCGATCCCGACGGATTCGCGATCATGGAACGCCTGAAGTCGCTCATCCCGCCGACGGCGTACGTTCCCGTTGTCGTCATCACCGCGGACATCACGCCGGAGGCGAAGCAGCGGGCCCTCCTGGCCGGGGCCAAGGATTTCCTGGTGAAGCCTTTAGATCAAACCGAGGTGCTGCTGCGCATCGGCAATCTGCTGGAAACGCGTTTTCTGCACCTGGAGCTGTACGAGCGGGCCGAGCGCAGGCTCCGCCACATGCGGGCGCTCCACGACATCGACGCGGCGATCATCGGCAGCACCGACCTGCGCGTGATTCTCCAGGTTTTCCTGGATCGCGCCGCGGCCGAGCTCGAGATTGATGCCGCGGCCATCCTCGTGTACAACCGGCAGGCGCACACCCTGGATTGCGCGGCGCGGCACGGCTTTAACACCTCGGCCCTTCAGCACACGCATCTGCGCCTCGGAGAGGGCTCCGCGGGACGGGCCGCGGCCGAGCACCGTCTCGTGAGCAACCCGAACATCATCGCCGATCCCGGCGACTTCCAGCGGAGTCCCCTGCTGGCGGTGGAGCGGTTCGTCGCGTACTACGCCGTGCCGCTCTTGACGAAGGGGACGATCACCGGCGTGCTGGAGATTTTCCACCGCTCGCCGCTCTTTCCCGACGACGAGTGGCTGGAGTTTCTGGAGGACCTGGCCGGGGGGGTCGCCGTCGCCATCGAGAACGCGGTCTTGTTCGACGACCTGCAGCGGTCGCACAGCCAGCTCGCGCTTGCGTACGACACCACATTGGAAGGGTGGTGCCGGACGTTGGACCTCCGCGACGAGAAGACCGAGGGGCACACCCGGCGGGTGACGGAGACGTGTCTCCGGTTGGCGGGGGCCCTCGGCATCGGCGGCGAGGACCTCGCCCACATGCGGCGGGGGGCGCTCCTCCACGACATCGGCAAGATGGCGGTCCCGGACCGCATTCTCCTCAAACCCGGGCCGCTTTCGCCCGAGGAACGGGAGGTGATGCGTCGCCACCCGGTGACCGCCTTTCAGCTTCTCTCCCCCATCGCCTACCTGCGCCCCGCGTTGGACATCCCCTACTGCCATCACGAGCGGTGGGACGGCACCGGTTACCCGCGCGGATTGGCGGGCGAACAGATTCCGCTGGCGGCCCGCATCTTCGCGGTCGCGGATGTCTGGGACGCGCTTCGCTCGGACCGCCCCTACCGCCGGGCCTGGACGGACGAGCAGGCGAGCGCCTATATCGCGGAGCACAGCGGGAGCCGCTTCGATCCGCGCGTGGTGCAGACGTTCCTCAACATGATCGTCAGGGTCGTATGACCTGAGGGCCGGACGTGACATCGGGGACGGCGGCGATAATTGAAGATCACGCCGCGGCGTGGCCCCGCAGGCGGAAGGCGAGGAACAGCATGAGCACGCCAAACAGCAGCGCGTAGAACCCGATCAGCCACAGCAACGCGAGCGCTCCCGCGCCCGGATGCACGATCAGCAGCACCCCGAGGATGATCGAGGCCGCCCCGCCGAGCAGCAGCAGCCATTCGTTGGCAAGGTGCCCGCGGAGGCGGAAGCCCGCGATCAGCTCGAACACCCCGGTGACGAGCGCCCACGCCGCGATCAAATACAGCAGGACGATCGCGGTAATCCCCGGCACCACGAAGGCGATGATGCCGGCCAGGATGCCGGCGATGCCCTCGACCAGCAGCCACCCCCACCGATTGTGCGCTTCCGCGGCGCGGACCGCCGCGGCCACGCCGAAGACGCCGTCGACCAGCGAGTACGCGCCGAACACGAACACCAGCGCCAGCAGCGTCAGGCCGGGCATGAACAGCGCGATCAGTCCAAAGATGATCGCGAATACGCCGCGAAGCGCGAGCGCCCACCAGTTCCTGGCCAGCACCTGCACCGTCCCGGATCCCACGCTCATCGTCCCACCCCGCTCCCCAGTGTCGTGACGTGCGGTTCAGACCGCGGTGACCAAAATCAGCGCGAAGCCGTCCCAGCCCTTGGCGCCGACCGTTTGGATCGCGGTGGCGGCCAGACGCGGATCGGCGGCGATGAGCGCGTTGAACCGCCGCACGCCCAGCGCGTCGGGATCGGCCGTGGCGGGATCCGCCACGGCGCCCCCGCGCACGACGTTGTCGGCGACGATCAGCGTGCCGGGACGAGACAGTTTGATCGACCACTCCAGGTAGCCGGGATTATTGCGCTTGTCGGCGTCGATGAAGACGAGGTCGAAGGGGCCCCGCTGCTCCGCCGCGAGGCGAGGCAGGGTTTCCATCGCCGGTCCCGCGCGGACGTCGACGGCCCCGGCGAGCCCGGCACGGGCGAGGTTGGCGCGGGCCAGGTCCGCGTGGCGTGCATCGGCCTCGAGCGTCACGAGACGGCCGCCCGGCGGAAGCGCCCGGGCGAGCCAGATGGTGCTGTAGCCGGCGAGCGTCCCTATTTCCAAAATCGCGCGGGCGCCCTGAATGCGCGCGAGCAGATACAAGAGCTTTCCCTCATTCGGGGACACATCGTGCGACGGCAGCCTCGCCGCGGCCGGGGCCGCGGTGGCGGCATCCAAGGCCGGATCGGACGCCACGAGCACGTCGCAGAGATATCGATCGACCGCCGTCCACTGCGCCTGGCTCACCACGTCACCCAACGCGGGGCCGCCGGGGTGCGCCCCGCCCTACCCCCACACAACGAATCGTCCGCCCCCGGTCGTAAGGATCACCAGGTTCATCGCGACAAAGAGCAGGTCGTAGCTCCAGCCGGCCGATGCCTTGCCCCAGAACCCTGTGCGCCACACGAAGATCTTCCTGTGCGCGGCACCGAGATTGATGACGGTCAGGCCGGCGGCGGCGAGCTGCGTGAGAATCCCGAAGAGAACACCGAGCCCGCCGAGGACCTCGGCGACGCCCAAGAATACGGTGAACGGCCGGCCGAACCCGAGATCTTTGGCGCGGTGCGCCGGGTCTTTGAGCGTGCTCCATCCGCTGTTGGCGAAGACGACCGCCACCATCAACCGGAGCAGCACCAGGGCCGCGCCGGTGAACTGGTGCAGCTGTGGGAACACCTGCGGCCTCCCGCGGAACGGCGATTGCGTGGACCTTCGGTAAGTGCTTGGTCGACCGCCGAGTTCATCCCTGCCGCCCGGGAGGGCGCCCGCACACACGGCCGAACCACCGGAGCGAGGGTGAGCATCGGAGGCGCTTAATTGTTCCGCCGCACGTACGCCGTCCAGACTCTGGTGCAGCCGGCGCGCTCCGCCACTTTCCCAACATGGCCATGACCTTCCGTATACACCCACGCAATTTTCACGGCGTACGAGGCCGTGACGGCGGAGATGATGTACCGTCCATCGGCCGACCTGATCAACTGATTGTGGTCATCGAGCGCCACGGGGATGACCTCCTTGGACGCCATGTCCCAATAGACGGCGGCGTACTTATCCGGATGGGCGAGCTCAACGCGAATCGAATCAGACAGGCTATTGGAAATGGCGAGGCATGAGCCGGGATGGACCTGACCGGACGGCGTGGCGGCGCCGGGCAGCGTAAGAGAGACCGGCGCGGCGGCGGCGACGGGAACGACGTCGAGCAGCGCGGTCATGACGACCGCGACCAAAATGACTCGTGAACGGCACAGCATCAATTTCACCCCCAGTGCGATGAGTACCAGCGGTCTGCGGCGGCCGTGAGTTCGTCCAGGCTTGGATACCGCGTTTCGACGGCGCGAATCGCCCGTTCCACCTCCGCCGCAGCGGGCAGCAAGTCCCGCGCCGGGACGCCGAGGTCGTACGCGGACGTGCCGCCGCCTTGGAGCACCCGAGCCAGCGGAAGCGCCTCGGCGTGCCGGCGTGCCAGCACGTGCCGGTACACGGCCTCGTAAATCGCCGGATCGTAGGCGACGGCCCCGCCCCCGGCGGGCGCCTCGGGCAGCGCCAGGGCCCGCGCCGCGCCGACCACTTCGTCCCACAACGCCCGCAGGACGTGGCTCGGCGCGTCCTCCCGCTCGCGCGCGTGCACGGGCTGCGCCATGCGCCGGTCGCGCTCCGCCTCGACGAACGCCCGCACGTCGCGGGACGGAACCGGAATCACAAACCGGCAGGACGCCGCCGCGAGCAGCGCCTCCGCCCGGTCGGCCGCCGGACGCGCCAACTCGATGAAGCGGCCGCCGATGAGCGGCAGTTCGCCGATCAAAAGATGCGCCGCGCCGGCATTGGCCGCGTGCCAGCCCGCCAGGGCCTCGCGCACCCACCGCCCGGCCGCCTTTCGGATGACGACGTGGGTCACGCCGTCGACGAGCGGATACCGGCGCCCGGCCGGCGCGGCCTCGAAGACCGGACGCGCCACGTCCCACTGCACGGTGTGCACGCTTCGACGCGCGCCGGCCGCGAGACGGGCCAACTCCCGGACGACGAGGCTCTTCCCGGTACCCGGAAGCCCGGCCACGAAGACGACGCGGGCCTCCGCCGCAAGCGTCCGGAGACCCCCGGCCAGCGCCGGGTCGTCGCGCGCGAGATCGATGCCTAATCGCTCCAGGCGCCGAGGAGGCGCCGGATCACGAGCAGCTGGCCGAGATGGTACGACGTATGCTGCGCGGTAAGCAACGCCATGTGCACGACGTTGACCTCAGGGTCGTGCTGGAGGGCCCCGAGCACGTCGATCGCCGGATCCATCACGAGATCGCAGAACGCCTGCCGGTCCGCGCGGTAGGCTTTGGCACTGCGGTCCCACGCCGCGCGCGACGGCGGCGCGGGGTCCTTCGGCCAGTAATCATCCGGCCATTTCAACGACGGATGCTTGGGATCGCGGGTGTAGCCAAGCATGTCCGCCTGAGCAATCCGGATGTGCTCGATCTGCTGCCAGGGCGAGTACGGGAGGCCCCGCGGCTTCCGTCCGCGGAGCGGTTCGGCCAGGCGGGCTGCGGCCTTGTCGAATGTGATGTGCGCCCTCCCGCCCTGCAGCATTACGACAAGACGCCGCCTGAGATCCCGATCGTCCGCCACGCGCCTTCCTCCTCTCTCCGCCGGCATCCCGCCCGCGGCTTACGGCACCGGGGTGCGATCGACCGGCGCGGACGTCGCCGCCACGGCCGGGTCGACCCCTCGGCGCAACCCACGTTCGACCGCGATCTGCACCGCGACGTCCGGAAAGCCCGCGAGGCCGAAGCCCTCCGTCTCACGCTGCCAGACGATCCGGCTCTGCCGCGCGTCGAACATCTGCACGTTCAGCGCCACGTCGGCGTTGAACGCCAGGATGTCCTGCCGGAACACCGACACGCGGGTGATCCACCCGAGCATCACTCGATCGGCGTGAAGCGCCTGCGCCAGCGTGCCGAGCCGGCTGTAGTTGAGCGCGTCCTGTGCGTGCCAGCCGAGCGCGCGCTCCTCGGCGGCCACGGCGCTGCGCGGCAGCACGGTGATCGCGTTCCCGCCCGCGCGCACGAGAAGCCCCGTCATCACCTCGGCCGCGTACGGCTCAGGGTCCGTTGCGTCCGTCCTTTCGCCTTCCTATTATGCCAGGAGTTCGATATCCAGGAGGATCACACCGTGTCGAACGGCTGCGTCACCGTCTTCGGTTCCTCGAGAGCCCGCCCCGACGACGCCGTCTACCGGGATGCCGTGCGGTTGGGCCGGCTGCTCGCGGAGGCCGGCTACGCGCTGTGCACGGGCGGATACGCCGGCGTGATGGAGGCCGTGAGCCGCGGCGCGGTGGAGGCCGGCGGGCACGCGATCGGCGTCACGGTGGCGTCGTGGGCGGCCCGGCACCGCCCCAACCGCTGGGTCCAAGAAGAAGTCGCGATGCCGGACCTCTTTCAGCGGATCTCGAGGCTCACCGCGACCGATGCCTACGTCGCCATGCCGGGCGGACTCGGGACGCTCGGCGAAGTCGCGTTGACCTGGAACCTCTTTCAGACCGAGTCGATTCCGCGGCGTCCCCTGGTGCTGGTGGGCCGGGAGTGGCGCGACGTGTTGGAATGCCTTCCCGTCGCCGTCAGGATCGAGCCGCGAGACCTCGAGCTGGTGGAGCTGGTGGGGACGGTCGACGAGGTCGTGCCGGCGATCCGGCGCGGCCTACCGTCCGTCCCATGACGCGGGTTTCCAGACCGAGCGCGACGCCCCGCGCGGAAACACGGTCATCGCATCGACGAGGCCGCGGCGCAGGCCCTCGTCCCTAACGTAGAACGCCACGCCCTGGTCGTCGTAGACGAAGATCGTGAACGTGAAGCCGTGCAGCACCCGGCTCGGCGCGTAGCCGAACGCGGCCTTCACGTCCGCCCGCGTGCTGGCGAAGGTAATCCGGCGGCCGCCGGCGCCGTCCGCGGCGTAGGCGGCCGCGGTCCCGCACTGCTCTCCGAGGTCCGCCCAGACGTCGATCGCGAGCAGTTCCCCCGCGGGCGTGTAGCGCGCGCCGAGGCATTGCGGCTCCCAGCGCTGGATGATGACCCGCGGATTGGTGGGGTCTTGCAGCTCGGCGCTCGGACGTCCGAGGATCCCGACGACCTTGTCCACGGTCGCGTCGAGCGGCACGCCGCCCGCCGCCACCCCCGGCGTCAAGGCACCCTCGGCGCCGGCCCGCGCCGGCGCACCGGCGAGCAACGCCACGACGAGCAGACCCACGGCCGCGGCGGCCCACTGGCGGGGCGCGCCCGCTAGACCCACCAGTCGGTCCCCTGCGGGATCCGGGCCGCTCGCGGCCCCACCCGCGCGGGGCTCGCTTGTTCGCGCGCGCGGGCCGATGCATCCGAACTCGCCGGATTCGGCCCGATCAGCACCTCCGCCGAGGAAATCGGCGTCGGGAACATCTTCCACGGGTTCAGCCGTCCTTCCGGATCGAGCGTGTCCTTGACCCGGCGCATCGCGCCGAGGTCGTCGTCCGAGTAGATCCACGGCATGTAATTGTTCTTCTCGAAGCCGATGCCGTGCTCTCCGGAGATCGTCCCGCCGGCGTCCACGCACAGCCGCAGCATCTCTTCGCCGGCCCGGATCACCCGCTCGGTCTCGCCGGGAACCCGCGCGTCGAACACGATGATCGGGTGCAGGTTGCCGTCCCCGGCGTGAAAGACGTTCGCGACCGTCAGGCGCTCGCGCCGGGCAATCGCCTGCACCTGGCGCAGCACTTCGGGCAGCCGCGACCGGGGCACGACCGCGTCGTGCAGGTAGTAGTTGATCGCGATCCGGCCGAACGTGCCGAACGCCGCCTTGCGGCCGAGCCACAGCGCGTCGCGCTCGGCGTCCGACTTCGCGGCGCGGATCTCCGACGCCCCGTGCGCCCGGCAGATCGTCTCGATGATGCCGGCGGCGCGCGACATCACGGGGCGCAGCCCTTCCACCTCGATCAGCAGCACGGCCTCGGCGTCCAGCGGATAGCCGGCGTGAACGAACGGCTCGATCACCTGGATGCTGTTGCGGTCCAGCATCTCGAGGGCGACGGGCCCCACGCCCCGGCCGATGATGTCCGTCACCGCTTCGCTCGCGCGGTCGAGATCGGCGAAGATCGCGAGCAGCGTGGTCACCGCCTCGCGCCGGCGGAGCAGGCGCACCCACACCCGCGTGACGATCGCGAGCGTCCCCTCGCTGCCGACCAGCAGGCCGGTGAGGTCGAGTCCCGGCGCGTCCGGCGCCGCGCCGCCGGTGTGGATGGACACGCCGTCGGCCAGGACCGCGTCGAGCGCGAGGATGTGGTTCGTCGTCACGCCGTACGCGATCGTGTGCGGGCCGCCGGAGTTGTGGCCGACGTTCCCGCCGATAGTGCTCGCGTACTGGCTCGACGGGTCGGGCGCATAGAAATAGCCATCGGGGGCGACGGCGCGGGTGACGTCGAGATTGACGACACCCGGCTCAACGACCGCCACGCGGTTGTCGAGGTCGACCGCGAGGATCCGGTCGAGCCGCGTGAGGGACGCCACCACTCCGCCGACGATCGGGAGCGCCCCGCCGGCGATGCCCGTCCCGGCGCCGCGCGCGATCACCGGCGCGCCGTAGCGCGATGTGATGCGGACGACCGCCCCCACTTCGTCGGCGCTGCCGGGCACGACGACGAGATCGGGCGGCGACGTCATGTTCGACGCGTCGTATTCGTACGCCAGGACGTCCGACGGACTCTCGAACACGTACCCCGTGCCGACGGCCTCGGCCAAGTCCGCGACGAGGGCCGCTCTCGCGCCGATGGTGACCCGCGCCGCGGCGAGGTTGTTCACAATACCACGAGGCGCAGGCGCGAGTTCCAGTGGTGCCGGATGCGGATCCGGACCCGGCGGCCGCGCGTGACGCGGAACGGCCGGATCCAGCGGATCAGCACGTCGCCGCGGGTCCCCACGCGCGGTGAGGGGTGGCCGTCCCGAACTTCCTCGTAGCTCCACAACCGCAGGCTGTTGACCGTTCCGCTCGAAAGCGGCGCGAGCGAGACGGTCGTGTCGAGGGGCGGGATCGGCCCCTGAAAATCGGTGGTCGCGGCGAGGACCGGAAGGGACATCTCTTCGATCGCGCCCGGGTCGCCGAAGATCGCGGCGTAGGTGCCCGGCACGAACGCGAGCGCCGGCCCGGCGCGGTGATCGGAGTAAGCGAGCTGCAGCACGTGATGGCCCCGCACCGGAACGACGTCGCAGCGGGGCGCGCGGCGCCGGATCCGGTTGAGCGCCTGCACCATCGGCCAGTCCGTGAGCCAGGACGACCACATCTCGCAGACGACCACGTCCGGCGCTTCTTCGGGCAGCGCGCCGCGGACGAGGTCGGTCCGCACCGGCACGAACTGAGGAAATCGGCGCGCGAGCCGCCGGAGATACTGGTAGGCGTCGCGGTCCGTCTCGATGCCGTAGACCCGCCGCGCGCCGGCCTGCAGGGCGTAGAGCGACATCGGCCCAACGCCGGCGCCGAGATCGTACACCACGCGCCCGGACACCCGCTCGGCGATCGCCGCGCGGTACGTCTCGTTCCGGCGGGCGTCGTTGAGCATCTCCCAATGGAAGCTCATCTCGGCGCCCACGGCCGTCCCGTCTCCCTGTGTCACCGGCATGCCGATGCTCCTACAGCGGCGGCGTGAACCGGCCGTCGATCGCGGTCCAGCCGCCGTCCACGAACAGCACCGAGCCGGTGATGTACCGCGCCGCGTCCGTGGCCAGGAAGGCGACCGGGCCCGCGATCTCCTCGGGCGACGCCCACCGGCCGAGCGCGTTGCGGTCGGCGTACGCGCGGTACCACACCTCGTCCTTCTTGATCTGCCCGGTCAGCGGGGTGTCCACGACACCCGGGGCGACCGCGTTCGCGCGCACCCCGCGCGGGCCGAGCTCCGCGGCGAGCGTCCGGCAGAGCTGCACGATCCCCGCCTTGGTCGCCGAGTACACGCTCTGGCCGGGCTCCACCTGAACGGCGCGGATCGACGCGAACGCGATGATGCTGCCCCCCCCGCGCTCGGCCATGACCCGGCCCGCCTCGCGAAGCACGAAGAACGTGCCCTTCAGATTGACGGTCAGGACGCGGTCGAGATCTTCGGCGGTGTATTTGAGGATCGGCTTGCGGGCGTTGACCGCGGGCGTCACCACGCAGACGCCGAGCGCGCCGTGGCGCTCTACCACGCCGGACACCAGGCGGACGACGTCGGACTCCCGCGACACGTCGACGTGATCGGCCTCCGCCCGGCCGCCGGCGTCCGCGATGAGGCGCGCCGTGGCCTCCGCGCCCGCGCGGTCGACGTCCGCGCAGACGACCTCTGCGCCGAGGGCCGCCAGCGCCTGCGCGGACGCCCGTCCGATGCCGGACGCGGCGCCGACGACGAGCGCCACCCGGCCGTCGAGGCGGAACATCGAAGCATAGTCCATTCCGGTCCCCTCCCTTCCCCTACGGGGACAGGGATTCCAGAGCGACCGGGACAAATACTTCTTGAGCGCGAGCCGCCAGTCCGACTCGTCGTGAAGGAGCGTGCGCGATGGCCGAGACGAAGGTCCTGTCGACCGACCTCACCGGGGAGTATGTTGAGGCGCGGCCGAAGTCCCGAGCGCTGTTCGAGCGCGCGGGCGGCCTGCTGCCCGGCGGGATCACCCACGAGTCGCGGCAGTTCACGCCGTTCCTGCCCTACATCGTCCGGGCCGAGGGCGCGCGCAAGTGGGACGTCGACGGCCACGAGTACATCGACTTCGCGATGGGGCACGGGGCGCTGATCCTCGGCCACGCCCACCCCGCCGTGGTCGAGGCGGTCCGCCGCCAGGTCGGGCTCGGCACGCACTACGGCGCGAACCACGAGGGTGAGCTGGAATGGGCCGAGCGGATCACGCGGCTCGTGCCGGGCGCCGAGATGGTGCGCTTCACGAGCTCCGGCACCGAGGCGACGCTGCTCGCGCTGCGCGTGGCGCGCGCGGCGAGCGGCCGCTCGAAGCTCGTCAAGTTCCGGGGCCACTTCCACGGATGGCACGACGCGGTCACGCCGGGCCTCCAGCCGCCCTACGACGAGGTGCCGCCGGGGGTCACTCCGGCCGTCGCCAAGGACACGATCGTGCTGCCGCCCGATCTGGCGGCCGTCGACGAGACGCTGCGGCACGATCGCGATGTGGCGGCCGTGATCGTGGAGCCGAGCGGCGCGTCGTTCGGCTCGGTCCCCCTATCGCTCGACTTCGTGCGCGGGCTGGACGAGATCACCGCGTCGCACGACGTCTTCCTGATCGTCGACGAAGTGATCACCGGGTTCCGCTGGACGCCCGGCGGAGTCCAGCAGGCGGCCGGCATCAGCGGCGACCTCACCACGCTCGCGAAGATCGTCGCGGGCGGCCTCCCCGGGGGTGCCGTGGCCGGACGGCGCGACCTGCTCGAACTGATCTCGCTGACCGGCGGATCGCGGCGCAAGCTCCGCCACCCCGGCACCTTCAATGCGAACCCGCTCTCCGCGGCCGCCGGCGTGGCGTGCCTCGACATCGTGCGCGACCCGAGCATCCAGGAGGGCTGCAGCCGCATGGGCGCCGCCCTGCGCCGCGAGATCAACGCGACCTTCGCCCGCCGCGGCGTACGCGGGATCGCGTACGGTGACGTGTCGTCGTTCCACCTCGCGTTCGACGCGCGGCTCGCGCCGGGCGACCCGGCCTCGATCGCGGCGCTGAGCCCCGAAGACTTGAAGGGACAGCGCGGCACGCCGGCCTACAGCGCGATCGCGGTGGCCATGCTGATCGAGGGGGTCCACATCTTCGGCAGCGGCGGCTTCCTCAGCATCGCCCACCGCGAGGCGGAAGTCGGCCGGGCGGTCGAGGCGCTGGATCGGGCGATCGGCCGGGTCAGCGATACCCTGCCGAAGGTCTGACGGCGCGGCCGCGGCCGCATGCGCGCCGCCCCAGTTCGGGTGACCTGGGACCAGGTCGCCGCGTTTCGGCTGTCCCGACACCATCTCGCAGAGCGCGCGCCCGCGCGGGCGCTCGTTTCTGTTCTCGGCGCGATGGGCGGCGCGCAGGCGCAGCTCCTCTCGGCGGCGCACCTGGCCCTGTGGGCGAGAGTCCGTGACCTCCATCCGGAGGACGTGCAGGCGGCCGCCCGGGACCGGGCGCTCGTCAAAGCATGGTGCATGCGCCGGACCCTGCATCTCGTGCCGTCGGAGGATCTTGCAATCTTCGTCCGCGGATCCGCCCGGCGCGCCGAGCGCGAGGTTCGGTGGTTTCTTGGCCGAGGCGTCGGCGAGCGCGTTCTGGAGGAACTCATCGCCGCGACGCTCGGCGCGCTGGACCGGCCCTGCAGCGGACCCGACCTTGTCGATCACGTAAGCCGCTCCCTCGGCGTGCCGGTACGGCGCATGCGTTGGGGCGGCTGGGGCAGCCGCGCCAGAGTGCCGGGCGTCGCGGTGGGACGGCTCACCCTGCCCGTGCGCTATCTCCTCCACCTCGTCGCCGCGCGCGGCGTCGTCTGTTCGGGCCCCAGCCGCGGCACCACGCCGACCTTCGTGCGCGCCGACGCGTGGATCCCGCGATGGCACGACCTGTCCCAGGAGGACGCGGAGGACGAACTCCTGCGCCGGTATCTGCGGGCGTACGGGCCGGCGACGCCCGCGGACTTTGCGCTGTGGACCGGTGTGACGCTGTCGGATGCCCGCGCGATTTGGAAGCGTCAGGAGACCGGCCTCGTTCCGGTGAGCGTCGAGGGCTGGGCGGCGGCCGTCTTCCGGGGCGATCTCCGTAGACTCAGCGCACCGCGAACCGAACCGCTGCCGGTCCGGCTTCTGCCGTACTTCGACTCCTATCTTCTGGGCCACAAGGCCCGGGAGCACCTCGTCGCGCTCCGGCACCACAAAACCGTCTACAGCAAGGCCGGGTGGATCGCCCCGGTCGTGCTCGTCGACGGACGCGTCGCCGGCGTGTGGGCATATGTCCGCGAGCGAACCCGACTGCTCGTCCGGATCACGCGGTTTGGCACGATTTCAACGCGCGCCGCCGCCGGGATTCGGGACGAGGCGGAGCAGCTACGCCGCTTCGTGGGTGGCGGCGAGGTGCAGGTTCAGATCGGCTGACGCGACGGCGGCCGGAGCGGCGATCAGTCCGCTGTGACCGTCTGCTCGGCGGCGGACGCCGCGACCGGGAACCCGTACAGTTCCCTCGCGGTCTCATAGAAGATGCGCCGCTGCAGTTCCTCGGACAGGCGCGGAAACGCGTCCGTGGGTGAATCGAAGTCCCAGTGCGCGTAGTCGGACGCGAACATCAACGTCCGCCCGGCGCGGTTCCATTTGAACACCTCGAGCAGGTCCGCCGGCTGGTCGGGTTCCTCGAGCGGCTGCGACGTAAACCGGACGTGCTCCCAGACGTACTCGCTCGGCGGCCGCTTCACCCACGGTGTTTGATGCCGCAGCCCGCGCCAGTCCGCGTCGAGCCGCCACAGGAACGGCGCGAGCCACGCGTAGCCGCCTTCGATGAACACCACGCGCAGCTTGGGGAACTTCTCGAAGACGCCTTCGAAGATGAGGCTCGTCAGGTGGGTCATGTAGCCTTGCGGGCGGACCTGGCGGTTCTCGACGTAGTACGAGCCGTAGCCGGCCACGGACGGCTGGCCGTTGATGCCGGCGCCCTCGCTGCCGGTATGGAGCGCGAAGGGCAGGCCGTGCGCTTCGCAGATCTCAAAGAGGGGGTGGTAGCAGCGGTTGCCGTACGGCAGCCGCGCCCCGTTGGCCACCAGAACCTCGACGATGCCCGGGTGGCGCCCGATCCGCTCGATCTCCTTGACGGCCTGCGGCACGTCCTGGGTCGCAATCAGCATCGCGCCGCGCAGGCGTGATTCGGCCGCGAGCCACTGCTCGATCAGGTGGTCGTTGTACGCGTGCGCGAGCGCCGCGGCATAGTCCGCGTTCGGCAGCGTGCCGAGCGGCCGCAGTTCCTGGCCGAGCAGAATCGCGTAGCGCACGTTGAACGCGTCGAGCAGCTGCTCGCGCATCAGATCCAGGTCGGACCCCGGAAAGCCTTCCTTCGGCCACGAGTCCCCGCGGTAGCCGCGGTCCCCGCCGTTCAGGTAGCCGACGCCGGAGAGGTTGATCCCCCACTCCCGTACGTCTTCCTGATACGCCCTCGGCAGGTACGGCCACAGCGCCGTCATCTTGCCGTCTTTGAACCGGTTGTGCACGTCGCAGTCGATGATCGGCATCCGCTTCACGGACTCGGCCACAGCGCCTTCCTCCCCTTCTTACGCGCGCAGGACGACGAGGTCACCTTCGGTGGTCATTTCGAACGTCTCGAGCGTGACATCCTCTTCTGCCGCGGCCCCTCGTTCAACGGTCACGTCGTAGGTCTTGACCCGCATGCGGTGCGGATTGAAGTACGTCCGGCCGGTCGCGATCTCGAACTCCCATCCGTGCCAGGGACACTGAATGATCTCCTCGTCGCGGCCGTAGACGTATTCGTACGGACGGCCCGGGAGGGTCGTCCCCTTGATTCGCCCCTGACACAACGGCGCGCCCTGATGCGGACAGCGGTTCCGCAGCGCGTAAAACCGCCCCCGGATGTTGAACACGCCGATGGAGCGTCCGCCCACGGTGACGATCCGCCGGCTCCCCGGCGGCAGCTCCGACAGCGTGCCCACGACATGCCGCGGCATGAGACAGTGTTCGCCCTGCGCGGCGGGTTCTCCCGGCCGCGCGTCGACCGTCTACCCAGTCTTCAGGTAGCGCCCGAACCACGCCTGCAGCCGCGTCCACGCGTCCTGGGCCGCCGCGGCGTTGTAACTCGGCGCCGTGTCGTTGAAGAAGGCGTGCCCCGCGTTCGGTTCGATCACCATGTCGTAGACGATTCTGGCCCGGTCGAGGGCCTCGCGCATCGCCGGAATGCCGGCGTCGACGCGCGCGTCGAGCGCGCCGTACAGCGCGAGCACGGCGGCGCGGATCTTCGGCACATCTTCGAGTAGCGGGTTCGGGCCGTAGAACGGGATGACGGCCCGAAGGACCGGCACATGCGTGGCGAGCTGCCACGTCACGGCGCCGCCGAAGCAGAACCCCGTCGCCCCGATCCGGTCCGCGCGCACGGCCGGGAGCGAGGCCAAGTAGCGCACGGCGGCCGCCGGCATCGAGACGAGTTGCTCAGGCGGCGTCTGGCCGAGCAGCGACGAGACCCGCACCGGGTCGGCGATCTTGTCGGTGCCGCCGGCGCCGGAGACCAGGTCCGGCGCGAGGGCGACGTAGCCGAGCTTGGCGATGCGGCGCGCGACGTCCTTGGTGTGGTCGACCAACCCGCGATTTTCGTGGATCACGACCACGCCGGGCGCGCGGGAGGCCCCTTTCGGCTGCGCCAGGTAGCCGACAACCGTCTGCGGCCCCGGCGCAGCCCCGGGGAACGAGACCATGCGGGTCTTAAGCGCCGGATCGTCGGGGGCCACCACGGGCGCCGCCGCCAGCACCGGCTGCGGCGCGGAGGACGCCGCGGCCGCCGTCACTTCCTCGGACGAGACCACGACGCCGAGCGTCGCCAGCAGGGCGACGCCGCGCGCCGCGCCGCCGCCGAACACCGCGACGCGGTGGAGGAACTCACGGCGTCCCAGCCGTCCTTCGCGGTACTCCTCCGTCCACTCCTCAAGAATGTAGCGGCCCAGATCCGTCATGGCCCCTCCACCCTCCCCAGAAGCGCGTATGTGCCGTGTGCGCGTCCAGCGTATCGCGGCTGTGTGAACAACGCGTCACGGCAGGCCCGCCTTCGCAATACGCCGAACGATTCGATGACGCGACACCAACGCCGCATACCGGGAGGAATCGGTGCGCCCTCGATTGCTCATCGCCGCAGCTCTCGCGGCCGTCCTCGCCCTGACGATCACGGCCCCCGGGGCCGTGGCCCAGGCGCCCACCGCCATCCGCGTGGGCACCCTGAAGCTCGTCGGCGGCGCCCCGCTCTTCTGGGGCGTCCGGCAAGGATACTTTCGCCAGGAAGGCCTGCAGGTCCAGTTTGTGTACTTCGGCGCCGCGGCGCCGGTCGCCACCGCGACGGTCACCGGGGACATCGACGTCGGCGCGACCGGGATCACCGGCACCCTTTTCAACCTGGCCGCGGGCGGCGGAAAGATCTATCTCGTCGCCGACCGGGGGCAGGAGCGTCCCGGCTATCCCCTCAACGCCGTCGTCGTGACGAAGACGACGTACGCGTCCGGCGTGCGGTCGCTGCGGGACCTGCGCGGCAAACGGATCGGCATCACGACGCTCGGCTCGACGTTCCATTACCAGATCGCCAAGCTCCTCGAGCGCGAGGCCATGACACTCCAGGATGTAAAGCTGGTGCCCCTGCGCGAGGTCAACCTCGTCGACGAGGCGCTGCGCACCGGACAGATCGACGCGGCGCTGCTCTCTCCGCCCTGGGGGGCGGCCGCGGAGCAGGAAGGCTGGGGCAAGATTCTCTTCTACGCGGGCGACCGGATCGTCAACCAGGTGACCGGCGTCTTCTACGGCGCGCGGCTGCACGGCGACCACGCGCTCGGCGATCGCTTCATGCGGGGCTATGTGCGCGCGACCCGCGACTACTTCGACGCGTGCCTCCGCCGGCCGCCGCGCGGGGCCTGCGCGCCGATCGTCGCGGCCACCGCGCGGACGATCGACCAGCCGGAGGCCGCCGTGGCGAAGTCGCTGCCGTACATCGACCGGAATGCGCGCCTCTACCTGCTCGATCTCGAGCGCCAGGAGGCCTGGTACGTCCAAAACGGCATGGCGGCCCGCTACGTGCCGCTCGACCAGTTCGTCGACTCGAGCTTCGTGAACGACGCCGTTCGATCGCTCGGTCCGTAGCCCGCGTGCTCCGCCGCGGGCGATGAGGATCCGCTTCGAAGGCACCTCCAAGGAGTACGCCCGCCGGGACGGCCGCGCGCTCTCGGCGCTCGCCGGGATCGACCTCACGGTGGCGAGCGGTGAGTTTCTCGCCCTCGTCGGCCCGAGCGGTTGCGGGAAATCGACCCTGCTCCTGCTGGCCGCGGGCCTCCTGCCGGCGTCGGCCGGCCGCATCGTCTTCGAGGGAGAGCGCGCCGGCCGGCCGCTCACCGCCCTCGTCTTCCAGGAGTTCGCGCTGTTCGAGTGGCGTACCGTGCTCCAGAACGTGGCCTTCGGCCTGGAGGTACGGCGCGTGCCCGCGGCGGAGCGCGACCGCCTTGCGCACGAGTATATCCGGCTGGTGGGCCTCGACGGCTTCGAGGCGCGGTATCCGTCCGAGCTGTCCGGCGGGATGCGGCAGCGGGTCGGAATCGCCCGCGCGCTCTGCGTCGATCCGGCCATTCTCTTGATGGACGAGCCCCTCTCCGCCCTCGACGCGCAGACGCGGCAGCTGATGCAGGACGAGATTCTCGGCATCTGGGAGCGCCGCCGGAAGACGGTGCTGTACGTCACCCACAACATTCAGGAAGCGGCCTATCTCGCCGACCGGATCGCCGTCCTGTCGCGGCGGCCGGGGCGTATCCGGACGGTGCTGCCGGTGCCGTTCGCTCGGCCGCGGCGGGAGGCCCTGCTCGCCGACGCGGCGTTCGGCCGCTTCACCCAGGACGTGTGGTCGATGATTCGCGACGAGGCCAGGACGGCGATGCAGGAGGGCGCCTGAGGTGGCCGAGACCATCACGCTCGAAGCGAGGCCCGCGCCGCCTCCCGGCGGCCGGCGGTACCGCGCGCTGCGGGTTGGAGCGATCGCGGCCGTGCTGCTCGGGTGGGAAGCGATGAGCCGGACCCGCGTCGTGCCGGCCGTATTTCTGCCGTCGCCGGAGGCCGTTGCCGGGGAGCTCGCGCACCTTGCGTCGACGGGCGACCTCTGGCGGAGCCTCGGCGCCAGCCTGAGCCGGATCGGCGCCGGCTTCGTCCTCGGCAGCGCCGCGGGGCTGGTCGTCGGGGTGCTGGCCGGCGTCTCGCGCCGCGCGGAGGCGGTCGCGGATCCGCTCATCGCCGCCGTCTACCCGATCCCGAAGATCGCGCTGCTGCCGCTGCTCATCCTCTGGCTCGGCATCGGCGAGGCGCCGAAGATCGCGCTCATCAGCGTCGGCGCGTTCTTTCCCGTCGCGATCGGGACCGCCACCGCGATGCGCGACGTCGATCCCCTCCTCATCCGGGCGGCGCGGAGCTTCGGGGCCGGCCGCCTGCAGATCATCACCAAGGTGCAGCTGCCGGCCTCGGTGCCGATGGTGTTCGCAAGCCTGCGCCTGGCCGCGGGGATGTCGCTGCTCCTGGTGGTCTCCGCGGAGATGATCGCGGCTACGGCCGGGATCGGGTATCTGATCCTTTACGCAGGGGACCTCATGCAGACGTCGCGCCTCTTGGCGGGCATCGTCGTGCTGTCCGTGCTCGGCCTCTTGTCTACCGCCGGGCTCGCGACGTTGGAGCGGCGGCTCTTCCGCGGCCGCGCGCGGGGATGAGCCGCGCGCGGCCGCGGATGCTCTAGTCGAGAACGACCGCGGAAAACCCGACGAGCCCGCCCGCGGGATCGACGCCCTGGTCGTATCCCAACACCCGCCCCGTGACGGGCGCAAGCAGCCGCAGCACGGTGTAGATTGCGCCCAGTCCGCAGACGTGGCAGCGGTTGCCGCCGGCGGCGACGGTCCGCCACCACCCTTCCGCGTCGCCGGCTTCCACGTGGCGGAGGGCGGCGAGGTCGGCGCTGGACGCGCGCCGCGTCAGCGCGGGCCCGACTTCCTCCTGATCACCGAAGCGCGGCCCGACGTGGCTGAGGTCCACGCCGCCGACCACGCAGACGGGACGGTTCGCGGCGGCGATCGCCTTGCGGAGCGAGCCGATGAATGCCTCGATCGCCGGGACGGCCGCGGGCGTGCCGTTCGTGGTGTGCGTGTCGAGCGGGCCGGTCAGCACCGGCAGCACCGTAAAGGGACGCCCGCGCAACATGTGCGCCAGCCACAAGACCTGAAATTCGACCGAGTGCTCCCCGCGGTGGACCGGCTCCTCCTCGAGCGGATCGAAGGGCGCGCGCGTCGCGACGGCCTCGAGCAGCGGACGGTCCACCTCCACGACGCCGAACGGGGTCTCGTAGCCTTTCGCCGTCAAAACGTACGGCGCGGCCGATCCGGCGTGCGCGACGCCGACGATCACCACGCAGACCCCGGCGGGCAGCCCGGCCAGCGGCGCATAGGCGCGGCCGTACATCGGGCCGCCGCGGCCGAAGTCGATGTGGGGCGCCAGGATGCCGCGCGGCGCCGCGGCGGAGACACCGCCGGCGGCGGGGAGGCCGGCGCCGGCGAGATAGCGCTCAAGCGCGGCGGCGCAGGCCGCCGGGTCCGCCGGATACGCGGTGCCGGCGTGCGCCATCGCGCGGTGCGGCGCCGCCCGGTACGCGTCGGCCACCGCGCGCCGGCGGGCCGTGAGCGCCGGACTGTCGAGCAGCCCGTGGGCGTCGAGATCGCGGACGATGCGGTCGAGACCGGCCGGCGGGAGTGCCATACCGCCGGACAGCCGCGCGTACTCGGCCTGGACCGCGCCGGCGTCCCGCCGGCCGTCCAGCAGCAGCGCGACCAGCATGATCGGCAGCGGCAACAGCACGGGGCCGTCCAGCAGGTCTTCGTAGTCGCGCGCGCAGATGACCCGCTCGCCGTTCCACTCGGTGGTGACGAAGTCGAGCGCGCGGAGCCGCGGCAGCGGCTCCCGCTCACGGCCGGCCCCGCGGCGGGCCGCGCCCCTCTCCCGGGCCTCGTCGTCGCGCCGGCTCATGCCGTGATTACCACTTCGCCGGCCGGCCGCCTGCAGGCGGCCGGCCGGCGAAGGAACGCACCGCGGCCGTCCCGTATCTAGCGGTGCCATGGACGGACGCCTCGGCGGCAAGGTTGCGTTGGTCACGGGCGGCGGCACCGGCATCGGGCGCGCGACGGCGCTGGCGCTCGCGGCCGAGGGCGCCGCGGTCGCGGTGAACTACAGCCGGTCGCGCGGCGACGCCGATGAAACGGCCTCCGAGATCGCCTCGCGCGGCGGCCGGGCGATCACGGTGGCCTGCGACATCTCCGACGAACGCGGCGTCGACGCGATGATCACGCGGGTCACCGGCGAGCTCGGCCGACTCGACGTGCTCGTCAACAACGCGGGCACGACGAAGTTCGTCGACCACCGGAACCTCGAGGGGCTGACCGCGGACGTCTGGGACCGTATCCTCGCCGTGAACGTCAAAGGCACGTTCTTCTGCTCGCGCGCGGCGGCGCGCGCCATGACGGACGGCGGCCGCATCATCAACATCGGCTCCGTCGCCGGGGTCCGCGGCAACGGCAGCTCGATCGCCTACGCCGCCAGCAAGGGCGCGATTCACACCATGACCCTCTCGCTCGCCAGAGCGCTCGCGCCGTCGATCACGGTGAATGCGATCGCCCCCGGGCTCATCGAGACCCGGTGGCACGGAGGACACGAAGCCGAGAACGCCGCCCGGGCCGCGAGATTCCCCGTGAAGCGCATCGGCCGCCCCGAGGACATCGCCCACATGGCCGTGGCGTTCGCGACGGCGGACAACTTTCTGACCGGCCAAGTCATCGTCATCGACGGCGGAGCGCTTCTGTAGCAGCGGACGGCGCGCAGGCCCGGCCTTCATTTCATGGTGACCGGCCGTAGGCCGGTCGGCAGAGAGGGTATTTCGGATAAAGCGAACAGGTGTTTGCGTAGCACTCAGTTGTGTGCTATAATCCGTCCGCTCATTATCCGTGCCGGCTTCTATTTCATGGTTACCGGCCGCAGGTCGGCCGGCGACGATCCGAAGCGAGGGAGGCAGCGCGTGGGCCGAGTCCTGACAAAACGCCAGCGCGAGATTCTCGAGTATCTGCTCGACAGCATGCAGCGCAAGGGTTACCCGCCGTCGGTGCGCGAAATCGGCGCGGCGCTGGGGCTGACGAGCAGCTCGACCGTGCACAGCCACCTCGCCGCGCTCGAAAAGAAGGGCTACATCCGGCGCGACCCCAGCAAGCCCCGGGCCATCGAGGTCCTGAAGGACGGCGCCAGCCAGCCGCCCAAGCGCATGGTCAACGTGCCGGTGGTCGGCCGGATCGCGGCGGGTACGCCGCTGCTGGCCGAGGAGAACATCGAGGACGTCTTCCCCCTGCCCCGCGACTTCGTTCGTGAGGACGGCGCCTTCATTCTGCGCGTCCGCGGCGACAGCATGATCGAAGCGGGGATCTACGACGGCGACTTCATCGTGATCCGTCCGCAGGCGACCGCCTCGAACGGCGAGATCGTCGCGGCGCTTCTCGGCGAGGAGGCCACGGTCAAGCGCTTCTTCAAGGAGCGCGACCACATCCGGCTGCAGCCCGAGAACAGCACGATGTCGCCCATCATCACGCGGGACGTCACGATCATCGGAAAGGCCGTTGCCCTGATCCGCCGGCTGTCTTAGCGCCGGCCTCATCCTAACCGCATCTCCGGGGGGCCGCCTCCTACGAGGCGGCCCCCCTGTCTTTGGGTCGACGACCGCCTCTCCCGGCATCAGTGTGTCGTCCGCGCCGCGCGCCCGTCGACGTACGGCCGGAACGGTCCGAGACCCGCGCTGGGGATCTCCGCCTCCACCACGATCCCGTCCTCGCCGTCCTCCCGCCGCACGACGCGTCCGGCCGTGTACAACCGCGAGAGCACCGCGAGCCGGTGGTACGGGATGACGAGCCGCACCCGCTCCACCGGACCGGGCAGCGCCGCCCCGATGCGGCGCAGCAGATTGGCGAGGCCGACGCCGCGAACCGCGGAGACCGGCACCCCGTCGGGCTCCTCGGCCGTTACGTCGCGCAGCGCCTCGGGGGAAAGCCGGTCGGCCTTGTTGAGCACCGTCAGGCGCGGCGTCCCGGACGCGCCCAATTCACGCAGCACCTGCTCCACGGCCTCGCGCTGCGCGGTCCAGCGCGGGTGGCTCGCGTCGATCACGTGGATCAGGAGATCCGCTTCCGTCACCTCTTCGAGCGTGGCGCGGAACGCCGCGACGAGGTCGTGCGGCAGCTTCTGGATGAAGCCGACCGTGTCGACGAGCAGCAGCGTGCGGCGATTGGGCAGCACGACCCGCCGGGTCGTCGGATCGAGCGTCGCGAACAGCTTGTCCGCGGTCAACACGTGCGCGCGGGTCAGCGCGTTGAGCAGCGTGGACTTGCCCGCGTTCGTGTAGCCGACGAGCACGGCGACCGGGAGCGCCGCGTCCTTCCGCGACTGCCGCTCGCGCTGGCGGTGCCGCTGCAGCGCGCTGATCTCCCGGCCGAGCGCGGTGATCCGCGTCCGGATCCGCCGCCGGTCGACCTCGAGCTTGGTTTCGCCGGGGCCGCGCGTGCCGATCCCGCCGCCGAGCCGGGACAGCAGCACGCCGCGTCCGGCCAGCCGGGGCAGCAGATAGGTCATCTGCGCCAGCTCCACCTGCAGGCGGCCTTCCCGCGTGCGCGCCCGCTGGGCGAAGATGTCGAGCACGAGCGCGGTACGGTCGAGCACCTTGGTGTCGAGCGCCCGCTCGAGGTTCCGCTGCTGCGCGGGCGTGAGCTCGTGGTCGAAGATGACCACGTCCGCGCCGGCCGAGCGCACCCGCGAACGAATCTCTTCGACCTTGCCGCTGCCGACCGCGGTCGCGGGATCGGGACGCGTGCGGTGCTGCACGACGATGCCGGCGACCGCGGCGCCGGCGGTGTCGGCGAGCCGGGCGAGTTCCTGCAGGGTCTCTTCGCCCTCATCCTCCCGGGCCCCGATCATACCGACGAGCAGCGCACGCTCCGGACCGGTGCGCGGGAGCCCGTCCGTGAGCGGACGGTCGTTCTCCTCGGAGGTCCCGGCGGCAAGGCCGCGCCGGAGCTTATGACCAAGCGGTGTGCCGGTGGTGCGCATCGCGGATTATCTCGGCGACGCCGCCCGCAGATGATCGCCGATGCGTCGGACGGCCTCCTCGAACCGGGCGTCGGGCGCGGTGAGCGAGATGCGCACGTACCCCTCGCCCTGGGCGCCGTAGCCGTTGCCGGGGGTGACGATCACGCCGGTGTGCTCGAGCAGGTCGGTCGTGAACGAGACGGACGTGTGGCCGCGCGGGACCGGAATCCATAGATAGAACGTCGCCCGCGGGCTCGGCACGTCGAGCCCGATCTCGCGCAGTCCCCGCACCACCGTGTCGCGGCGGCGCTGCCAGATCGCGACGCGCTCGCGGATCGGCGCCTCCGGACCGTTGAGGCCGGCCACCGCCGCGTCTTGAATCGCCACCCACTGTCCGCTGTCGATGTTGGTCTTGAGGGTGGCGAGCGCCTGGACGGCCTCCTTGTTTCCGACGACGAAGCCCATCCGCCAGCCCGTCATGCAGAAGGTCTTGCTGAGCGAATGGAACTCGATCCCGACGTCCTTGGCCCCCGGCACCTCCAGAAAACTCGGCGGCCGGTAGCCGTCGTAGGCGATCTCGGAGTACGTATTGTCGTGGACGACGAGGATGTTCCAGCGCCGCGCGAGATCGACGACCCGCGTAAAGAACGCGAGGTCGGCCGTCGCGCCCGTCGGATTGTTGGGATAGTTCAGGAACAGCACGCGGGACCGCCGCAGCACGTCTTCGGGAATGACGGAGAGGTCCGGCACCCATCCCTGCTCCCGCGTCATCGCCACGGGGTAGACCTCGCCCCCGGCCATGAGGGTCGCGACGTTGTAGACGGGATAGCCGGGATCGCTCACGAGCGCCACGTCGCCGGGGTTCACGAACACCCACGGCACGTGGGCGAGCCCCTCCTTGGACCCGATGAGCGCGAGCACCTCGCTGCCCGGGTCGAGGGTCACCCCGAAGCGGCGCGCGTACCAGCCGGCCACAGCCTCGCGGAACTCCTTCGTCCCTTCGTAGGGCGGGTAGACGTGCGTGCGTGGATCCCGCGCGGCGCGCGTCAGCGCGTCGACAATGTGGTCGGGCGTCGGGAGGTCCGGATCGCCGATGGAGATGTTGATGACGTCGACCCCGCGCGCCCGCAGCGCGGCGCGCTTCTTGTCGATGTCGGCAAACAGGTACGGCGGAATCCGTTCCATCCGGCGCGCTACGCGCATCAGACACCTCCGTTCGCTCTTGACGCCATCATATCACGGAGCCAGGCGAGTTCCCCGCGCTGAGCATCTCAAGCATCCGCGACGCGACGCGCTCGGCGGGCGTGTCGTCCACGTCGATCCACCGGTAGCGCGGGTCCGCCCGAAACCATGTCAGCTGCCGTTTCGCGTAGCGGTACGTGTCGCGGCGCAGTTGCGCGACGGCGGCATCGAACGTCACCTCACCCTCGAGGTAGGCGGCGATCTCCTTGTAGCCGAGGCCCTGCATCGACGGCAGCGCGCGGCGGCATCCGGCCCGGAGCAGAACCCGCACCTCCTCCACAAGGCCGGCGGCGAGCTGCGCGTCGATGCGGCGATCGATCCGCTCGTGAAGCCGTTCGCGGTCCATCGTTAGGGCGGCCATGCCGGTGGCGGTGTCTTCGCCGGTCGCCCACCGGTCCCCGCGCACCTGGGCGTGGAACGCCGACATCGGGGTGCCGGTCACTTCCCACACTTCGAGCGCCCGAATGACACGCCGCACGTTGTGCGGGTGAATCCGTTCCGCCGAGTCGGGATCGATCTCGCGCAGCCGGCGGTGCAGCGCGCCCGGGGCCGCGCGCTCCTCCGCGGCCAGCCGCTCCCGAAGATCCCAGTCCGGCGCGGCGGAGGGCACCGCGACGCGATCGATCACGGCCCGGATGTAGAGACCCGTGCCGCCGGTCAGGATCGCGGTGCGGCCGCGGCCGTGGATGGCGTCGATCGCCTCGACGGCAAGACGCTGATAGTCCGCCAGCGTGAACGGATCCGCGGGGTCCGCGACGTCGAGGAGATGGTGCGGGACGAGCGCCCGCTCGGCCAGGGACGGCTTGGCGGTGCCGATGTCCATGCCGCGGTAGACCGTCCGCGAATCGGCGCAGACGATCTCGGCGTCGACCCGCCGCGCGATGGCGATCGCGACCTGCGTCTTACCCGTCGCGGTCGGTCCGGCGACCACGACGAGAGGGTTGCGTCCCGGCGCGCGCACCTCGATCGCTCGTCCGGCTCCTAGTGATCTTCCAGGGCAAGGGCGACGGCCTGTTCCAGCGTCATCGTCCGTCCCTCGGTCCACACGTCGGCGAGATCCTTCTCCTTCAACCGCTCCAGATCCGCGGCGCCGAATCGGTCGTGCGCGCCCCGTTCCGGCCGTGGCATCTTGATGCCGAATCGCTCGCGGGCGGCCTCAACGGCTCCGAGCAGACGCGCGGCGCGCGCCTCATCGCCGTGCGCGTTAGCGATGAGCGCAAGTCCTTCGATACATTCCGTCGCCACCCACTTGTCCGCGGTCTCGCGAAACAGCGCCAGACTCTCCCGATACGCCTCCGTTGCCCGTGCCGGATCACCCGCGAGCCGCGTCGCGTGGCCCAGGAGACGGAGCGAATAGGCGATGCCTCGTTTGCCGCCGACGCGCCGGTACATCGCCAGACTCCGTTCGCACAGCGCGACGGCCTTCGAATAGTCCCCTTTCCACCGGATCACCACGCCCAATTGAGCCAGCGTCATGGCGATGAGCCAGGGCTCCTCCAACTGCTGAGCCAGCTCGAGGCTCTCCTCGAACAGGCCGGTGGCCGCCTCCAGATTCCCCTGGGCCACCGCGACGACCCCGCGTCCCACCAACGCTTCAACCACGCTCTTCTGGTTGCCCAGTTCGCGGGCAAGGCTGAGGCTCTCGTCGTAGAGCGCCGTCGCGCTCGCCAGATCCCCCTGACGCCAAGCCATGAACCCGGCGCCCTCCAACGCGGTCGTCCGGGCCGCGGACGCCATCCCCCGGCTTTCGGCGAGGGCGGCCTCCAGCCAGGTGCGGCCCTCGCCCCAATGCGTGTGATAGTCCCAAAACCTGACCAAGGCGCCGGCGAGTCGAAGCCTCCGCTCCGCGTCCGCCGCGTCCGGACTGCTCCAATCCAGCGCGGCCCGCAGGTTGTCATGCTCCAGCTCGAGGCGGTTGAGCCACATCAGCTGTTCGGGCCCGACGATCCGTTCGGCCGCCTGCTGCGCCAGGCGCAGGTACCAGCCGCGGTGCCGCTGCTGAAGCTCGGCCGCCTCACCCGACGCCGACAGCCTGTCTTGCGCATATTGCCGGATGGTGTCGAGCATCCGATATCGCACTTCGGTCCCCAGTAGGTCGGCGATCACCAGCGACTTGTTTACCAACTGGGTGAGAAGGTCCAGCACGTCGTGTTCGTCGATGCCTTGTCCGGAGCAGACGGCCTCCGCCGCCTCCAACGAGCACCCCCCGACGAACACCGACAGCCGGCGCAGGACGGTCCGCTCGCTCTCCGACAGCAGGTCATAGCTCCAATCCATGGTCGCCCGCAGCGTCTGCTGCCGGGGCAGCGCGACGCGGCTCCCCGCGGTGAGCACCGCGAACCGATCGTCCAGCCGCGCGGCAAGCTGCTCCACCGTGAGCACGTTCGCGCGGGCGGCCGCGAGCTCAAGGGCGAGCGGGATCCCGTCGAGGCGGCTGCACACCTGCGCCACCGCGCGGGTGTTGCCTTCGGTCAGGCGAAACTTCGCGTTGCTCGCCATGACGCGCTCGACGAAGAGCCGCGCGGCCTCGTAGCGCAGCAGATCGTTCGGCACGAAGACACCGCCGGGGTCCGGCACGGAGAGCGACGGAACCGCATAGGTCAACTCTCCGGCGATGCCCAACCCCTCGCGGCTGGTCGCGAGTATCCGCACGTGCGGGCATCGTCGCAGAATGACATCGACCAGGGAGGCGCAGGACTGGAGCAGGTGTTCGCAGTTGTCGAACACCAGCAACATGGACCGGGACCGAAGATGCTCGAGCAGCGTTTCGTCCAACGGCCGGCCGGGCCGTTCGGCGACGCCCAACACGGACGCCGCCGCCTGAGGCAGCAGCGCCGGGACGGAGAGCGACGCCAACTCGATCAGCCACACCCCGTCAGGATAGTGGTCCAGCAGGTCGGCGACGATTTGCAGCGCCAGCCGCGTCTTGCCGGAGCCTCCCGCGCCCGTCAGCGTCAGCAGACGTGTACCGGCGAGCACCGTCTTGATCTCGGCGGCCTCGCGATCGCGGCCGACGAAGCTGGTCAGTTGGCGCGGGAGATTGTTGGGAAGATTGTCCAGCGTTCGAAGCAGCGGAAAGTCGCTTCGTAGTCCTTCCACCACAACCTGAAACAGGGGCTGCGGCTCGGCCAGGTCCTTGAGACGGTGGCTTCCCATCTGGCGCAGCGCGACGCCCGGCGGCAGATTTCGGGCGAGGAGGGCGCCGGCGGCATACGACAGGAGCACCTGGCCGCCGTGTGCCGCGGCGCAGATACGGGCTGCCACGTGCACATCCATCCCCACGTATCCGGCGTCGGTGAGGGCGGCTTCGCCGGTATGGAGCCCCATGCGGATCCGGACGTCGGCGCCGTCCGGCCAGGGCTGCGCGCTGAGCGCGCGCTGTGCCGAGACCGCCGCCGCCAGCGCATCGCGAGCCGTAGAGAAGACGGCGAAGAACCCGTCGCCCTCGGTGCCGATTTCCCGGCCGTCCTGTTCGGCACACGACGTGCGAAGAAGTTGCCGGCACGCGGCGAGGACGCCCGCGTAGCGGTCGCCCAAGCGTCCGAGAAGCCTCGTCGACCCCTCGATATCGGTAAACAGAAACGTAACCGTCCCGGTTGGCAGACCAGGCATATCCGATCTCCGCGGCGCAGCGAACCAACGAAAACACCGGCCGCCAGGTCGGCGTTCGGCAGGTTACCTCATTCCTCTTTGGTCGCGCGGGTCCTTTGCGCGGACCCCGGTCTTGGCGTCACGGGGCTGCCCGACGCACACGATGTAGATCGCTTCTTCTTCGCCGGATGGGAGGCCGAGGACGCGGTTCAGTTCGTCGTCAAAGAACGCGCCCAGGCCGACGGCGCCTAACCGCAGCGCCGTCGCCGCAAGATAGAGGTTTTGACCGGCGTGCCCGGCTTCCAGCCAGACGTACCGGTACCCGCGCTCGCCGTACTTCGACGTGGTCCGGTCAAAGATCGCCGTCATCACGATGACGAGATTCGCCGCGCGAACGGTGGCCCGAATGTCCGGGCCGGGTAACGTGCGGGCCACCTCGTCGTGAACCGACCGGCTGCGCCTGAGTTCCAGTTGGTGAGCCCTGGCGTCGTAGTGATACAGACCGTCCGGAAGCCCGCGGACCCGCTGCGCGGCGACGTAGAGTTCGAGCGGATATAGGCCGCCGGCCGACGGGCACGGCCGGTCGTAGGTCCGCCAGCCTGCCGCCCCGCGATATCCGCGCACGCCGTAGCCGGCGTGAAGCAGCCGCGCGACGCGGCTGAGGGCGAGGGCACGCGGACGAAAGTCCCGTACCGAATTTCGGTTTTTCAGAACTGTTCCGAGCGCCGCCGGGAGGCGGAAATCGCGCGCGCCGAGGTCCACCCGCCGGGACCCGGGATAGGTGCGAAACCGCAACGGCCGCCTGTCGTCGTCGAGCGAGCGCTCGCGAAACAGGCCGTCGAGCCGGTCGACGAGCCGGCCGCGCACGTACGACGAGTGCAGGTGATAGAGCCGGGCCACGTCACCGTTGATCGTCATCGCCGCCGCGCTCTCCTCAGGTCAGGGGATGAGGATGTGGATTGACACGCCCGGTCAGCATCGCGCCGAGTCGCGGATTGATCGTGCGCCTGAGGCGAAAGCCGAAATCCAACGGCTGCAGGCCCGTGGCAAGGCCGCGGGCCACACGAAATGGGCTCCCGGCCACGTCCGGTGAGGTCACGTCGACCACGGCGGCGCGCACGCCGGCTGCGTTGAGTCGGGCGACGCACGCGCGAAGGGACACGTCGGCCGGTGCCCGCAGCGCCGACAGGCGGCGCGGCGCGCGTCCGCCCCGCCGCAGAAAGCCGATCGCGCGGGCGCGGCCCTTCGGAGCGTAGTAAAGCGCGTGGTCGGTGTTGGTGCGGACCTCCCCGGTTGTGCGCGGAATACGGGTGGCGCCGTCCGCCATGAGCCGGTGCAGGTACGCGGCATTCTTCCCCAGTTCAAGGATCGCTCTGCGGGCCGCCGCGACGGGACTGAGATGAGCCCCGAGCCCCACCGCCAGGCTCGGCCACCGCCGGCCGTCTCCAAGTCCGAGGCAGGCGACGACCGGGATCCGCACGCCACCTTCCAGCAGGAAGCACTCGACCTCGACGCCGCGTTCACCCAACTGGCGGACGACTTCCCGGGTCCCCGCACCGACGGCATCGTCGACGAGCAGCTTCCGGCCGGGCCGCCGCGTCAGCCAGGCGGTCATGAACGCGTCCCGTTCCACGAGCTCCACGACCGCGCGCAGCGCGGCGTCGTCGAAATCCACGCCCGCGGCCAAGCCGTTGGACGTGATCTGGCAAAACGCTTCGCCGTCGTCCTCGGGCCAGTGGAGATAGGTCAGAAGGGCCGGGACCCACACCGGCTGCCCTGTATCGAGCCATCGTCCCTTCGTCCACGCGATCGGCCGGCCGGGATCGAACCGGACGAACGGAAACCCCGGGGCGTTGTACTGTGCGTCGTCGTAGAGACAGAGCCGGCGCGGATCGAGGACGTCTCCCGACAGCTCGTTGAGCGCGGCGCGCCGAAGGCCGGCCGGCTGGCGGGCGGCGGAATATCGCTCGATAGCTTCGCCCACCGCGCCGACCATCGCTTCGTGAACGGAGAGACCCTTTCCGGACGCGTTGTCCATGTCATGGGGGACCCGCGTATCGTCCGCGTAGGAAGAGAGAATGGCTGCGCAGGTAACCGGCAGCTCCGGTTCGGTGGCGTCGGGGCGGATGACCAGCAGGTCCTTGACCACACCGGTCCGGGTATCGACCCATCCCGCCATCGCGCGGCGGAACTGGCCGGGCTCCGCGCTCCCAAGCGCCGGCGGATCCGCGCCGATTTCATCTCTGCCGGCGGCGGGTTCGCCGGACGAGCCGCCTCCGCCCCTTGCGCCCCCGCACACCTCGCACCAGGGCATTCGGATGAGGACGTGCGACGTCGTCTCGAGCGTGACGAGGTCTTGCACCAAAATGCGCCCGACCAAGTGGGACGGCGTGTAGCCCGACAGGAGTTTAAGCGCCTCGAGCGCCACGAGGTGGCCGACGAGCGGCGCGGCCGGCGCCAGGTACGTGTGAAGCGGCGCGGCCCCGTGCTGAGCGAGGAACGCGGTCTGAAGCGCGTGCGTCTCCGCGGGGCGGTCGACATTCGCCAGCCGGCGCAGACGGGCGCAGTTCCAGCATGCCGTCTTGCCCGGCAACACCGCCGGTCCCACGACCGCCTCGAGGCCGTCGATACAGCCGTAGAGTGACCGGATGTTCCGGGCCTGCGCGTACCGGGCGACGCTTCGGAACAGACCGAGTTGATCCCGGCCCCCGGTACCGACAACCAGGTGCCAGTCGGCCTTGGGCGGCGCAAGCTCGCCGGCCTCCGTCACCGTCGGCGGACCGGCGGTAACGCGGCACCACGGCGCGGCCCCGGCCAAGGCTTCCGCGAGCGCCTCTCGTCGCGGGCGACCCACCTGAGATCCCCGCCACAGCCGTACCGCGGCCAGGTCGCCGGGTGCGACGCTCCCGTCATCGAGGATGTGCAGCGTCCCGACCCCGGCGGCGGCCAGTTCGGCCGCCGCCGCAACGCCCCATGGCTCCAGACCCACGATCAAGACACCGGCGCGGCCCAGACGGTCCATCGATTCTTCGGGCCGGCGCGTCCACTGTCGAAAGAACTCCCTTTGACCGAGCCACCGCTCGTGCGGCGACTCGAGCGTCTGGAGGACACGGTGCTTCTCGAGCCGATCCAGCAACTCTAGGACACTGGGACGTGAGTACTCTGTAAGCGCCTCGGCGATCGCCTCGCGAGTGTGCGATCCGTCCAACAGCGGGACGATCGCATCGACAAAGACCCGGGCATCCGGACCGTCCAACTGGAACGTCGCAAGATCTGACCGCAGCAATACGCCCGCGGCCGTGTGCACAATAGCGAATGACGGGTTCAGGCGGATGCCGGCCACCCTCATCCCCTGCCGGCGGACCTGCCGCCGGCAACCATGAAATCAACACAGGCCGGGTGGGCCGCGCTCGGTCTCACGCGCGGCGTTCTACCCTTTGTCTATCTCGAGGCAATCGCCCATGGCCGTGTCGGGCTTGCCGATCTCCATGCAGTCGCCATTGCCATCGCCGGCCTTCTTCGGCTTCCTCGGCTGCATGCAGTCGTCCATCTTGATCCGCTTCTTGAGCGTGTTGATGTGGCCAACGATCTTCTGGGCGGTGCTTTCCAGCTCCTTAAACACAGCCTCGACGTTCGGCTTCCGTACCGCCTTGCGCTTCGATGCCGGCCTGCGCTTCGCTGTCTTCTTCCGCCCCTTTTTCGCCGCCATAGCGCCCCCCTTTGATTAGAACACCGATGAGCCCGCCAGCGGGCTCATCGGTGCCCGGTTATCCAACCTCTCGCGACGCGGATCACGCCTGAGCGGCCGGTTTGCGGCCGCCGCGGCGCCGCCGGCGACGGGACGGCCCGGCAGATTGGGCGGCCGGCGGCGACGGCTGCGCGGCCGGCCTTATTGACATGGGTACCGGCGCGTCTTTGGCTCGCGCCGCAGGCCCAGGCTCGGCCGGCACCGGTGGCGACGGCTGCGCCGCCCCGCGGGCAGAAGCAGCGGGACGCGCAGAAGCAGCAGGACGCGCAGAAGCGGCGGGACGCGCGGGTACGCGGTCGTCGAGCCACACGAACTGCCGCGGCGGCGACCGCCGGTCCAACTCGTAAAACGCGCGGTAGAGCATCGTGGCGGTGTCGACGGCCTGTTTCGCGTTCTCGGCGCTCAACAGCGCGTCCACCTGCGTTTCCCGGCCGGACTGTGTATCCTCGTACCGGCCTTTGTAATGCGTGAGGGTGTTGCGCCAGGACCGCAGCGTCGAGAGCGCGGAGAGCTCTTTGCCGTCGTCATCGAACGTGCGGCCGGTCTTGCTCACGAGGCGGGTGACCTCGAGCCACTTGCCTTCCGGCGACATCCGGTCGTAGTGCCGGAACCGTGCGCCGAGGCGGTCCTGTCCCACCATGTTGATGAACGCCTCGACGGCAAAATAGGCCATGAGCACGCTGACCAGGCTGTGCGTGCGTTCCCCGTCCCGATCGGGCGGGGTCGCCGCGGCGCATCGCGCCGCGCCCTCGGCGTGCTCGCGCGCGAGGCGGAACATGACCTGCTCGAGATGTGTGCGTTCCCAGGCCTTCTCTTCCGCGGCGAGCGCGGCCTCGCTCGGGCCGGAGGCCGCGGGGACCGCCGGGGCCCGATGTTGCGCCGTGCTCCGGCGCGGAGCCGGCACGGCGTGATGGGGCGCCGCCGCGGGAAGGCGGCCGGCCGATGGGCCGGCGGCCGGCGTCGGAGACGAAGCCGCTGCCGCTCGAGGATCGCCGCCCCTGCCGCGCCGTCCCCGCCGGCGCCGGCGGCCTGTGTTCGACCCGCTGAGCTGCATCTCGTCCACGTCCGTTCAGGTTCGCCGCGTGTCGAGGGCGCTCCCCTAACAGGACCCCCTTCCGGTGCGACGAAGTCAGAGGCAATGACCGAGCTCACGCCCATGATGCGCCAGTACCAGGCGCTCAAGGACGAGCACCCCCACGCAATCCTCCTATTTCGATTAGGCGACTTCTTCGAGGCCTTCTACGACGACGCGCAGTTGGTGAGCCGCGAGCTGCAACTCACGTTGACCAGCCGGCCGGTCGCCAAAAGCCGCCGGATCCCGATGTGCGGCATTCCGCACCACGCGCTGCCCACCTACCTTCGCCGGCTGATCGATCGGGGGCACCGGGTCGCCATCTGCGATCAGGTCGAGGATCCGCGCCAGGCGCGCACGCTCGTCCGGCGCGAGGTGGTGCGGGTGGTGACGCCCGGCACCGTGATCGAAGACGACCTGCTCACCGCCCGGGAAAACAACTTCGTCGCGGCCGCGGTCACCCAGGGGGACACCTGGGGGATCGCGCTCGCGGACGTCTCGACCGGCGAGTTCGTCGCCGCGCACGGGGCCGCCCCGCAGCGTCCGGACGACGTCCTCGCGCGGTGGCGGCCGCGCGAAATCATCGTCCCCGACGGCCGGCACAGCGGCGGGGAGGCCCAAACCGAGGGCTACGGCGTCGACGCGACCGCCGCGGTGGTGACGCCGTACGACGCCTGGCGGTTCGATCCGGACGTCGCCGCGCGCGAACTGCGGCAGCATCTCGGCGTGGCGGCGCTCGACGCGTTCGGGCTCGAGGCCGCGCCGGCCGCCGCGGCGGCGGCGGGCGCGCTCGTCCAGTACCTCCAGACGACGCACCGGGGCTCCCTCGCCCATCTGCGAACCCTCCGCCTGCTGTCGTCGCAGAACGGGTTGCTCGTAGACGACGCCACGCGCCGCGCGCTCGGCCTCTGGAGTTCGGCGCGCGACGAACAGCGGGGCCGGACGCTCCTCGACGTCCTCGATCTCACCGAGACGGCGATGGGCGGACGCCTCCTGCGGCGGTGGCTCGCGCAGCCCCTCGACGACGTCGAGGCGGTCCGCGTCCGCCAGGACGCCGTCCAGTCGCTGGTGGAAACCGGCTCGATCCGTGAACGCATTCGCGCGTCGCTGCACGCCCTCGGCGACCTGGAGCGGATGCTCGGCCGCCTGAGCCACGACGCGGGCGGCCCCCGCGATCTCGCCGGCCTTCGGGACACCCTCGACGCAATTCCGGCCGTCGCGCCGTCGGTGGCCGCGCTCGAGGCGCCGGCCCTGCGGCGCCTCGTTTCCCTGCTGGCGCCGCCGCCGGACCTGGCCGGCCGTCTGCGCCGTGCGCTCGCGGACGTGCTGCCGCTGTCCGCCCGCGAGGGTGGGGTGATCCGGCCGGGGTTCGACGCCGACGTGGACGGCCTGCGCGACGGCGCCAAGGGCGCCAAGGATTGGATGGCCGGGCGCGAAGCCGCCGAGCGCCAGCGCACCGGCATCCGCGGCCTCAAAGTCGGCTACAACCAGGTGATGGGCTACTACATCGAGGTCGGCAAGTCACAGGCCCATCTCGTACCGGCGGACTACGTCCGCAAGGGCACGCTCGCCGGCGCTGAGCGCTACATCACCGCGGAGATGAAAGAGCGCGAGGCGCTCATCCTGAGCGCCCAGGACCGCATCAACGCCCGCGAGTACGAGGTGTTCTGCGGCCTGCGCGCGGAGGTCCGGGCGGAAACCGAACGTCTGCAGACGTGCGCGCGCGCCCTCGCCGAGCTCGACGTTTACGCGGCGCTCGCGGAGGTCGCGGTCCGCAACGCCTACGTGCGGCCGAATGTCACGGCCGGCCGGGAGATCCGCATCGTGGACGGCCGGCATCCGGTTGTCGAGGAGGCCCTCGGGCGGGAGCGCTTCGTCGCGAACGACGTGGCGCTGGGTACCGCGGGCCGCGATGTCCTCATCGTCACCGGGCCCAATTTCGGCGGCAAGAGCACGTACATCCGGCAGACGGCGCTGCTCGTCATCCTCGCGCAGCTCGGCGGCTTCGTGCCCGCCCGCGAGGCCGAGATCGGCCTCGTCGACCGCATTTTCACGCGCGTCGGCGCCACGGACGACCTCGCCGCGGGCCGCAGCACGTTCCTCTCCGAGATGATCGAGGTGGCGCGCCTCCTGACGCAGGCGAGCGCGCGCAGCCTGGTGATCCTCGACGAGGTCGGCCGCGGCACCAGCACCTACGACGGAATGAGTCTCGCCTGGGCCGTCGTCGAGGACCTGCACGACCGCGTGGGCGCCCGCACCTTGTTCGCGACCCATTACCACGAACTAACCGAACTGGCTTCACAGCTCGACCGCGTCGCCAACGTCCAGGTCCTCGTCCGCGAAGAGGGCCACGACGTGGTGTTCTTGCACCGCGTCGCGGACGGCGCCGCGGCGTCCTCGTACGGCATCCACGTAGCCAAGCTCGCCGGGGTGCCGGATACCGTCATACACCGGGCGCGCGAAGTGCTCGGGACCCTCGAGCGCGCCGCGGAAGACGCGCGCAGCGGCTCACGCCGCAGGTCCACGGGACGCGGGCCGTCGCGCGGGCAGCAGCTCGCCCTGCCGCTGCCCCGCGCACAGGAGGCGCATCTTTTGCCCGCGCCGCAGGCCCAGAAGGCGGCCGGAGGTCCTGCGAAGACGGGGCGCCGGTGACGGCTCGCCGCATCGAAGTTCTGCCGCCGGAAGCCGCCGAGCGCATCGCCGCGGGAGAAGTGGTCGAGCGCCCCGCCTCCGTCGTCAAGGAACTGGTCGAAAACAGCCTCGACGCGGGGGCCCGGCGGATCACGATCGAAATCGACGGCGCCGGCTCGCGGCTCATCCGCGTGAGCGACGACGGCGCCGGGATCCCGGCGGAGCAGCTCGCGATCGCGTTCGAGCGGTTCGCGACCAGCAAGATCCGGTCGGCCGACGATCTGCGCCGTGTGAGCACGTACGGGTTTCGCGGCGAAGCGCTGCCGAGCATCGCCGCGGTCGCCCGCGTGACCGTCGTGACCCGGCCGCCCGGCGCGGACACCGCGGCCACCCTCACGGTCACCGGCGGCGCGCGAAAGGCTGCGGCCGCGACCGGCGCCGCCGAAGGCACCACCGTCACGGTCGAGGACCTCTTCTACAACACGCCCGCCCGGCAGCGGTTCTTGAAGTCGCCGGCCCGAGAGAGCGCGGTGATCGTCGAGACGGTGCAGGCGCTGGCGCTCGCGGCGCCGGCGGTGGCCTTCCGCCTCGTCGATGCCGGCCGCGAGGTCGTCTGGATGCCGCCGGAGCCGTTCGAGGACCGCGCCCGCCGCGTGCTCGGCCCGCAGCTCAAAGACCAGACGCTCGCGATCGACGCGCACGGCATCAGCGGGATCGCCGGCGTCCTCGGCACGCCCCAGGTCGCCCAGGCGCGCCGCAGCCACCAATGGTTTCTGGTCAACGGCCGTCCGGTGCGCAGTCCCCTGCTCTCGCGCGCGCTCGACCAAGCCTATCACACGCTGATCCCGGACGGCCGCGTCCCGGCCGCCGTCCTGCACGTTCGTGTGAGACAGGAGCTGCTCGACGTCAACATCCACCCGCGCAAAACTGAGGTGCGGTTCGCGGAGGAGCGGGTCGTCTTCAACGACGTCGTGCGCGAGGTCAGGCGCGTCCTCCACGGAGCCGCCCTCGTGCATACGGCCCCGGGGATCGCCCGGACGGCGGGAGAGCCCGGCGGCCCCGCCCTCTTCGATCCGGCCTCTGTCGCGCCCGGCGGCGTCGCCGAGCCGGGGGCCGGATACGGACCGGCGGCGACCGATGACCCGGACGCGGCGGCGCCGTCGCTGTGGGCGCCAGAGGCGGCGGTGTCGACGTGGCCGTCGATGCGCGTGCTCGGCCAGCTCGGCTTGACCTACATCGTCGGGGACGCGGGCGGAGATTTGGTGCTCGTCGACCAGCACGCCGCGCACGAGCGTGTCCTGTACGAGCGCCTGCTCGCCCGCCGCCGGGCCGGAGACGCTCAGGCGCAGGGCCTGGTGACGCCGGCCGTGGTCGAGCTGTCGTCCCCGGAGGAGGCGCTCGTCTCTGAGCTCGGTCCGGCGCTCGCGGCCCTCGGATTCGAGGCGGAGCCCTTTGGACGCGCAACCGTCCGCCTGCTTGCGATCCCGGCGATCGCCGCGGACCGGGACGCGGTCACCCTGTTCCGGTCATGCCTCGCGGATCTCGGCGCCGGCCGCGAGGAGCATGCGGGCCGCGACCTCGAGGAGCGCCTCGCCATCGCAACGGCCTGCCATACGGCCGTGCGCGCCGGCGACCGGCTCGATCAGACGAAGATGACGGCGCTGCTCGACGAACTCGCGCACGCCGAGGACCCCTACTCGTGCTTCCACGGACGCCCAACGATGGTGCGGGTGCGGGGACGCGATTTGGAGCGGTGGTTCTACCGGCGAATGTAAGGCGGTATCAGACAGGCTGCAGGCTGGCGGCGTTCGTCGGGCACCGGCCCCGCAGCACCCACGAGCCGGCCTCAACAATCTCCACCGGAACCGTCCGGCCGATGAGGTCGGCGCCGCCGTCGAACGTGACGATCTTGTTGGTGCGCGTGCGCCCGAGCATCCCGCCTTTGCGGCCCGGCTCCTCCACCAGCACGTCCTGCGTCGAGCCGACGAGCCCGGCGTTGATCTCCGCGGCGATCCGCTCCTGCATGCGGTTGAGGGCGGCGAGGCGCCGGCGCTTGTCGTCGTCGGCGACCTGATCCGGGTACGCCGCGGCCGGAGTCCCCTCGCGCGGCGAGTACATCGCGGTGTTGACCGCGTCGAAGCGCACGTCCTCGACGAACCGCAGCGTCCGCTCGAACGCGTCCTCGGTCTCGCCGGGGAAGCCCACGATGATATCCGTCGTCAGGCTGGCCTGCGGCATCTCGGCCCGAACGGCGTCGGCCGTCTCGCGGTATTGGGATGCGGTATACGCGCGGTGCATGCGGCGGAGAATCTCGTCGTCGCCCGCCTGCACCGGCAGATGGATGTGCTCGCAGACCTTCGGCAGCCGGGCCACGGTCGCGATCAGGCGACAGGTCATGTCGCGCGGGTGACTGGTCGTGAACCGCAGCCGCTCGACGCCGTCCACCTCGTGCACGAGCTCGAGCAGCCCGGCGAGGTCGCGGCGCGGGGCGAGGTCGTGGCCGTAGCTGTCCACGTTCTGTCCGAGGAGCGTCACCTCGCGGACGCCCTGCGCGGCGAGCGCGCGGACCTCCGCGACGACGTCCTCCGGAGTGACGCTGCGCTCGCGCCCGCGGACATACGGGACGATGCAGAACGTGCAGAACTTGTTGCAGCCGTGGATGATGTTCACGAAGCCGCGCACCCCGCCGGTCCGGTGGGCCCGCAGCATGGGCAGCGGACGGTCGCGGTCCGACCGGTCCCATACTTCGTAGACCGGCATGCAGCCGTCGCGCGCCTCGCGCAGCAGTTCCGGCAGCCGGTGGATGTTGTGGACGCCGAAGACAAGGTCGAGCCAGGGGACCCGCTCGAGCACGCGCTCCCGCTCCTGCTGGACGAGGCAGCCGGCGACGCCGAGCAGCAGGCCGGGCCGCCGCCGCTTGAGTGACCGCAGCTCGCCGAGGCGGCCGTAGGCACGATCCTCCGCGCCTTCGCGCACGGTGCAGGTGTTCAGGATGATGACGTCCGCCTCGGCGGGGTCGTCCGTGGCGGCATAGCCCATCTGCGCCAGCAGCCCGGCCATGGCCTCCGAGTCGCGGACGTTCATCTGACAGCCTTGTGTAATGATGTGAAACCGGCTAGACACGCCCGATCACCCTTGCCCGAGAGGGTATCATATCGTTAAGGGGCCCGCACGGCCGGGCGGGGTCAAAGGAATTCGGGGGCCAGCCCCGAACACGGCCCCACGACGCGCGCGTCCCGGGAGGGACCAGCGATGGCCAGGTATTTCGCGATCTGCTCCAGCCCCGAGTGCACCCGTTCCACGACCGCGCTCCGACCCGACGCCCTGCCCGAGATCTGCGACACCTGCGGCTCGCCGATGGTGTCGACCTGCTGGAAGTGCGGCGCGGAGGTCGGGGAACCGAGCGTACTGTACTGCGCCACGTGCGGCGTACCACTCAAGCGGGTACTGCCGCGCCGCGACGCCGCGGCGCTCATCGTCGTCTGCGGCAACCCCGAGTGCGATTGGGGCCTCGGCGGCGTGTCCGCGGCCGCGATGCAGACGCGGTGTCCGCGGTGCGGCACCGAGGTCACGGCCGACTGCTGGAAGTGCGGGGCCCGGATCAACGATCCCGAGCAGCACTACTGCGCGACGTGCGGCGTGCCGCTCAAGCGCGACCGGCGGCCGGCAGGGAGCGGGCTGACCCGGCTCTGACCGCCCGCCGCTACAACTGAAAGTCGACGAGCGCCGTGACCCCGACGCCGTAGACGCGGTGGAGCTTGCCTGGGAGCGGAGTGAGGCTGTCCACCGGCACGAGACCACGGAGTCGTACCGCGCTCACGAACGATCCCTCGATTTGGGCCACCGCCTGCACCTTGTCGAGGGCCGCCTTGGGACCCTGGACCTGGGCCGCGCCGATGTAGGCGCCTCCGGTCGTCCCGAGGCCGACGCCGACGCTGATGATTGGCACGACCTTGGTGAGCTCTTTGTTTTGTGCCGCGTTGTTGAGCATGATCGTGTTGATCGCGGAGTTGATCTGCGGCCCGTATTGCTTGACCACGTAGCCGATCCCGAACAGCTTGACGAGCGACCCGATGGAGACTTGAGCCGCCGCGGTGCCGGCGGCGCCGGCCATGAGTCCGACGGCTACTCCAACGGCGAACGTGCGGCGCCACGCGATCCGCATCTCTCCCACCCCTGTCAGATCACCTCGGCCCGATACTCGGCGATCTCCTCGAGCCCGCGCCCGGCGGTTTCTTCGCCGAACACCAGCACGATACCCGCCGCGGCGAGGAGCGCGGCCGCGACGACCATCAGCGCTTCGAACCGGCCGCTCGTCCACGTCCGCATGAGGGCCGCCAGCAGCAGCGGCGCCGCGATGCCTGCGGCCCGCCCGGCCGCAGACGCCCACCCCGTCGCGGTCGCGCGGATCCGCGTCGGATACATCTCTGAGGCATATGCCAGGATCACCGGCCAGGAGGCCAGCACGCCGCCGGCCAGCGCCCCGCCCCCGAGCACAAACACCGCCTCCGTGCGGGCCACCGCGACGACGATCGCGCCGAGCGCGGCAAAGCTGAGCGCGGCGACGACCACCGGCTTCCGGCCGTACCGGTCAAGGGTAAACGTCGCGGCAATGGTCGTAGGCAGCATCATCAACGCGACCAGGACCGACGCCTCGGCCGGCCGCCATGCCCCGGCCGCCTGCAGCATCGCGGGGATCCAGATGATCGGACCCTGGAAGGCGCCGATCATCACGAACCACACCGTCCACAAGAGAAACGTCCGCCGGCGAAACCGGGGACTCCAGAGCTCGCGAAGGTGGGTCATCATGGAGACCCGCGAGGCCTGTTCCTGGTCGGGCAGCTCAAGCACGACGCCGTAGCGTCGCTGGAGCTCGGCGACCAGCGCCTCCGCCTCGCGGCGCCGTCCGTGAGCCAGCAGAAACCGCGGCGACTCGGGAATCAGCCGCGGGCCGGCGACCGCGAGCGCGAACGGCAGCGCGCCGATCGCGAACGTGCCGCGCCAGCCGAGGGTGCCGGCGAGCAGGACGCCGCCGACGCCCGCGATGATCCACCCGGTGGCCCACAGGACCTGCGTCCACCCCAGCATCGCCCCGCGGCGGTCGGCGGGCGCGAACTCGCTGACGAGGCTCGTCGCGACGGGGGCGACGCCGCCGAAGCCGATGCCCATGAGCAGCATCGCCGCGACCAGCCAAGCGAGCGACGGCGCCGCCGCGGCGAGCGCCGCGGACAGGCTGCTGAGCCCGACCGTGAGGCCGAACGCCCGCGACCGCCCGACGGCGTCCGCGACGTACCCCGCGCTCACCCCACCGATGAGCTGGCCGGCGCCGACGGCCGCGGACACGAGGCTCGCCTGCGCGAGGGTGAGATGCCAGTCGACCGCGAGGCCGAGCAGCGCAAAGCTCACCCCACCGAGCGTCAGGCCGTTGGACCCGTAGCCCAATCCCGCCAAGAGGGTGACGCGGTGGTGCAGCGTTTGCCGGTCGCTCACGTACGCGGGGGCGTCGCGCCTGTGAATCTCGCCGGGGAGAGAAACTCGATCCGATGCGACGTGCGCCCGTCGACCGCGAGATCCGCCAGAATCTCCCCGATCACGGACGCGAACTTGAACCCGTGGCCGCTGAACCCGGTCGCGTAGACGAGCGCGGGCTGCGCGGCCGGCCGGTCGATGACGAAGTGCCAGTCGGGCGTCATCGTGTACAGGCACGTTTCCGCTTCGATGAGCCGGCCCGCCGCCGCGGGAAGGACTTTGCGCAGCACCGCGGCCAGCTGCGCGATCTCGTCGTCCCCGACGTCCCGGCGGCAGGTCTCAGGCGTACAAGCGGGACCGCGCTCGTGAATCGCCGCCTTCAGGCCGTGGCCGTCGCCGATCTCTGGAACGCCGTAGATGTTGATGCCGTCCAGGTCGCAGATCCAGACCGGACAGACGTCGGCGCTGAGCAGCGGCGCCTGCTCCGCCGAGGCCGGGGCGAACCAGCCGACGATCCGCCGCGTCGCCTCGATCGGGAGCGACAGGGACCGCAACACCGCCGGCGCCCAGGGACCGGCCGTCACCACGACCACGCCGGCGTCGTGCCGTCCGGCGGGGGTTTCGACGGCAGCGTGATCACCGCCGGCCTCCCACCGGAGCACCGGCTGATCGTATCGCAGGTGCGCGCCGGCCCGCGCGGCGCCGCTCAGGTGCGCGAGAATGCACGGATCCGGGAACAGCACCCCGGCATCGGGCTCGAACAGCGCCACCGTGTCGTCGCGCGGCGCGAACACCGGGAACCGCCGCCGCACGTCGGCGGGGCTGAGCAGCTCACAGGCGACGCCGTGCGCGCGGGCGCTCGCGAGCGCGCCGTCCACCACGGCGGCCGACTTCGCCCCGAGCCAGAGACCGCCGGTCCGCTGGTACAGCGGCTCCACCGACTCCTGCGACAGCTCGTCCCACAACTCGTAGGCGCGCTGGAGCAGCGGGACGTATGCCGGATGCTCGAAGTAGGCCTTCCGGATGATGCGGGTGTATCCGTGCGAGGAGCCGAGCCGGTACCCCGGCGGCAGCCCGTCGAGTCCGAGCACGCGGCGGCCGCGGTGCGCCAGATGGTAGGCCGCGGCGCTTCCCATCGCGCCGAGGCCGACGACGATGGCGTCGTAGGTCAACGACGAGCCTGGGTGGCCTGCGGCTGCGGCGCCCCGCTCCCTCCTGCCGGCGCGCCGAACGCGTCGAACCCGGTGATGTCTCGCCCCAGAATCAACGTGTGGACGTCGTACGTGCCCTCGTACGTATCGACGGTCTCGAGGTTCGCGGCGTGGCGCATCGCGTGATACTCGACGGTGATCCCGTATCCGCCGAGGATGCCGCGGGCCGCGCGCGCGATGTTGAGCGCCGCGCGGACGTTGTTGCGCTTCGCCAGGCTGACCTGCGTGTACGCGAGCGTGCCCGCGTCCTTGAGCCGGCCCAGATGGTAGGCCAGCAGCTGCGCCTTCGTGATCTCGGTCAGCATGTCGACGAGCCGTTCCTGCATGAGCTGGGTGGCGGCGATCGGCCGCCCGAACGCGATGCGCTCCTTCGCGTAGGCCAGCGCTTCTTCGTAGCACGCCACCGCGGCGCCGATCGCGCCCCACGCGATGCCGTAGCGCGCCTGGGTGAGGCAGCGGAGCGCCGCGCCCAGCCCGGTCGCGCGCGGCAGCGCGTCCGACTCGGGCACGAACACGTCCTCCAGCACCAGCTCGCTGGTCACCGACGCCCGCATCGACGCCTTCGTGTGGATGTCGTGCGCGCTGAAGCCCTTGGCGCGCGGGTCGACGAGGAATCCACGGATCATCCCGTCGTCGTCCTTGGCCCAGATCAGCGCGACGTCGGCGAGCGATCCGTTCGTGATCCACATCTTGGTGCCCGTGAGCGTCCAGCCGTCCGCGCGGCGCCGCGCCCGCGTCTGCATCGCCCCGGGATCGCTGCCCGCCGTCGGCTCGGTCAGTCCGAAGCAGCCCAGCTTCTCCCCCGCGGCCATCGCGGGCAGCCACCGCCGCCGCTGCTCCTCGCTCCCGAACTCGTAGATAGGGTACATCACGAGCGCGCCCTGCACCGAGGCAAACGACCGCACCCCGCTGTCGCCGCGCTCGAGCTCCTGCATCATCAGGCCGTAGGCGACGTTGCTCACACCGGCGCAGCCGTACTCTTGCGGCAGGTTGGCGCCGTAGACGCGCAGGGCCCCGAGCGACGCAATCAGATCGCGGGGAAACTCGCCGGCGAGCCACGCGCGCCCGATCCGCGGGATGACCTCTTTGTCCACCAGACGGCCGATGGTATCGCGGGTGAGCCGCTCGTCTTCCGTGAGCAGTCCTTCGATGCCGTAATAGTCGAGCCGGCGGCCGGGCTGTGACATCGTAACATGCCTCCGTCCGTAGTCCTGGGCGCTCGCTACTTCCCTCTCGCGGACCCGTATCCTGTGCGTCGGACAGGACTCACGCGCCCGACCGCACCCGTGCCGGTTCGGGAATCCGCCGGGCGACCGCATAGCCGAGCGCGAGGAACGCGGCGAGCGACAGCCACGCGGCCGCGTAGGAGGTGCGTTCGACCATCCATCCAAAGGCCGGCGGCGTGATGAAGGTCACGGCGTACAGCATCGTCATGCTGACGCCCATCGCGGCGCCGGCGTTGTGTGCGCCGGCCTCTTCCAAAATGAGCGTGCTGTAGAGGCCGTTCCACCCCAGCAGCAGCACGCCGCCCGCGCACGCGACGGCGGCGGCCACGGCCACCGGCACCGGTCGCGGCATCGCGATCAGGGCGAGCGGAAACACCGTGCACAGCGCGGCGCACCACGCGAGCGCCGGCGTCCGGCGTCCCCCGAGCAGCCGGTCGGACAGCGCGCCCCACCCCATCCGGCCCGCGATGCCGCCGCCGTGCACCGCCAGCAGCAGCGCCGCGGCGAGATGCTTGCTCCAGCCGAACCGGTCCACCATGTACAGCGCGAGATATCCCTGGAAGCAGAACTGGCCGATGACAAGGAGCATCGCGGCGATCGTCGTCCGGCGGATCCCCGTGTTGGCGAGGATTCCGGCCAGGCGGGCCGCGAGCGGCCGGTCGTGCGGCCGCCGGCCCGTTCCCGCGTCGACCGCGTCCCCGGCGTCGCGGAACCCGACGGCGCAGAGAAGGCCCGTGACGGCGCACACCGCGGCCGCGCCGAGCACGCCGGCTCGCCACCCATAGATGCCGGCGAGGGCCGGGACGAGGACGGCCGCGATCATGCCGCCGAGCGGCAGGCCGGACTGCCGGATGCCCATGGCGATCCCGCGCCCGCGGGCTCCGAACGCCGCCGCGACGGCCTTGGTCCCGGCCGTCTGGCCGCTCCCGTACCCGAGACCCGCGAGCGCGAGCAGCAGAGCGAGCATCCCGAATCCGTGCGCGCTCGCGACGACGGCCGACATCGCGGCGGTGAACAACGCGCCCCCGGCGAGCACGGCTGGCTCGCCCAGGCGGTCCGCGACCAGGCCGAGGGGCAGAAAGAGCAGCAGCGCCCCCAGATCGAACGCGCCGAGCAGCACGCCGACCTGCGCGAGGGAAATCCCGAAGGCGTCGCGCCAGAACGGCGCGAGCACCGGCAGGCCGAACCGGATGGTGGTCAGCCCCGCCTGCTGGAGCGTTGTCAGAGTGAGCACGCGCAGCCCCGCGGAGGCGCGCGGCGGCGCAGCAGCCGTCACCACGGTCTCAATGCGTCGCGGCCATCAGTTGCCAGAGACTCGCGAGCGCCAGCGACAGCGTCAGGAGGGTGGTCGCCCAGCCGACAACGAGCGAGGCGGTCCGGTTGACATGATTGCGGCAAATCCGGCGGTCGCTCGACAGCATCAGCAGGACGACGAATAACGGCACGAGGAGCCAGCCGTTCAACACCTGCGACCAGAACATGAGGGCCACCGGAGGAATGCGCAGCAGCGCGATCGCCGCTCCAACCGCGAGCGCGCCACCCAGTACCACGTAAAACCCGCGCGCCTGCCACACTTTCTTGTCGAGGCCCTCGACCCAGCCGAACGCCTCCGCCAGCGCGTACGCCGAGCACGCGGCCATGACCGGAATCGACATGATGCCGCTCACCACGATCGCGACGGCGAAAACGGTGCCGGCCGCGGGACCGGCGATGGGCCGCAGCGAGGCGGCGGCGTCGGCCGCCGTGCGGATACCGGCCCCGTGTCCGAGGAGCACCACACCCGCCACCAAGATGATGAAGTAGCAGATCAGGTTGGAGTAAGTCATCCCGATCGCGACGTCGGTCGCCTCTGCGGCAAGGTCGTTAACTGTGCCGCGACCCTCCACTTCTTGTGTGGTCTGCCAGAAGAAGATGTACGGGGTCAGGGTCGCGCCGAGCAGCCCAAGCGCCGCCGCAAAGTACCCCGGGGTGAAACGGACCGGCGGCAGCAGTGTGGCCCGCACGACGGCAGCCCAGTTGGGATGCACGATGAACCCCTCGATGACATAGAGGAAGAAGAGCGGCGTGATCAGCAGCAGGAACCGGCTGACCACCCGGTAGCCGGCATAGACGAGCACCGCGCCGAGCGCGAGGCCGAGCGGCAGGATCCACCAATCCCAGCGGACCCCGGTGACGAGCTCGAGCGCGGCGCCTGTACCGGCCAGATCGGCCCCGATCGAAATGATGTTCGAGACGAGAAGCGGCACGACAACGATCAGCGCGACAGCGGGCCCGTAGTGGGTGCGGAGAATTCGCGCGATGCCCTGCTTGGCCACGACCCCGAGGCGCGTGGACATCTCCTCCAGGTAGTACATCATGACCGTGGAGAGGGCCATCAGCCAGAGCAGGCCGAACCCCGTGGTCGCGCCAATCTGGAGGTAGGTAACGATCCCGGCGGGATCATTGTCGGACGCGCCTGAGACAATCCCGGGACCCATGACGCGGAAGAACTGTCGCCACGTCCGCCGGTGGTGCACGGGCCGGCCGTGGGCTCTCTTGGCGACGGCACACACAGCGCAATCGGTTCAGGCCGCCGGCACCCGCTCCCTGCTTTGTCCGGTCGCGGGCCCGAATAACGCGCGAGGCCGGCGGCGCGTCACGCGCCGCCGGCCTCGCTATGCGACTTTCGTTACCCTCGCTCCCACCTTCGCGACATTCAGGCCGCCTGCGTGGGGGACTCGTGTCACTCGTCCCCCTCTTTGAAAGGGCTACGAGGGGTTCGCTTGGAACGGCGGGAAGAGTGGCCTCACCGCCGCTCCGTTACTGCTTCGGTGGCCGCTCCTTGGCCGTAGCCGTGTTCCGACGTGACCGACGCGTTCTCGCTCGCATCGTCCCGCCTCCTTCGTTTAGATCCTGCCGGCGGCCTTCGTGATCGGCCGTAAGTACCGGCAATGATTTCACAAATATTGTCCGCCCCCGGGCCGCATCTGTCAATCCCGGCCGCGTCATGTTCCGGACGATTGTGCCCGGTTTATCGGCGATGATACGCTGAGGGCCATGATAGCCACGCCGCGCGTTCGATTCGAAGGCCGCTCGATCATATTCCTCATCGCGGGGGCGCTGATCGGCTTCCATATCATCTGGCAGACGTGGCTCGTGCTCGCGGCCCCCTACCCCGCCCATTACGATTACGACGAAGGCGTGTATGCGGAGACGGCCGCCGCCGCCGCGGACGGTCACCGGCTGTACGGCTCTGTGTTTCTCAGCCAGCCGCCGCTGCTCATCGGCATGCTCGCCCACGCGTTCGGCGTCTTCGGAAAGTCCCTCGCCTCGGCGCGCGGCGTCGTTGCGGGTGCCTCGGTGCTCTGGCTCGCGGGCATGGCGGTGATCGCGGCGCGCGGCGCGCATCCGCGCGCCGCGCTGTGGGCCATCGCGATCGCCGCGTCGGCACCCGCGTTCGTTGCCGCCTCGCACACGGTTCAAATGGAAGGTCCGTCAGAAGCCTTCGCGGCGGCCGCCGTGGCGCTCGGCCTCTTCGCGGGGGCGCGCCGCGGCGCCGGTGGGACCGCCGGTTGGGTCGAGGCGCTGCGGTGGGGCGCGGCCGGCGTCGCCGCCGGGCTGGCGGTCATGACGAAATTCACGGCGGCGACCTGTCTCGTCCCGCTCGCCGTGGCCATCGTAGCCGCCGAGCCGGCTGCGCCCCGGCGAATCACGAAGCGCGCCGCGGCCCTCGCGGCGGGTGGTGCGCTCGCGGCCGGCGCCGCGATTGTGTGGACCGGGAGCCCGCCCGCGGAGATGTGGCGGCAGACCGTCGCGTTTCACAGCGCGGTCGCGCGTGTGAACCCCGTCGACCCCGGCCGCGCGATCTCGCTCCTCCTCGCCTTCGCCGCGGCGGACTGGTTCCTTGTGGCCCTCGGCCTCGCCGGCCTCGCGTATGCCGCTGCGAGGTGGCGCCGCGGAGCCGCCCAGCATCACGCCGTCGTCGCGTGGCTCGCCGCCGACCTGACGGCCGTCCTCCTGTGGAGGCCGGTGTGGCCCCACCATCTCGGCATTCTCGTCACGCCGCTCGCCGTGCTGGGCGCCGCGGCGGTCGAAGGCGGGCGGCCGGTGGCGCCGCGCGCGAGAACAACCGTCGCAGGGATCGTGCTCATCGCCTGGCTCGCCGCGTTGACGGGCAGCATCGCGTTATCGGCGCCCGCGACGTCCGCGCCTCTTCGCGCCGCCGCAATCGAGACCGCACGGAGCGTCCCCGCCGGCGCGTGGGTCCTGGCGGACGATCCTATCGTGCCGCTGCTCGCCGGCCGCGACGTCCCCCCTGATCTGTGCGACACGTCCGAGATGCGAATCCGCGCCGGCTGGCTGAACGCGGAGACACTCACCGCGGCGCTGGCGGACCCCCGGGTGCGCGGCGTCGTCTTGTGGCGGGGCACGTTCCGCGAGGCGTTTCCACGATTCGTGGACGAAGCGACGAGAGAATTCCCGCGACGCCGGATCGCGGGCGGCGACCGGCTGATCCTGGCGCGCTGACTAGTGCCGCAGCAGCGCTTCGGCCAGCAGGACGAGAATGGCGGTGCCGAGGCCGACGAGCCCGAGGAGCACGAACGGATGCCGCATCAGGCCCTCGCGCATGGGCGAAGCGAGAGGCGGGTCAGGCTGCTCGAGCACACCGGTATCCACGCGCTCCGGCGCGCGCAGCGCCTCCAGCAGCGCCGAGCCGTCCGGAAAACGTTCGTGCGGGCGTCGGCGCAGGGCGCGGGCGGCGATCGCGGCGACCGGCCGGGGGACGTCATGCCGGAGCCGGTCGAGCGGCTCCGGGCGCAGATTCAGATGCTGGTACATCGTGGCCAGCGGGTTCGGGCTTTGGAACGGCGGACGACCCGCCAGCATCTCGTAGAGAATCACCCCGGCCGCGTACACGTCCGTCTCCGGGCCGCCACGCTCGCCGCGGATTTGCTCGGGCGTCATGTATTCGGGGGTCCCGATCAGACCCGAGAAGCCGCGCCACGTGACGCGCGGCGCGCCGTCGAGCAGCGCGATCCCGAAGTCGATGATCGTGACGCGCCCGTCGACGCCGACCACGATGTTCTCGGGCTTCAGATCGCGATGGTAGACGTGGTGCGCGTGGCAGTAGGCGACGACGTCCGCCAGGCTCGCGGCAATCGCGAGCGCGCGAGACACCGGCAGCGGTCCCTCGCCCTGGAGGATTTCGCGCAGCGAGCGGCCGGGTGCGTACGCGAGCACGAGGTACGGCGGCCTGGCGTCTTCGTGCGCCTCGAGCAGCCGCGGCACGCCGGGATGATCCAAGCTCCGGCCGATCGCCACCTCACGCCGCATCCGCTCAAAGGCCGCGACGTCGCCGAGCTGCGACGGCTCGAGAAACTTGAGGACGACGCGGCGGCCGTCGGCCGCGTCGCGGCCTTCGAAGACCGTCGCCTCTCCGCCTCGTCCGAGCGGCGCGTCGATGCGATAGTGGCCGACCTGCTCGCCGGGCTCCGGCATCAGCCTGCCTTGCTCGCGAGAGTTACGCGCCGACGCGCACGCCGGCGATCGTCAGGTTGTCGAACCCGCCCAGGCGGTTCGCGTCCTGGACGCACGCGGCCGCCGCGGCGGGCGGGGGCAGGTTCGTGAACGCGTCGCGCACGTCCTCCGGCGTCAGATGCTCATACACGCCGTCCGTCGTCAGCACAAAGCAATCCCCGCGCTGGACCGCGCCGCGCGCAAGATCGACGCGGACCATCGCGTCGCCGCCGATCGTCCGGGTCAGGAGATGCCGGTGGCTGTGGCGGTCGGCGCGCGCCCGGTCGACCAGCCCGATCCGCCGCATCTCCTCGACGATGGTGTGGTCGCGGGTGAGCCGAACGAGCGATGCCCCGCGCAGCAGCCAGGCCTTCGAGTCGCCCACGTGGGCGACCCAGAAGCGGCCGCCCACGATCGCGAGCGCCGTGAGGGTGGTCTGCATGCCGGCAAGGCCGGGATGGCCGAGCCGCGTCGTGTAGACGTGGAGGTTGGCCTGTTCGGCCGCGCGCCGGAGCGCGCGGCCGGGCTCGCCGGACCGGTGCAAATAGTACTCCTGCGCCACGGTGTGCGCGGCCTCGGCGCTGGCCACGGCGCCGCCGCCGTGTCCGCCCACGCCGTCGGCCACGATCAGCAGCGCCCCGCGGCCGCTCCGGAGATCGGGGTCCTCCGGAAACTCCCAAAGCACGTAGTCTTCGTTTTTCGGTCGAACCCGTCCGGCGTCGGTTGCGGTGCCGACGGCCAGCTGCTCCACGACGGCGCTACGGCTCGTCGAGACCCACGATGGCATCGGCCACCTCGGCGACGGTTCGGCCGGAGGTCTTGGCGAGCTGCCGCAGCCGCGCCGCGGCCTCGTCCTGGGAGAGGCGGTACCGCTCGGAGAGGCGCCGGGTCGCGTCGGCGATGAGGGGCGCGCCGGCGCCGGGATCTCGGGATGTCCCGCGCCGCAGCCACTGCAGTTCCGCGAAGCGGGCGCGGGCCACCTCGATCGCGGGGCCGATGTCGGCCTCGCGGACCGGTTTCATCAGGTAGGCCAGGACGCCCGCGTCCGCGGCCTCGGCCACCAGACTCTGCTGATTGAAGGCGGTGAGAACGATGATGGGTACCGGCTGCGCGGCCATGATGCGGCGGGTCGCCTCGAGACCGTCCATCCCCGGCATCTTGATGTCCATGATGACGACGTCGGGCGCGAGGGCGGCGACTTTGGCCACCGCCTCGTGGCCGTCGGCGGCCTCGCCCGCGATCTCGTACCCGAGGTCCTGCAGCATCACGCGCAGGCCCATTCGAATGAGCGCCTCATCGTCGACGAGCAGGATCCGGGCGCGCGCCGGCTTGTCCACGGTCGACCTCCCCAAAATACGACGACGCCCCCACCCGTACGGGCGGGGGCGTCGTGGCCCGGGCCTTATCGTATCACGGTCCTGAGCGAATCCGCAATGCCGGCCGGCTCATTGGCCGGCCACCGCCAACGTGAACGACCTAGCCGCCCTTGACGGCGCGGTTCGCGGCTGCGAAGCCGATCTTGCTGTGCGTGCCGTCGCAGAAGGGCTTGGTCGTCGATCCGCCGCACCGGCAGAGCGCCACGGTCTCCTTTTTGACCTCGAAAACCTGACCGTCGGTATCGATGATCTTGACCGGTCCCCTGACCAGGTACGGCCCGTTGTCGATCGGTGTAATGGTCACCTCGGCCATCGAACAATTCCCCCTTCCGCTGGAGAGGCTGGGTCCGCGTCCCGTACTGCCACGGCACGCGCCCGCTGTCTTAGTGAACGAGACCGGCGGAACCGCCATTCCGGGCCGCGATTTTCCCTTGACACGGCCGCCCGGGGCCCGGATAATATCCCCAAGTTCCGCACCAGGACGTGCACCGTGAGGCCCAGACGCCGAGCCGAGCCGAGCCGATCCATGGCCCGGCGTCGCGTGCTTCCAACCGGCTTCGACGCCTCCCTGCTGCCGCGGCGCAGCTCCGTGGTCGCACATTCCACGCGCCCAATCTGTGCGGCGCGTCCGAGGAGGCCGATATGTCGTCGGAGACCGGGTTTCGAAAAAGCCTGACGCTCACCGGCGTCACCGTCAACGCCATGGCGCTCATCGCGCCCGGCGCGTTCCTCTGGATCACCTATCAGCTGCAGGCCGCGCAGGTCGACCCCGCCGGCGCCTCGACGGCGATGGACATCTGGCCGGGTTTGGCGCTCGCGCTGGTCCTCGCGTTCCTTACCGCGATCTCGTATTCGATGCTGAGCGAGCTGTACCCCAACGCCGGCACCGGCTCGTCCTACTACTTCGCGGAAAAGGCGTTCCTCGATAAGGAAGAATCGACGCTCCACCGCTGGGCGCGGCTCGCCAAGTACATCGTCGGCTGGATTTCGCATCTCTACTACTGGGTCTATCCGGGCGTCATGGTCGCGATGATGGCGACGATGATCGTGTACATCCTGGGCCTTTTTAACATCGCGCTGCCGTCCGCGGCCCAGGTCGCCGTCGCGGTCGTCTTCTCCTTCGCCACGGCGTACGTCGCCTACCGGGGCATCACCGGCTCGACCGTGGCCAGCCTCTTGATCAACGCGATCCAGATCGCCGCCCTCGTCCTGATCTCGGTGCTCGCCCTGAGCTACCGGTTCGGCGGCCCCCACGTCACCTTCGTCCATCCGAATCTGGCCAATGTGGCGCTGCCGCACAATCTGAGCCACGTCCTGTTCCAGTCGACGATCGCGATCCTGCTGCTCGTCGGATTCGAGTCGGCCACCGCGCTCACGGCGGAAGCCATGCACCCAAGCTTTGTCAGCCGGGCCGTCATCCTCTCACTGATCATCCAGGGGCTGCTCGCGTACCTCTTCGAGTACTTCGCCACCGGCGCGTGGATGAACACCGCCTACGTGCTCAAAGACGCGAAGGGCAAGCTGCTCAGCGGCTATGACGCGGCCGGGTTCTCGCAGGCGCCGATCGGCGACATGGTCCGGAGCCTCGGCGACACGATGCTGGGCGGCATCGGATTCCCGCTGCTCCTCGTGATCGCGCTCACGGTCGCGATCGCGGTGTTCGGCACGACGCTGGCCTGCATGAACACCGGCGTCCGCCTCACCTACGCGATGGGCCGCGACGAGGAAGTGCCGGCCATCCTCGGCCTTCTGCACGGCAGATACGCGACCCCGCACTTCGGCGTGTGGCTGATGGCGATCGTGTCGGCGGTGATCGGCGGGTTCGGAGTGCTGTCCGTCGTGAACCTGACCGCGGTCACGTTCCTGTCCAACATCGGGACGTTCCTGCTCTACGGCCTGACGAACTTCGTCGCGTTTGTCGCATTTCGCCGGGCGCCCAAGGCGCATACGGTCAAGCACGTCCTGGTGCCGGTCCTCGGCGTCATCGCCAACCTCGGGATGCTGCTCGCCGTCATCTATCTCGGCATTCTCGGCGGGGGCGACACCCGCACGGCCGCGCTGATCTCGATTCTCACGGCGGCGGCCTGGCTCGTCGCCGGCGGCGCGTTCTTTGCCGCCAACACGCGGACCCGGAGCCGGGAGGTCTGGACGGTCCGGCCGGCCGAACCGGCCTGATCGGGCCGCTCGCAGGTGGGCCGGGCCGCGGCATGCCGCGGCCCGGCCCCGCATTTTCCTCGCATCGGCGCCCCGGCCCCCGGAGGATACTCTCGCGGGAGGAGTTGCTTCGCGGCGGCGGGAACACGGGCACACCATGCTGCACGTCATGACGGGCGCCTCGGATCTCCGCGCGGCCGCGTCCGGCGGGCGCGGCGGCAGCATCAACGCGCGGCGGAGCCGGGAAATCCGCCTCGCCTACCTCCTCCTCGCGCCGGCCGTCCTGCTCGTCTTCGGCGTCATGGCCTACCCGCTCGGCTGGCAGGTCTGGACGAGTCTGACCGACGCGCCGGTCGGCGGGGCGGCCCCGCACTTCGTCGGGCTGGCGAACTATTTCGCGCTCGCGCGCGACGCGGACTTCTGGCGCGCGGTCACCGTGACCCTGGTGTACGTCGGGATCACGACCGTCATGAAGCTCGTCGTCGGGGTCGCGATGGGCATGGGGCTCGCCCGCCCGTTTCCCGGCCGGTCGCTCGCGTTCATCGCGGCGTTTCTACCGTGGGCGTATCCCGCCGGCCCCGCGGAGGTGGGCTGGTTCTGGTTCCTGACTCCACCGATCCCGGCCGCCTACGCCGACTTTATGGCGCACTGGCGGATCGTGTTGGACAACGCTCTGGGTTTCGGCACGTGGGGATTTTTCAGCGTGATTTTATTGAACATCTGGCGCGGCGGCGCGTTCGTCGGCATCTTTTTGCTGGCGGCCCGCAACGGCATCCCGGACCAGCTGTTCGAATACGCGGCGCTCGAAGCCCGCAACGCCTGGCAGATGTTCTGGATGGTCACCGTGCCGGTGCTGCGGCCGTTTCTGGCGCTGGCGGCGTTTCTGACCCTGACCAGCGCCGTCGGCGACCTCAGCAATCTCTGGATGCAGTCCGGCCTGCGCGACGTCTACCCGATCGTCTGGACGCAGGCCATTCAATTGGCGTTGAACGGCGGCCTCTTCGGCCGGGCGTCGGCGGAGACGCTCGCGCTGCTGCCGGCGCTCGCCGTGATTCTCCTGCTGTGCTTCCGCCTGTTTGAACCGCTCGAGGAGGACCCGCTGTGAGGCCGCGCCGCGCCGTCAACAACGGGCTCCACGGCCTGCTGCTTGCGCTCCTCGTCGCGTACAGCGTCTTCCCGATCTACATGATCACCGTGGAGTCGCTGAAGACCGTGCAGGAGGACGAGTTCGGGAACCCGCTGTACGTCCGCGCCCTGAATTTCGAATGGTACGACGGCCTGTTCGACAAGGAGGAGTGGTTCGTCGCCGGGGGTCAAACCCGGCCGACGGTGCCGTATCTGCTGTGGGCCGGCAACACGGCGATCGTGTTCGGCGCCGGCCTGATCATCATTATCGGCACCAGCCTCGCGGCGGCCTACGCGCTGGCGCGGCTTCGGCCGCCGGGGTGGCAGTGGTGGCGGCGGGCGATGCTCGCGACCTTCCTCATCCCACAGACGCTGCTGTTTCTGCCCCTGTTCCAGGTAGTATTCCGCCTTCACCTCGACGATCATCTATCGTCGCTTATCTTGACGTACCCGATGCTCGCGATCCCATTCTGCGTCTGGCTACTGTCGGCGTACTTCCAGAAACTCGCGCCGGAGATCGAAGAGTCCGCGTACATCGAGGGGGCCGGCCGCTGGACGGCGTTCACGCGGGTCGTGCTGCCGATGACGTGGCCCGTGCTGGTCGCGGTCGGGTTGTTCGCGCTCGGCGTGATGAGCAGCGACTTCATGCTCGCCGGCGTCTTCCTGCCGAACCAGTGGCACCAGACGATCGCCGCCGGACTGTCCACGATGGACGTCAGCATGGAGGACCTGAGCGTCGTGGCCGGGGTCAATGCCATCAGCCTGCCGCTGATGCTGATCGCGGCGCTGCTCGCGCGGACCTATACGCGGGGCCTGACCGCGGCGATGCTCGAGGGAGCGTGAACCGGCCGCGACGGATCGGGATGATCACGCCGTCGTCGAACACGGTCGTCGAGCCGCTGACGGCCCGAATCTTCGCGCCGCTCGGCGATGAGGTCTCCCTGCATTTCACGCGCATCCGGGTCACGCGGATCGCGCTCGACGAAGAGTCCCTGGCACAATTCGAAGAGGCCCGGATGCGCGAGGCGGCCGCCCTGCTGGCCGACGCCGGAATGGACGTGATCGCCTGGAACGGCACGTCGGGATCCTGGCAAGGCCTCGCCGCCGATGAGGCGCTGGTCGCCCGCGTGCAGGCCGACACCGGCGTCCCGGTCACCACCTCTACGCTCGACGTACTCGAAGCCTGCCGGACCCTCGGCGTGACCTCCTGCGGTCTCGCGACCCCCTACCTGGCGGAGATCCACGACGCGATCGCCCGCACCTACGCGGCCGCGGGCCTCAGGATCGCGGCCTCCGCGCATCTCGGCGTGACCGTCAACCGTGAGTTTGCCGAGATCCCCCGGGCGCGAATCGCCGCGCTGCTGCGGAAAGTCGCCGTACCCGACGCCGGTGCCCTCGTGTCCGTCTGCACGAACCTTGCCGCGGCCGCGGTCATCGACGAGGTCGAGCGCGGGACCGGCAGGCCGGTGGTCGATTCGCTGGCGGCGACGGCGTGGCGGACGCTGCGCCTCGCGGGCGTCCGGACGCCGGTACCGGGGTTCGGGCGTCTACTCGCCGGCGATGGCTAGACGGGCTTCAAGCTCGTGGCCCTGCGCGATGCGCGCCGCGACCTCCGCCACGGGAGCGCCGGCATCGACTTCCCCCGCCGCTACACGCGGCGGCCCGCGGCCGCGCTGAGTTCCCTCGTGAGCCCCACGATCAGCTGGGATGCCAGCCCCAGCATCGGCGCGGACACGCCCGCCTCGCGCGCGGTCTCGAGCGCGAGGCCCGTGTCCTTCACTAAGATGTCGAGCGATGTCCCGGGGCGATACGCATCGACCCATTCCTTGGCGACCGGCCAGTGCTCCACGACCCACGTGGTGCCGGTACAGGTCCGAAGAACGTCCCAGACTTTCTCGGTCTGAAGTCCCGCGGCCCCGGTGAGGGCGGCCATCTCCCGCGCCGCGATCAAGCTCACGGTGAGCAGCACCTGGTTCGCCATCTTCACGGTCGTCCCGGCACCGGCGTCCCCGACGTGCTCGATCTGCGTCCCCATCGCCGCCAGCACCGGGCGGGCCGCCTCCACATCCGCCGCGGTCCCGCCGACGATGATCGTGAGGGTTCCGTCCTCCGCCCGTGCCCGTCCCCCGCTCACCGGCGCGTCGAGAAAGCGCAGGCCCGCGCGCCGCGCGGCCTCCGCCAGCCGCCGCATGACCGGGACGCCCACGGTACTCATCACGATCAAGAGGCTCCCGCGCCGGGCGCGCTCGAGCACGCCGCCCGCGCCGAGCACCGCCGCCTCCGCCTGCACGGGCGTGCGCACCATGACGATGGCGACGTCCGACCGGGCGGCCACGTCGCCCGCCGACGCGACGGCCTCCCCCCCGCCCTGCGCGAGGCCGCGCGCGGCCTCCTCCCGCACGTCGTAGCCGATCACCCGGAGCCCGGCGCCGCGCATGCGGAGCGCCATCGGAAGTCCCATCTCGCCGAGACCGATCACGCCGACCGTCAGGTCCGCCGCTGCCGTCACGCGCCGTCACTCCTCTCCCCGGATCCCGCGTGGTACACGATGCATCCTCCCTTGACCACGAGCCGTACCCGCCGAAGCGCCGAGACGTCGGCCAGCGGATCGCCTTCGACCGCCACGACGTCGGCGAGCCGGCCCGGCGCGAGCGTGCCGAGCCGCTCCGCCATCCCGAGCGCCGCCGCCGGCCGCGCCGTGGCGGCCTGGATCGCCCGGACCGGCATCTCCCCGAGCGCCACGAGCCACGCGACCTCGTCGGTCAGATGGCCGTGCACCGCGTCGGTGCCGACGACGTACCGCAATCCGCGGGCGATCACCTTGCGCGCCGTCTCCTGCGCCGCCGCGCCGAGCCGCGCCAGCCGTTCGGTCTCGGCCGGCGTGTCCCCGAACGCGTGGCCGTACGGGCCGCACAACACGCCGAGTGTGACGGTGATGAGCGTCTCGTGCCGCGCCGCCAAGTCCAGGTCCGCGTCGGTGAGGAACCAGCCGTGCTCGATCACGTCGAGGCCGCCGCCGATCGCCGCCGCCACGCCGGAGCCGCCGAGGAGGTGCGCCGCGACCCGCCGCCCGGCGGCGTGCGCGGGACGTGCCGCGGCGGCCACCTGCGCCTCCCCGTAATAGCACGCCGTCGGCTCGCGCGCCGGGTCGCCGACGCCGTCGGACACAAACAGCTTGATAAAATCGACCCCGTCGGCGAGGTTCGCCTCGACGGTGCGGCCGATCTCCCGGACGTCGTCCGTCGTGACCGAGACGATCGCGCCCCCGCCGCCGCGGGGCGACTTGATCGCGCGCCCCGCGACGACGAGACGAGGGCCGGCAACGAGGCCCGCCTCGATCTCCGCGCGCAGCCGGAGGTCGAGGCCGCCGAGATCGCCGCACAGCCGCGCGGTGGTCACACCGCCGCGCAGGTCGTCCTGCAGCCGGCCGAGGGCGTTGCCGGTCGAGACGGACGGCGGCTCGTGCGCCTGTGCGGATAGGCCGCCGCGGCGCGTGTCGATGCCCGCGTGCGTGTGAAAATCGATGAACCCGGGCAGCAGCGTGCAGCCGGGCAGGGCGATGTGGAGATCGCGCGAGCCCGCCCCGGCCGCCGCACCGTTCACCGCGCCGCCCACGGCGCGGATCCGGTCGCCTTCGATCAGCAGGGCGCCGGGCGCCGACGCGCGGTCGGCGACCCCGTCGATCAGCTGGTCGGCGTCAAGCCGAAGAGTCGATCCCGTGTGCACCGCCTCTGGGCCTGCGGCGCGAACCACTACGCGACGCCTCCCTCACGATCGCGGCGTGGGCGGCGGCGCGAACGGAGCATCCGGTTATTTGACGGCCGCGCTGGTGATCCCGGAGATGAACTGGTCGAGGAAGAAGACGTAGAGAATCGCCACCGGAATGCCGACGAGGAGCGCGCCCGCCATGAGCGACCCCCAGTAGTACACGTCGCCGCGGATCAGGTCCGTGGCCACGCCGAGCGGCACCGGCTTCTGGTCCGACACCGAGACAAACACGAGCGAGTAGAGGAAGTCCTGCATCGTCAATGTGAACGCGAAGATCACCGCGGTGAGGATGCCGGCCAGGCTCACCGGCAGCACCGTGCGGATCAGGGCCCCGAGCCGCCCGCACCCGTCGACCTGCGCCGCCTCTTCGATCTCCGGCGGCACGGTCTTGAAGAAGCCGCTCAGCAGCCACGTACAGTACGGAATGGTGAACGTCGGGTAGATGAGCACGAGCGCCCACTTCGTGTCGATGAGGTGCGTCAGGCCGACGACGCGGGACAGCGGGATGAACAGCAGGATCGGCGGGATCAGATACCCGAGGAAAATGCCGATGCCCATGTTCTCCGCGCCCGGCAGGCCGACCCTCGCCAGCGCGTATCCGGCGGGGACGCCGACCAGCAGCGTAATCAACGACACGCACGCCGCGATCAGCATCGTGTTGCTGATCCAGTCTTTGTAGTACGTGTGCTGGAACAGATAAGTAAAGTGCTCCCACGTCGGGTGCTGGTGGAACCAAAAAGGAAAGACGTTGGGGTTCACGAGGTCGGCGTCGGTCTTGAACGCCGTGATCCCCATCCACACCACCGGGAAGACCGTGATGAAGATGAACGGCACGAGGCCGAGATATACCAGCATGTGCCGCCGCAGCGTCCGCTGCTTGGCGCGGCGGGCGCCGGCCTCGACCAAACCGACCTGGCCGAGCGGGAGCGCCTTGCCGTGGACGGCGGTCACGGTCACAGCGTCTCGCGCCTCCGGAGATTTCGCAGCAGCAGATAGACGACCGGCAGCAAAATCGGGAACAGCATGAGCGCGATCGCGGCCCCGCGGCCGAGCGCCCCGGACTGGATGCCGACCTCGAGCGCTTTTGTCGGCAGGATCTCGGTCGCGCCCATCGGGCCGCCGAGCGTGAGCAGATAGACAATGCTGATGTCGGACAGTGTAAAGACCGTATCGAAGAGCAGTCCCACGAGGAGGATCGGCGCGATCACCGGGATGACGATGTACCGGTAGCGCAGGAAGAAGTTGGCGCCGTCGACCTTGCCCGCGTCGAGCAGCTCGAGCGGCACCGCCGACATGCCCGCCATCAGCACGATCGCGGCGAAGGGAAACCCGCGCCAGACGTTCACCGAGATGACGGCGACCGCCGCGAGGGTCGTATCGCCCAGCCAGTTCGGCCATCCCTGGATCAGATGGAGCCGCGTCCCGACGTAGTTGATCGCGCTGAACTGCGGATCGTACATCCACTTCCAGGCGAGTGCGCTGATCGCCACCGGCAGCGTCCACGGGATCACGACGAGCGACCGGATGAGCTTTTTGCCGCGCACCTCCTGTACGAGCAGAAAGGCGAGAAGCGTCCCAAGAATGCCCTTGCAGATTCCCGCGACGACCGTGAAAACGATCGTGTTTCGCAGCGCCTGCCGAATCGTCTCGTCGCGCAGGACCGCGACAAAGTTCGCGAACCCGACGAAGTTCGCGGACGTGCCGCCGACGGACGCGTCGCTGAGCGCGAGGTACAGCGAGAAGAAGAACGGAACGCCGACGAGCGCCGCCATGTAGATGACGGCGGGCGCGAGCAGCGAGTACCCAAACCGCAGGCGCTCCGCGGTAAAGGCCCGATGGCGCACCACGACCGGGCGGGTGATGATCGCTTCGGCGTCCGGCATGCTCTCTACCTATCCCGGCGGCTCGTACGAGGCTACTTATACTTCGCGTAGACGCTCTTGATCTGACCCAAACCCCACTTGATCGACCCCTCCAGGTCGCCGCCCTGGACGTAGCGGGTCATCATGTCGGGCACGACGAACGTCGCGAGCACCTCGGCCGCGGCCGCGGTGAACGGCCCCGGGTATCCGTTGATGAGCGCGTACTTGCCCATGTCCTGCAGGTAGCCCACCGTCGGGTCGAAGCCGAGCACCGGCATCGGCTTCTTGTACCACCCCTGGAGCATCGGCATGTTGTAGCCTTTGCTCTCGGTCAGGCTGAACTTGACGTCGCCCGCGTACTTCTGGAGGAAGGCCCGCGCCGCGGCCTGGTTCTTCGAGAACTTCCAGATTCCCATCGCGACCGGATCGACGACGGGCGCGCGCTGGTGGGATCCCATCGGCTCAATCCAGGACCCCGCGACCTGGATGTTCTTGTAGAGGTCCGGGTTGACGTTTTGGATCGACCGGTATGCCGAAATCGCATCGTGGATCCAGATCGCGACACCCGACCCGAGGTACCGGTTGTCGGACACGTTGTCCCAGGAGAGGACCTGCGGGGTCATGCACTCGTCGTACAGCGCCTTGCCGAACCGCATCGCCTCGCGGAGCTCCTTGGAGTCCCAGGCGATCTCCTTGCCGGACGGGTCGCTCTCCTTGACGCCGAACGCGTAGAAGACCGCGCGCCAGTCGTGGTTGGAGTCGTTGCAGTGTGAGATCTGAATGCCGGTGTCGTGCTTCGGATTCTTGCTCTTGCCGACGCGCCCGGCGACCCGCGCCGCCTCCCACGTGCTCGGCTCCTTCAGCCCAAACTGCTTGAACAAGTCGGTGCGCCACAGCATCGGCTGTGCGATGTAGAACTCCGGCACCAGATACCACACCCCGTCGACCTGGGCGACCTGCTTCGCCATGTTAATCCAGCCGCCGCCGGCGGTGCCCAGACGGTTGACGATGTCGCTGACGTCCACCAACTGCTGGTGGTACTGGTGGACGAGAATCTGGGTGTGGTGCTGGACGATGTCGTGCCCCGCTCCCGCCGCCAGCTCCGAGGCGATCCGGGCGGGCAGCTGATCGATCGGGATGTGGTCTACGCGGACGGTGACGGCGTTCTCGACGCCCCAATCGTTTGCGTACTTGTCGAACGCGGTGTCGTACGCCGGAATGAAGTGGCTCCACACCAGGATGCGAAGCGACGACCCGCGGATCTGGGCCGGCGCCGCACCCGCTTTCCACGGCGACATGAGCCGCGACGCCGCCGCCCCGGCGACCCCCGCGCCGGCTGCGGTCAACAGCCCGCGACGGGTCAGTGTCCGAGCGGATTGCTTCACTGCGCGTTTCGCCATTCCCACACCCCCTGTACGCACTTTATCCACTCGACCGATCACGTGCGAAACGTCGGGCTGTCTCCCCGGGCACGCCATCTGCCAACGCCATACGAGGGCGCCCGGGATTCGGTTCTCGCTGCGCCCGCCTGCGTGGTGGCCCGGGGTTCGCCCTTGCCTGGGGGGACTCCTTCTCCGGGCGTGTCACGGAATTGTCCTGCCTTAGGCCTCGCCGGCCTCCTGTCATTCCGCCCAATGGCCGAGGCGGCGCGCCTGGGTGACGATGGCCTGGGTGTAGGGGTGCTGGGGGGCGGCGAACAGCGCGTGCGTCTCGGCCGATTCGACGATGCGCCCCCCGCGCATGACGTGGACCAGATCGGCCGTCTGGGCGACGACGCCGAGATCGTGAGTGATAAGCAGGAGCGCCATCCCGAGGTCCCGCTGCAGGCGGCCGAGCAGGTCGAGGATCTGGGCCTGCACCGTAACATCGAGCGCCGCGGTGGGCTCGTCGGCGATCAGGAGGTCCGGACCCGTGGCGACGGCGCCGGCGATCAGCACCCGTTGGCGCTGGCCGCCCGACAGCTCGTGCGGATAGCGGCGGAAAAACGTCTCGTCCAACCCGACCCGCGTCAGCGCCTCGACGGCCCGGTCGCGCGCCCCGCGCCGGCCCAGGTGTGCGACGATCCCTTCCATGACCTGGTCGCCGGCGGTCATCAGCGGATCGAGCGCCGCCCCGGGCTCCTGAAAGATCATGGCGACCCGGCGGCCGCGCACCCGGGTCAATTCCCGCTCCGACATCGCGGTCAGATCCGCGCCGTCGAGGAGAATGCGCCCGGCGGTGACGCGGGCCGGCACCGGGAACAGGCGCAGCACCGCGTACGCGGTCATGGACTTGCCGGCCCCGGAGGCTCCGACGAGGGCGGCCGTGCGGCCGACCGGCACCGTGAGCGAGACGTCCTCGAGCACCGGCAAGAGCCCTGGCGTCCGTCCCTGCCCGGACGGTGCCGCCCGCTCTAAGCTGACGCTCAGCCCCTCGATCCGCAGCCCGCCGCGCGCCGACGCGGATCGCTCGGAACCTGCCTCCGGCACGGCGCTCGCGGACACCGCAGCCGGGCCGCCGCTAGGCTTCGCTGCGACGGCGCCGCGGGAGCAGGCGCTCGAAGAACACGTACAGGACCGGAATCAAGAGCAGCGTGAGGCCCGTGCTGACCGTCAGCCCGCCGATCACGGCGCGGGCCAGCGGCATGTTGGTCTCGCTGCCTTCGCCGAGGCCGGTCGCCATCGGGATCATGCCGAGGATCGTGGCGATCGCGGTCATGAGAATCGGCCGCAGCCGGATGCGGCCGGCCTGCAGCACCGCCTCGTGCGCCGGGACCCCCTTCTCCTGCATCTTATTGGCGTAGTCGACGAGCAGGATGCCGTTGCTGACCACGACGCCGATCATCGTGATGACGCCCATGAACGAGATGATCGAGAGCGTGGTGTGCGTCAGCAGCAGCATCCAGATCACGCCGATGAACCCCAGCGGCACGGCGAACATGATGATGAACGGATCGACCAGCGACATGAACTGGCTGGCCATGATCATGTAGACCAGCATGAGCGCGAGCAGCAGCGCGAATCCGAGGCTCGAGAACGCCCCCTGCTGCTGCTCGGTCTGTCCCGCCATGTGGTAGGCGAAGCCTTCGGGAAACGCCGTCCGATCCAGCTGCGACGCGATCTCCTGGGAGACCGCGCCGAGCGGCCGGTTGATGACGTTGGCCGTCACGTCGATGACCCGCTGCTCGTTCTTCCGGCTGATCTGCAGGGGCTGGCTGCCGAGCGAGATCCGCGCGACGTCACGAAGAAGGACCGGCACCACGGGCGCCGTCGTCCCCGCGGGAGTGGACGCGCCGGCGGGCGGATCGGCGAGCACGTCGAGCGGCACGCTGCCGAGATCCTCCGGATGCGTCCGGTACGCGTCCTGCAGCTTCACGACGATATTGTATTCGTTGCCGGTGACCGGGTCGATGAACTGGCTGGCGGTCGCCACGTTGCCGGCCATCGCGGTGTTGACCGCGTTGGCGATGTCGGTGGACGACACGCCGAGCTGCGCGGCCTTTTCTTGATCCACGTTGACGTTGAAGTTCGGATATTGTCCCCGCGGCGTGATCTGGACATCGGCGGTGCCCTCGATGCCGGCGACCATGGCGGCCACCTGCTGCGCGAACTGCGCGCCGGCCTGCTGGTTGTAGCCGATGAGCTGGATGTCGATCGGCGCCGCTGCGCCGACGTTGACGATCCGGTGCTCGAGGCCGCCGACGTTGACGAACATCAACACGCCGGGGAACTTGCCGTTGAGCGCCGTCCTGACTGCGTTGGACCAGTCCGTCGACGAACGGTGCCGCATCGTCGGCGGCACCAGGCGGATCTCGACCTCGCCGTAGTTGGGACCGGCGTTCGACCCGAACCCGCCGCTGTTCGCACCGGTGTTGGTGTAGACCGCGAGGTAGTCTTTGGCCGGGATCACCTTCCGGACGACGTTGGCCACCTGCTCGACGACGTCCGACGCCTGCTGGACGGCGGTTCCCTGCGGCACCTGCACCGCGACCGAGAACTGGCTCTCGTCCGTGTCGGGGAAGAACTCGGTGCCGATCCCGCGGGCGGCGACGATCGAGATCACGAAGACGAGCGCGATCCCCGCCACCACGGCCGACGCGTGCTGGAGCGTCCACCGGAGCGTCTGCTGGTAGCGTTCGTCGAGGCCCTCCATGAGCCCCTCGCTCCAGCGCACGAACCGCGCGATCGCGCCCTGCCCCTGGACCCCCGCGCCCGAGCCCGACCGCAGGAACTTGATGCTGAGGATTGGGTCCATCGTCATGGACACGACGTAGGATGCGGAGAGCGCAAAGATGATCGTCAGCGCCATCGGCACGAACAGCCGCTGCGAGATGCCGCTCAGGAACACGACCGGGAAGAACACCGCGATCGTCGTCGCGGTCGAGGCGAGCACGGGGAGGCCCACCTCCTGGGTCGCCTCCAGCACCGCCTGCAGCACCGGCGTCCCGGGTTTCGTGAGATGCCGGGTGATGTTTTCCCGGACGACAATGGCGTCGTCCACCAGCCGTCCCATCGCGAGCGTGAGGCCGCCGAGGGTGAAGATGTTGAGACCTTGGCCGGTAAAGTACAACAGCAGGAGCGCACTGGCCACGGACAGCGGGATGCCAACGCCGATGATGACGAGGCTCCAGAGGCTGCGCAGGAACACCAGCACCACGAGGAACGTCAGCACGGCGCCGATAAGCGCCTCGCGCTCGAGCGTGGCGATCGCGGCCCGGATGTACTGCGACTGGTCAAATCCGATCTGGAGCGTCACGCCTTTCGGAATGCCGGACAGCCGCGGGAGCGCCTGCCGCAGCGCATCCACCACCTGAATCGTGTTGGCGTCCGGTTCGCGGGCCACGAACATCAGCACGCCCGGCTTGCCGTTGATCCGCACGATCTGGGTCTGGTCGGCCGCCGCATCCTGGACCTGCGCGACGTCTGCGACGTGGATCGGGACCCCGTTGTGCGTGGCCAGGACCACATGCTGGATCGCCGGCACGCTCTGCAGCAGGCTCGGCACGTTCAGCTGGTAGTCGATCCGGTTGTTTTTGAGGTCGCCGGACGGGATCAGCGCGTTGTACTTGGTGATGCCGTTGATCACGCCCTGCAGCGTCAGCCCGGTCGCGACCAGCCTGTTGGGGTCCACGTTTACGTTGAACTGACGAACGAGGCCGCCGTTCACGAATGCCTGCGAGACGCCGGGAATGCGCTCCAGCTGCGGCTCGATGGTATTGTAGCCGAGGTCGTACAGCTGCCGGGCGTCGAGCCCGCCGCCGCCCACGACCACCTGGGCCACCGGGATGTTGGAGATGTCGAACTTCAGCACAAACGGCTGCGTCACGCCCGTCGGCAGGCTGCGCATCACCCGCTGCACGTTCTGGATAACCTCGACCTCGGCGATGTTGAGGTCCGTGCCCCAGTTGAACCAGACCTGGATGCTGGTCGTGCCGGTCCGCGTGGTCGACAGGATCTGCTGGACCCCGGCGACGCGCGTCACGGCCTGCTCCAGCGGATACGTGACGGTCCGCTCCATCGTCTCCGGGCTTGCCCCGCTGTATTGAGCGGAGACCACAATGACCGGGACCGTGATCTTGGGGAACAGATCGCGCGGGAGGCGCTGGAGGGCGATCACGCTGAGGACCACGACCGCAATGCAGGCCATGAAGACCGCGATCGGGTTCTTAGTGGCGCCGCGGGTCAGAAACATCGCGCTCCGCCCGTCTCCTCGGCCGCGGTCAGGGCGTGCCCGTGGACGCGGCAGGAGCGGTGCGCACCGCCTGACCCTGCCGGACGAGGTCGGCGCCGCGGAAGATGACCGTGTCGCTTGGCTGCAGTCCGCCGGTGATTTCGACGCTCTCCCCGGTGGCCTGCCCCACGTCGACGTTCTGCTGGACGGTCTTCCCGTTCTCGACAAGCCACACGTAGTGCTGCGTGCCGAGCGTCTGCACCGCGGACAGAGGCACCACGAGCGCCTGCCGGGACCCGGCGGACAATAGCGTGGTGGCGTACATCCCCGGCCGCAGGAGATGCTGAGGGTTCGTGATGTCGACTTCCACCTGTACCGTGCGGGTCGTCGGATCCACGCCGCCCGCGATGCGGTTGACCACGCCCCTGAAGACGCGTCCGGGGTACGCGTCAATTTGGATTTGCACGGGATCCCCCGGGTGAATCATCGGCAGATCGGGCGATCCGACGTTCAAGACGACGTCGAGATGGTCGAGGTCGGCGATCGTCACGATGGACGTCGAGGTGCCCGGCGTGACGTAGGCACCCGGGTCGAGCTGCCGGCTGACCACCACGCCGGCAAACGGCGCGGTGATCGTCGCGTACTGCAGTTGGACGCGCGTGTTCTCGAGCGCCGCGGCCGCGTTGTTGGCAAGCGCCTGCTGGGTCTTGACCTGCGAGGCGGAGGCGGCCTCCTGCTGGCGGGCCGCGTCGACCTGCGCCTGCGCCTGACCGACCTGGGCGCGCGACGCGTCCAGCGTCGCCTGAGCGGAGAGCACCTGCGCCTTCGCGTCGTCGAGGTTCTGCTGAGCAATCGCGCCCTGCTTGGCCAGTTCCGCGGTGCGGTTGTACGTCGATTGCATGTCCGCGAGCGCCGCCTCGTTCTTGACCACGTTGGCGCGCGCGCTCGAGACTCCCGCCTCCGCGTTCACGCGCTGCGCCCGCGCGGCGGCCACCTGCGCGATCGCGGTCTGCACGGCGTTGTCGGCGGCGGCCAGCGAGGCCTGGGCCTGCGCGACCTGGGCGTCGAGCTGCGCGTGGTCGATCTCAGCCAACACCTGGCCCTGCCGCACGGGATCGCCTGGGCGCACCGTCACGGCCAGCAGATACCCTGACGTCTTTGGGAAGATCACGGACTGCGTCAGCGAGCTGATGCTGGCGGTCAACTGCAGCGTGCGCGCCAGGGCCTGGCGCTGCGCGTGACCGACCACCACGACGGGCAACGGGCGCCGGCTGCCGCTTTGCGCCGGCGCGCTCGGCCGCGGCGTCGCGCCGCGGCTGACCACGAGACCCGCCGCCAGCACGATGCCCGCGACGATCAACCAAACCCACGCCGTTCGCTTCACTGCTCGCCTCCCGCCGCCTGTGTCGCGGACGCCGCCTTCACCTTCGGCACGGCGCCGTCCCGGTTCGACCGCAAGAGACGCCGCAGGTCCCGAACGTGCCGTTCCAGTTTTTGTCCAAACGCCGTCAACTGCGCTATTTTTTCGTGCACGGACCGCGCCTGCGCCTCGGTCACACCGAGCGCCTGTTCCAGCGCAGCGCGGCGGGCCGGCTCATCGGGCGCTTTGCTCGCCTCGGCGAGGTGCCGTTTGCGCGCGTCTTCGGCGTCCAGCAGCCGCTTGACTTCGCTCAGCGACAAGCCGAGCAGCCGCCTCAGTTCTTTGATCTCTTCGATGCGCTCGAGATCCGCCGCGGTGTACAGTCGCTGCCCGCCCGCCAGCCGTTCGCTGGGGACGAGGAGGCCGATCTCGTCATAATAATGAAGCGTGCGGGGCGTCAGGCCGGTAACGTGACATACCTCGCCGATTTGATGGAAGTTTCCCATGTTTCTCCATTGTAGTAGGAACCTGACGTTCGTGTCAATCCCCTGCCGTATACGTAAGGTCTGGGCTCGACCCGGGGCGCACTTTGGAATCGCCGCATCCAGCGTCACAAAAATAGCGGGCGCGGGTCACGAACTGATGAACACCGCGCGCCGATGCCGCTCCGGCCCCGGCGCTTTCCGGCTCGCACCGCGTCAAAGCTGCGCCAAAGAAGAAAGAACGGGCGGGCCGCAGAAGACCATTCAGGAAGGTTCACCCACGGCCGCAGAGGCCGCAACGCGGCCGGAAGCTTCCGCGGAAAACAGGCGATCAGGGGTGATGCGCGATGACGACCCAGATGTCCGAGCCGGTTCGCAAGTTTCTCGAGAAGCCCAACTTCGCGGTGCTGGCGACCCGCTCGAACGGCGAGCTTCAGGCGACACCGATGTGGTACGTGTACGAGGACGGACAGTTGGTGCTCAACTCATCCAAGGGCCGCGCGAAGCTGCGCTATATGCACAAGCATCCGGAAGTCGCGCTGGCCATCGTCGACCGGGAGAATCCCTACCAGTACGTGCAGATCCGGGGCAAGGTCACGGCCTTCGACGAGAAAAACGGGGCCCGCGACATCGATCGGCTCTCGCACCGGTACAACGGGAAGCCCTACCCCTATCCCGGCGGCGACTCACCGGACAAGCGCGTTACGATCCGCATCACACCGACGAGGATCACCACCCAGGGATTCTAGACTACACCGCGCCCGCCGCGCGCAGGCGCGCGATCTCGCCGGCGTCGTAGCCGAGTTCCGCCAATATCTCGTCGGTGTGCTGGCCGACGAGCGGCGGCGCGAGGCGCAGCGAGGCCGGCGTGTCTGACAACCGAAACGCCGTGCCCACCGTGCGAAGCGGCCCGTACGCGGGATGCGGCAGCACCGCGTCGAGGCCGAGCGCGGCCACCTGGGGATCGGAGAAGACCTCGGCCAAACCGCGCACGGGCCCCGCGGGAACGCCGGCCGGCTCGAGGCGTTCGATCCACGCCGCGGCGGGCGCCTCCGCAAACCGCCGCGCGAGGCCGGCGATTAACTCGCGGCGATGCTCCACCCGGCCCGCGTTGGTGGCGAGCCGCGCGTCGGCCGCGTGCGGCAGATCGAGCGCCCGGCAGAATCGCCGCCACTGCTCGTCGGTTCCGACCGCGACCAGAAACCAGCACCCGTCGGAGCCCCGAAAGGCCTGGTACGGGACGAGGTTGGGATGACCGGAGCCGGACGGCCGGGGCTGACGGCCGGTGGCAAAGAAGCTCTGCGCCGCGTAGGTCATCCAGGCGACCCCGGTGCCGAGCAGCGAGGCGTCGATCCGCTGTCCGCGTCCCGTGCGCTCGCGTGCGTACAGCGCCGCGAGCACGGCTCCGGCCGCGGTCGATCCGGTCGCCAGGTCGACGACGGCGACGCCGACGCGCACCGGCTCCCCGCCGGGCTCCCCGGTCGTGGACATGAGCCCCGTGGCCCCCTGCATCAACAGGTCGTAGCCGAGTTTCTTCGCGTCCGGCCCCACCGGACCGAAGCCGGAGATCGAGCAGTAGATAAGCCGCGGGTTGAGCCGCGACAGCGTCTCCCAGTCGGCGCCGAGCGCAGCCTGCGTGCCGGGCCGGAAGTTCTCCACGAAGACGTCGGCGCGGCGCACGAGGCGGGCGAGCACCGCGCGGCCCTCGTCGGCGCCCAGGTTCAGGGTCAGACCCCGCTTGTTGCGGTTGACGGAGAGGTAATATGTCGCATCCCGCGCCGGCGTCCCCGACCGCGCGTCCCGCTCCCCGGCCCTCGGCTCGACAAACGGCGGTCCCCAGGCGCGCGTTTCGTCCCCCGCACCCGGACGTTCGACTTTGATGACGTCCGCGCCGAGATCTCCGAGCAGCATGCCGCAGAACGGACCCGCCAGAATGCGCGACGCGTCGACGACACGCACGCCGGCGAGCGGCCCCGCCTTGTCGGACGCATCCATGCGGCACTCCTTTGCCCGGGGGCGCATGACTCCCTTCGCGGCGTCGCGACGCCGGCGTGCCGGCCCAGAACGCGGGACGCGCCGCTCCCGTACTAGTACGTAGTAAACGCCCTCACATGAATCGCCTGATCGCGCGGGTTCGGCCGATGATGGCGGGCATGCTCGCCGCCGCCGTACTCTGCGCGCTTGCCGGAGCGGCCTCCGGCGCCTCGATTCCCCGCGCGCCGTCGCATCGCGCGCCCGTCCTGAACTGGTTTACCGACGACCTTCCGCGCGTGGATGTGGCCGTCCCGAGCACGCCGGCCACGCTCCCGCCGCGTCGCCCGGCACGTCCGGCCGCGCGGTGGCGCGTTGCGGACGACCGCAGGGCCGCGCCCCGCGACACGCTATTCCGATCCCATGTCACGCGCATCTCCCTCCCTCCTCCGCCCGCCGGCTTCGATTGACGGCGTTGCATCCCGCGACTCACAGGGGAGGAACCTCATCATGGGATTGCTCGATATGCTGCGGGCACGGTCCGGTCACCGGCCGGTGCAGCTCGTCGGCCGCATCGCGGACGACCCGCAGATCGCGACGCACGGCGGCGCCACGTACATGGTGTTCCATCTCGAAGAAGCGTCCGGGAAGGAGTTCCGGTTGAAGATGCTGCCGACGACGCCGAAGCGGCGCCGCGGCGAACGGGTCGACCTCACCTATCACGACGAGGACGGCATCGCCTGGGTCGACGCGATGACCGCCGCGCCCGACGCGGAGGCGACCCGGCGGCGCAACCAGGAGTACCTGGCGAGCATCGAGGCCAGCCGGACGAACCAAGGATGACGAGATGAGCGGGGCGGCGCGCCGCCGAGCGGCCGCCCCCTCACCGCACGGCGCGGCGACGCGGTGGCGGAGGGGTGTGGGAATCGAACCCACCACGAGCCTTTCGGTTCGTCGGCGATTTTGAAGACCGCGAAGCCCACCAGGACTCATGCCCCTCCACGACCGCGTACCATTCGATCCGACCCTGTCAAGTCATCTAAGGACCTTACCCTAGAGGGTATCATCTTGTCATTTAAGTTCTTACCAGCGGCCGCCGCTCGGCGGTGCGGCCGGCGGGTGAGCGCTGGAAGAACAGGTTATGATTGCGCCA
>Ga0207416_1000357_pt1 | contig 81359 bp, 90 predicted proteins | sample PaiPotPPM11metaG_FD_184107 | JGI IMG/M metagenome (GOLD analysis project Ga0207416, IMG submission 184107) | Iron sulfur acid spring bacterial and archeal communities from Banff, Canada, to study Microbial Dark Matter (Phase II) - Paint Pots PPM... ... | reverse complement strand
GCCTTGTTCGTCGAACGGTGACGGCCACTCTTCGCACGACGCGAGCAACTCGAGCGCGCGGTCGTACTGCGCCTCCCGAATGCACACCCGTGCCAGCTCCAGCCGATCTTGATCCACGATCTGAGCCTCGCTCTAGTCCTGGATCGTTCCGACTTGCGTTGTTGCTCCAGCGGTAACGTTCACCGTCGGACCGTTCAGTATCGACTGCGTTGAGCTCTGGCCGCTCGCAGACAACTGCTGGCCGCTTGCGGTCGTGTAGTTGTTGAAGATGACTACGTGATAGGTACCGCCGATGATCGTGTGCATCGTGAACGTACCGTCGGTGTCGGTATCGACCGTATTGGCGACGTTGCCGCTCGAGTCAAACGCCACCACCGTGGCGCCGTACACGGGCGTTCCTGACTGGTTGAGTACGGTTCCGGCAATCTTTCCGGCCTCGACGGTCGGCACCGCAAAGAGCGTCGGACGGGCCACGAGCGAACCGTCGCTCTGCTGAGCGATCGACTCGAGCGCGTTAAAATCGGCGATAACGTCCTCGGCGGGATTATCTCCGACCATGAACGGCGCCGTTATGGTCATAGCCACCGTACCGGGCGATACGGACGTCGTTTGCGTCGTGTTGCCCGCGCCGACCGTACTCTGCGTCTGGGCGTTGGCGAGAAAGTCGAGCGGGTACGTGACGTTGTTTGCTACCACGCCGCTGGATTTCACGTCGATGACGAACTGCAGTTGCTGATAGAACCCGTTGAACACGCTGCCGATGCCGATTGAGGACGGATCGGTTTGCGCCGCCAACACGTTGACAACGTACGGCGTCGGGTAGGAGGCAAGTGTCGTCTTCACCCCATTCGAGATCACCGCAACGCTATCGATGCCGATGTTGATGGCCGAAGGCGACAAGTTCCCGATGCGCGGAGGCGCGTCGGTCAACAGAATTCCAATCGACGACGACGGGATGCCGCCGAGCGTATCTTTCGTCGTAATGGAACGTGGCGCGACGGGCACAAGACCGTTCGAGCCGGTGCCTTGCGAACCACCGCACGCCGAAAGCGCAAAGAGCAAAGCGATGATGGTGATACGAAGTTGCTTTGAATATTCCACGATATGCCTCCAGGACACAATAGCAAGCTCAGCCACGCATAAACGCAGCATTGCCCGTCGATCCCACAACCCAATCCCCAGTACACCAGGGGACCTCAGTATAGCTCGCGATACGCAGCAATCAAGAGAACGTGCCAGTCGAAAAGTCCCGTTTTGTGTTAAGACTCGGAAAAAATGCCGCGTGCAACGTGCATGTATGTAAACGTTTAGTCCGAAATACCTAAAGATTGTGCAAAAAGGGCCGCTCTTGCGAGCGGCCCGGGCGCCATCGTTCCCTTCGAACGACCGTTATGGAATACCGGGAGCAGCGGCCGCCGGTGCGGCGATCGTTGCCTTTGCGTCGAGTGCCTGCTGCGCGATCGCCTGCAACTGCGAGAGATGCGCTTGCGTCAGTTCGTCCACATGTCCGTGCTGCAACGCGACCGCGGCAGCGTGGCGCAGATCGACCAGTTGCAGACGCGCGAGGGCCTGCGCGTCGGCCGGAGTACCCGGCTTCGGCGCCGTCCACATATCCGCCAGCCGCTTTGCGAAGGCCACTTGCAGATTGCGACGCACGGGGCCATCGGCTGCGGCGTGGCCGCTCGAGATGCTCCCGAAGACGCCGTTGCGCGCCCAGTCGAAGAGATCGGCGAGCGTCATCGTCGTGCCCGGAGCGTACTTCGTTCCGAGATCGTCGATGCGCGCCAGCCGCAAGGGCGAGAACAGTTCGTTGAGGGCCGCATTCTGCGCCGCACCCACGATCGTCACCACAGGCACGTCGTGCCGCGGGGTGGGGTCGTACGCCCACGCGCCTTGGGTCGAAAGCGAGCTGTACTCCGAGTAGGTCAGCCGGTCGAGGACGTCGCGGTTGAAGCGCCACGGCGCATCCGCGAAGAGCCCGTTATCGAGCATGTTCCAGGCGCTGCGTTCGGCGGCCAGCGAAACCGGCGTGAGCGGCGCGGTTGCGCCGGGATCGCCCGCGTCGGACCGCGACAGGTACTCGCCGCCGATAGTATGGGCCGGCATCGCCGCACAGCGCAGGTAGGTGACCATCGGTGCCATGAAGGCCATGCGCGCTTCATCGAAGGCACGCCCGCGGCTGGGGAAACGCTGCGCGACCCGGTTCATGATCGAGTGCATCAACGTCATCTGGGTACCGCACCACGCTAGCGGCTTATCCGTGAGATCGAAGGTCACCACGCGCGGGTCGACCGAGTGGCCGGAGGCAAAGCCGTCCGCATCCTCGTCGCTCGCGAAGCGATAGGTCGGGTCGGACCATTTCGAGGCCCATTGCTTGAGCGTCGCCCGTTCCTGAGCGGGCGTGTCCGAGGCCGGGATGTAGCCGTAGCCGTAGTGCACTGCATAGTAGTCGTACGGCCCGAGAACCAGTTGGTCGTAGTCGCCCTGCGGCGTTCCCTTCGGCCAAATGTTCAGCGGGCTATACTCCATTACCGAGCTGGCGACACCGTGCGCGTTGGTGAAAGCCTTGCTTTGGAGATCCTTCGCCGTGTACGCCATCGACCCGATGAAGTTGTGCTGCAGCCCTAGATCGTGGCCGGACTCGTGCAGGATGATCGAACGAATGAAATTTTCGACGTACGCGTGTTCGCCCGCCGCGGTATCGGGAATGCCGCGCGCCGGCGCGACGATGAATTTGTAGGTGCGTCCGCCGAGGCCCTCGATGGCATCGAAATTGACGCCGATGTTGAGTTCTTCGCCGGTACGAGGATCGGTGATCAAGAGCGCTTCCGCTCCAAACTGAGGCGAACTCGTGTCGATCCAGCGAATCATGTTATGACGCAGATCCTCGGGATCCCAGTTTGGATCGTTGGGTTGCTGACGCACTTCAACGGCGTTCAAGATGCCCACCGGTTTGAAGGCATCGTTCCACGTGAGCAGCGCCTTCCTCACGGTATCGCGATATTGGAACGGAATATCGTTGCTGAGGTAAAAAACGATCGGGTTTGCCGCCTGCACCGGAGCCGCCGAGGCGCGTTTTCCAAAGTTCCAGCGCGTGATGTAATTCACCGTACGCTGCAATTCACGATCGCTCGCGAAATCGATCAGCGGTTGCGAGAAATACCCGATCCGCGGATCCGCGACACGCGGAACGTATCCGTCGTCGGGGGCTGCGATCAGGTTGTACGTCATGTTGACTTCGACGCTACGCGGATCGGGTGCGTTATCGATCGCGTTCGGATCGAGGGACTGCCACGTTTGATCGACGTGCAACACGTCGTTGAGCGGAAAGGCCTTCGCCTTTGAAAAGAACGAACGGGCCGGATCGAGGCGATAGCCGTGCGCCGGCATGTTATGCGTGAGCTGGTCGAACGAAGCGGCCAAATCGGCGACGTCGCCGAGAAATGGCGCCGCCGGGATGACGACGGTATCGGCATTCTCTGCAACGATCGGAACCACCGCGATCACGGATTTCGGGAGCGAGGCCTCAACGCCGGTCGACTCCGGCGTATTGGGTTTGGTGATCGTATAGGTGTTCGGCCAACGCAGCACCACCGTATCGTCGACGCGATCGAAGTGGATGATGCGCGCGGGCGCAACGTACGGCTCTCCCTGCGCCGGTCCGAAGCCGCCGAGGCCACTCGACGGCACCGATGTTTCAATGAAATCTTTGCCGAGCTGCGCGGTGCTCAGGCTCAAATAGGTTTTGCCGTCTTTTTTGATGATCGGAATCAATCCGCTTTCAACAGCCGCGCCTTTAACGAAATCGGCATACGGCTTTGGCGCGCCCGCCGCTGCACCGGCCGCTGCCGTCGCCGCCATTGCGGGTGCAGCAAAGCATGAGGCAAACGCAAGGGCGAGAAACGCTCGTAAGGAACGTCGAATCATGAACCCCTCCACAAGGTATTGGTCAAGCGCTTCTTCGCTGCTGGGGTGCCCATCTCTGCCGAAAACATTCGAATATCGCTGTGCCAAACATCGGCACTCAAAAACGGCGCGCAGGCCTTGACCCTGACCCAGCGTCATAGCGTAGCGTCTGGACTGTGAGTTCCGAAATGAGCCTCGACGAAGAACCGCTCTATCGCGCAAAAGCCTTTGCCGCACTCGCGGGGGTAACCGTGCGCGCGCTGCATCTGTACGACCGCATCGGGCTACTGCCGCCGGCGCAACGAACGGCGGCCGGCTATCGGCTCTATGGGGCGGCAGAGCTCGAACGCCTCGAACACATCGTCGCGCTTCGCTTCGTCGGTTTCGGGCTCGATCGCATCCAGGAGCTTCTCGCCGGACGTACGCTGCCATTGCGCGAGGCGCTGCAACTGCAACGCCGGATGATGGCGCAGCAGCAACGACACCTCGGCATCGCCATCGCCGCTATCGACCGTGCTCAACGCGCGTTCGAGAACGGCGCGGCGACCGACCGTTGGGAGACGCTCCGCACCGTTATCGAGGTATTGAAAATGCAACAGGACTGGAGCTGGACCGACCGTTACTACACCAATGAAGATCGCGCCAAACTCGCCGAGATGCGCGAGAACACGCCATGCGAGGGCATCGAACGCGGCGAGCGCGATTGGGCGGCGCTTATCGCCGAGGTGGAAGAAGCCGCACGCAGCGGCGAAAGCCCGCCCTCTCAACGCGGCCGGGATCTAGCCGGGCGCTGGAAGGCACTCGTGGGCGCCTTTACCCAAGGCGATCCGGGCATTTCTCGCGGTCTCAACCACATGTGGACCGACACCGAGCATCACCCCGAGGGCTTCAAACGCCCGTGGAGCGACGAAGCGGACCGCTTCATCAAAGCCGCCATGGATAGCTGCAGCAACGAGTTGGGGCGGGGACCGGGGGGTTCAGGCTTTCCGGAGGGCGTGGACTAAGTAAAGACTAGATGCTATCCTTTACTTATGGCCGCCGTAGAGAAAGCCTATTGGCCCGGAACTGGCCTTCTCACCGGTATCCCTCGACGGGACCGCCGCGGCTGCTACTATGAGGCGTACATTCCCGATCCCCTGTGCGATCGCGAGTTTCTCATCGGCGGCGAAGAAGCGGCCGACGTGTCCGACGCCGAGGTCGCCGTGAGCGGCCTTGACCGAGAGTCCGTCCGTCTGGCCGACACCGAGGCCCTCGCTCGGCTGCTGCTTCGCGCCGAGTCGATCAGTTCGTCGAAGATCGAAGGATTGGAAGTCGGTGCCCGGCGGCTTCTACGCGCGGACATTGCGATAGAGAACGGTGAAGATCCGCACGACATCACGGCGTCCGAGGTCCTCGATAATATCGAAGCGACGACGCGTGCGATCGCGCTGATCAAAGACGACGCGCAGATCACTGTGCCGATGTTGCTCGAGGTGCATCGAACGTTACTGAAAGGGACGTCGCTGGCCGATATAGCCGGTGGCCTGCGGACAGCGCAGAACTGGATCGGCGGAAGTGATCACAACCCATGTTCCGCAGACTACATTCCACCGCCGCCGGCACACGTCGAACCGCTGATGGAAGACCTCTGTCGCTTCTGCAATATGGACCACTTGCCGACGGTCGCGCAGGCGGCGATTGCTCACGCGCAATTCGAATCGATTCACCCGTTCGCCGACGGCAACGGCCGCGTCGGCCGCGCGCTCATTCACCTCGTCTTTCGCCGACGCGGCTTGACGAAGGAAGTCACGCCGCCGGTCTCCTTGATTCTTGCGACGCGGGCGAACGACTATGTTCGCGGCCTTCAGGCGACACGTTACCTCGGACCGCCTGACACTCTCGACGCGCGCCGCGGCCTCAATCTATGGCTCGGCACGTTTGCGTCTGCGTGCACGCGTGCGGTGACGGATGCGGAAGCGTTCGAAACGCGAATCGATCGACTGCAAGAGCAATGGCGTGAACGTGTCGGACCGCTTCGATCGGACTCGCTGATCTATCGGCTTATGGCGAAATTACCGGGAAGTCCACTCATCACCACGACGTCGGTCATGCGGCTTCTCGATTGTTCGCGGCCGACGGCGCTTCAGGCGGTGACGCGACTCCAGTCAGCCGGCGTTCTTCACGCGACGCGACCCGATGCGAAGCGGAACCAGATCTATGAAGCGCGCGAATTGATCGATCTCTTCACATCGTTCGAACGACAGCTCGCATCTCCCTCAGGCAACACACACACCGATCCGCCAGCGCGCCAGGTTCCGGCACGCCTTAGTAGGCGCTAGCCGATCCATACTAAGGTAGACATACTTCAAATCCGACTGGTCAACAATGCCCGCCGCGGCCAACCCTGGTGGGCAGCGACGACCGCGTTGCGCGAAAGCTCGTCCTCCCTTGCTTTCTCGGAACTTCGTCGCAGTAGGCACCTGACATCACTTTCGTCAGGAGGCCACATGCAATCCGTTACCCTCACGCCGCAGCGCCCGCGTGCGCTGGAATTCGGGATCTATCGCGACGGCGACAACAATCTCGATGCCTCGCAGAGCCTCGCGGTCGTGCAGGCACTGCAGACGAGCCAAAGCGATCCGAACATCGAGTTTACCGTTCAAGATACCACCGGCTTGCGCGCTTCGCACGGCGATATCGTCGAAGGCAAGACGCATACCGATACGTTCACGATTGCGGATGGTGCGATCGGCGACCCCGCCGTCGGCAAAGCGCATAATATGTCCGACCCGAACAACCTCTCGCGGTTCGTAGCGCAGACGCTCGACAACGCCGAAGCCTCCGGCGCCAAGCAGACGTGGCTCGATCTTGTCGATCACGGCGGCGGCGACGGCGGGGGCCTCGAGACGCACGACGGCAAGGTGATGGCCATGCCGGACATGGCTCGCGCGATCGCCGACGGTGTCGCCCTGCATGCGCAGCAGCACCTCGAAGACGCTGGGCGTAACGTCGATGGCGTCGTCGCGAATCAATGCTTGATGGCGACGATGGGTTTCGCCGACGCGCTCTCGCACGTGGGCGTGAAGTACCTCGCCGCGAGCCCGGAAACGATGGTCTCTCCCGGCGTGCCCACCGGAGTGGCTCGCGACATCGCCTCACATATAGGCGATCCGTCTGCGATGGCCAAAGGCGTCGTGAACGACGTTATGCACGCGCAATATGGCGATGCATTCCAGCACTTCGGCCCGGCTGCGGCATTCGACGTACTGAACTTGGATCCAGCGAAAATCGCGAACGCCGAACGTGCGATCAAGGGCTTCAACGATGCTGCAGCGCGCGAAGCGGGCGCATCGCCCGGTACGCGCGCCCGGCTACGCGATGACGTTCGGTCGGTCCAGGGCATGGTCCGTTTCTCCGGCGCTACCCCCGATATGCCGTGGCACGCCGATCGCCCGGCAATGGCGGTGTACTCCGCGGTGGCATCCGACGGACGTTTAAGCGAGGCGCTTCGCTCCGACGCGCGGACCGCACAGGCCGCAGTGGGGAGTTTGGTGATGGCGCATAAGGAAAGCCGCGGCTTCGGCCCGTTCGACGGTTCGAATTACGCCGATGCAGCCGGGCCGACGATCCACGCTCCGGTGACGCCGAAGCAGATCGACTCGTGGGCGCCGAAAATTAGCGAAACCAAGAACGCCTTTTACACCGCTACCGACGAGGAAAAACTCGCGCGTGTTATCGCTTAGCACGCCTAGCGGCCGGTCACTCTCGGTGCTATCATGGGGTTCCCTATGAGCGACGAAACGACGACTGGCCAAATTCTCGAAATCCTGCTCGACTTTAGAGACGTCGTAGGCACGCGCTTCGATCGAATCGACGCGCACCTCGAAGCACACGACCGGCGTTTCGACGACCACGACCGGCGCTTTGATGCCATAGACCGGCGCTTGGGCCGGCTTGAGTCGCGCATAGAAGCGGTCGAGAGTCGCTAGGGCTACCGTAGCGCGCGTTCGATCGTTGCGCGGAGGTCGCCGGCCGCCCAGGCTCCGGTGAACGACTGCAGGATCCGCGCGGTCAGCCCCCAGATTCGGCGCCCTTCGTGATCGAGTACGGGGCTGGCGATGCGAATGCCGCCAAACTCCACCTCGCCTTCACGAAGGGACGGCCCGAGGATCGTTGCGAGCGGAACGGTGAATACCGCTGCCGTTTCGCGCGAGTCGATCCGCAAGGCACCGGGTTCGACGATCGCCACGAACGGGGTCACGTCGAACGTATTGATACGCTGGCGAATAAGCGGCAACGCTGCGAGTATCTGAACCCGACTTGCTTCGATCCCGACTTCCTCCTGCAATTCGCGCAGGGCGGCCGCTTCGAGATCGCGGTCGGCAGCGTCAAGCCTGCCGCCCGGCAGGCCGATCTGCCCCGGATGATCGCGCAGATGCGTCGCTCTCTCGACAAAAATGACGCCGTGCGGCGCTTCGCGCAGGATCGCGATCGTCACCGCCGCCGGCCGACGCATTTTCATGCTCGCGCATTCCTCGATTGACCGGTCGAACGCCTGCACGGCGCGCAGGTTCGGGGTGAAGGGCAGCAAATGACCGTTTTCTCTGTTTCGGTCAGTTCTTTGAGGATGGTGCCCGATGGCTGCTGCCGCCGATCTTGCCCGCCTGCGTTCTTTCATGGACGAACACGTCTACCCGAGCGAGGCAATCTACGCATCCGAACTCGCTTCGGGAGCGTCGCCTTGGCAACAGCCGCCCGTCATGGAACGCCTCAAAGAATTGGCGCGCAGGAGCGGTCTGTGGAACCTGTTCCTTCCCGAGCCCGAATACGGCGCGGGCCTGACCAACCGCCAGTATGCGCCGCTCTGCGAATTGATGGGAAGCTCGCCGATCGCGCCCGAGGTCTTCAATTGCAACGCACCGGACACCGGGAATATGGAGGTGCTCGCGCGGTACGGCTCTCCCGAGCAACGCGAGCGCTGGCTCGTGCCGCTCCTTAGCGGCGAGATTCGCTCCGGATTCTCCATGACCGAGCCCGACGTCGCCTCTTCGGATGCGACGAACGTGCGGGCGTCGATTCGCCGGGATGGCGACTCATACGTTCTCGACGGCCGCAAGTGGTGGACGACCGGCGCGATGCATCCGGCATGCAAAATCTTGATCTACATGGGCAAGTCCGATCCGCAAGCGCCCAAGTATTTGCAGCAATCGATGGTACTGGTCCCGATCGATACGCCGGGTGTGCGCATCGTACGCCACCTCTCCATCTTCGGCTATGACGACGCACCTTTCGGCCACTGCGAAATCGCATTCGACAACGTGCGCGTTCCGCTAGAGAACGTGATCTTGGGCGAAGGCCGCGGCTTCGAGATCGCTCAGGGGCGTCTAGGGCCGGGCCGCCTGCACCACTGCCTGCGTCTGCTCGGCATGAGCGAACGCGTCCTCGCGATGATGGTGCGCCGCGTTCGTTCTCGCGTCGCCTTCGGCAAGACGCTGGCGGAACAAGGCGTCGTGCGAGAGTGGATCGCGCACTCGCGCATCGATATCGACCAGGCGCGACTGCTCACCTACGATGCGGCCGACCGTTTGGATCGCGAAGGCAACAAACGCGCGGCGACCGCGATCGCGATGGCTAAGGTCGTCGCACCGAACGCAGCGCAGCGCGTGATCGACCGCGCGATACAGGCCTTCGGCGCCGAAGGACTTCTCGACGACACCGGTCTCTCCCACGCCTGGATCGCGGCGCGCTCGCTGCGCATCGCCGACGGGCCGGACGAAGTGCATCTGGTCGCGATTGCAAAAGCGGAACTGGCAAAGTACGATGCCGCGCATGTATGAGTTTTCGCTGGAGGGAGGCGCGACCGAACTCTGCTTCGTGCGCCACGCCGACGCCAAACCGCAGGACGGCGACGCGGAGATCGATGCGACCTATCGCGACGCGCCGCTCAGCGCGGTCGGGCACCTTCAGGCCGCCGCGCTGGCCGAGCGTTTAGCCACGGAACGCATCTCCGCAATCGTCGCAAGCCCGGCGCGACGAGCGCTCGAAACGGCGCGTTATATCGAGCGTACGGCCCCGTCCGCCTTTACCACCGACGAACGCTTGCGCGAAGTGCACATCGGCGAATTCGATCGCCCGCTCGAAGTGCGCGATGCAGCGCTGGCGTCCGCCGTACGCGAACGCCTCGATCGCTTGGCGCAGATCGCGCTGCGCGACGGCGGTTGGGGCAGCATTCCCGGGACCGAGCGTTCGGAAGAAGTGCGCTCGCGCATGCGGGCGGCCGTCGCCGACATCGTCGCGCGCCATCCCGGTGAACGCGTGATTGTGGTCAGCCACGCCGGCGCGATCAACGCCTATCTCGCCGATCTGCTGGAGCTCCGGCACGACTTCTTCTTTCCGGCCGGCAATACGTCGCTCTCCGTCGTTCGGTTCAACAACGGGCGCCGATTGCTGATCGGCATCAACGACATCGCCCATCTGCGCGCCGCCATGAGGACCGCGTAACATGCACCCGGGCGATCCGGAAGTCATCCCCGTCCGCGCCGAAGAGTCGCTCGACGTCTCCGCGCTCGAACCATATCTGCGCCGGCATCTTCCGGTGACCGATGGAGCGTTCCAACTCGCGCAGTTCGGCGGCGGCCATGCGAACCTCACCTATCTCGTGCGTTTCGGCGACTACGAGTACGTTTTGCGTCGTCCGCCGCTCGGCCCCGTCCCCCCGCACGCGCACGATATGAAGCGCGAATACAAAGTTCTGAGCAATCTCTACCGTGACTTTCCGTTAGCTCCGAGAGCGTTCGCACTCTGTACCGATCACGCGATCGTCGGGAGCGATTTTGTCGTCGAGGAGCGTAAATTCGGTATCGCGATCCGGCGCGATCTTCCCGAAAACGTTCGCGACGACGCAGCGTTGGCGCGACGTATCGGCGAGATGCTCGTGGATACGCTCGCATCGCTGCACCGCGTCGATCCTCAGAACGTCGGGCTGATGGATCTCGGGCGACCGCATGGATTTCTCGAACGCCAACTCTCCGGCTGGGTCGAACGATGGCACGCCGCACGCACGGAGGGTTCGATCGATGCGGCCGCGCTGCTCGCCTGGCTCGAGCGATCGCTACCGCCGTCACCCGCGGTCGCGCTCGTTCACAACGATTACAAACTCGACAACATGCTGCTCGATCCCGACGACCCTTCGCGAATCGTCGCGTTGCTGGATTGGGATATGTGCACGCTCGGCGACCCGCTAATGGACGTTGGCTACATGTTGGCGCTCTGGCCGCAGGCCTCCGACCCGCCGGCCGCGCGCGTCGGCGCGATGCCCACCTGGCGACCGGGCTTTCCAACCCGCCGCGAAGCGGCCGAACGCTACGCGCACCGCACCGGCTTCGATTTGGCCCACCTGCAGTGGTACTACATCTTCAACATCTTTCGCTTTGCGGCGATTCTGCAGCAGATTTTCAAACGCTTCGAACGCGGCCAAACGCACGACGAGCGCTTCCGTTCCTTCGGCAAGCAGGCAAACACGCTGATCGCCCTGGCAACGATGCTCTGCGGCGACGGCACGGCCGCGCCGTGATCCTCGCGCCGATCCTCGACGGCCTCCAGCATATTCCCGCGCCCAAGGAGCGCGCGATTCTGGACGTGGCGCTGCGTCTGTTCTCCCAACACGGTTACCGCGGCACATCGATGGAAGACATCGCCCATCATGCCGGGCTCGGTAAAGGCACGCTGTATCTCTACTTCGAGAGCAAAGAAGCGCTGTTCCGCGATCTGTGCGAATACGTCTGCGACTACGTGATGGCTCAAGTTCGCGACGCGGCACTGCTCGATGCCCCGTACGCGCAGCGCATCACTACGGCGCTGCGCACGAAATTCGGTTTTCTCTATCGCGTGGTTGCGACCGCTCCGTTCGGAAGCGAGCTCGTCGATTCGCGCGATACCCTTGCGGCCGATATCTTCAAGCGGCTGAATCGACGCGTAGAACTCGCCGTTGCCGACCTCGTCGAACGCGGCATCGCCTGCGGCGAGTTGCAGCGCACGAGCCAGCGTCTGAGTTCGCGCTCGATCGCACAATCGTTGATCGCATCGATGCGCGGCATCGGTTCGCTTGCCCGCGACGGCGGGGATTTCGACCGCCGCGCCGAGGCCACGATCGCCCTCCTTCTCGAGGGCCTGCGGCGCTCCTAATCGGCGGGTTTTAGGAGTTCTACGCGCTGCGGATAGATCGGGCGATTGATCACGCGCTCGAGCGCGTCTTCTTTCGCGCTCAGTACGAGTTCGCAGAAACGTTGAAAGCTCTCGCGCTCGGCCTCGCCTTCGGCAAAGCGTTCGTTCGCGGTGAGATCGGTTTTGCCGACGGCCGGTAAAAACGCGATGTAGCGGCCGTCGTCGTCCTCGCCCACCCGCACCAGGCCTTCGTCCGAAAAGATCGCCACCGCACGCGAAACGGTGCGTTCGTTTGCCTTAGCGATATCGAGCGTGCGAGCGATATCCACGTAGCTCATCCGCACGACCCCGTCGCGCGCGAGCCCTCTAATGCCTCGATATAGCTCGCGAAGGACGCCGATCGTCGGCGCTTCCCGGTCGATGATAAAGTCGTTGATGGAACGATCCTTCTCGCCGAATAGCAGATGGATCTGCGCGTTGGCCCCATCGCGACCGGCGCGACCCGCTTGCTGATTGAATTCGGTAAAATCGAAGTTGAGGTGGTAGAGTACCACGTCGCGCACGTCGGGGAGATCGATCCCCTCGCCGAACGCCGAGGTCGCGACGACGATGCGTAACGCACCTTCCCTAAAATAGCGTTCTACCTCGGTGCGTTCGTGCGACGGCATACCGGCATGATAGAACATAACGGCGTTGGGATAGTGCTTGCGCAGGGCCTCCGCTACGCTTGTAGCCTCTTTACGAGAGTTGCAATACACGATCGCTTTGTGGCCGTCCGCCACGAGGTCCTTGAGATACTGCGCCTTATCCTTGGTGCCGCGTGCGTCGACGACGTGGAGATTCTCTCGAATCGTAGGGTCGATCACCCACGCGTCGATCCGCAGCTCGCGGACGATGTGCGCGAACGCATCGTCCGCGGCCGTCGCGGTCAGGGCGAGAATTTGCGCATTACCGAGCTCGGCGATCGTGCGCCCGAGTTTGCCGTACGCCGCGCGGTGTTTGGACTCGTAGAGATGGTGCGCCTCGTCGACGACGACGAACGACGGGCTGCTCGCTCCCGTAAACGACGCGCGATGGTATTCAAGGAACTCCGGCGTGGCCAAGATGATGTCCCAGGCTCCGGCTTCCAGCGCCGCAAAGAGATCTTCGCGTTCTTCCGCCGAGATCGAACCGTTGGCGCGATGAATCCGTAAGCCGAGCGCATCGAGACGGCGGATCATCGCTTCATATTGATCGTTGGCCAGCGCACGAAGCGGATAGATCACCAGGGTCTTTTCGCCGCCTGTCAGCGCGCGCAGCGCCGCCGGGTATTGAAAGCAGAACGATTTCCCGCGCCCGGTCCCGAGAACGGCGAGCGTATTGTGCCCGGCTTCGACCCGTTCCAACACGGCGCGCTGCGCTTCGTGCGGCTCGGAGTCGCCGATCAGCGCGGTGCAGATGCGGCGTGCGTCGCCCTCCCATGCATCGCGCGAACGGTCGCCTTCCGAGCGCCGCTCGAGCGTCGCCAGCGCATCGCGGGACACCTCGATGTTGACGCCCCGAAAACGCTCGCCGCCGGGGATCGCCTGCGTGCCGGTCAGCGACGCAATTCGCGCGCGATAACGTATCCCGCTATCGATCTGCGGCGCAAGATGCTTCGCGATGCCCGCGCGGATGAACCCCAGTTGCACGGCTCCGTAGTGAACCGCGATAGCATTTGGATCTTTGGGGTTATCGGGTTGGCGCCGCAGCTCCAGCGCGAATCCCGCTTCCAAACCGTGGAGATGATCTTGGCGCCCTTCGAACGAGACGCCTACGATTTTGGTGAAGAACGACGATGCGCCCGCAATCGAGGCAAAGCGATCGTCGATAAATTCGTGCGCCTTCGCAAACGTCGCGTCGACGAACGATGCCAATGAATCGTTCGAGTTGGCCGCCGGGGCGCTGGGTTCTTGGAGCGCCGCCTGCAGCGCGCGCTCGAACGCCGCCTCCGACGGGGTCGGAGGCGGCGGCGTCGATTTACTTCTCGGTGTGCTCGTGATCGGCGCCCGGCTCCGGTTCGAAGCCTTCGAGATTGAGCGTAATCTCTTCGTGCCCTTGATCGAAGGCAGCATCGTGCAGCCCGAAATTCTGCGCGTCGAGCGGATCGACACCCTCGATCGATTCCGATTCTTGCGTCTCGTCGTATTCGAGCATACCGACCGTTTCGACGTCATCTTCGACGATCGTCGTTCCATCGGCCCGTTTGCGTTTGTAGCGAATCGGAGCGGCCTGCGTCGATTGCCGCGCCGGGCCCTTCTGCTTCGAGCGTCGCTCGCGCCGCGCGGCGACGATGTCCTCGCGCGGCACGCCGCTGCTGCTGGCGAGCGCGACCGCCTCGGCCTTGCCGCGCGCCCCGGTGCCGCGTGCGTCGGCCAAGCCGGCGCGACGGCGCTCAGCTGCCTTCGCAAGCTGGCGCTTACGGAACTGCAGTACGAGCGGCGCGGAGTAGAAGATCGAGTGGTAGCCGCCGGAGCAGATGCCGACGAGCAACGCGAACGCGAAGTTTTTCAAACTCGCGCCACCCAGCGCCAACAGTGCCACGAGCGTAATGACCACGGTCGCGAGCGTGTTGAACGAGCGCGTCATCGTCTGCTTGATCGACTCGTTAACGATCACGTCATAGGGTTGCCCGGCCATCAACTTGGTGTTTTCTCGTATTCGGTCCAAGATGACGATGGTATCCATTACGGAGTAACCGATAACGGTTAGCACCGCCGCGAGGAAGGCGTCGTCGGCCGGCTTATCGGCCAGCGCGTAGATGCCGATCATCATCATGGCATCGCGAACGAGCGCGATGACGGTGACCAAACCGAAGATGTAGTTCCACCCGAAGCGGAACGCGATGTAGAGGAACTGGATGCCGAGCGCAATGACGAGCGCGAGCAACGCGTTGCGCAGGTACTCGCTGCCGAGGGTCGGCCCGATGGCGGTGATCTTCGAGGAAGCGCGATCGATCGTTCCGGCTTTGTCGAGCGCGTCGAACAACGGTACGGAGTTATTCGCGAACGACGTCTGGGTCGTAATGTCGAATTGCGTGCTCGCGGTCCCGAGCGTCGTGATGCGTTCGTCCTTCAGGTTCAGCGGGGCGACCGCCGTCCTGACCGCGGCCAACGTCGTCGGCGCTTTGAACGCAACCGTGATGTCGGTGCCGCCGGTGAACGAAAGACCCAATCGCAGCATCTGCGAAGGTTGGAAACCTTGGCCGCCTTGGAAGCCGTGGAAGAGCATCGATCCGATGCCCAGGGCGATGATCAGGAACGAGATCGTCTGGACGGTCTTGAACCAGCCGACGATATTCCAGTTGAGTTTACGGAAAAACATCTCTTTCTATGCCCCCGTCTTCGCAAGGACGCCGACGTCTTCGCGCTTGACGCCGTAGAGTTCCGGCGAAGCCAGGATATCGTTATCGACCATCACGTCGACGAAGAAGCGGGTGATAAAGACGGCGGTAAAGAGCGAGAGCACCGTTCCCCAAAAGAGGGTGAACGCGAAGCCCTTGACGGTGCCGGTGCCGAGCATGAACAGCACGCCCGCGCCGACGATCGTAGTGAAATGGCTATCGAAAACCGCCGAGAAGGCGCGCGCAAAGCCGATGCGTACCGCGGCGCGCATCGTTTTGCCGCTCCACAACTCTTCTTTGATACGTTCGAAGATCAGCACGTTCGCATCGACCGCCATACCGATCGAGAGCACGAAGCCCGCGATGCCCGGCAGCGTCAGCGTCGCATGCGATGCGGAGAGCACGCCCATCATCGCCAGGACGTAAATGACCAGTGCGGCGTCGGCCAGCAATCCCGGCAGTCGATAAACCACCACCATGAAGATGAGTACGAGCGCGAGACCGAACATCGAGGCGTAGAGCGACTGCATCAGGTCGATCTTCCCAAGCGTTGGGCCGATCGTTTCTTTTTCGATGATGCGAATCGTCGCCGGAAGCGCGCCCGCGTTGAGCTCGTTCGCAAGCGTGATCGTGTCCTGTTGCGTGAAATTGCCGGAGATCTCGCCGCTATCCGAGATGACGCCGTTGATCGTCGGTGCCGAAACGTAGCGATGATCCAGGAAGATGCCCATGTTCTTCTGCAGATTTTTCTGCGTCATCTCCAGGAATTTTTTGGGATCTTTCGTCTGGAAGAGCACCAGCGGCGAGCCGCCGGTCTGGTTGTAACCGGATTGCGCGGCTTTGAGATCCTTGCCGGAATACACGACCGGGCCGCTCGCATCGTACGCCGTTTGATTGACGTACTTCTCGGCGGCTGCGCGCTCCTTAGCCGGAAGGTTCGGAACCTTCAATTCGGCGAGCGCGGCCTCGGCCTTCTGCACCACATCGGGCGGCACGATTTTGAAATCGAGGACCGCAGCCTGTTTGAGCAGTTTTTCCGCCTGGTCGGGATTAGAGACGTTCGGCAGTTCGACCAAGATGCGATTGACGCCGATCTTGCTGATCTGCGGCTCGGTAACGCCCAATCCATTGATGCGCCGGTCGATCACCTCGACCGTCTGCTCCTGAATCTGCGACGTAATCGTCGGCACGGATTGGGTCGGATAGAGCTGGAGCAAGAGGCGCGAGCCGCCTTGCAAATCCAGTCCTAGATGAATCTTGCTCTGTATCGGAAGCGCAAGCCATAGCGAACCGCCTACGATGGCGATGACCACGAACGCTTTAAAAAACGGTTTGAATGTATTCCAGCTCATCGACGTCTCTAGAAAAGGGAGCGCCACGGCATGGTGTGCCGGGGCGTCAAACCTTAGAAGTGTATCAACGCACCCAGGGTCCCGTCAAACGGGCCTGCGAGCGCCCCTGTACGTTCACCACCCCTCCCGGAACCAACTGCAAACACGCCAGGCAACCATCCGTAGCCTCCTATACGGCGACGATCGCGTAGGGGGCGACCGGCAACTCCGGCGGGAGCTCGGCGTAGCTCAGTACCTCGATGCGCAGGCCGGAGCGAGCGAGGATGCCGGCAAGCGTCGCGCGCAGGGTCGCGCCGCAGAGGAGGGCCGCCCGCTCGCGTGCGACGATCCCGGCATAGGCCTCAATCCGCTCGCGCAGGCCGAGCACTCGCTGCGGATCGATCGCGCGCTCCCCGTCGCTGCCGAGCCAATCTACGATCAGCTCCCGCTCGCACTCAGGGTCCAGCACCAAGGGTTCGAGCCGATCGATGCCTCGACGACGCAGCAGATCGGGGAGGATCGCTCGGCGAGCCGCCTCCGCGAGTTCGCGGGGCTCTCGCTCACCGCTTTCCAACATCGCTTCGAATACGGCCAGCGGATCGCGCGGCCATGCGCCTTCCGCTAAGAGCATGCCGACCGCTCGATGGACGGTACCGAGCGGCATCGCCTCGCCTCCGATGTCTTTTACCGCCGCGGGGTGCGTGGTGCGCAGATGTTCGAGCAGCGTTTGCAATTCTTGGCGGCCGACCAGCTCGGAGGCGAAGCGGCGCGCCGTTTCGGCCAAGTGCGAGCCGATGACGGAAATCGGGTCGAACACCAGGGCGCCCACGTCGATCGCGCGTTCGCGCTCGGACTGCGCGATCCACGCGCCGGGGAGGCCGTAGACGGGCTCGGCAAGCACCGTGGCGCCCAAACGTTCCAGCAATTGCGTGTCCGCTACTGCCAGCAGGCGATCGAGATCGAGCACGCCTTCGCCCACCACGCGATCGCGCACGCGAATCGCGTACGTCCGCGGGTCGCGCGCGAGATCGTCGCGCAAGCGCACCCCCGGCAGCACGATGCCGATCTCGCTCGCCAACGCACGGCGCACCTCGCCGACACGATCCAGCAACGCGTCCGCGAGCGGCGGCGCAAGCAGCGCCGCGAGATCGGCGCCGATATCGATCGAGAGCGCATCCACGCCGACCAATCCGAGCGCCAATTCGGGGCGGCGCATCGCCTGGCGTCGCGCGCGCTCGCCGGCGGCGGCCTGCGCGCGCTCGGCAAGACGCCGTCTGCGGGCGGCGCCTTGCGCCAGCCCGAACGCAACCAACGCCAGTACGAGAAACACCCCGCGCGGCAACGCCGGGACGAATGAAAGCAACAACAGTAACGCCCCGGCGCTGCGCAGCACGTCGGAACGCGCGAAGAGTTGTGCCGCGAGATCGGCCCCGAGCGCACCATCCGACGCAACGCGCGTCACCATCATGCCCATCGCTGTGGAGATGAGAAACGCCGGTAGCGTCGTCACCAGCGCATTGCCGATCGAGAGTAACGCAAACGTGTTCAGCGCATCGAGGGGAGAAAGGCCGTGATACGCGATGCCGACGACTACGCCGCCAAGCAGATTCAACGCCACGATGACCAGCGCCGCCACCGCATCGCCTTTGACGAACTTCCCGGCACCGTCCATCGCGCCGTAAAAATCGGCTTCGCGCTGCACGGCCGCGCGCTTGCGGCGCGCACCGTCGGCATCGAGCGCGCCGGCGTGCACGTCGGCGTCGATGGCCATCTGCTTTCCGGGCATCGCGTCGAGCGTAAAGCGCGCCGCCACTTCGGCCACACGTTGCGACCCGCTCGCGATCACGACGAACTGAATGGTCACCAAAATCGCAAAGACAATCAGCCCGACAACGAGATTTCCACGGACGACGAAGTCGCCGAAGGCCGGAATGATCGAGCCGACCGCTCCCGGCGTCGCCCCCTGCGTGAGAATCAAGCGCGTGGCCGAGACGTCGAGCGAGAGCCGGAACAGCGTCGCCAGCAGCAATGCGGGCGCGAACGCCGAGAATTGGAGCGGCTCCTCAACCGTCACCGCTAAGAGCAGGACGAGCGCCGAGCCGAAGATGTTGACCGCGAGCAAGATGTCGAGCAACCACGGCGGCAGCGGGACGATCAGGATCGCCACGATGGCCAGCACGATGCCCGCGAATGCATAGACGGGGAGGCGCGTCATTCGAGAACTCCGGAGCGCAACAGCGCGCCCACGACTTCGGCAACGGCGACGTAATGCGCATGCGGAATCGCCTCGCCCACGCGCGCATCGCGCTGCAACGCGCGGGCCAGCGCAACGTTCTCGACGATCGGGATCCCGTGCCGCCGGGCCAGCGCGCGCACCTGCAAGGCCAACGCGTCGACCGCGCTAACAACAACGCGCGGCACCGGTACCTGCGGCGGCCGATACTCGAGCGCCACGGCCACGTGGCTGGGATTGACGACGACGAACGCGGCCTTCGCCACGTTCGCGATCGCGCCCCGAGCCAGGCTGCGATGCAGTTCTTTGCGACGGCCGCGCGCATGCGGGTCGCCGTCGTGCTCGCGCATCTCGCGCCGAAGTTCGTCGAAACTCATCCGCAGTTTCCGTAACCACGCGCGTCGCGCGGCCGCATATTCCGCAACGGCAAAGACGATCCCAACGGCGCCCGCGGCCGCTACCGCACGTTCCGCACCAAACGAGGCGGCGCCGGAAAGCGCAAGCAGCGAGCCTCCTTGGGTGGCCGCGCTCAGCAGCGCGTACAACGTCGGAAGAATGACGGCTGCCGATACCGCGAACGCGACGGTCGCGCGCAGCGCATGCGTAGCCGTCTCGCGCGAGAGCATCCGCTTGAATCCCTCCGCAGGTTGCATCCGCTCCAGTTTCGGGACGACGGCAACCCACTGCCACCCGCCATTCTGTGCGAACGCCGCGAACGCACCGGCCGTCGCCGCACCCGCCAGCGGAATGCATCCCCACGCCATCGTACCGATCGCTGCACCGAGCGGATTTGCGCCCGATGCCGCCTGCATGATCCCTATGCGTGCGGAGGCCGCAACGGTTCCCGCGATCGCTGCCGTGGCGAATGCCGCCGCAACGAACGCGGCGTTCGCTGCGAACTCTCCCGCGCGCGCGATATTCCCCTCACGACGCGCTTTTGCGATGCGCGACGGCGTCGCCTCGAAGTGCTTCTCGCCGCTCGATTCGCTCACGGTATCGATCCGGGCATCGAAAGGAGCGGATGCCCCGCCCGCGCCGCGATCGACGGCACGCTGAGCGCCGTGACGATCAACGCCGCGCCGAATACCAATGGAAACGAGAGCGTCAGCGTGCCAAACCGCGGAATCGTGCGCGAGAGCGCCCCCAGCGCGATTTGCACCACGAAGGCCAGCGCAATCGCGGGTGCCGCCACCGCCGCGCCGACCGCAACCACGCCCTGCGCGTACGCCAATGCGAACGGCCCCCAACGCGCGGGATCGAACGGCATCCCGGGCGCGATGCGCACGAAACTCTGGGCAAAGTACGCCAGCGTCGGGCGATAGGCGCCCAGCAGTACGTAAGCGGTGGTGAATGCGAGCGACCAGATGCGCCCGTAACCGCTCGGGGCCACAAGACTGATGCTCGGAGCAATCGCCTTGACGCCGACGTAATCGTCGACGGCGCGTCCGCCCGCATACGCGCCGTCATAGAGCAACGATGCAGCCATGCCCATCGCGCTCCCCAGCAAGAACTCGCTCGCAAGGGCGATCCACAAAGCCGCACCGCCGGCGAGATGCGCCGCGCGCACGCCGGGCGCGATCGCGAGCGTGAGATAGAGTGCGAGCCCGGCGCGAGCGGCCGGAGGAACGCTCGGATGCGAAAGCCCCGGAGCGCGGAACACAAATCCGACGCAGCGCGCGAACACGAGCAGCGACGTACCGCTCACGATGCCACGAGTTGCGGTATCGCGGCGACGGCATCGCGAAACAATTGCGCGCACAGGTGCATGCCGAAGCTGCCGCAGAGCGCTACCAATACGCCGACCGTAACGATTTTCGGCAACAGCGTGAGCGTCTGCTCCTGTACCTGCGTTGCGGCTTGCAGAATGGCGATCGCCGTCCCCACGATCGCCGCGCCGGTAAGGACCGGTAGACAGAGTACCGCCGCTACCAGCAGCATTTCGCGCAAGAGCGCATCGAAAGCGTCCATGCGGCGATTATGGCCGCCGCAACGTTGCCGTTAGATGTCGGCCGTATTACACCGAAGCGCGCCAGGCGGAGCCGGCGATCAGCGCCGAAACGATCGCGCGCGTCGCGGGCGATCGATTGAGGGTGTAGAAATGTACGCCGGACGCCCCGCGTCCGAGCAACTGGGTCGCCTGCAGCACCGCATATGCGACGCCCAGGTCCTCCACGGCATGCTCTTCTCCGCGGCGCAGCTCCAACTCGTGCAGCAATTTCGGCGGAATCGAGGCTCCGCACATTTTGGTGAAGCGCGCGATCTGATCGGAATTGGTAATCGGCATCAAGCCCGGTAACATCGGCACGCGGATGTTCGCCGCGCGCGCACGCTTCACGAACGCCGCCCAAACATCGTTATCGAAAAACAACTGCGATACCAGAAACTCCGCGCCCGCCTCCACCTTCTCTTTAAGATGGGCCATGTCGTCCGCGAGGGAAGGCGATTGCGGATGGCCCTCAGGATAACACGCGGCCCCGATGCAGAAGTTATAGTTCTGCTTGAGCATCGCAATCAGCTCGCTCGCATAGGCGAAGCCGCCGGCAGGGACCTGAAAATCGCTTGCGCCCTTGGGCGGATCGCCGCGCAACGCGAGCACGTTCTGCACGCCGGCTCGGGCCAGATCGTCGAACAGCACTCGCAATTCGGCCCGCGTCGAACCCACGCAGGTGACGTGCGCCATCACCGTCAGGCCGATCTCTTGCTGGATCTGCTTGGCCAAGGCGACCGTACGCGCGCGCGACGACCCGCCCGCCCCGTAGGTAATCGAGACGAACGCGGGACGCAGCGGCAAGAGTTGCTCGATTGCCGCGAACAGCTGACGCGAACCGGCTTCATCCTTGGGCGGAAAGAACTCGAACGAAAAGAACGGCCGCGTGTTCGCAAGCGCTTCGCTGATACGCATGGTACGCGATAGGATTATCTATTACAGCGGCGAGCGCCTGTGCGCGGATGCTTATCGAAAGCTCGCAACTACCCCGCCGCAGCCCGGCGGTGATAACGCCATCATCCCCAGGCCCCCACGAATGAATTCGATAACTACGTTGGGAGAGCGTGAACATAAGGCGAGCGCAATCGATAGAGGACGCGGCGACGAATCGGGTGCCCATCCGGGATGCGCGGATGATCGAAGTCGTCCGTAGGATGACGCGTCATTCCTAAACGCCGCATCACTTTCTGGGAACGTTCGTTGCTCGCAGCAGTCATCGCAACGACCTCCTGCCAACCCAATTCGTTGAAGGCATATCGCAGCGCCGCGGATGCCCCCTCGGTCGCATAGCCATTGCCCCAACGGTCAACGGGCAACCGCCATCCGACTTCACGCCGCGGTTCGAACGGCGCATCCCAACCGATATCCGCCACGGCAATCACGCCCGCGAATCCGGGTTCATCGCGTAGTTCAAGAACGAACCAGCCGTAACCGTCGCGTTGAAGGCCATCGCGCATAAGCCTAGCTTGTTCGAGCGAGCGCTCCTTCGGGGTCGTACCGACGAAAAATTCCATTACACGCGGATCGGCGTTCATCCGCGCCCATGCGTCGGCATCCTCGGGAAGCCACCCACGCAGTCGAAGGCGCGGTGTCTCGATAGGCTTTAGCGAGCTTGACGGCACGCTGCAGCTTAGGCCAGGGCATCGGCAAGCGCTTTCGGCTTGCGCGAAATCGCGAGCAGCAGTGTCATCGTTCCCGGGGCCGGTCGCTTGCGTCCCTGCTCCCACTCCTGCACGCTACGCAGCGGGAAGCGGTAGCGCCGTGCAAATTCCTCCTGCGTAAGGCCGAGGCGTTCTCGAATTGCCCGAACGTCGACATTGTGGACATAGCGCAATTCGGAGAACTCAAAATCCCCGTCGCCGTCTTCTTTTTTCCATTTTTGGATTTGCGCTTCCGTCGGGCGTTTGAAACCCTTGGGGAATTTCACCCGCTCGAGTTCATAGAGCTTTTTTCTGATGGTAGCCATAATATATTTGCCGCTCCTTTCTCGATGCTAACCTCCCGAAATGATGCGGCGGCTCGACCCGCGAGGAGTCCAGATAACGGCCAGCATCCGGCCTTCAACCGGACCGATCGAGATAAATCGCTGTTCGCCAAAATCGCGACCGCGACTTTCCCATTCGACGTAATCCACGAGAAAGAGCTGCGCCGCCAGATCGAAGCCGAACCCTCGAAACAGCCCGTTCTCAGCACTCTTGTGTTCATCCCATTCGACGCTGTCGTAATCGTGGTCCATGTATCGTACTCCGCTAGTAGCGTACCAGTCAAGTACGCTGCGCTACCGGAAGCTCGCCGCTACGCCTCCGCAGACTAGCGCCCAGCCGTCAACCATCACGAACAGCAGCAGCTTGACCGGCAACGACACGACCGGAGGCGATAACATCATCATGCCCAGGCCTATGAGATGAAATCGCTAGCTACCTTGGGAGCATGCGAAAATCCGTCGCGCGCAATCGATAGAGGACGTGGCGACGGATCCGGTGTCCTTCCGGGATGCGTGGATGATCAAAGTCTTCCATAGGGTTACGTGTCATTCCTAAACGCCATCACCTTTTGGGAACGTTCGTTGCTCGCAGCAGTCATCGCGACGACCTCTTGCCAACCCAGTTCGTCGAATACGTATCTTAGCGCCGCAGACGCGCCCTCGGTCGCGTAGCCGTTGCCCCAACGATCGACGGGCAACCGCCATCCGACCTCACGGCGCGGTTCGAATGGCGTATCCCAAGCGATATCCACAACGGCAATCACGCCCGCAAACCCGGGTTCGTCGCGCAATTCAAGAACGAACCAGCCGTATCCGTCGCGTTGAAGGCCATCACGCATAAGGCGAGCTTGTTCGCGCGAACGCTCCACCGGCGTAGTACCGACGAAGAATTCCATTACACGCGGATCGGCGTTCATCCGCGCCCATGCGTCGATGTCCTCGGGAAGCCATCCACGCAGTCGAAGGCGCGGCGCCTCGATAGGCGGTAACGAAGTTGATGACATATACCTCAGTCCAGCACCCAACAAGCGGCTTCGGCTTTCGCAAAATCGCGAGTAGCCGGGTCGGGTTCAGAAGGCCGGTCAGGTGCTATCGGGTTTGATGCGGGATGAGCATGATGTTCGATTCTTGCAAGAGCCGCGTTGCGATGCCAGCCGGAACGCCATGCGACGTTAGGTCTTGCGGCCGATTGAAATTTCCGTTCGTAACGAAGACAGGGATCCAGCGACCGGCTCGGCGCTGCATCAACGTTGCAGCATTACGATCTTCGTCACTCCAGCCAACAACCGCGAATTTTTGGCCGACGCTCACCGTGTCTGCTGTAACGTTCTGCATATTGTAACCACTTCGTGGCTGAAGTGTGCTCTTCCACCTCCGGACGATTCCCGACTCTTCCATCGCCAATGGGGCGATGATCGGGTGCGGCTCCAGTGCGATATGCGGGCCAAAGACGCCCAGCTTCTCAGATTGATTGTTTGCAAACCAAACGTCGCCGAGATCGTCTGCCGTCATCCCCCCAACGTCGACGCCGTCGAACGGCAGCGTATACCGCGTGACGTTACCGGACCTGTCTATATTCGCGATACTACGCGCCCCGGTGTACGCCATCCACGCGCTGCCGTGCGCGCCGGCAGCGAGCATCAGGGGGCCGAGGCCCGAGCCGCTTAACCGATACCGAACGAGCCGATCAGGAGTCGAGAACCGCCAAATTTCCGGGTCATGGTCGGTCGCCTCAACATATACGGTCATCCACCACGAGCCGTTCCCGGCTCGAACCATGTTCCTAATGCCATCGATGGACTTGGGAAGTGGGATCACGAAGCGTCGCGCGACTCCGGCGCTCGATAGTTGAACGATAGCATGGTCCTGCAGCACCCATACCGTCCCACGTGAATCGACATCGATGCTGCGCGCGAATTCGCGCGACGGCCCGGGAAGTACGAACTCCTTGATCCCGCCCGAGCCGCTGATGTGCGCCACCCGGTGCGCACCAAATTCGCAAACCCATACACCGCCATTCGCGTCGCTGGCAATCGCTGAAACGAAGGCATCTTTTCGCGGAAAGTTATAGAGCGTTATGCGCCCGTCCGGCTTAATGTACCCTACGCGGTTGCGCGATCCATCAAATGTCAGCGTTTGCGTGAACCACACCTTCCCATCGCGCGCTGCGGCAAGTGCCTGGATCTGCTCGCCCGTACCGGGAACCCGGTAAACGTGCAGCGTTCCGTCGGCGCGAAGCTCGCCGATTCGGGTTCCATCCTCCTGCGCAAACCAGACGTCATTCTTGCGATCGACGACTATCGGTCCCGGTAGCACGGCCGGCAACGCATACTGGTGGATAGGAACCACACTCACGATCGAGAGGCGTCCCATAGCCAAAATGACTACGGAAATTCCCGCGAGCAAGAGAGAAAAACCACCCATCTTTTCTACCTCCTTTTCAACGCCCCGAGCTATGCGGCTCGACGACCCTTCGTCGCTGCTATACGAAGGCTGCCAGGCCCATCCGTGTATCGTACTCGTACACGTATATCAACATCAGCGCCGAGCTTCGCGAGCAACTGCGATAGTCGAGACAGGGAAAATCCCCAGACTCGGCAGTTCACGATCTTCGAGACATCCGCCTGAGCGGCGCCAAGACGCTTTGCCGCTTCTCGCTGGGTAAGGCCTTGGGCTTCGACCAGCCGACGAATCTCCAATGCAAGAAATGACTTCGCGTCTAATTCGTCCTGATCGGGTTCTCCATCCCAAGCACTCGCCGTCACGACGCCCGTCATCACCGCATCAACGCTTTTTTTCATGGTAGCGCGACCATGCGAGCCGATGGCGGATGAGGTCGAGTTCCCCTTTCGGCGTCTCGATGCCACGCTTGCTTTTCTTTTGGAAGAAATGGAGGGCATAGACTACCTCACTTCCGACGTAGTAGATTCCTCGAAACGTACCGTCCCGACTGCGAGCGATGATCTCCATAGCGTCTCGGAGGTCGCCTTTCATCCTCTTCGCAGCACTACTCGTTGCTCCGCTCTGCGCGATGATAAGAGCAGCACGGATGTCACGTCGCGGATCGGAAGGTAAAGTTGCTAGGTCTTTGTTGGAGCCACCGACCCAATAGATCGGCTTCATCCGAACCCCGTGATGATAGGCGTTCTACCATCACGCGTCAAGCGCCTTCGTATAGCTGCGTTCATCACCGAAAGCTTGAAGCAACGCCTCCGCATACCAGCGCCCAGCCGTCGACCATGACGAAGAGCAACAACTTCACCGGCAGCGACACCACCGGCGGCGAGAGCATCATCATCCCCAGGCCCATCAGCATCGCCGCGACCGCGAGATCGATCGCGACGAACGGCAAATAGAGCGCGAAACCGATCGCAAACGCGCTGCGCAGTTCTCCGACCACGAACGCGGGAACGAGCACAACCAGCGGCGCGCGGCGCGGAAGCGTTGCGGCACGATGCGCGATGCGATCGAAGAGCGCTATATCGGCCACGTGCGTCTGCCGAAGCATGAACGCTCGCAATGGAACCACGGCCCGCTCGAACGCCTGCGATTGCGAAAGCGCACCACGTGAGTACGGATCGACGGCGTCGTGGCCGATGCGTTGGAGCGTAGGGGTCATCACCACGAGAGTGAGCACCAAAGCCAAACCCGTGATCACGGCGTTGGGCGGTAGGGCGGAAGCACCGATGGCCGAGCGCACGAGCGAGAGCACGACGACGATCCGAACGAACGACGTGCACATGACCAGCAGAAACGGTAAGACCGCGAGCAACGTCAGCCCGGCTAACACGTCGAGCGGGAGCGTCCCCCGATCCGATGCCACGTGCAAGAGTGCGTCCATGCAAAGAGGGTAACGCGCTTGCGTTACCCCCGTGTGAACGTGCGATTACCGGCGGTAGGAGCTATGGAGGCGAGGGTCGCGATATCAATTCGGTGACGCGAACCCCGAAGTTCTCATCGACGGCGACAACCTCTCCGCGAGCGACGAGTTTGTTGTTGACCAACAAATCGACCGGTCCGCCGGCCAGCCGATCGAGCTCGATAATAGAGCCCGTGCCGAGCTTGAGCACTTCGTTGACCGACATCTTACACTTGCCGAGCTCTGCGGTTACCGAAAGCGGAACGTGCATGAGCACGTCGAGATTGGCGCGATCTCGCGCAAATTTTTTCTGATCTATCGTCATTCTATTCCCCGCTCCCCACAGCTGGCGGCTCCCGTCCGTCGAGCACGAACGCATAGCAACCACCGCTCACGCCACCTTCGCCATATGCAAGGGTCCATCCGGCAATGCCGGCCCGAGCGTCGAATGGCACCATCGTGTTCATCATCGGCAAAAATGCGCCGGGCTCTAACCCCAGGAGCGCTTCGGCATCGATGGGAGCCAGATGCACCCCGACCGCGACCTCCAGCTCAACATCCTCAAGGTCGGCGATTGCCAGGCGCGCCCCCAGCGCGGGTTGCGGCTCGCGCGAGAGTGCAATCGCGATGCGAAAGGCGCTCGCTCCCTCTATGAGCAGTTCGAAATAGGTGGAGTAGCTCCCCAATTCTGCCGCCGGCTCGAAGGCCGGCGCGCCCTCTCCGCTGCCGCAAAGGGCGGAAACGTGCACCGCTAGGGCATCCATCGTTCGCGCGAGCACGGTTCGCTCGATGGCTGAAAGCGGCCGCGGCTGCGCCGGAGACTCGCCGAAGGCCGAGCCGACGAGCGCCAGCGCATCGCCCGAACGCAGCAGCATCGCCGTATCGGCCGTGCGCCCGGGAATGCGGTAGACGGCGGCATCGCCGGCGATCGCTCGCCAAGCTTGCGGGCTGGGTAGCACGGGCTCCGAGACGCGCACGCGCACCTCCGCGCCGAACAGGGCGCTCAAGGCTTCCCGCACGCTGCTCGCAACCATACAAGCCGCGCCGATCGGCAGCAGCGAACGCTCGACGAATCGCGCGTTGCGGATATGCCGCCCCAAGCTATCGGCCGCTCCCGAATCTTCGAAAACGAGCGCTTTCATTTCACTAGATCCATCGCCGTTTTGCCCAGGCCCCATTGCGCGGTCTGCCCCGCAGAGAGCGCGTCGAACGCCAGATACGCATCTTTGAGCCGCGCGAGCGCGCGATCGATATCGACCCGGCTCCCCTCGCGACGCTGCGGTTCAAGCGCTCCAAACGCCGCGTCGCCCGGTTGCCCGACGTGCGGAATACTCTCCGCCGGAGCGGTAAAGTGGCTTGCATCGATCGCCAGCAGCCGCGTCCCCGCCGTAAAACGCGCGAGAGCGATGCGTCCGACAAGCACCCGTTGCAGTTCCCGCGCACCGCTGCGCGGGTCGATAACGCTACGCGAGTACACCACGCTGCCGTCGCGTTCGATCCGCACGCCGGTCGCTCGCCCGAGGGCCGCGTCCACGGAATCGATCGCCAACGGCGCGAGCGCGCCGCCGCCATCGACGTATCCCAGCACCGGCCGCCCATCGCTCCCGCGCAGCACCCCTGCGTCAATCGTCATCGCACCGTCCCGCGTATACACCGCACGCCCTCGTTCGTCGCGAGCCATGAAGTACGTCTGCGCGGGCGGCGCCACGCAAAGCGGATCGTGTACCGCGCGCGACTCGGAATGCGCGTTTGCGACATCGTCGTGCCCCGGTATCGCGCCCGGCGTAAACGCCATCCGCACGTCGGCCGCACGCGCGCTGATGCGCTCTAACGCGGCGATGGTGGCAGGATTCACGAGCATGCCGCTCCCTCCGTTTCGACATCGAGGACGATTCCGCGCGCAGCAAGCGCGAAACGTGCTTGCGTCAGTGCGGCACGAACCCGTTCTTGCAAATCTCGCCGGCACACCGCCACCAGCCGAACGCGATTGCCGGATGTCTGCAATGCCACATGCACGCGCGCCTGCGTGCCGTCGATGCGAAACGTCGCGTGCTTGACATCCGAGGCCGGGCGCAGAAACGTGCGCTCGATACGGCGCGCAAGGCTCGAGCGCGACGCGCGCCGCTCGAGGGGATCGGTGAGAAGGCGGCCCGGGCGCTCGAGGTTCGGCATCGCTCGCACCGTATCCGGCGCCCTCGGATGCTCCGCGCCGATGCGATGTACGGGCTCCTTGCGATGCAGTCCCACGGCCGCCGCCTGCTTTTGCGAAGGCGCGCGCGTTGTGCGAGACGCGCAATCGGCGAGATGCAACGCCGAATACCATGCTTGCGAAAGCGCTCGACGGTCCATCGCGGCTACCGGCGCGCACAAGATGCTGATCCCCAGTTGCTCGGTCATCATGTCGATAACCATGCGCTTCGGCTATGACGACCGCGTGACGTACGGATGAACGATTTGTGCATGCTGAGCCCTAGCCAACACCGAGCACCCACCCTTGTTGCGGGGACGCCAAGAAATTTCATCCATGAAATTTCTTAGCTCGAGCATTTTTTTGACAGAACGAAGTTTGGAAATGGCCCTCCGGGCCAGGTCAAAAAAACTGCACGCCCCGCAACAAGGGTGGGTGCTCGGCGTTGGCTAGGGCTGATCCTGCGATCGATAGCGGCCGTCGTCAAAATCGCGCGCGCGATCGAGGTAGAGCACGCGATTGGCTAAGTCGAAGGTCATGACGAAGTTGCGCAGCGTGGCGTAGCCGATATTTCCTGCATCGTTTTGATCCGCAAACGCTCCGTGTTTAGCGAGGACGACGCTTGCGAAACGGTGGAACATGCGGAACGGCCCGAAGTAGAGTTGGTCGACGATCACCTTGGTAGCGTAGTTCCAACCACCGATACCGCGCTCCAGCACTTGGGCTTTGCCGACGGTGCTCACCAAGCCCGGATGCCGGTCGAGGAAGTGCTGAAACACCAGCAACTCCGCAGTGTCGCCGGTATCGACGTAGAAGCGCCCTTGCACGCCGTTGAGCGTTGCAAGCATTTCCGGTAATTCCCGGTCGGTGTCGATCGCGATGGGGCTGCCTCGCACGGGGATCGCGCCCGGCTTTGCAATCGTGAGTTCGTGCAAGTCCGGATCGATGCGCACCTCGGCTTCGGCAAAGAGCGGGTAGCCAAGAACGCCGTCGACCGGGAACCCTTGGTTGATCACCGTGCTCAGGTCCACAACCGATGCCACGTGCACCGGCACCCGCACCGATCCGATATGCAGCGCGCCGAGCGCAACGATACCGTTAGCCGCCGTGCGCGCGATACCGCTCACCTGCAAACGCCCTTGCGGTACCAGGTTCAATCGCTGCGCCAACGTGGGAGAGATGACGACGCCCTGCGAGCCGGAATCGAGCAAGAAGTTCGCGGTGATGCCGTGGATCCGCACCGCAACGAAGAGCAATCCTGCATACGAGCGAAGCGGCACGCTCACGGGCTGCGGCGGATCTACCGTCGTCGAGACCAGCGGGGCAAACGTGTCTTGGGCAATCGCAGGATCGACGACGACGCTCGTTATGCGGCTGGTGATATCGAGCGACGGATCGCCATCCGATTCAACTTGCGTGTACGGTACGAGCAAGCCGTGGACGACGCGATAGTCGCTGCTGTCGACCGTGTGAATCGTATCGCCGTTCACGTAGGCAATCTCGTCGACCAGAAACGTGCGCGCATCTAAGCCGACGTGATATGTCTCGCCGCCGGGCGGCGCGACGCGGATGATCCACACGAGGCGGCCATCGGCAAGCCGGCCTAAGCCCAACATCGTGTCGTACGACGGGTTGCGCGCGAAGTCGCCCGACGATATGTCGTGTTCGGTGATGCTGCGCCGTAGCGCGATGCCCGCTAGCAGCCGTACGTCACCGTTAGGGTTCTGTTCGTAGATGCGGTTGCCGTCGCGTAATTCCGTTTCGGTTTGAATGCCGATCTGCTCGTCGCTGCGCTCGCGATCGCCGTCGCGAACGTTGTAAAACGTGCCAGTACTGCCGAGCCCGACGACCGTGCCGCGCTCTTCATAACGGCGAACGTCGCGTACGTGCAGGTTCGCGATCGTCGCGAGATAGGCGCGCAACGCGCTCTCGAGGTGAATGGCCGGTGGTGGGCTGGAAGAGACGGGAGCTTGCGCGCCCATCAAACAGAGGGCAAGCGCGCAGAGCAGTACTCGCACGAGAGCGCTCGGACTAGCGGTGGGCGCTGTACTTCGCGTAGCTGGCGAGCACGTTCTGAACGTAATTCTGCGTTTCGGCATAGGGTGGGACGCCGCCGTACTTCTCCACCGCACCAGGGCCTGCGTTGTACGCTGCGACGGCCTTGCGCACGTCGCCGCCGAAGCGATCCATCAAGCCTTTGATGTATTTGGTTCCGCCCCAGACGTTCTGCGCGGGATCGTATGCGTTGCTGACGCCGAGGCCCGCGGCGGTGCCGGGCATGAGCTGCATCAAACCCTGCGCGCCGACCTTCGAGGTGGCGTTCGCGTTGAAGCCGGACTCGTTGGCGATGATCGCTTTGACCAAATTCGGATCGACGCCGAACGTCGTCGCGTTGGCGCTCACCAGTTGATCGATCTGCGCGGGCGGGACCATTGCCGGGGCGTTCGAAGCCGCGTCGGCGCTGAAGGCCGAGTTCGCCGGGTCGAGCGGGGCGTTGCCCTGGCCGTCGATGGCAGCCTGCACCATCGCCGCGAACGACGGGCTGTTCGGATTGAGTAAGGGCAAGCCGTCGATACCGGTACCATCGGCCATCGGCATGGCCGGGGTCGTACCGGTAATTTGGGCGATGCGCGCGGCGACCGCGGCTAAATCAGTCGAGATGTCCATGGGCTTCTCCCAGAGTATCGGCAATCTGCCCGAGTGCCGCTAGTGTTGCGGCCGGCGGCGACGGCTCGCTTCCTTGCTGCAGGAACTGCCGCAGCGCGGGCTCTGCGTGCAGAGCGTGGCTCAATCCCTCGGCGTGACAGGGAATGCCCAAGGAGCGGGCTTCGCGGGTGCGCTCGAGGGATTCGAGCGCTCTGCGGACGGCGGCGGCTGCATTGCGATGCGACGGCGTGGCGGCATGCTGCATCGTTCTGCTCACGCTCTGCAGCACGTCGATGGCCGGGTAGCGGCCGGCGGCGGCCAGCTCGCGGCTGAGCTGAATGTGTCCGTCCAGCAACGAGCGGGCCGCTTCGCTGATGGGGTCGCGATCGTCGCCGTCGTTGAGCACGGTGGCCAGGAGGGTCGTCGATCCGCCATAGGCCGGCCCAAATCGCTCCAGCAGCTGCGCCAAGCGCCCGATCACGCTCGGAGGAAAGCCGGCTCGCCCAACGCTTTCGCCGGATGCGACGGCGAGTTCGCGAGCCGCGCCCGCGTAGCGCGCGAGGCTATCCATGAGTACCAGTACGTCGAGCCCGCGCGCGCGCAAGGCGCCGGCTTGCGCCACCGCCAGGTCCGCCGCGCGCATTCGCTCCGCGGGCGGGCGATCGCCCGTAGCGCAGACGATCGTGGTACGCGGATCGATGCGTTGAAGCCATTGCTGCGCCTCGCGTCCGCGTTCGCCGATCAACGCGACGACGACCGCATCGCACGAGACGCCGCGCGCAATGGTTTCCAGCAACGTGCTCTTGCCGATCCCGGGCGCACCGAAGATGCCGACGCGTGCGCCGCGGCCGATCGTCAGCAGCGAATCGATCGGCCGAATGCCCGTCCAGAGCGGTTGCGTTACCGTGATGCGTTCGTCGGGAAGCGGAGGCCGGGCATCGAGCGCGACTAAGGGCCCGTCGAGCGGGGCCTTGGCGTCCAAGGGTCGCAGGCGCGCGTCGACGGCGCGACCGAGCGCGCACGTCCCAAGGGGCGCTCGCAGTGCGACGCGGCTAAGGTACGCGCCTGTGCCGGCGCTCAAACCCGCGCAATCGCCGTGCAACGCCGCGCTTGCGGTTCCCTCGGCGTCGAGCGCGTAGATCGTCGCCGTCGTCGGATCGGGCAGCGTCGCGATCGTGACGGTGGCTCCGAGTGCGGCGCGGGGCATCGCGAGTTCGACGAATTGGCCGCGCGCGCGCACGACCGTACCGCGCGCGATCATGTGCGCCCGCAGGCGTCGAGGAGCGCCTCGAAGCGAGCTCCGAGCGAAACGTCGATGCTGCCGTAATGGACATCGATCGTTACGTCGCCGCGTCGCAGCGTCGCGTCGGGAATGGTTGGGAGCTGCATCGCATGCAGCGCGTGAATATCGTCGGGGTGCACGCGGACGCCGAGCGGGAGGTCGCGACGCAGTTCGGCAAGCGCATCATCGACGATCGCGGCGATATCGGCCGGAGCCAGGCGCAATTCGCGTCCGAGAATCGTGGCGCCCAGATCGCGCACAAACGTTTCGAACCTCGCCGCGAGCGCATCCTCGAGCGCGGCCCGCATCCGCTTTATCTGTGCGACGAACGCGCCGAACGCGGCAGCGGCGGCATCGTCCGGCGCGCTGCAGCATTCCACGGATTCCGGCGGCGCAGCTTCCGGCGGGCTTTCACAGGGTGGCGGATCGGCACGCAGGTAGGCTGCCAATGGAACGAATGCATCAGGCATGGCGCGATAGCACTTCCTGCGCGTCCGGGAACAACGGCGAATGCGGGCGCTGCATCCGTCGCACGATCGCATCGCGTTCGTGTTGCGGGTAGAGTTCGAGCACGGCGGCGGCCGTTGCCGCCGGCAGCGCGCTGATAATCGCGGCCGCGGCGTGCGGTGGTTCGTTCGCGAGCGCGCCGCGCACGCCGGCCGGCGTATAACCCGCGACCGCTTGCGAGCGACGCGCGATCGTCGCGCGATCGAAGGCGGCGGCAAGAGCGCCCACCATCGGTCGGACGGCGATCCGCGCGACCACGACGCCGCCAAACGCTAAAGCCAAGGCGGGAAGCAATGGTACGACCGCACCATAGAGCAGCCACCAGACGTCGTGCACCGGCGTCGGATCGCGCCGAAAATCGACCGCTTGAACCGTGAGGCGATCGCCGCGCCGCGCATCGAAGCCGACGGTCGCAGCTGCAAGCTCGCGAATGTTCGCGAGATCGATCGCGCGTGCGCGATCGACGAACACGGCCGTCGTCGTGCGGGCTAACCGGCCGGGTGCGCCGCGCGAGGTGGTTTCCTGCGTATCGCTCCCGCGATCGCTCTGCGATGCGCGCTTGAGGTAGCGCTTACTGCCCTGCACGTACGACTCCTCGGTTCCGGTTGAAGCGATCGGCGCGCCGGCGATTACTGAACGCCGCACGCGATGCCGTTCGATCGAGAGCGGATCGGTCTCGGTGTGCACGCGAACGATGCTTGCACCCGCGCCGAATGCGGCGTCCAGCGCAGATTGCAGTGCCGTCTGCAGCGCTCCCGCATCGCTTTGCTCCGCATTTGCATCGAGTGCGATCCCGCGGTCGTCGAGCAACGTCACGCGGGCGGGCGTTAATCCCGCGACGCTCGCGGCGACGAAGGCGCGAACGCCCGCTACGGCCTGCGGAGCGAGCATCGCTCCGGGATGCATCCGCAATCGTACGCTCGCCGTTGCTTGGGTCGTGTTCTGGTCGGCGAACTCGCTTGCGTGCGCCGGCGCGATGATCACGCGCGCGTCGTCGATTCCGCTAATGCCGCGCAGGCTCCGCGCGATATCGCCGGCCAGCCCGTCGCGCGCTTGCGCATCGATCACCGATTGCGGCGTCAGCATGCCGATGGCCGCCAGGGTCTCGCTGGACGAGGACAGGTGCGCGTGCGGAACGCCTGCCAGCGAGAGCTGCAGCAGCAACCGGCTGCGCGCGCCGACGGCGATCGCCACGTTGTCCGCGGTGGGCGTAAACGCAACGTTCCAAGAAGCGAGCCGGTCTTCGACCTCGCGCAGTTGCTCGGCGTGCAGCGGCGTCGCGAAGAGCGCGACGCGCGGAGCGTGGGCCAGGACGCCCGCAACGATTGCCGCGCACGATAGCGTGACGGCCGCAATGCCGCCGCTCCAGCGCAATCCGCCCGGTAACAACTTCCACCAAGCCAGGAGCGCCTCAACGTAGGCCACGTTACACCTGCATGTTCAGGATGCTCTGGAGCGCCTGCGCGCTTCGTTGCGCCGCCGCCGTCGCGATCGACAGCGCAACGTCGGCACGCGCCCGCGCGATCACCGCATCTTGAAGCGAACCGGTATGCGTGGCGAAGCGGTCCTCGGCACCTTCCGCCGATCGCAGCGTTTCGCCGATCGCGTCCAGCGCTCGCGCGAACAGCGACGGCTTCGCGTCGCGCGACCGTTGGAAAGGAACGGCGGTATCGGGGACGAGCGGCTCGACGGTCATAGACGGCCCACGTCGATCGTTCGCTGCGCGAGGGTCTTCGCAAGATCGAACAGCGATGCATCGGCCTCGTACGAGCGCGACGCATTCATGGCAGAGATCATTTCGGTGAGAATATCGACGTTGCGGCCGCGTTCTTCGCGCGTGCCCGCGAAGTGGGCGAGCGCCGTGCCGCCGCGTTCGATTACGGTAAATTCCGGAATCATGCGGGCGTACGATCCGTTTGGACCGGCGGCCTCCGCGGCCGCGACGTTGCGCGCCGCGACATCCAGCGCGGCGCGCTGCGCATCCATTCCGGCAGCCGCCGATGCAAAGAGATCGCTCATGGTTTAGCGACCGCTTTGAGTTCCGCCAGGCGAGCATGGATCGTCGCAAGCAACGCTTCTTGGAACACGGCGGCTTGCGCCGCGCTCGCCATCGCGGCATCGGTGGAGCGGCCTGCGTGCCCGGCGTTCGCCCGTGCGACGTTGTTTTCGGCATCGCGGAGCCGCATGCGCGCTTCAACCAAAGCGCCGGAGACGGGAGCGCTCGCATTCATCATACGCTTACGCTAACCCGGCGATGCGTCCACGGCGTTACCGCAACGTGAACGAATCGAGAACGAGCTTACACCGGCGCGCTAAAGGCCAAGCGCAAGCGAGACGCGCTGACGAAGACTGTGCAACTGCCCCGGCGTGATGCACGAGGACGTCGTTTGAACGCGCCGCAGCGAAACCGTCGTGACGTGATGCCCGAGCGCCCACGACGTTCCTTCACCGCCGTTCTGGGGCGTCGGTTCGATTCGCTCGGCAAAAGCCGGATACGCCAATCCTTCGTCCCGCGTCAGCGGGACAACGAGTATGTTGGGGTAGCCGTCGGGGAAGAGGTCCTCGCCCTCGACGACGATGGCGGGACGAATCTTGCTCGGCTCCTGCGGCACCGCCCCCGTACGCCAGTCGACCAGCACGATCGCTCCAGCCTCGGGGCGACTCATGGGAGATCGCTCGCCGGCGTTCCGTATTCGTCGATTTCTTGCCGGGCCTGGGGATGGGCAGCCATGTATGCAGTCACGGGTTCCCCTTCTGCGCGGATGGCTGCTCGAGCCAAGTGGCGGGCCTCAGCCTCAGCGAGGTCGCGAATGAATGCGCTCAGCCCGATGCTCCTGCGGCGGGCCTCGGCCTCCAGAATTTTGCGATCGTGGTCATCTAGCCGAATTGTCAACGTAGCGCCCATAAACCGACCGTAACACGCTATTGTGTCACCGTCAAGTAACACGGCTGGGGCCCGCCGGCACGGGCCATTACCGCCGGGGCAAACCGCGGCTGTCGAGGGGGATGCCGAGGATCAGGCGCGTGACCTCGTTGTAGTTGGCGACGCCGGCGGCGATGTGGTTACTTTTTAGGTACACGTTGTACGTGCGCCAGCTCAAGCGCGCGAGCGAGAGGTTGATGCGTCGCGCGTTGCGGGCGCGCAGCGCGGCGAAATCGCTCCATACCAGCGGGACGAACGTCGATTTGGCGTACTGCGGTTGCGGCGGCAGATAGAGAAAGAGTTCGAGCCAGCCGGAGTATTGCACCGCCGGGTCGCGCGCGCGCAGGCACGTGAGAATGGCCAGATAGTTCGCCTCGTCCTCGCGCGCGTATGCGGCGACGTGCGACCACTCGTGCGCGAGCGAGAACGGCCGTTCGAACCACAGCAAGTCGGACGCGATCTGCACGTTGAGCGTAAAGGGATTGATGAACCCGCTGGTTCCCGTCGCGTTCATGAACGGATCGGCGATGGTCGGCTTCGGCCAACTCACGTGCGGGTTCCAGCCGTCTCCCGCGCGCCGAACCAGCGGCAGCCACGCCGTCCGCAGATCGGCGATGTCGAGCGGCTCGCGGCTGCGCGCATGCGCTGCCGGAGCCAAGGCGTTCATCTCCGCAATCGCGCGCGCGCGCAGCCGATCTACCGCCGCCGTGTCGACGCGAGCGGCGTTGAATGCGAGCCGCGATTCCATCGGCGCGCGATCGTAGTTCCAGCCCCACGCCGCTTCGAACCACAGCGCATACGCGCCGGCGATCGCGATGATCTCCACCAGCGCGACGGCAACGCGCCGCCAACGCGATTTGCGATGTTGCCGTATGGTAATGCCGATGCGCCAGAGCACGAGCGCGATGCCGAGCAGGCCCGCAACGTCGCCGAGCGACCACGGCACCGGCCCGGAGATCGCCTGCGCGACGTGCTGCCACGCGGCATAGCCGCCGTTCGCATAGACGCGTTCCACCCAGGCTGCAGACGGATGCCACTGCAGCGCGAAGGCCCCCGCCGCAATACCCAGCACTCGCCACCATAAACGAAAAGAGCCGCCCATACAGGCAGCTCCATTCGACAGTGGGCCCCGAATTAACGTTTTGAGAACTGGAAGCGTTTGCGGGCGCGTTTGCGGCCGTACTTCTTCGATTCTTTTTCGCGCGGATCGCGGGTGAGGAAGCCCTCTTTACGCAGCGCCGCTTTGAACGCTTCATCGATTTCGAGCAACGCGCGAGCGATGCCGTGGCGCACGGCGCCGGCTTGGCCGGTCACGCCCCCGCCCTGCGCCTTGACGCTCACATCGAAGCGCGCGGTCGTCTGCGTCGCTTCGAGCGGCTGGCGGACGATCTGCTGCAGATGCGGGCGCGGGAAGTAGTCGTCGATCGACTTTTTATTGATCGTGATGACGCCCTGCCCAAGCGTGAGTTCCACGCGGGCGATGGCACGCTTACGACGACCGGTGGCTTGAATGGCTTCGCTCAAAACTGACTCCTAGAACAGCGGTTGCGGCTTTTGCGGTTCGTGCGTGTGCTGCTCGCCGATGAAGACGCGCAGACGATTGAGATGCACGTCGCGCATACGATTGGTCGGGAGCATGCCGCGCACGGCCATTTCGATGAGGCGCTCGGGATGCTTATCGTGAATCTCGCGAGCCGTCTTGGTCCGAAGGCCGCCCGGATATCCGCTATGGCGATAGTACACCTTCTGGTCCCATTTGTTGCCGCCCAGTTCGATCTTCTCCGCATTGATCACGACCACGTGATCGCCATCGTCAATGTGGGGCGTCCAGGTTGGCTTATGCTTGCCCGAGAGTGCGCGCGCAATTCGTACCGCGAGCGTGCCCAGGCGTAGCCCGGCCGCATCGACGATGTACCAATCGTGCTTCGTATCGACAGTCTTCTGTTGGTAAGTGCGCATCTCGAAGGTCCTTATTCCGTGGTAAAACCAGAAGTACGCCAGGGGCCGGAGCCCGTGACAACCCCCGAATCTTATCGGCAAACGGTCCCTGGCGTCAAGGGACGAAGGCGGAGTTTTGGGGATTTACCCTAGCTGCCGACAAATATCGGAGGCTCCCGGTACGAATCGTACCCTCCGACGTAACGGACCCCCGCTAGATAGAGGCCGTGGGCGGGCGCGGTGAGCCCCGCGGCGGAGCGATCTCGAGCCGCCAGGACCGCCGGCATGCTGCCCGGGTCGCGACGCCCCTTCCCGCACTCCACGAGCGTCCCCACGATCGTCCGCACCATCCGGTGGACGAAACTATCCGCCGCGATTTCCACCCGGATCAGCGCCCCGCGCCGCTCGATGCTCAAGTGATTCACGCACCGAACGGTGACGCCGTTGTCGGGGAGCGTGCCGCAGAACGACCGGAAGTCGTGCTCGCCGCGCAGCGCCCGAGCCGCCTCGATCATCGCTTCGAGATCGAGGCCGGCGTACACGTGCTGGGCCCGGTGCGCCAACATCGCCGAGCGGTCCGGCGCGTTGTGAATCGCATAGACGTAGCGGCGCTCGCGCGCGGAGAAGCGCGCCGAGAACCCCGGCGGTTCGAGTGCGACGTCGCGCACGCTCAGGTCCGCCGGCAGAGCGCTGTTGAGGGCGATCGCCAATCGGTCGAACGGAAAGTCACGATCGGTGAGAAACGAGATCACCTGGCCGGTGGCGTGGACCCCGGTGTCGGTACGGCCGGCAGCCGAAATCTTGATCGGGGACGCAAAAAGTTGCGAGAGCGCTCGTTCGAGCACTCCCGCAACCGTCCGCAAGTGCGGCTGAAACTGCAGCCCAAAAAACGCGCTACCGTCGTACTCGACGGCGGCGCGGACGACGTTTAAGCCGTCACCGGCGTGCGGCGCGGTACATCGCGCTTCTCGTCCAGGTCCAGCAGGTCGGCCCAGGTCGTCACATCCGTGCGATCCGGCGCCAACTGATTGCGCAGGTTGATGAAGTATTCGAGCGACTCCCCTTCGGGCTTGTGGGCGACGTAGTCACGATTCCATTGCTCGAGCTCTTGCGCCGATTTTTTCGCGATGAAGGGCGCGAGATAGGCTTCGATCTCAGCATCGTTCTTGGCATTCTTGATGACGGTTAAGAGCGCTTCGTGATCGATTCCCAAAAACGCGAAGACGGCCTGATCCATCGGGCAATTGTAGTGGTAATCGCCGATGTTGCCGTGCGCGAGCGCCTTGCCCTTGTCGACGGTGCGGCCGAGTTGGACGATGCCGTGCCATTTGGCGTGCACGCTGCGGGGGAATTCTTTGGTTAGGTCCATGGATGGCTCCTCAATATCGATACTGGTGATAGTTACCACCCCTTAGACACAAGCTACTTTTGGTAGGTTTCAGGCATACGTATCGACATTTCGCCCGAGACCGATCGTTCGAAAGTAGCGGACGGCCTCCGGCGGGTCCTTCGGGCGCACGATCGTGCCCAAGCTCTGAGCCCGGGAGCTCAAGGCCGTGAGGGTCTGGCGATACTGCGAAATCGCCCACGAGACCGAGACCGATATCGCCGGGGTGCTCACCGCCGGTTAGTAACCGTTCATGCAGGTATCGTGGCGGCAGCCGCAGCGCTCGTGGGCCGGAAGATCCGCGTCTTGCTTATCGTAGTCGGCGCACCGATCGCTGCAATACGCCTGCCCGAGACCGACGTAACACCGGCACTGCACGTGCCCGCACTTCTGTCCGTCCACCTCGCGCTACCCGTGCTGACGCTGCAACGGAAAGAGTAGCACGTCCCGGATCGATGCATTGTCGGTGAGCAACATGACCAGACGATCGATGCCGATGCCGATGCCGGCCGTCGGCGGCATGCCGTACTCGAGCGCGCGCACGAAATCCCAATCGGGTTCGGGGATTTCGTCGTCGCCTTTGGCGCGTTCCGCAACCTGGGTCTCGAAGCGCGCGCGCTGATCGTCCGGATCGTTCAATTCCGTAAACGCGTTGGAGACTTCCATCCGATTGCAGAACAGTTCGTATCGATCCACCAATTGCGGATCGTCGGCTTTGCGTTTGGCGAGCGGCGAGAGCACGACCGGGTAATCCGTAACGAAGGTCGGCTGGACGAGATTGGGCTCGAGCACTCGTTCGAAAATTTTGTCGAGCGCGTGGCCGTGCGTCGGGGATTTCGGCATCCCGAGTTCGGCCAAGATCTGCGCGGCACCGTCCGGATCGAGCAGGCGTTCGCGCGTGAAGCGTCCGTCGCTATACTGCGCGATGCCGTCGAGATAGGAAACGCGTGCGAACGGGCGCGCGAACGAGAGGGTGCGATCGCCGTTCTTCAATTCCGTGTTGCCACCCGTTACCACCGAGACCAAATGCGCGATCAACGCTTCGTTGAACGCGAGCATATCGTGCACGTCCCAATAGGCGGCGTATAGCTCCAGCATCGTGAACTCGGGATTGTGCGTCGTATCGATGCCTTCGTTGCGGAAGATGCGCCCGATTTCGTACACGCGCTCCATCCCGCCCACGATCAGACGTTTGAGATTGAGCTCGGTCGCGATGCGCAACTGCATTTCTTCGTCGGAGAGCGCGTTGACGCTGGTTAGAAACGGGCGCGCGGATGCCCCGCCGGCGACGTGCAACAGCGTCGGCGTCTCGACTTCGTAAAAGCCTCGTTCGTCGATGAAACGCCGAGTCTCCGAAACGATCCGGCTGCGCAAGATGAACGTATCCCGCACGTCGGGATTTACGATGAGATCGACGTAGCGCTGACGGTATCGCTTCTCGACGTCCTGCAGGCCGTGCCACTTGTCCGGAAGCGGCATCAAGGCTTTGCCCAGCACCGCAAACGCCGTAACGTGGAGCGTGAGGTCGCCCTTCTTCGAACGAAACATGTAGCCGCGCACGCCGACGATATCGCCGCGGTCCAGCGCTTCCCACGTCGCGAACGGCTCCTCGCCAAGTTCGTCCTTGCGCACGTAGAGTTGGATGCGTCCGGTGCGATCGTGGAGATCGGCAAAGATCGTCTTGCCCATCGTGCGTTTGGACATGATGCGTCCGGCCAGATTCCAGCCCTCGGCATCGGCTTTCTGCCCGACTTCGAGAAACGCGTAACGCGCGAGCAACTCTTGCGCGGTCGCGTCCACCTCGTAACGCGTTGCCAGAAACGGGTCGCTTCCGCGCGAACGTAAGGCGGCCAGATGATTGCGTCTGGCCGCCACGAGTGAGGCTTCGGTTTTGCCGAGTTCTTCGTCCATGACGTTACGCTACGAGGCTTTTTTCGCAGCCTTTTTAGGAGCGGCGGTGCTGCCGATCGATTCGATCTTATACTTCACGACGCCGCGAGGGGTGGTGACGTCGACCGTCTCGCCCTTTTTGTGCGCCATCAGCGCGCGCCCGAGCGGGGATTCGTTCGAGATGCGCTGGCTCGAAGGGTCGGCCTCGGCCGATCCGACGATCGTGAAATCGTAGCTCTCGTTGTTCTTGAGGTCCTTCACCCTTACCGACGCGCCGAGATGCACTTCGTCGGCGGCATACTCCGACTCGTCGATAAGCCGGGCATTGCGAATCATCCCCTCGAGCTTGAGGATTCTCCCCTCGATGAATGCCTGTTCTTGCTTGGCGTCTTCGTATTCGGCGTTTTCGCTCAGATCGCCGTACTCTTTGGCTTGGCGAATCCGGTCGTTCACTTCTTTGCGGTGTACGGCCTTGAGTTCGTCGAGCTCGTTTTGCAGTTTCGTCAGCCCCTCGGGCGTCAGGACGATTTCTTTTTCGTTCAAGTAACAGACCCTCAAACCGAGAACGTATGGAACGCCGTAGCGCCCACAGGTGCCCGTGGAACGAGAAGCGCGCCCCGCGGGACGCTGGCGCGGTTGGTTCGCGAGGTCAGAGCGTGGCCCTGCCGCGCCAGAACGCAAAGGGTATTCCCAGAATCACGCCCGCCCATGCGTACCACTGAAGCTGCCGGTTCTCCGATCCGACCGTGGCTCCGAGCACCGCCAGCAGCGCGATCGCCCCGAGCAGGGGAAGTGCAACGGCGCGGCTCGGCCAGAACTGCCGCGCGGCCGCCGCCGCGCTGAACACAAACAGCAGCCCCAGGAATACCGAGGAGGCGTTGACCACCACATCGAGCTGGTCGGCGGCGCTGGGCGAAAGCCCGGTAACCAATTCGCAGACCGTCACCAAAGCGGCGACGACGGCGAGCGCCCAGAGAGGCTCACTGCGCCCGTCTAAGCGGCCTAGGACGCGCGGAAGGACGCCGTCCCGACCCATCGCATAGACCGAGCGAGAGAGGTAGAGAATCGTGGTCCACAGCGTCGAGAGGGTCGAGAGCATCACCGTGATGACGATCGCGAACCGCCATGCGCCGCCGCCGAGCAAATCGCTCACGTAGGCGAGCGAGTCCGCTTGGTGGGCGGCAAATCCCGCAGGCGTCCCGAGATGCAGATAAGCGACCATGCAAAGCACGAGCAGAACGATGGTGGCCACCAGGCCGACCATGCCGCCCCGCCCCGAGGCCGAGGCATCGTCGTCCACTTCCTCGCTCGCCGATGCGGAGATCTCCCAACCGTCGCTCATCCAGATGCCCAGCGTCATCGCCCCGATGAATCCGGCGACGGAGAGCGGCAGCACCGGAAGGGCCGCGGCGTGCGCCACGCTTGCTACCGGCGCGTGGGGCAAGAACTCCGCGGCCACCGCGCTCGCCGCCAGGACCACCAGCTCGACCGCCAGCGCTACCAGTGTGACCATGGCGGTCGGCCGGATGCCGACGTACAGCAGCACCGAGCTGGCCACAATCCACACGCCGCCGACGCACGCCGCCCAGAGCGGGTCCTGCGCGTGGGACGGCGCCACTAGCTCCAGGGTATAGATCCCGGCCGGCACCGCGGTCGCCATCGTCGCAAAGAAATTTGAAAGCAACAGCAGCCACGCACCGTAGGCACCGACGCGATGCCCGAACGCCATGCGGATCCACGAATACGAAGACCCCGCGTTGGGTGCGACGCGCGAGAGTTGCGCGAACGCGACCGCCATGCACAGCATGATCGCACCCAGCGCGATCAACGCGAGCGGAGCCGCGCCGCCGGCCGCCGCCACCATCGGCCCCATCGTCGAGGCGAGCGAATAGGCCGGACCCATCGATGCGCTTGCGAGCACCGAGATATCGAAAAATTTCAGCACCTTGGGCAGGCGCCGCGATGGCATTTAGTTCAGCGTGATGACGCGCGGTTCGAGATGCAACTCGTCGAGAACGCGCTCGTAATCGCCCGGCGTAATGTCGGCCCATTTTTTCCCGAGTAACGCCAGCAGCGCGGCTTCGATGACGTTGGTGCCGAACGAGCGGCCGTCGAAATCCGGCGTCGTCGTGATCAGCAGTTTGACGCCGCGGTCGCGCAGTTCGTCGATGTTCGCTTGCGTTACGGTGTTCGTCAGGACGATCTTGCCGTCCAAGCGGTCCGGCATGAACTGGCGCATGAAGTGAAAATCGCCCGCGATGATTTCCGCTTCCGCGTAATACTGCGGGTATTTCGGCTCGGGCGGCTTGTCTTGCTTTTTGCCGGTCGGATAGAAAAACTGAAACGGCAACTTGCATGCGTCGGGCAGATATTTTTCGGCCAAGAGTTCGAACTCGTGCAGCCCGCGCACCGGCATATCTTTATCGAGTGCGAAAATAAAGTCGCCGAACATCACGTCGGCTCCGGCGTCCACCAGCGCCTGCGCCATGCCGAAGCGGTCGAGCGCGCTTACCATCAGCACGTGCTTGCCGCGCAAATCGATCCCGAGCGGGCTCTGCATGAACCCAACGGCCTTTCGCTCGAGCGTGTTCTTCAGGCCGCTCCCGTCGACCACCGGCGTAATCTTCGCGGCTTCGAGCAAACGGACGCCGTCGCGCAGCGCATAGCGCTTCGAACCCGCGTATAGGTATACGTCGATGCCGCCCAGGCCGATCGCATCGACCGTACCGTCGAGTTCGCGCACTTTGGCGATCGCGGCATCGAGTTTGCCGTCCATCCCGATGCGCGAGATGTCGAAATCTTCGCCGAGCAGCGACACGATCGCGCGATGGTCGCGCGTCGAGGAGCCCAAAGAGACCGAGACGATGCGTTTCATGCCGCCCTCACGATGCGAGCACTCGCCGGCGCTCGTCGGCGGCTTCGCGAATCTGCGCGATCCGCTCCGCCGTCACGGCGGTATCGAACGAGCGCATTCCCGCCAGCGTAAATCCGCAGCGTTTCGCCATTTCGTCGATCTCCATCACCTTCTGCACGTCGATGCCGCGACCGAGGGTAAACGACTCCATCCGATTTTCCAGCGCGAGCACCATCGTCTCGCTCATGCAGGCCAGCGCCGTGCGCGGGGGAAGATTCAGGTCGAATTCGCTTCCGGGTTCGCGGACGCGTTCGAAGTACGGCGTACCGGGGACGACCATGTTACCACCTTCGGTAACGAGCACGTCGGGGCGCTCGGTAGCGACGCGGCGGCTAACATCGTGCGGCAGCGAGAGTTCGCATACGACCGATCCGGTCTGCAAATCTTCAGGCTCGATCACGTCCTGCGTGGACGACGTCGCGGTGAGAATGAGTTGAGCGCGGCGCACCGCCGCCGAGATATCGGTCGTAAACGACGACTCGCACGGTAATTCCGGAGCGATCTGTTCGTGAAACTTCGCCAAGCGCGTCGCGTTGCGCGCAACCAAGATGATGTGTCCGACGCGGGGAGCGATCAATTTAACGCATGCGGCGCCGATCGAACCGGTCGCTCCGACAACCACCACGGTTGACGCCGCGGGATCGATGCCCATCTCGTCCGCGCCGCGAAAGAAGCTATGGACCCCGGCCGCAATGGTCAGCGAATTACCGGTCGTCACCGGAATCGGCGAACGTTCTGCAATGGTCACGCCGCCGTCGCCGACGACTGCGGTAAATGCGCCCAAGCCCGCGATCTGCGCGCCCATCTCGACGCCGATCTCGATCGCGCGCAGGATGCGCGTGTACACCTCTTCGCGCGGGAACTCCATCATCTGCTCGGGGAGCAGCGGCGCGCTGACGAACCAGCCCTCGGTCTCCCGCCCGTCCGGCGTGCGCACGCCGGTGACGTGGACGGCATTCCAGGGCGGCATCCACTCCATGATCTTGCGGACGATCGGCGCACCCTTCCCTTTTGCTCCGGGCTCGTATCGTGCGACGTCGTCGAGCGAGAGCGGGTGCACGACGAAGCAGAACTTCGGCGTATTCGCGCTCACGGGCGTTCGGCTTCGTTCTTCAGTGCAGCCAGCATCATCTCACTATTCTCCACGACCTTCTTCTGCAGTGTGGGGCCGATCAACTCCGCCAGCGTCGGGACGCCGAAATCGTAGTCGACGGTGAGTTTGACGTACGTCACGCCATCGCGTTCGTCGAACGTCCACGCGCCTTCGAAGGTGTCCAAATCGCCTTCCAGCAGCTTGTACTCGATGCGCAGCGCTTCGTCGTAGAAGCGATCTTCCTCGATCCACTCGATCGGCGCCTCTTCGACCAGCGTCTTCCAGCGCGAGAGGGTGTGGTCGGGGTGCACTTCCAAGACCGTGACGGCTTCAACGTCCGGCATGAACTGTGGAAAACGCTCTTGGTCCTTGGCGAGTTCGTACACCACTCGGGCCGGGGCCGCGATGGCGATCGAGGTTTCTATGCAGGGCATTTTTACAAGCGCCCTAGCTTCTGAACGGCGGTTGCCACCCCTGCCCGCAGCGCGCCCAAAGCCCGCTCGACCTCGGCCGCGGTGACGACCAGTGGAGGCTCGAGCCGAATCACGCGTTGCTGATTGAGCGTCCACGCCGCCGTCACGCCGGCCTTGACCATCTCGGGGATAATCCAGCCGCCGTATCCTTCGTTCGTGAGTTCGACCCCGACCAATAGGCCGAGGCCGCGGGCCTCGCGGATAACCTCGGGGTACTCGGCCGCGATGGCCCGGCACCCTTCGAGTAACTGCGCCCCGCGCTCGCGCGCGTTTTCCACCAAGCCATCCTCCTGGAGGACGTCCATGGCCGCCAGGGCCGCCGCGCAGGCCAGTTCGCCGCCGCCGAAGGTGGAGGTGTGGAGGAGCGGCGCCTTGGCGTAGGCGGCGTTCCAGACGCCCGCCCGCACGATGTAGGCGCCGACCGGCATCACGCCGCCGGAGAGCCCCTTCGCGAGCGTCATGACGTCGGGCACGACCCCGTCGCGATCGCATCCGAAGAGCGTCCCGCAGCGGCCGAGGCCCGTCTGCACCTCGTCGGCGATCAGCAGGGCGCCCGCGCGGTCGCAGGCCTCCCGGGCGGCCCGCAGGTAGCCCGGCGGCGGGATATTGACGCCGCCTTCGCCCTGTACCGGCTCGACGACGAACGCGGCCGCGCCTTCGAGCGCCCGATCCAGAGCGCCGGCGTCGCCGAACGGGATGTGGACGACGTCCGCCAAGAGCGGGCGAAAAGGGGCCTGAAACGTCTCTCGGCCGCTGATCGAGAGGGCTCCGAACGTCTTGCCGTGGTAGGCATCGTGGGTGGCGACGATGGTGGCGCGCCCGGTCGCGCGGCGGGCGAGTTTGATCGCCCCTTCCACCGCTTCGGTGCCGCTATTGCACCAGAACGAGATCCGCAGATCGCCCGGCGTAATCTCCGCAAGCCGCTTTGAGACGCGCCCGAGCAGCACGTTGAACATCGTTTTACCCGAGAGCGACATCAGATCGAGCTGGGCCTTGACCGCCGCGACCACGCGCGGATGCGAGTGCCCGAGCGTGAAGACGCCGTATCCGCCCGCGAAATCGAGGTACGCCTTGCCCTGGTGGTCCCAAACCGTCGCACCCTGCGCCCGCACCTCGATCGGCGAGGCCGAGAGTTTCATGACGCGCGCCAACGGCGGGTTCACGTACTGCCGATAGTTTTCGAACACCTCGTTCGCCAGCTCTTGCGGCGACGCGGCGCCGTACAGGGCGTCCCGGGATTCCAACATGATCCGCTTCCTTCGCTACCCGCCTGGCTTGCTCTTGGAACGAGCCGCTCATCCGGAGGAAACATCTCGGCAACTTCCGTATGCCAGAGTGCCACCATGGACGCGCAACCGACGACTCGCGAGCTCCTCGACGCCATGCTCGATTTCCGAGCAACGGTAGAGACACGTTTTGACGCAATAGACCGCCGATTTGATGGCGTCGACCGCCGATTCGAAGGCATCGAAGCCCACCTCGCGCGGCACGACGTGCAGCTGGAGACGATCGAGCGGCATCTCGAACGGCATGACGTACAGTTCCAATCGATGGATCACCGGCTCGGGCGCATCGAAGTGCGGATCGAAGCGGTCGAAGCTAAGCCGCGATAGTCGCTTCGGCTTCGAGCCGGTCGATCGCTTCCTGAAGAACCGCCTTCGCTTCATCTGCGCCGGCGATGCGCATGATGCGCTCGCGCAACACCGCGGCGCCCGCGATGCCCTTCAGATACAACGCGACGTGCTTGCGCATCTGCGGAACCGCGCGCGATTCGCCCTGCTCCTCCACCATGCGGTCGTAGTGTTCGATGCAGAAGCGTAAACGATCCGCCGCCGGCGGCGTCGGCTGCGCGGCGCGCCCTTCCATGAGATCGCGAATCTGCGAGATAAGCCATGGGTTGCCCAGCGTCGCGCGCCCGAGCATGATCGCATCGACGCCGCTCGCGCGCATGCGCTCCATCGCCAGATGCGCGTCGTCGAGATCGCCGTTACCGATTACCGGAATATCGATCGCCGCCTTGAGGCGCGCGATATGCTCCCAATCGGCGCTGCCTTTGTAAAACTGTCGCGCCGTGCGCGCGTGCAGCGTCACCGCTTGCACACCGACGCGCTGCGCGCGCTGCGCGACATCGATATAGACTAGGTCCGTTTCGGTCCACCCCAAGCGCATCTTCATCGTGACCGGGCAATCGACCGCACGCACCACCGCATCCATGATCGCTTCGCAGCGTTCGACGTCGCGCAGGCAGGCGGAGCCGCCGTTGGTTTTCGTGACTTTGGGCGCGGGGCAACCGAAGTTGATATCGACGATGTCGGCACCGCACTCGCGCACAACCTTTGCGGCTGCGGCCATCGTCTCTGGATCGTCGCCCCAGAGTTGCGTGGAAACGGGCTTCTCGAGCCCGTGCTGATCGATCATTTCCATCGTGCGCTTGTTCGTGTATTTTAGGGCGTTGGACGAGACGAATTCCGTCACGGTCAGGCCTAAGCCAAAGGGCTTATAGAGCGCGCGCATCGTCCGGTTGGTAACGCCGGACATCGGCGCGAGCACGAGGGGCGGCCAAATCTGGTGGCTGCCGATCTGCAGCGGGGTGACCGTGGGTGGCATGGCGCCCCCTACTATAGCACAGCCGAGGATTCGTGGAAGAGGCGTAATCCGATCATGCTCAGGTGGGGGTCGACCAGCTCGATCTGCGCCGAATGTTTGGCGACGACCTCGGCCAAGCCGCCGGTGGCCACGACGCGCGCGTGCGCGCCCAGCTCCTCGCGCATGCGGCCTACCAGCGCCTCGGTCTGCCCGACGAAACCGTAGACGATCCCGGCTTGCAGCGCTTCGATCGTGTTGCGACCGATCGCGCGCTCGGGCGCTTCGAGCGCGATCTGCGGGAGTTTCGCGGTGTTGCCGACCAGCGCGTCGATCGAGGTATTGATGCCCGGCGCGATCGCCACACCCATATATTCGCCGGCCTGCGAAATCGCCATGAAGACCGTTGCGGTACCGTAGCTGATCACGATCAGCGGGGCACCGTAGCGAGCCCGCCCGCCGATCGCGGCCGCGACCAAATCGGCGCCGACTTCCGAAGGGCGATCGGTGCGCACCGGCATCAACGTTTGTTTGTGAGCCTTAAGAAACATCGGGGTCGCGCCGAAAAACCGCTCGCACGCGCTTTCGAGAATGCGGTCGAGGTTCGGAACGACGCTGGCGATCGCGACGGCATCGATCGCTCGGTGATCGAGCCCTTGGGTCGCGAATAATTGCGTGAAGAAGACGCCGTACTCGTCGGCGGTGCGCCGTAGCTCGGTCGTGACGCGCCACATGTGTTGCACGTCGCCGCTGGGCGAAAAGCAGCCGAGTTTGGTTTCGGTGTTACCGACGTCGATCGCTAAGAGCATCCGAGTATCTCTTCCAATGCGTCGAGCAACCGCGCGGCCAGATGCGGCTTGGTACCGGTGCCGATTTCCCGTTTATCGTGAGCGCCCCACAGCAACGTGAGCGTGCTCTGCACGAGGCCGAAGCCGCGCTCGTCGCGCACGTCGTTGAGCACGATCGCATCGAGGTGTTTGTTGCGCAACTTTTCGCGAGCGTTGGCCTCGTGGTTGTCGGTTTCGGCGGCGAACCCCACCACTTTGCTGCCGCCTTTGCGTTCGCCCAGAGTCGCCAGCACGTCGGGGTTGCGTTCGAAACGCACGAGCAAATCACCATCGCTCTTCTTGAGTTTTGAAGCTGCGGTTTCGGCCGGGCGATAATCGGCGACGGCCGCAGTTGCAATCGTCCAATCGGCTCCCACCGCATGCCGCATCGCGGCATCGAACAATTCGCGCGCCGTGGTGAACCGCACGGTCGTCACCTGCGCCGGAGGTTCGAGCAGCGTCGGCCCCAGCAGCAACACGACCTCGGCGCCGCGGAGCGCCGCTTCGCGCGCGAGTGCGATGCCGATCGCCCCGGTAGCAGCGTTGCTCACGAAACGAATCGGATCGAAGGCTTCGCGCGTTGGGCCGGCCGTTATGGCGATGCGTTTCCCCGCAAGCGAGTTGCGGCGGCGCAACGCGCGTTCGAGCGCCTCGATCAGCCGCTCCTCGCTCGCAAGCCGTCCGGGCCCGCTCTCGCGCTCGGCCAAGAAACCGCGTTCCGGTTCCACGATTTCGTATCCGCACTCGCGCAATAATGCCAGGTTCGCGACCGTTGCGGGATGCTCGTACATCGCGCTATTCATCGCAGGCGCGATGACGACGGGAACGCGCGCCGCGAGCACGGCTGTGGTAAGAAGATCGTCGGCGATGCCGTGCGCGAGCTTCGCGATGACGTTAGCAGTGGCGGGAGCGATGAGGATCGCTTGCGCCTCGCGAACGAGTCGAATATGCGGAATGCGTTCCGGGGCGTCCCACAATGAGCCGAATACGGGGCGCGCGGTGAGCGATGCGAAGGTGAGCGGCGCGATAAAACGTTCCGCCGATGCCGTCAAGATGACGTCGAGCTCGACGCCGCGTTGCACCAGCGTGCTGGTGAGCGCTGCAGCTTTGTAGGCGGCGATGCCGCCGCACACGCCGAGCAACACGCGTACCCCGTTCATAGCGATTCGATCCAGACGTTATCGAGCAACCGGGTTACCCCGAAGTTCGCGGCGCCGATCGCGATCGCATCGGAGCGCAGGGTTTCGATCGGCTCAAATGTTTGCGCATCGACGATGTCGAGATAATGCAACTGCGCGAGGGGATCGACGATCGTCTTGGCACGTTCGTATGCTTGCGCTTTGCTCGCACCTTGGGCGAGCGCATCGCGAAACGCCAGCAACGCTGCGTGCAGACTCGGCGCCGCGGCGCGTTCGGCGGCACTCAAATAGGCATTGCGGCTCGAGAGCGCCAGGCCGTCGGCCTCGCGCACCGTCGGAACGACGACCACCTGCGCATCGAAAGCAAGGTCGCGCACCATACGCCGCACGACGGCGGTTTGCTGCGCATCTTTTTGCCCGAGGTAGAGCCGGTCGGGCTTAACGAGGTGCAAAAACTTCCCCACCACGGTAGCGACCCCGCGAAAATGGGTCGGGCGCGCCGTGCCTTCGAAGGCGGCTCCGATCGCCCCGACGTCGATGCCGGTGGAAAAGCCCGGCGGGTACATCGCGTCGTTCGGTGGGGCAAAGAGCACGTCGACGCCGGCCTGCGCGAGCTTTTCGCGGTCGCCTTCAAAATCGCGCGGGTAGCGATCGAGATCTTCGCCGGCCGCAAACTGCAGCGGGTTGACGAACACCGACGCAACGACCGCAACGCACTCTTCACGCGCGCGGCGTACGAGGGCCAGATGGCCGTCGTGCAAGGCGCCCATGGTCGGGATAAAGCCGACCGGCCGCGGCAAGATTTCGAAGAGCGCGTCGGCCTGCGCGAGGGTCGCGGCGAGTTGCATGCGGAGGAGGCTACGAGACGTGCGTGACGCGCAGAACGGTGCGCCCCACGATGAAGGGGACGCCGATTCCCAGCGACGCCTCGCCCGAGACTGCGGCACCGTCGAGCTTGGTGCCGTTGCGGCTTTCGAGATCGGTCAGCAGCAGGGTCTCGCCGGAGGCAAACAGCTTTGCGTGTTTGCGTGAGACGTAACGGTCGAGCGCGATGCACGCCTCGGCGAGCGCGTCGTCGCGTCCGATCGTGATCTCTTGCTCGAAGGACCAGGTCTTTCCATCGAGCGGTCCGCTGAGAACTTCAAGCAGGTACATGGCAGCGTGCCCTTCTCTGGTACGCCCGTGTGCCTCCTGGCGCCGGGCCGATTTGGTTAAGAGAAGCTAACAAAAACCCATCTTCGGACGATTATTCAAAGAGTGACCATGAACGACCGAATCGACGAGCTCCTACAGCTCATAGAGGTGGAGCCGGATGCCCTGCGGGAGGCTGAGTTCCTCCAGGCGCAGGCCATTCTCGAAACGCTCGTGGGTAAAACGGTGACCGCAGCCGAGCTCCAGGACACGCGAATCGTCGTGACCACGAACGACGGAAACCGCTATTTCTTCTACGGGTTCTTGGGCGGAAAACAAGAGTAGGGGCCCGCTCGCCGCGCTAGTGCGCGTCGGTTGCTTCGGACGACGCAGTTACGAAGCGGCTGATTTCGTCATGGTCTTGCGGAGTGTACTGGGTGAAGGCGACGCCATGCGCGTAACTCTCGGCCGCATTGTCGTAAAACGAGAGCACGACTCGGCCGCGAACCAATAATTCGCGCTCGCCGTGCGGGAGCGTAAAGCGGAGAACGACCAAGTGCCCGGCCGGCACGTCGGCCGAGGTGGATACGCGCATTCCGCCGCGGCTTACGTCGATCGAGCGCGCGTCTAAGATCAACTCTTCGCCTGGAACGATGAGCGTTACCGGAACTTCGACGTGCGTTCGGATAAAACGTCGCCCGTGCGATTGATCCTCTCTGGTACTCACGGGGGATACGGTTCTCTGCGCTCGGACGGCGGCCTTCAACCCCGCACGGCACGCGCCGCCAGAAGGGCGCCGGCGATGGTGTGCTCGGCAACCATTCCGCCCTGAAGATAGACCTCGAACGGCTCCCTGAGCGGCGCGTCGCAGGAGAGCTCGATGGTCGCCCCACCGACGAACGACCCGCTCGACATGATGACCGGGTCGGCATAGCCGGGGACGGGGCCCGGCTCCGGGCGGAAGCGAGCGTTCAGCGGCATGGCGCGCTGCAGGCCTTCGGCGAAACGCACGAGCGCATCCCGGGTCCCCAGGCGGATGGCCTGGACGATATCGGTGCGCGGCGCGCCGGGCATCGGGTCGACCGCGTAGCCGAGCTCGGCGAACAGCGCGGCGGCAAAATCGAGCCCCCGCAGCGTCTGCTCCACGACCAGCGGCGCGAGAAAGAGCCCGTGCACGAAGGCGCGGCCGAACCCGAACGTTGGGCCGAGGGCATCGCGCAGGCCCGGAGCGTACAGCCGCGCGGCCACCCGCTCCAGGAGATCGGCGCGCCCGGCTACGTACCCGCCGCCCGGTGCGAGGGTGCCCCCGAGGTTCTTGATGAGCGATCCCATCACGAGATCCGCGCCGACGTGCGTCGGCTCGCGCGTTTCGACCAACTCGCCGTAGCAATTATCGACCAAGATCGTCGCCTCCGGCGCCGCGGCCTTGACGGCGGCAAAGATGCGCTCGCAGGCCGCAATATCGAGCGAGGGCCGCGGCGCGTACCCGCGCGAGCGCTGGAGGAAGACCGTCGCGTCCGGCGCCCGTTCGAGCGCCGCGGTGACGCCGTCCATATCCACCGTACCGTCGCGAAGCAACGCGACCTCGTCGTACCGCACGCCCTGTTCGGCCAGCGCGAACGGTGCGTCGCAGATGGCGTTGCGCAGCGTATCGTACGGGCGGCCCGCGATCGAGATAATGCTCCGTCCCGGCGGCGTGCACGCCGCGAGCGCCGTGACGATCGCATGCGTTCCGCTTACGAGCGAGAGCCGCGCGAGCGCGCGCTCCGCACCGAAGATGCGTGCGATCAGGCTTTCGTATGAAGCGCGAGCGGCATCGTCGTACCCGTACCCGGTCGATCCGGCCAGGTCGCTTTCGCTCAAACCCGCATCCATAAAGGCCGCCAGCATCGCGAGCTTGTTTTCAGCCTGCGCCGGATACGACACGTGCGCGACGCGCGCGTACGCGCGTAACGCGGCATCGCGTAGCTCGCCCTCGATGGAGAAGCGACGACAGAGTGCGTCGATCACGCTATCGCCTCCAAATGTCGTTCGTACGCGCGCACGAACGGCCAATACACAACCGCCGCGATGGCGACGTTGGCGAGCACGAGCACGATCGCTCGCAGATCGTACGTGGCCAAATACGTGGAGATCAACGTTGGGATCGATGACGGCACGTACATCGCGGGACGCGCGACCCACTGCAACGCGACCGCGACGTACGTCGTCGTCGCGAGCACCATCGGGACGATAATAAACGGAATTGCAAGGTACGGGTTAAACACGATCGGTGCTCCGAAAATCAGCGGTTCGTTGATATTGAAGAATGCCGGCACGATCGCCACGCGCCCCGTCTGCCGCAAGCGTTGAATCCTGGATCGCAGCAACAGTACCGCGAGCGGCAACGTCCCGCCCGCGCCTCCGGGAAAAACGAAGAGAAAGAGCGAGACAACCACGATGTGCGGGAGCGGTTGGTGCGCGATGAATGCCTGCGTGTTCTGCGCCTGCAACGCAAGATAGAGCGGCGTCACCACCGCGGCAAGCGTAGCCGGGCCGTGGATCCCCGCGGTCCACAGCGCCGTTTCAACGAAGACGATGACGAGCAGCGCAACGTAACTATCGCCCAGGTGCGCGAGCGGCAGCATCGCTTGGGCGACGAGCCCGGCGACCGAGATATGCGCGAGGAGAAAGGCCGCGAAGATCGCGGCGCCGGCCGCAGCACCGGCCCACTCCGCAAGGCGGCGCGAGGCGATGGTGCGGCGCGCGACGGCGATGGCGGCAGCCACCACCCCGGCCACCAGCATCGCCAGAAATAGGCCGCTCGGCCCAAGTTCGTGCAGATACGTGATGGGTGCCGGGCCGAAAGGGCGCGGGAGCGCGAACGCCATCCCGGCCACCGTGCCCAAAAGCATGGGAGCTACGGAGAGGGCGGCCTTGCGTGCGTATGTGATGGAAAGCGCGATCGCGAGCGCCGGCGCCATGACGCCGAACGCGGGCAAGAGCGCCTGCGAAATGCGCAGCCCGAGCGTGCGGCTGAAGAACGGCCCGGGCTGGTGGCTAAAGGGCAAGAGGATCGCGAGCGCCACGAGCAGGACGATGAAGCTCGGCGGGAGCGCATCGCGCACGGCCGCGACGTAGGGGAAATCGCCGAAGCGGCGCATCGCGGGGACGATGCGCGCTTCGAACCAGGCCTCGATCTTAGATCCGGCGGACGACAGCCTCAACGCGACCGATGATCTCAACATCGCTCGCGTAGATTGGCGCCATGCTGCGATTCTCCGGCTGCAATCGCACGCGGCCGGTTTCTTTATAGAAGCGCTTGACCGTGGCTTCGCCTTCGAGCATCGCGACCACGATCTCGCCGTTGGCGGCCGATTTCTGCGGCCGCACGACGATGAGGTCGCCATCCAAGATGGCCGCATCGATCATCGAATCGCCTTGAACGCGCAGCATGAACGCATCCGAGGCTTTGGGTAGGAAGCCGATCGGCAAGAGAAACTCGCCTTCCAGATCCTCTTGCGCCGCGATCGGCACGCCCGCGGCGACCTTGCCGAGGATCGGCATCACCATCGCGTCGGGCTGGCGGGCGCCGGGCATCTCCGAGCGCATCGCCCGCGGCTTAGTGGGATCGCGCGAGATCATCCCGCGTTTTTCGAGCGCCTTGAGGTGCGCGTGAATCGTGGACGAGGACGATAGGCCCACTCGCTCGCCGATCTCGCGGACCGAGGGCGGGTAGCCCTGCTCGTTCGTAAAGGCATGAATCACATGCAAAATCTGCTGCTGGCGCTCGGTAGCCGGTTTTTCCGTCATCATTCCCCCGGTTGCGTCAAAAAGTGCCATGCGTATGGCACTACATTCGCCTACAACCTTATCATAGGAACGGCCCAGAAGGCAAACATACGTTCGCGCCCCGCTTGACAACGCTTGGCCGGTCCGTGGTAAAATCTAGGGGACGAACAGGCGTTTGGCCCAACCTATAGACCTCTTCGTAGTCGAACGTTCGTTTGCCACAAGATATAGTAAGGAGCAAAAACGGTGAGTACGCGCAAGAAAATAACCCTGATGCCGATCATTGCACTAGCCGCCTTGAGTTTGATGGTAACGCTACCGACGCTCTCCGGCATGCGCTTGTATGCTGCGACCGCTCAGCGTTACACCACCGTCACCGTCCAGCGCGGGGACACACTCTGGTCGATCGCGGCGGCGCACTCCGCGCCGAACGCCGACGTTCAAGAAACGATCGATCGTATCAGCCAAGCGAATCACCTCGCCGCCGCATCGCTCCAACCCGGCCAGCACCTCCGCATCCCCGAATAGAGCAAATCTCGCTTGAGTGCGAAGAGCCGTGCGTGAAAGCGCACGGCTCTTTAATTGGCGCGGAATACGGGCGAACGATCCCGAATTATACTACAGCTATGAATCGCAATCTTAGCGAAGCGACGGATACGCTCTTGAAGGCCCTAGCCAAGAAATATATCTGGTGGAAATCTCCGGATGAAGCGGCGCGCGACACGCGGCGCGTGGTGGCGCAGATCATGAACGTCGGAGATTTCGACGACGTCCGCATCGCGCTTCTAACGCTCGGGAAAGAACCTTTCAGGGAAGCCCTCACGCACGCCGAGCCCGGTTGGTTCTCGCCAAAATCTTGGGCGTACTGGCATTATCGGTTCGGCATCACGGCATTCGATAATGCACCGCCTCCTTTGCCCAAGCGAACCCTACCCGAATGAGCTCGTTCAAGCCAAAATTCGACAAGCTGAACGATTCCCAACTGACGCTCTGGCCGCAACTCGCCTCGGCGGCGCAACAAGGATTTGTACTATACGGCGGAACCGGGCTAGCCCTCCGCCTTGGGCACCGCGCCACCGTGGACTTCGATTTCTTTAACGATCGACCGCTGCATAAAGAAACGCTGCGCAATGCATTGCAGTTTTTAAACGACGCCCAAACGATCCAGGACGAACCCAACTCCTTGACGGTCATCGCTCCGGTCGGCGACGGGGATGTCAAGGTGTCGTTTTTTGGTAATCTAAAAATCGGACGCATCGCGGTTCCGGACTATACGGAGGACGGCGTCTGTCAAGTTGCGTCGATGATCGACCTCTTTGCAACGAAGTTGAAGACGATTTTCGACCGCATCGAGGCAAAGGATTATCGCGACATCCTAGCGATCGTTACGAACGGATTGCCGCTTGAAAAAGGCCTCGCTGCCGCGAGCGCCATGTACGGCCCGCAGTTCCAGCCGTCTGAACTGCTTAAGGCGCTCACGTACTTTGAGGGCGGCGACCTCGACCAACTCACCAGGATCGAACGCGAGATGCTTGCTAGGGCAGCTTCAAGCGTCGAAACCATCCCCGAAATGCGCAGAGAATCCAATCAACTCTCTGCCTAATGCGTCCGATCGCTTGCGCACTCGACGCGGAGCTGCATTACTACTCCGGCGGTCTCAGGTGCACGAAGAGCTCCGCGACCTTCCCGGCCAGCACCTCCGCATCCCCGAATAGAGTAGATCTCGCCTGTCTTGGTTTAGGCGGCGGGCGATACCTTTTTGGGGCGGCCGCCCTTTCGCCCGTTCTCGCGCGATGATGCGGCTTTTTTGATGCTGCTACGTCCGCGCGTCTTCCGACCCATTGCCCTCGCGAACACGGCGCCAAGCTCATCCGCTAGTAAGCCCGGCACGTAAATATCTACATCGACCGCGCGAAATGAAATCGCGTCACCGCCCGGTTGAATCTCGACTTTTGCTAAGTCGGAAGGCGCAATATCGACGAGTTCGCTGATCTGCGCCCGAGGTAGAGACACCCCAATGCCTTTTCTAAGAGTTAAGTTGAGGGTGTCATGTTTGCGATCGTAACGAACGTGTGTCACGTCGAAGGGCCCATCGTGCGCGCGCTTCCGTCCGCGTTCGTACATCGCGTTGGTGAGCACGGGCGCAAGCACGCCGCCGGACTTAGCCATTGAATTTCTCCCACAAGCCTTGTAACTCAGCGAAGCGTTCAGCAACCAGCTCGCGCGCCCGCCGAACGTTGGGCCTAGTCATCCGAATATCGTATGGTGTAAGCACAGCGTCCAACACAATCTTGCATTTTTCTCGGCCCTTGATAACATGAACGTGCGCTTTATGGCCACGCTCGTCTCGCGTGTTAATGACGATGCGAAAGCCCTCAATTTCGATCCCAGGTAGTAGCGATAGTAACCTACGCTGTGTAGGTTCGTCAACAGCTTCGGGATCCAATCCTCGCAAGACTGGGAAGCCACCAATCAGATCCAGGTCAAAGAAGACTGATGCTACATTGAAACGGAGCCACGGGACGCTTGCGTTTTCAAACGATTCCGTTCCACTGAGGGTAACGAGTGGGGTGTTTTTCGCGTGGACAAGTATGGTGCGCCTCGCTGGATCTATGTCAAGGACTAGCAGCGAACCATGGTCGAGATATTTGGAGATTTTTCTACTGTTGTATTCTGCCCGGTACATTGGAGAACGAACTTCAATTGCAATATCCGGCGCAAATGGAGGTTCCTCTTGATCCGCTTCCGGCAATGCCTCGAGTCGATCAAACGAAACAAAGCACGCGTCCGGGACGAACTCGGTGTCGGGTGAAAGTCGAAAGCGCCAAGAGAACAGGCTGTATCCACGATCAGCAGCGCAACGCTTGAGTATCGCGACGATCGCCACGCGGACGAGCGAATGCGTTAGCTGATGGCCTACCTTAGGGTATTTAACGCCATCGAGAAGCTCGACATAGGGTTTATCGCTTAATATCGCAGGCATATGCACCTCTCCACGTCATCCTATCACGCGGGAGCCTGCGCAAGGCAAGGCTCTCAGGCCGGCTTGACCGTCGTTTCTAGTGTGAAATCTGCGTCACGGCTCAACGTTTGCTTACGAGCATGACGTCGTGGCCTTGGTGATCGTTGAGGAATTCGAGGCCGTCCATCATCCAGGTATCCAGGCCGTTACTGGAGTGTTTGGCGACTTCGCGCGCGACGTGCACGCGGTCTTTGAGCCACGCCAGCTCCGTTCGCGTCGTGACCAGAAATATCGCGGCTTCGCACTCTTCGCATTGGTATCCGTATCGCACAGTCCACGCGAGTTCGGCACAAACGAGAAGAGCCCCCGCGAATGCGGAGGCTCTTGCTCGTTTCGGTGTCTTACGCTAGCGCGAGGCTAGAGCTTGACCTCGAGGTTGAAGTACGCGTTGAACGGAGCCGGGATGCTGCCCGCGAACGAGCCGGTTCCCGGCGCGTACGACTGCTGCTGCCACGGGTACAGGGTCGTACCGTTGGCGGCAGCGCTGTATGCGCTAATGTTACCGGGGTTCGCGGCGCCTGCGCCGAGCTGATAGTTCGAGACGTACGAACCGTTTGCGTTATACGAGCAAACGTTTTGGCCCGGAGCGTACGCGCTCGTCCACGGAGCCTTCGTCCCGCCGAAGCAGGTGTGGAAGAGGTTCGTGAGCGTGACGTGCGCCGTGACGCGGGGGTTGAGGTCGTAGGTCAACGCGAGGTTGCCGACGAGCAGCGACGGGTTGCGGAACTGTCCGACCGATGCAAACGAGCCCGTCTGCGGATTCGGAATGTACAGCACGCCGGTCGAGGTCGCGGCGGCGCCGGCTACGGTGAGGTAATTACACTGGCCGACCGGCGCGTTGGCGCTGGGGTCGGTGCCGGTGCACGTGCGCGGGTCGATACCCTGCACGTCGAACGGCGAACCGTACGACGAGCCGGTGACGAGCTGCACGCTCGGCGTGATCGCGAGCTTATCGTGACGATAGTTCAGGATCAGCGACGAGATCCACGGAGCATCGTAGAACTCGAAGTTGGTGAAGAAGCCGGGGGTGGTAAGAATACCAGCCGGTGCATACCAACCGTTCGGGTCTTCGAGGCTCTGCTTGGCCTTGCCGTAGTACGGGTTCACGATCGTACCGACGCCGCAAGGAGCCGGCTGGCCGATGGTACCCGTCGTCGTATTGTACGGCGTGTAGCACTGCGACGAGGTCGTGAGGTTGTTGTAGTTGGTGATCGCCTGGTTAACGGAATCCATCTGGTTGTTCGCCAGAATCTTCTGGAAGCGTTCCTTGGCGTTCGTGTAGGTCACCGAGAGCTGGCCCGAGAGGCCGTTGCGGTTGAAGTCGCCCTTGGTGATCTGCGATTCGATACCGTAGCTCCGGAACTGCCCGACCGGCACCTGGGTCACGAAGCCGGGGCCGATGAAGGCCTGGGCCTGGTAGCCGTTGGTGAGATTGTAGAAGGGCGAGATCTTGAAGCTCACGTCGGTTCCACGAATGTGGCGTTCGAGCGAGACGTCATACTGACCCGACGTCTGCGACGGAACGTTGTGGAACGGCGAGAAGTAACCGAAGTTGATGAACTGCGCCCAGTTCAGCACGTTGTTACCGGATTGGTCGAGATACTGCACCGAGGCCGAGATCGGGGGCTCGATGTAGCGTCCACCCTCAAAGCGCCAAACGGTATCGGGCGATTGAGTGTACGTTCCGGCAATGCGGAGTGAGTAGTAGTTGAGCTTGTACGAGTTCGGCGAAATGGGGCTCCACAGGGTCGATTGGGCGCCGTCTTGCGCGGTCCCGTTCGGGTGGACCCAGTTCGTCGCGGTCGTGCCGGTCGCCGCGCTAACTGCGGCGTTACAGTCGCCGGTAACATACGCGGGGGTCGCCGGGAAAGGCGCGCCCGGGGTTAGCGGCGGGGTATAGACTTGATTGTTGGTGGTGTTGTAGCAGATGTACTTCTGGACCACTTGGCCGTAGAAGTTATCTGCCGGCGTGTTGCCCTTGTCCAAACCATAGACATACTGTTCGTAGCGGAGGCCGCCGTTGAACAGCCACTTGTCGTTCGGACGGAAGTTATCGGTCAACGAGAGCGTCGTAAACTGCGGCTTGACCGTGTTGTACGCGCCCTTCGTCGGGCCATCCCAGAGGTTGATGTACGACGCGCCGGCCAAAGCAGCGGCGCTGCCCGGAGGCGGGCCGCCTGAGAACGCAGCCGGGTTGTTAAACGCGGTATCAGCATAGCCGACGTTCGGATGGTAACAGCCCCTAACGGCGCCCGTCGAGCTGTAGCACGTGTACTGGCCGTTCGACTCGCTAACAAGACCGACTGGGCTCGCGGCACCGAAGGCACCGTTCACGAAGCCGGAGTTGTTGTCGCGAAGGACGTTCGCACGCGTGTAGTTGGCGGTGAACGAAAGCAGGTTCTTATCGTTCACCTGATCGCTGAACTGGAACTCGCCGCCCGTGGTGTGGGTGGAGAGCAGATAGTTCGCGGCGTCGGGCTCGAACGGGTAACCGAAGATGTAGTTCGCAGCCGTCGAGAGCGGCCCGGTCTGATTCCAATCGGAATAGAACGTGTAGCCGGCGAGACGCACGTACGCGCGATCGCTAAGCGGATGCGTGTACTGGAGCTTCACGATCCCCGTGTCGTTCCAGATGCTGTCGCGCTGGGTTGCGGGAATCTGCGCGAAAGGCTGGCGCTGCGAGGGGCTGTCCGGCGACTGGTAGAGTGCCGGCGTTGCGTTCGCCACGCTTGCCCCGAAAGGCAGATTGAACACGTAGGCATCGACGTAGAACGGATAGTTGCCATTACCTGTGAGGAATGGGGAATCCGTGGTCGGGGCCGTCGGGGCCGCGTACGGGGCGCCGTCTTGGGCCAACATGAAGTTGTTGTAGCCGCCCAGATCGTTCGGCGAGCCGTAGTAGCTGGTCAGCAGCGACGAAGAGCTCCAGAGAAGCTGGAGGTCATCCTTTTGACCGTTCTTACGCGGGATCCCGAAGTGGAAGTTCACCACGTTCTCGCGGTCGCTGATGTTGCTTTGCAGCCCAGAGAGGCCGTTGAACTGGAAGAGACAGAAATTCGTCAGGCTCGTCGCCGTCTGCACGGAGGCCGGCGTCGTGCCGTCCGCGTTACAGACCGGATATGCGCCGCCGGGGATGGCAGCGTAGATCGGGCCCGGCGAATTGTAATCCACCGAGGTTGAATAGTCGCCGAAGACGCCGCCGGTATTCATCAAGTTTGCGCCGTTGTTGTTGTCGTAATGGCGGAAGTCTTGATTGTAGCCGCTGACGCCTACGTAGTAGCTGAAGTTACGGTCGGGGCTTGCGCCGCCGGCTTCGACCTTCGCCATGTGGTAGAACGCGCTGGAGGCAACGCCGCCCGTAAGGGTGGCATAGCCGGGATACGTACCGGTCTTGATGACCTGGTTGATGAAGCCCGACGTACCCGATGACGAGTTGCTGGCCGGGCCGCCGCCGGTGTACACCTGGAGCTCTTGCAAGCCCAAGTTCGACTCGGTCGATGAGTTGTAGTTATCGAACGCACGGTTGACGGGGACGCCGTCATACTCGTAGCTGGTGAAGAACGACTGCGAACCACGAATGTACGCAACGTTGTTGTTCCAGCCGGATCCACCGATCGGAACGTTCACGCCCGGGACCGATGCGATCGCCGAGTATGCGCTATCGAGGTTGCCGCCGCCGCCGAGCGCAGCCACTTTGCCGATCGTTTTCGAATCGACGGAGTACTGGTCTGCGGTGACGCCCGATTTCACGAGCGAGCCGGCCGAGACCGACTTCACGCGCGCAATCGTCGCGAGTTTCTTATCTTGGGTAATGTTCAGCGTTTGCGTTTGGTCGGCAAACACGACGACGCCCGGAACGGACTCGTCGGCAAAGCCTTCCTTCGAAACGGTGATGGTATACGTATCTGGGGACAGGGACAGGAAGTTAAAGTGTCCCGTCGCGTCCGTACGTGAGGTAGCGACGCCAGATGGGGAGACCGCCTTTAAGGTTGCGTCAGCAACCGGGGCTCCGCTGGTTTCGCGTACGTAGCCGGAGATGCCGCCGGTGGTCCCGGCCAGTGCCCATGTTCCCTGGAACAGGAACGCCACTAGCAGCATCAGGGCTACGCCTACACGACGGAGGGTTCGTTTCGGATTCATTACTTGCCCTCAATTGTTGTGGAGTAGTGTGCCTATGAAGTGACCCCAAGACGCAATAAGCCTAAGGGATCACACCCAGAACACAGGTTTCAGCTTCTCCCGACAAACGTAGGCTCCTTTATGTGGCTTTAAGAAACACAGGGGGTCCCCAGGAACAGGAAAAGGCCCGCACGACGACGGCCTCTGAGCCTTTTGGACCAGTCGCCTTCTCAGCCTATAGAGGCGAGGGATAGGTGCCAAAGAGCCCATATTTCTAACATACCAATGCAGGATGGTATTTAAAAATGGTGCACTGAATTACCATGCAGGTACGAATAGATGGCGCGGGACGAATCGTACTCCCGAAAGCCGTGCGTGACGAGCTCGAACTCATGCCCGGCGATTCGCTCGATCTGGAGCACAGCGCCAACGGCGTGACGCTACGTCCGGCGGTAGCGCACGTTTCGATGCGGACGAAAGATGGAGTGTATGTATTTCGCAGCGGAGAGCCGTTGACGGCGGAATCCGCGCAAGCGGGACTCGACGCGCTCCGGCAAGGGCGCGAGAAGCGCGCGCGGTCGGGTGCCGGCGAGTGACGAGTTTCTTCGACACCTCAGTCCTATTCGCAGCATTTATCGAAGATCACGAGCATCACGTCGCGAGCTTGCGCGCATTCAGTCGCTCGACCAGGAAGACCGGCTGCTGCGCGGCCCACAGCCTAGCCGAACTCTATGCCATTGCCACGGGCTTGCCGCGGCGACAGCGCCTCACGCGCGATCAAGCGCTGATGCTGCTCGAAAATGTGCGCGAGCGCCTTACGCTCGTCGCCCTGGATCCGCAGGAGTATTTTGACGAAATCGCACGCGCTGCATCGGTTGGCGTCTCGGGCGGAACGATTTACGACGCGCTTTTGATCGCGTGCGCTGTAAAGGCGCGCGCGAGTGCGATCTATACCTGGAATGTCGGACACTTTCGGCAAGCATGGCCGACATTGGGAGAACAGATCCAAGCGCCGCCGTAAGCGATCGTCTCTTCAGCCGCTGCCATTCCAAGGGTTGAGTACGGATGCGCCGGCCATTGTGAAATGGGCTTCGTTTCGTGTCACGATCGTGAGATTTCGATGCAACGCAGTGGCAGCGAGCATTCCGTCCACCGGTGGAATCGTGTTCCCTAGCAAACGCGCGTGGGCCCGGATCCTTCCCCAGCGATCCGCGACTTCAGAATCTACCGGTAGTATACGGCCGGCGAAATCTAGCATCACCTCGGAGACCAGCCATCGCTCGAGTTCGCGGCGCTTCGAGGTGTTCGGCAACAGGTCCATTCCATACCGCAGTTCGCCCAGCGTAATCGCACTAATAAAGGCGAGTGCCGCATCCACGCTCGCAAGCCACGCATACAACCCAAGATCCGGTTGTGGTTTCTTGAACTCCGATAACACGCACGTATCGAGGAGAAAACCGCTCAAAATCCGGGGACCTCACGAGTATCGTCTTCCTCGCGCACGAGATCGATATCGACCCCGCGAAGCGCCGAAAATAATTCGACGAGCGATCGTTTCGGCTTCGCGAGCGCATCGAAAGCAGACGCCTCGACGACGACGACTGCCTCACGGCCGTTGCGGACTACGCGTTGGGGCTCGCCCCTTATCGCGTCATCCACGAGCGCGCTGAATTTCGCCTTGGCCTCCGTCAGCGTCCACGGAGTAGTTTTCTTTTTCATAATAGTCCGACCTAGTCTGACTATATCGTCGCTTTAACAATCCAGTCAAGAACGCTGCATCCGATGGCCCCGGATCCGCGAGCAGTCTTGGCTCCACGTGGTCCCTCGCCGTGCTTTTAGCGCCGGTAGGCATCTTTGCGCGGTGCGACCTTTGGGCTCCAGAGGTGCTTTCCGGAGCCCGCCAATCGAGCGCTGGGATAGCCCCAGCGCGGAGCCGCTAGACCGTCGCTGCCATCCTGGCGGCTAGGAGCTGCGGGATCTCCGAGGGGCGCTCCGCGACGGGCACTCCGGCCGCCTTAAAGGCGTCGATCTTGCTCTGCGGGGTGCCGAATTTGCCGGAGATGATCGCCCCGGCGTGGCCGAGCGATTTCCCGGGCGGGGCGTTGCGGCCGCCGATGAAGGCCACGATCGGGGTGCCGGACATATGCTCGGCAATAAACGCGGCGGCGTCTTCTTCATCCGAACCCCCGATTTCGCCGCAGACGACCACGGCTTTGGTCTGGGGATCGTTCGCGAATTCGCGTAGGCAGTCGACGAATGTGGTGCCGATGATCGGGTCGCCGCCGATGCCGACGCAGGTGGACTGGCCCAGGCCCGCGCGGGTGAGGCCGTCGACGACTTCGTACGTCAGGGTGCCCGAGCGCGAGATGAGGCCGACGTTGCCTTCCTTAAACACATGGCCGGGCATGATGCCGATCGAGGCCTTGCCGGGCGAGATGAGGCCCGGGCAATTCGGGCCGATGATGCGCATGCCGGGCGTCGCGCCGACAACCTTGAGCACGTCGTGCACCGGGACGCCTTCGGTGATGCAGACGGCCAGCGAGATGCCGGCTTCGTAGGCTTCGTAGAGGGCGTCGGCCGCAAACGGCGGCGGCACGAAGATGCACGTGTGCGTCGCGCCGGTCGCCTCGACGGCGGCTTTCACCGTATCGAAGACGGGGAGGCCGTGGTCGGTTTTTTGGCCGCCCTTGCCGGGCGTCACGCCGCCGACGATGTTGGTGCCGTAGGCGAGCATGCGCCCCGTATGGTACGAACCCTCGGCACCGGTGATGCCTTGAACGATGACCTTGCTGTTTTTATCGAGATAGATCGACATCGTATTATGCTCCCGCCAATTCAACGGCGCGCTTCGCGCCTTCATCCATGGTTTCGACCGGCGTCATGCCCGCTTTGGCGAGAATCTCGCGGCCTTCTTTTTCGTTGGTGCCGGTCAAGCGAATGACCAGCGGAATTTTGCGCGACTTCGTCGTGGCCAACGCCTCGACGATGCCCTTCGCAACTTCGTCGCCGCGCGTGATGCCGCCGAAGATGTTCACAAAGAACACTTTCGCGGGCGTGTGATTGACGACGAGTTCGTAGCAGTTGCGCACGCGTTCCGCGTTGGCGCCGCCGCCGATATCGAGGAAGTTCGCGATTTCGCCGCCGGCGTTCTTTACCGCGTCCATTGTGCCCATCGCCAGGCCCGCGCCGTTGGCCATCGTGCCGACCGTTCCGCCGAAGCGGCGGAAGTTGCGAATGCCTAAACCCGCTTGCGTGGCGAGCGTCTCGTCTTCGTCGAGCGGCAGCACCTTCTGCCACTCTTTGAATTCGGGGTTCTTGTAGAGCGCATCGTCGTCGAGTTCGATCTTCGCATCGGAGGCCACGACCTTGCCGTCCTTCGTCAACGCGAGCGGGTTGATTTCGACCAGCTTCGCACCGTAGGTGAAGAACAGTTCGTAGATGCCGGCGACGATCGAGGGGAATTGTTTGCGGAAGCCTGGATCGAGTTCCGATGTAAACGCGAGTTCGCGCCCGATAAACGGCGAGTAGCCGATGGCCGTATCGCAGAAGTACTTCGCGATCGATTCGGGATGATGGTCGGCAACTTCTTCGATATCCATGCCGCCGAATTTGCTCACCATCACCACCGGACGCTTCGTCGCGCGATCGATCGCGATCGCGCAATACGCCTCGAGCGCGATATCGAGCGTTTCTTCAACCAACACGGAGTGGATCGGTTCGCCGTTGGGATTCTGGCGGTTCGGCGGCATCGGCGTAGCCATAATCTCGGCCGCCGCGGCTTTGCCTTCGGCGGCGTTGGTGGCGAACTTAATCTTGCCGGCCTTGCCGCGGCCGCCCATCAGCACCTGCGCTTTGATGACCCATTTGCCGGGGTTCTTTTCAATGAACGCCGCGACGTCGCCCGGCGTATTGCAATGCTGCGAGCGCGGTACCGGAATGCCGCAACGGCGGAACAGTTCTTTACCCTGATACTCCATGAGGTTCATGCTGGTGCGTATTTCTCTCCGTTTTTAGATATCGCCCGTGCCCCTTGCTATCGCGGCACGAACGAGGGAATGAGCCCACGCTGGGGCGTTTCGATGGTGTCGACGGTCGGTTTGTCACCCCGCGCCGTTGCGGGTTCGATCCCCGCACGCTCCAGTCCACCGTTCGGCACTTTGCAGGACCGTGGTATGATGTTCGTGGCGCGGGGTGACAAGCCGGCCACGACATCGATGCCGGATCGCTCCTCTTACGGAGCGGTCCGGTTTCGTATTATGCATTGCGCTGCCGACGGAACTTGTGATAGCGTGAACGTGCAGTTCGGCCGTCACCTTAGGGTCGTTCCTTATCGGAGCGGCCCTTTGTTTTGCAGCAGCGCCCTTGTTCCAAATCGCTGGCCGTGATAGCGTGAATGTGGAGTTCGGCCGTCACCTTGGGGTCGTTCCTTTACGGGAGCGGCCCTTTGTTATGTTTGGCACTAGGCGAGTTTTCCGAGGATCGAGCGGGCGATGATGAGCTGCTGGATCTCCGAGGTGCCTTCGTAGATTTCGGTGATCTTGGCGTCCCGGTAGAAGCGTTCGATGGGGAACTCGGTCGTGTAGCCGTAGCCGCCGTGAATCTGCAGCGCTTCGGATGCGTGCTTGCGGGCTGCGGTTGACGCGAAGAGTTTCGCCTTGCTGGCTTCGATGACGAACGGCTTGCCCGCGTCGGCGAGTGCGGCCGCGCGGTACACCAACAATCGCGATGCATCGAGATCGGTCGCCATCTGCGCGATTTTGAACGAGATGCCTTCGTAGGCACCGATCGGTTTGCCGAACGCGCTGCGTTGTTTCGCGAACGCCACCGATTGGTCGAGGCAGCCCGCGAGGATGCCGGTCGCTTGCGCGGCGATGCCGATGCGTCCGCTCGCGAGCGCGGTCATGGCGCTTCCGAAGCCGTCGCCCGAGGCGCCCAGCAGCGCATCGTCGCCGACGCGCGCATCGTCGAAGGCCAGATCGCACGTATTGCTGGTGTGAATGCCGAGCTTTTCCGTGATTCGTTCGACGACGATTCCCGGCGTCGCGCTATCGACGAGAAACGCGCTCACGCCTTTCGCTCCGGGGCCGCCCGTGCGAAACATCGCCATCATCACATCGGCGACGCTGCCGTTCGTGCACCATTGCTTGCGGCCGTTCAGCAGGTAGCCCGCGTCGACGCGCTTCGCGCCGGCGCGAATCGCGGCCGCGTCGGAGCCGGCGTCGGGCTCGGTCAGCGCGAATCCGCCGATGCCTCCGGCCACCAGCTTCGGCAGCCAATGCTGCTTCTGGGCATCGCTCCCCAGGCGCAGAATCGCGGAACAGATCATCGTGTGCACCGAAACCGTTGTTGCCGTGCCTGCATCGATCCGCGCCAGCTCTTCGATCGCGAGCGCGTACGAAACGTAATCCGCGCCGACGCCGCCGTAGGATTCGGGCACGATGATGCCCATGATCCCGACCTGCGCCAGCTTGCCGTAGAGTTCTCGCGGAAAGGTGTGGTCGCGATCCCATTGCGCGATAAACGGCGCGATTTCGCCTTGGGCGAATTCGGCCGCGAGCGCGGCAATCTGGCGCTGTTCGTCGGTGAGTTCGAATTGCGCGCGGCTCTGCGTATCGATCATTTCCCGGTTCGCGTTATTCGACGCGAACCAGAATCGCATCGCCTTGGCCGCCGCCGGAGCAGATGGAGGCGATGCCGAGGCCGCCGCCGCGCTTGCGGAGCTGATTGATCAGCGTGCCGACGATGCGTGCGCCGGATGCGCCGATCGGATGGCCCATCGCAACCGCGCCCCCGAACCGGTTGATGTCACTTGCGTTCAACCCGAGGTTGCGCGCCGAAGCGATGGCAACCGTGGAGAACGCTTCGTTGATTTCCCAGACGTGGATGTCGCGCTGCGTGAGGCCGTGGCGATCCATCAACTTCTGCGCGGCCATCGCCGGCGTGAAGCAGATGTACGGCGAATCCCAACCCACCGTCGCGTGGTCGACGACGGTCGCGAGCGCTTCGTAACCGCGCTCTTTCGCATACGCCGCATTCGCGAGGATGAGCGCGGCCGCGCCGTCGTTGACGCCCGGCGCGTTGGCGGCGGTAATCGTGCCGTCGCGTTCGAGCGGCTTGAGCTTGGCCATCGATTCGATGCTCGCGTCCAGGCGCACGGCTTCGTCCCGATCGACGAGTGTAGACGGGACGTCGCCGGTCACGAACGGTGCGTACGCGGCATAGTCCAGCGTAAATTCGGCCGACGGTTCGTGGTTCCAAACGCGATTCTCGCCGCCTCCGACGGCAGCCGGAACGCGCACCTTACCGGTTTGCGGAAGTTCGTCCAGCACGACTTTGCCTTTGGCTTTGGTCGCAACTTTCACCGCGACGATTTCGTCGGCGAAGTTGCCGGCATCGTGGGCGGCTGCAGCGCGGCGATGGCTTTCGTACGCGAATGCGTCTTGCTCTTCGCGCGTCATCTTCGTTTCGTTCGCAACTTTGGTGCCCTGTTGCGCCATCGTCATCGGAAAGTATTGGTCCCACAAACCGTCGTGGATCATCGCGTCGATAAGCGTGCCGTCGCCGAAGCGGTAACCGCCGCGCGCTTCCTTGAGCAGGTACGGCGCGTTCGACATCGATTCCATGCCGCCGGCGGCCACCACGTTATTCGCGCCGGTATTGATGAGCCGCATGCCGTTCGCGACCGCGAGCATCCCCGATGCGCAGACTTTGTTCAGCGTTTCGGCGGTCACGGTCTTGGCCAGCCCGGATTTGAACAACACCTGGCGAGCGGGATTTTGGCCGACGCCGGCTTGGAGCACCTCGCCGAAGAGTACGTGCTCGATCTCGGACGGGTCCAGGCCCGCGCGGCGCAACGCGCCGACCAGCGCCACGGCCCCGAGCGTGGTCGCGTTCAGCGGGGAGAGGGCCCCGCCCAGCTTGCCGAACGGCGTGCGAGCGGTTGAAAGGACGACGGTTTGCGAGTTCATGGGATTCATAACCTGAAACGGGTTCGCCCGGGCTGCAATCGCTACCTAGCGAGTGCGACTTTTACGGCACGTAAAAAGCGCGTTCAGCCGCGCTCCGCGCCCCCGGGAACGCAAATGACGACGCCCTCCGGGTCGCAGTGTTCGCATTCGAACTGCACGGTGACGTGCGCGATATCGAAACGCCGCCCGAGCTCCCCGCGCAACGCGCGCAAGACGCTCGTCGCCTCGCTCAGGCGCCGGTCGTCGAGCAACACGTGCGCGGAGAGCGCGCGCGATCCCGATGCGATCGACCACACATGCAAATCGTGGACGCCGGCGACGCCGTCTAGCCCGCGAATGCTGCGATCGACGTCGTCGATATCGAGCCCGCGCGGCGTCCCTTCCAGCAACACGCCGGTCGCATCGCGTAGCACCCGCACGATGCCGACGACGATCACCAGCGCGACGAACATCGAAAGCGCCGGGTCGACCCAGGCAGCGTGCGTGAATGCGATAACGATGCCGCCGATAATCACCGCCCCGGCTCCGATCGCATCGCCGACCACATGGAAGAGCGCGGCTCGCACGTTGAGATCGATATCGTCCGCGTGCGCGCCGTGATCGTGGCCCGCGTGCGAACCGGCCAGCAAAAATCCGACACCGCCGTTGACCACCAGCCCGACAAAGGCCACCGCCGTCATCAACCACCCGTGCGACGCAAGCGGCGCCCCGAATCGCTGCACCGCTTCGTACACGATAAAGACCGTCGCGCACAGGAGTATGGTTCCGTTCGCGAGCGCCGCGAGCACCTCGATGCGGCCGTAGCCGAACGTGCGCCGCCGGTCGGCCGGCATGGCGGCGCCGACCGTCGCAACCAGCGCCAGCGCCAGCGCGAAAACATCCATGCAGACGTGCACGGCATCGGTGGTAAGCGCGAGGCTATGCGCGGCCGCTCCGCCCCAGAACTCGAATGCCGCGACCGAAACCGCAAGCAGTAACGCGACGAACAGGCGCGTGCGCGCGGTCATCGCCGGTAACTCACGCCTTAGGCTTTGAGCGCCTTGAGCGCGAGCAACACGAGCATCGCGCCGAACGTCGCGAACGTTTTGCTTTCGGCGTCTTTGATAACGCTGGGCGTCCATTCGCCGGCCTGCTCGGCCGCGGGCTCCGCCAGCGGAATCAGCGGTGGAACCTGCTCGCAATACTGGTCGAATTCGTCCCCGAATTGCGAGCGCAGAAACTGTTCCTCGTGCGGAATGATGGTCGCGTACACGGCGGCCATCGCTGCGAGCGAACCCCCGACCAATGCAACCTTGGTGGTGGGAGAGTTCTTGCCGGTGAACGCGATCGCGAACCCAAGCGCCGTAACGAAATTGCCGACGTATAGCGGATTGCGGACGTATGCGTAAGGCCCCGCGGTAACGAGCTTGGGCGCTTCGACCACGTTGCCGCGCGTGGTGACGCCCGAGTAGCCGACCGCCCAGCAGCGGATCAATTCGCCAGTAAGCGCGAGCGGGAGGCCCGCTGCGACGCTGAATGCGCTAGGTTTGCCGAACGCCGCGAGCAGTGCGGCCGGGACCGAAAGGAGGGCGCCGCGGTTTTTGAAGACGAGCGCCTGGAGTTCTTCGTTGCGTGGATCTGGCATAAGAGGGCCTTGTCTTACGAGCGGTTCTGCGTATTTCCCGCCGCGGCCGAGTAGATATCGCGAATCGACTGCTTGAACGGGACGCTCGGCTCCCAGCCGGTCGCGGCGCGCAGCTTGGACGCATCGCCTACGAAGAGCGGCACGTCCGAGGGGCGCATGCGCTCGGGATCCTCGCGCACCTCAACCGGAACGCGAGCGGCGATGATCAGTTCGCGGAGCGCATCGCGGATCGTTCGCGCGACGCCGCTGCAGACGTTGTAGATTTCGCCGGACGTGCCGCGCTCCGCCAGCGCTAAATATGCCGCGACCACATCGCGCACGTCGAGAAAATCGCGCCGCGCATCGAGGTTTCCCACCCGGAGAATCTGCTCGCCGCCGGCGGCGATGCGGGCGAGTTGCGATGCGAAGCTTGGAATGACGAAACGGTCGCTTTGGCCCGGGCCGATGTGGTTGAACGAGCGCACGATCACGGCGTCGAGGCCGAACCCGTGCACTTCGCCCAGCAAGATCGATTCGGCCGCGGCCTTGCTGGCGGCGTACGGATTGGATGGATTGGTGGCAAGCGTCTCCCGCAAAGGGAAGTCGCCGCCGTCACGTTTACCGTAGACCTCGGCCGAACTGGTAAACAGCAAACGCGGCATGGGATTCCCCGCGCCCACATACGAGCGAATCGCTTGGGTCAGGCGCGCCGTTCCGAGGGCGTTGATTTCGTAGGTTTCGAGCGGGGCGGTAATCGACTCCGGCACGAAGGCTTGCGCCGCCAAATGCACGATGAGATCGGGCCGCGTCGCATGCAGCATCGCGAGCAGGGCTTCTTCGTCGCGCGCATCCACGCGCGCCGGTTCTTTTTCGTCGTGCGGCCCGCCGTACGGGAACACGTCGTCGCCACGCGCGCGCAGCGCTTCGACCACGTAATGGCCAACAAATCCCCCCGCCCCCGTTACCAGCGCGCGCACGGCTGCCTAACGGTGCGCGGCCGCGACGCGGTCGATATCCGCCGCGACCATCATCGCGACCAAATCCTCGAACGAGACTTCGGGCTCCCAACCCAAATCGCGCTTGGCCTTCGAGGGGTCGCCGATCAACAAATCGACTTCGGCCGGACGCACGAATCGCGGGTCGGTGACTACGTACGGTTCGTACGATCCCAAACCGGCAGCTTCAAAGGCGATGCGCACGAAATCGCTGACTTTATGCGTGCGACCGGTCGCGATCACGTAATCGTCGGGATGCCCCTGCTGCAGCATGAGCCACATGGCGCGCACGTAATCGCCCGCAAAGCCCCAATCGCGTTTCGCATCGAGATTGCCCAATCGCAGTTCTTTCGCAAGCCCGAGCTTGATGCGCGCGACGCCGTCGGTAATCTTACGCGTCACAAATTCCTTGCCCCGACGCGCCGACTCGTGGTTAAAAAGGATGCCGCTGCACGCGAACATGTCGTACGATTCGCGATAGTTGACGGTGATCCAGTGGCCGTAGACTTTCGCGACGCCGTAGGGGCTGCGCGGATAGAACGAGGTGGTTTCGCGCTGCGGCACTTCGGTGACTTTGCCGAACATCTCGGAGCTGGAGGCTTGGTAGAAGCGGATCGCCGGATCGACGGCGCGCACGGCTTCGAGCACGCGCGTCGCGCCGAGCGCGGTGAATTCGCCGGTGAGCACCGGCTGGTCCCACGACGTCGGCACGAACGATTGCGCGGCCAAATTGTAGACTTCGTCCGGCCGGATCGTGTGTACGATTTTCGTGATCGACGTTTGGTCGAGCAAATCGCCCGAGACGATCTCGATATCATCGACGAGATGTTGGATGCGCTCGTGCACGTCGGTGGACGTGCGGCGCGTCATCCCTACGACGCGATAGCCCTGCGCGAGCAAGAGTTCGGCAAGGTAAGATCCATCCTGCCCGGTGATCCCGGTGATGAGCGCGGTCTTCTGCATGAACGGCCTTCTATGAAGTAATTGAGATACAGCGTTAGTTGAGCATCTGCACGGTATCGCCGCGATCGTCGAAGACGAACCGCGTCTCGTACATTTCGGCGCCCTCGGGCCCGACGACTTTGGATTGAATCGTCAAGCGATGGACCAGTTCGTTTTCGTGGCGCACGACACCGGAGTAGAAATACTGCACCAGCGGGGTCACCGACGGGTCGAGCGGGGCCAGCCGCCGGCGTTCGACCAACATCGCGAGCAAACGCTTCTGCAGGTGGGTGGGCAACAGGCGATTCGCATCGTCGGGCGTCATGCGCACCGTTACGAGCTCGTCCTGCGCCTTATTGTTTTCGGCTACCGGCTTATCGGTGGTAAAGCGGATAATCGCGTCCCAATCGTCGGCGGTGATGCCGGTAAAGCGCATCCCGTACCGCCACACCGACTTGCCCTGATGCGAAACGGTATCTTGCCAAACGGCTCGTGCGCGCATGCGTAGGACGCGCGTCTCGAGGGTGGCGCGGACTTCGAATTCGTCCCGTCCGACCGGCTCCTGCGTGAGGATGCAAAGGCCGCCGCCGCTAATGTCCAAGCCGATCGCGGGTTTTTGCGTAAGCCCGCCATCCACCGAAACCGTCGCACGGTACGGCTTGCGTTTGCGCGGATACTTGCGGCGATTGGCGTCCTTGCCGGTGAACCAACCAAGAAGGTCACTTAGCACGTTGCCGACCTATTGGCCGTGGGGCCTGGGGAACCATGCAGGCGCCCTAGCGCGCCGCGACGCGCCGGTTAGCGAGCGTTACGGCCACGAAGGCCGCCACTTCGCTCGGCAAGGTGCCTCGTCCAAAGCCGGCGTCGTACCCGAGTTCGCTCGCCATGAGATTGGTCACGCGCGGGCCGCCGCAGATCAGGACGACCCGGTCGCGCAGCCGTTCGGCTTCGAGCAATTCCGCGAGCGCCGTGAAGTTTTTCACGTCGCTGCCCTTTTGGGTCACCACCTGCGAAGCGAGGAGCGCATCGACCTCGTGCTCCTTGGCGAATTTCACGAAGTCTTCCACCGCGACTTGGCTGCCCAGGTTGAACGTCTCGAACGAATGGTAACGCTCCAGGCCGTAGTCGCCCTTGTAGCCCTTCATATTCAGGATGGCGTCGATGCCGACGGTATGAGCGTCGGTCCCGATGCACGCGCCGGCGATGCGGATTTTGCGACCCAGCGACTCCTGGACGTAGGTATCAACCTCGTCCATCGACATCGCGTGCTCTTTCGCCGACGGCGCTTTGATGGTGGAAAAATCGATCGATTGGGCCGTACTCGCGTAGACGACGAAGAATGAAAAACCCTTGGCGATGCGTCGCCCCTCTACCACCTGGACGTCGGTAAAGCCCATCTTTCCCACCAGTTGACGCGCGGCTTCGTCGGCAGCTTCGCTCCATTCGACCGGCAGCGTGAACGAGAGCTGGACTTTGCCGTCGTCGGTGGCGTCGCCGTACGGCCGGATCCGGCTCATACCGTCACCCCTTGCAGCGCTTCTTCAAACGGATTCCAGTACTCCGGCGCGCGTTCGAAGACGCCCTCGAAACCGCGGCCGCCGTCGGGCGGACGTTTGACGTCGGCGAACAGCGCGGCCTCGATAGCACTCATCAAGCCGATCTCGGCGACACGTTCGAGCAGCGCGTCGCAGCCCGTCAACACGCTCTGCGCGCGCCGTTCGATGATGCCGCCGGGCTTAACTTGAATTTCGTCGCCGAAATGCCGCGCGGTATTCATCACGTACTGCGCGTTTTCGATCGCCAGGACCCGATCGCCGAGGAACGGCGTATGGATCGCTTCGGTAAGCATGCCGCACAGATGGATCGTCTGCTTGGTCATCACCGAGGTGAGATTGAACATCGCATCGATCAGATGCCCTTTGAAAATATCGCCGGTCATGTGTTTGGTGGGAGGCATATATTTCAGCGGCGCATCCGGGAAAATTTGCCGCGTGAGCTGCGCTTGCGCAACCTGGTAGAGGAAGCCGTCCTCGAGATCGGGGCTAATCTCGTAAGCATCGCCCAAGCCGATCTGCCGGTCGGGCATACCGGCGCGGTGCGCGAAGGCCTCGTTGATGAATTGCGATGCCAGCACGGCCGGAGCTTGCTCCACCGCATCGGCGGTGGTGAGGTAGTTATCTTCGCCGGTATTGATGATGATGCCCGAATACGCATTGAGCATGCGGCTGAAGTGCTGATCCACGAACGTCCGCTTCATGTTGATATCGCGAAAGAGAATGCCGTACATCGAATCGTTGAGCAGCATATCGAGCCGCTCGATGGCGGCCATGGTCGCGATCTCGGGCATGCACAGGCCGCTCGCGTAGTTGGTAAGCATGATGTAGCGGCCTTCGCGCTCGCCCACCTCGTCGAGCGCTTCGCGCATGATGCGGAAATTCTCTTGCGTCGCGTAGGTGCCGCCGAAGCCTTCGGTCGTCGGGCCGAACGGCACGAAATCGAGCAGCGACTGGCCCGTGGAGCGAATCACCGCGATGATCTGCGCGCCGGCTTCGGCCGCGGCGACCGCCGCGGTGCGGTCTTCGTAGATGTTCCCGCTCGCGACGATAACGTACAGCAACGGCGTCGGCAACTGCGGCAAACGCTCGAGCAGTTCGGCTCGCTCGGCCCGGCGCTCGCGAATTCCGGCAAGCGAGGCGGCGACGAAGGGCGCGAGCACGCCGCGGGCCGCCGCTTCGGGCACGTCCGCAAAATCGGCGAGGCGCACCGTGCCGGCGGCGATGGCGGCGCCCAAGGCTGCCGGGTCCAGCCCGGTCTCCGCGAGGCCCCGCCCGAAAGCGACGGCAACCCCGCGCGAGCGATCCTCCGCGCCGAGCCCATCGAGAATGAGGTTGGGCACGGGGATCTCGTCGGGGCCCACGCCGTCCACCCCGAGGAGCCGGAGGACCGATCGCTCGACCGCAACGGTGGAATGGGCGGCAATAAAGTCGCTCACCGGCGAGACGATGGCACGCGCCAACGCTCGGCAGCGATCCACGGTGGAAGGATCGATCCGAAGTTCCATAGCCAGCCTATGTTAGGGAAAAACGCCCACTTTCCTCAACCGCCCCGGTCGCAGGGTTCAGGCGGCGGGTGTGGTGACGGTGACCCGTTCGACACGAACGTTCTCTGCGTCGCTGGGCGGAATCGGTAGTCCCTTTTCGCGGAGGTAGTTGAGTTCTAGCGCGATGATCTCCCGCGCATTGCGTAGCGCATCCTCGGCGTCGTCGCCCTGCGTGTGCGCAGCCGGGAAGGCGGGGATGACGACATTAAAGCCACCGTCATCTTCGTCAGGCTCCAGAATGACCCGATACGAGAACGCTTCCATGCCAAAAGCTTCGCTGGCCGCCGCGTTATCTCCGGCTGAAGCCGCCGCGCTTGTCGGCGAGGTAGGCGGCGATGCCTTCGTGCCAGGTTGGGAGTGCGATGCATAGCGCGCTCAGGCGCTCGCTGCCGAGCGCCGAAAAGGCGGGACGGCGGGTTTCGCTCTTCCATTCGGATGCCGAAATGGGCTCGATGGGGTGCGCGATGCCGGCTTGGCGGAGCGCCTCCACCGCGAAATCGTACCAACTCACGGGGCCGGCGTTCGCCACATGATACAACCCGGTCGCGCCGGCGCTTACGAGGCGCTGCAGCGCTTCGGCAAGATGCCCCGCGTATGTCGGCGAGGCGATAACATCGCTCACGATGCGAATCGCTTCGCCCGCGCCGGCTTGCGCGATGATGCGATCGATAAACGTGTAGCCCTTCGTCGACGACGCGCGTATGCCGTACACGCCGCACGTGCGCACCACCAGCGCGCGCGATTGCTGCAACGCCACCAAATATTCGCCGGCGAGTTTCGAGACGCCGTATGCCGAGATGGGATACGGCGCGTCGCTCTCCACGTATGGCGCGTTTGCCGATCCGTCGAACACGTAATCGGTGCTAATCGTCACGAACGGCACGTCGCGCTGCTTGCAGGCTGCAGCGGCGTTGCCTACCGCAACCGCGTTGGCGGCAAACGCGCGTTCCGGCTCGGCGGTGCAGCGATCCACGTTATGGAACGCCGCGCAATTCACGACGACGCTCGGTTTCGACCGTTCGAGTGCCGCTTCGAACGCCGAAGCGTCTTCAAGATCCAGCTCGGCATGCGAAGGGGCGACGATATCGTAACCGCTCCAACGGCGCGCGATCTCCGTGCCGAGTTGGCCCGAGCCGCCGATCAGCAACGCGCGCATTACGCCCGTAACCTCGCGCGATCGTCGCGCAGGCCTTGGATGGCGAGAACCCCCGCGACGACCAGCGCCGTCAGCCCGTTGCCGACCACCAAAATGTGCGCAACGGCTGCGAGCGTCGGGTGGAAGACGACGATCGCGCCGAGCGTTGCCATGGCACCGAGGACGAGCGGTATCGCAAACGCCAGGCGATGTGTCGCGATGCCATAGGATGCGAGCGCGCTCGTGAGTGCGAGCAGAATCATCGCCGCGCTGTAGGGGACCAGCAGGCCCAGCGCAGCGTCGAACTTATTCCCGACCAACGCGTGAAGCACGATCGCGCCGAAAAATTTGAACACGATGAGCGAACCGGCAGAGAACACCGCAAACATGCAGAGGCTCGCGATCAAAACACCGCGCGTGCGTTCGCCGCGCGCGTGGCGGTCGGTAGCCTGCGGCAGCAGCACGGTCGGGATAAATCCAACGAAATAGAGCGGAATCTTGCCGACCAGCGAGGCGGCCGCATACACTCCGGCGAGTGCCGGATCGAAGAAATGTTTGACCAACACCACGTCGGCCGAGCCGATAAACGCGGCTGCAATCGCTATCGCAGCAGAGGCGCCGCTCGCGCCCGCAATCCGGCGCCAGTCGTAATGCACCTTGGCCGGCTCCACCCGTCGATAGTATCGCAGCAAGCGTATGCCGACGAAAGCAAAGCCGCAAATACTCCCGACCATAAAGCCGAGAATTCCACCGATGAGGCCCCAGCCGATTGCCGTAAACGCCAAAAGGCCGGCGACCTTCATCACGCCTTCGGTTGCAGCAGAGCCCGCGAACGTGCCGAAGCTTTGCGTACCTTGAACCAGCGAGCGCCCCGCACCGCTGGCAAGGCCGATCGCGGCTAACACGCCGACGAGCGGAACCGTCCAGGGCGGAACGTGCAAGAAATGCGCGATCGGCAGCGCAAAAATCACCGCGATCGCAATATACACGACCCCGATAGCGCCGAAACCGCGCGCGAGGCTGATCGCCAATCCGCGGATATGCCGGTCGTCATGCAAGGCGCGAAATTCCGCAGCGAAGCGTACGATGACCGGCGCAAAGAGCCCGGCGGGAAGCGCCGCGAGGGTGAATGCGGAGATGAGGGCATAGAGCGTGCCGTATTCGGCCACACCCAAACGACGGCTCGCAATCGCATGGAAGACAAAGCCCCCAACGCTGAGCACCATCGTAGACGCAAAGACCAACGCGCTTTGCTGCATCATGCCGTTGGACTTCAGCCGCGCTAAAAATCGCGGATAGGACGCTTTGACCGATTCACCCGAATGCACGCCCATCCATACGACGCCACAGCCCTTCGCCCCGTTTCTGCAGGTGCTCGCTTCATCGCGTTTTAAGCCAATACAGATGGACGTCATACCGCTCGCGCTGGCCGACGCGCGCCTGCTCGTGCCGCGCGCCTTCGCGGATGCGCGCGGCTTTTTCATGGAAACCTACTCCTCCGAACGCTATCGGGCGGCCGGAATCCACGATGCGTTCGCGCAGGACAACATCTCGGTTTCGTGCCGCGGGACGTTGCGGGGCCTTCATTCCGATCCCCGCATGGCCAAACTGGTGCAGGTGCTCGCGGGCGAGGCTTACGACGTTATCGTCGATCTGCGCCGCGATAGCCCCAGCTACAGGCAGTGGTTCGGCACTTTACTGAACGCGGCCAACCGGACTCAGCTCTACGTGCCGCGCGGCTTTCTCCACGGCTACCTCGCGCTGGCCGACGATACGATTTTCTCTTACAAGCAGAGCGCGCTCTACGACCCCGCGGTGGAGTTCGGCGTCGCCTGGAACGACCCGGAGCTGGCGATCGAGTGGCCGCTCGACGGTATGGCGCCGCTCTTGAGCCCGAAAGACTCTGCCAACCCTACGCTGCGCGAGCTCGGCCACGTGTAACACTCGGGCCGCGGCCGAGTAGAACCGGGCAGAGGAACCGAATCGAAAGGGAGATGGCGATCGGAGATCAGGGCGACGAGGCTCTGGTACGGCGAATCCGGGACGGCGAGAGCGAGCTCTTCGCGACCCTGGTGGACCGCTACAAGCGCGGGATTGCGAACTTCATCGGGGCGAGCGTACGGAGCGCCCCCGACGTGGCGGACCTCTCGCAGGAGACGTTCTTGCGAGCCTATGCCCACCTCGGGACGTTCAACCCGCAGCTCGGGAAGTTTTCGACCTGGATCTACCAAATCGCCCGCAACGTCGTGCGGACGCACCTCGGCAAAGCCCAGCGCCGCCCCGCGACGCTCGAGCTGCCGCAGGACCAAACGCTCGAAGCTGCGTTGCCGGATCTCTCCCGCGAATCGGACCCGGCAGGGGGCATTCTGCGCCAAGAAGCCGAGCGCGAATTGCGCGAAGCGATGGCGGAACTCCCCGAACGAACGAGGACGGTACTGGCGTTGCGCTACTTCGACAATATGGAATATCACACGATCGCGAGCACGCTCGGGCTCTCGCTCGGTAACGTCAAAACGCTGATCCACCGTGGCAAGATCGCCCTGGCAAAAAAGATGCACGAGCGCGAACATCGCGCGACGGCGCCGAAACCGCAAGGAGGCATCCGTGCGCTGCTCCTCGTGTGAACCGCTGCTGGATTGCTACGTTGAGGGCACGCTGCCCGTGCGCAGCATGCACGGCGTGCGCGACCATCTGCGCGAATGCGCCACCTGCACGAGCGTGATTGCGGAACTCCGCGTTGTCGACGCGCTTCTGGCGACGACCATCAAACAAGAATTGCCGCCGAATTTCACCTTCGCCGTGATGGCGCAGGCGCGCAGCCTTCCGGCGCCGTCGGCCGCGCGCGGTTCGGTGTGGACGATGCTCGGTATGTATTTGATCGCCATGTGGATCGGGCTCTCGGCCGGTTTTTGGGCGTTCGGCTCGCGCGCTTCGCTCGCAACCCTATCGATACGCGAAGCGACCGCGCATGCGTTGGGCGCGCTCTCGGGCGCGGCACACGCCTTTGCGCCTGCGACACCATTGGTGGTTGGAGGAATGGTGACGATTCTTGCCGTCGATTGCGTGTTGATCTTTGGCGTTATCGCTTTTTACACCCACGTTCGCCCGCGCTTAGTCGCGCATCTCGTCCCCCTGGAGGCATCATGAAGACGTCGATTCTCAGCATTGCAGCGGTAACGCTGGCATTCGTGGCGGCCGTCTTCGCCGCTACGGGGACCGCGCAAGCTCACGCGCGCAGCATCTATCACGGCGGCACGTATTTCGGATCGGTGATCGTCGAACCGGGGCAAGTGGTGGACGGCGATTTGAACGTCCTCTTCGGCAACGCAACCATCGACGGCACCGTGAACGGCGATTTGAATGTGGTCGGCGGAAACCCGACGGTCGAACCGGGCGGCGCCGTCACGGGACAGATCAACAACATCGGCGGCGACGTAACGCGCGCGGTCGTGCCGTGGGCGCCGAACACCGCGTTCCAAAGCGCCTATGCGCCCGATTATCGCTTGCTGTGGCGCCTCGCGTGGGACGCCGTGGTGCTCCTCTTCTTTCTCATCTTTCCGGTGCGTACGCGCATGGCGCTCGGACGGCTTGAAGCACACCCCGGGCTCTCGGTTGCGGCCGGCCTCATCGGCTGGGTGGCGATTTTACCGGTGGCGATCTTGCTCGCCGTTACCATCGTGCTCATCCCGCTGATTCCGCTCGAGTTCGTTGCGCTTGCCGTCGGCGTTTTCGTCGGCAAAGCCGCGCTTGCGCTGCTGGTGGGCCGCCGCCTGTTCGAGCTCCTCAGCTCGCGCACGACCCCGTCGCCCTTCGCTGCCCTGATTCTGGGCCTAGTGCTGCTGACGGCCGCGGAACTGGTGCCGGTGGTAGGGACGCTCGTGTTTATCCTCATCGGCCTCGTAGGCTTAGGTGCCGTGCTCCTCACCTTCGTGAACGGCCAAGGCCCGCTCGGCCCACTCGGCCCCCCGCCACAAACCGCC